>Ga0182012_10003476_pt1 | contig 16787 bp, 14 predicted proteins | sample 612S2SmetaG_FD_120486 | JGI IMG/M metagenome (GOLD analysis project Ga0182012, IMG submission 120486) | Permafrost microbial communities from Stordalen Mire, Sweden - 612S2S metaG | ecosystem: Environmental > Terrestrial > Soil > Wetlands > Permafrost | place: Sweden: Stordalen | collected...
CTCGCTCCAGCCAACTCAGCGAGCCGAAGACGGCCGCCGCGCCGAGCAGATAAAATACCGGCTGCTGGTGGAGATTGGGGCGAGAGCGAAAAAATTCGCTCGCCACAGCGACATAGGCGAAATAGCAAACAAACAACCGCTCAGGAAGTCTCATTAGAAGACGAGCGCGACTCGAAGAACAGCGCCAAGCCGGCCAGCACACCCGCCCAGACCGCCCAGGCAGTTAGCCACTGGCGTCCGATGAGAAAGCCCGCCAATGGCGGAGCGGTAATTTGCGCCACGGAAGTGATGGACTGCGTCAGGCCAATGATCACGCCCGTTTGACGCCGCTCAACTTGTTTGGTGATCAAGCTGGTGATCGCTGGCCGCAAACCCGCGCCCACAATGGCGGTAAAGAACATCACGACAAGTAACTGCGGAACAGTGTAGGTGAATCCAATCGCCGCATAACCGAGCAACGAGCCCAAAAAACCAATTGCCACCAGCCGCCGTTCGCCGAGCCACTTCACGAGCCTTCCCACCATCCCGCCCTGCATGATGATGCCGATGAATCCGTTAAAGGCGAAAATGTATCCCACTTCGCGCGGGCCGAGCGCATGCCCATTCCACTGGTAGCGCCGCTCGGCAAAAAGCGCAAAACCCGCGATGAAGGTAGCAAACGATAAGGAAAAACAAGCCCATTGGAAAAGCAAGCGCGAAGTTTGGGGAATGCGGAAAAATTTCGCGTATTCGCCCCAGGAAATCAACGATAGGCGTTTGCCGCCGGGGCCAACTTCTTCAGCCGCTTGTTGATGCACCGGCTCTTTACGCGGCAGCAGGAAGAACGTAAAAACAATACTGGTAAACGACAAGATCGAAGCTGCCCAAAGCGGAGCTTTATAACTGTAATGAGCCAAAAAGCCGCTGATGCCTGGTCCCACCAGGAAACCGAAGCCGAAAGCGATGCCAATCAGTGCGAACGAGCGGGCGCGTTCCTCCGGCTTGGTCACATCGCTGATGTAGGCTTGCGCCGTAGTGAGATTGCCCGCCGTCGCCCCATCTATCGCGCGCGCCACGAACACGAGCCATAACGTATTGGCGAACGCCATCATGACAAAGCCCGCTAGTGTTCCCGCTTGACTGATGAGCAGCACCGGACGGCGTCCGAAGCGATCGGAAAACTGGCCTAAAATCGGACCCGAAATGAGTTGGCAGGCGGCATAGATGGCCACCAGCATTCCGACCATAATCGGCGATGCTCCCAAGCGCTCCGCGTAGAAAGGGAGAAGAGGCAGAATGATGGTGAAGCCGAGGATATCGACCAGCACAATCAGGAAGATTGGAAGCAAAGGCGAAGCGAAGGGGGATGCCGGCCGCGCCTCGGCAGCACTGGGCTGCGGAGTGTTCACATCTACGATCTTAGCGGCAGAATGACCAAATATGCTCGCTCCATGCACTTTTTGCTAGCCGTGTCGCCGTTAAGTGGAAGAAAAGGCGGCACTTGATGTTTGGCAAGCATCGTGCTTTACTGGTATCGACTATGAAGTTATATACCTGTCTTTTTGCAAGTTTCTTACCGTTAATCGCGCTCGGCCAAAACGCTGCACCCCAGACAGCGGAAGCGCCCGTGCCTATCTTCAAGGTCGAGGTGGTTTCGCGTTCCATCGCCGCCGTAAGTTACCGTAATCGCAGCGGCTGGACCAAGGTGGATTTCCAAGGCACTTCACTGGCGTCGCAAGCGAAGGGTTCGGCTGAGGTCAATAGCCGGCTGGGTCACATGGAAATCAAAGTCAACATCAAAGATCTGCCCGCAGCGAATTCGTATGGGCCTCTTTTTCTCACCTATGTGCTTTGGGCCATTACGCCCGACGGCCACGCTGACAATTTGGGCGAAGTGGTGCTAAATTCCGACGGCGCGTTTAAAGCCGATGTGACCACGGAACTGCAGGCGTTCGGTTTGATCGTCACGGCTGAACCCTATTTCGCGGTGATTCAGCCAAGCGACGCGGTCGTGATGGAGAACATTATCAGAACGGATACTGTCGGCAAGCTCGAAACCATCGACGCCAAGTATGAGTTGCTGCCCAAGGGCCAATATGCCTATCACGTTCCGGAAACGAAATTGAAGCCGGTGGATTTGAATTCAAATAAGAAGAGCCCGCTCGCCCTTTATGAAGCGATCAACGCGGTACAGATTGCGCAGTATGCCAGGGCCGATGAGTTTGCCGCGGATGGCTATAACGATGCGGCGAAGCTGCTGCAACAGGCGCAGGATTACGAGAACCGCAAGCAGTGGAACCCGGCAATCATGACCTCGAAAGAAGCAGTGCAGAAGGCGGAAGACGCCCGCAATATTTCGCTGCGCAAGCAACAACAACTGGCGCTGCAGAAGGAACGCGAAGATGCGGCGGCGCGCGAAGCGGCTGAGAAACAGAAGGCGCTCGAAGCCCAGCAGCATGCAGACGTAGAAGCGCGGCAACGGGCGGAAGCGCAGGAACAGGCGCGCCTGTCGGCTGAAAACGCCCGGCAGCAAGCGCAACAACGCGCCGCTGCCGACCAAGCGCGCCAGGAAGCAGATGCGGCACGAGCCGAAGCAGCGGCGCAGGCGCAGCGAGCGCAGGCCGCCGCCGCCGAAGCCGACCGCCTCCGGGCGCAGGCTGAAAATGACAAGAATAGACTGCGCGAACAGCTTTTGCAGCAGTTCAGCGCAGTGCTTCCCACTCAGGAAACAGCCCGCGGCTTAGTGGTGCAGATGCAAGACGTTCTCTTCGATACGGGGAAATATACCTTGAAGGAAGACGCGCGCGTTGCTTTGGCCAAAATTTCGGGCATTGTCATTTCACATCCCGGCTTGAATTTGCAGGTAGAAGGCTACACCGATATCACCGGACCGAGCGCCCTGAATCAAAAGCTTTCCGAGCAGCGTGCTAACACCGTCCGCGATTTTCTTGCTAAACAAGGCATTGATCCACAAACCATGACTTCCGTGGGCTATGGCCCGCAATATCCAGTCGCCTCGAACGACACGGTGGCAGGACGCAAGTTGAACCGTCGCGTTGAGTTGGTAGTTTCCGGCGAAGTGATCGGAGTCAAGATTGGCGCGCCTCCCGCTACCCAGCCGTAGTAAGCTGCGGGTTGGACAAAAATAGCTATTCAATCGCGCTGATTCCGGGCGACGGCATCGGCACGGAAGTGACCGCTGCCGCTTTTGAGGTCGCGGTCAAGGCCGCCAAAGGCGCTGGCGTTGCGCTCGTTCACACTACCTACGATTGGGGCACCGATTACTACTTCAAGCACGGCGTGATGATGCCGGCCGATGCCATTGAGACACTGCGCCAGCACGATGCGATTCTGCTGGGCGCCGTAGGGCATCCAAGTGTACCGGATAACATTACCCTCAATGGCCTGCTGTTGCCCATTCGCCGCAGGTTTGACCAATTCGCCAATGTCCGGCCGGCCGTGTTGTATCGCGGAGTTTCATCGCCGCTCAAGGGTTTAAAGGCTGGCGATATCGACATGGTTGTCGTGCGCGAGAATACTGAGGGAGAGTATGCGCAAATCGGCGGCTTTGTGCATGAGACGCATCCTCAGGAAGTGGCGATTCAGACGTCGGTTTTCACGCGCCATGGGGTAGAACGCATCATCCGGTACGCCTTTGATCTCGCCGTCCAACGCAACAAGAAGCGCTTGGTGACATCCATTACCAAGTCGAACGCCCAGGGTTTCAGCATGGTTCTCTGGGATCGCGTGTTTCAAAACGTGGCCGCCGAGTATCCCGCTATTCAGACCGAATCGCTGCTGGTGGATGCCGCCGCGATGAATTTTGTGCGCCGCCCGCAGACCTTCGACGTCGTTGTCGCGTCAAATTTGTTTGGCGATATTCTGAGCGACATCTCAGCCATTGTCACGGGCAGCATTGGTTTGGCGGCTAGCGCCAATATCGATCCAACCCACCGTTTTCCATCTATGTTCGAACCGGTGCATGGCTCGGCGCCGGATATCGCAGGGAAGGGAATCGCTAATCCATTGGCGGCTATGGTGTCGGCGGCCATGATGCTGAATCATCTGGGGCTGAGCGAGGCGGGGCAGCGGATAGATGCGGCGATCGAGAGTGTACTCGCCCAAGAGACCGTGCGCACCCCCGATCTCGGAGGCGTCAGTTCTACTTCCGACGTTGCTTCCGCGGTGCTGGCACGGGTTTAGATCCGCCCGCAAGCATCGCCTCACGCGATTTGCGTGGCAGTTTCGCTGCCACCAAATCATACGATTCCCGAATCAACGCGCGCAGTTGCCCATGCGGTAGTGCTTCTTCATTTTCCAAGGCGATCCACTTCGCACGCGCCAGATAGGGAGCCGGCGCGATGCCGGGACATTCCACCATCTCGGCGAATTTTTCTTCAGCGCATTTTATGGAGAGAAGATACTTATCCGGCTCCAGAGCGGCAATGGCGAAGATTTTGCCCGCTACCTTGAAAACCAATGACTCCCACTGCACGCTCTCGGTAACATGGGGAAACGCAAGACAATACGGACGTAACCATTCAATCATCCTTGAGTCCTCGCTCAAATTATCGTTCTAAGTGCCCATAATAAAACTGGCGAGTAGAGTGCGAGATCGGCCAGCGGACTCACCAATCGGATCGGAATGGCGCGGCGGTTCAAAGCGAGAACCCACAGCCCTGCGGCGCTTATCACTCCGGCAGTCGCAAATAGAGACGGTTGCAGAAAGGCCAAGACCATAACAGCGCCGGCAACCGTCCCAATCTGTTTCACAACCCAGCGCGCTGCGCGATTGGGCGAATCTCGCTCAGCTGAACCGCCTGCCTCCCATTCCCAGATCTCGATCAGCGAACAGTTCGTCCAGCACAGCAGTGTAAAAATCAACGCGGGCAAAAGCAGTGGAGCCAAGTCGCGTCCATTACCCAACCACACTGCCCCAAACGTTCCGAGTGTGAAGAGGGTTGCCACGGCCGCTTCTCTAGGCCAGAGGATTCGCCACCTCCCTGGCGCGAGGTGAATGAGGCTGAAATACCCGGCGACTCCCAGGGAAAGTTCCAATCCCCCCCGCAACGTGGATGGCCACAATAAACGAATTCCACAGGCAGTCAGCGCCACAGCGATCGCAAGGGCAAGTCCCAACCCGGCCCCCCAATGGCTCCGGTAGAACAGTTTCCGCGGCGGTTCCCATTCGCCGGTAGCCGGCTTGGCGGTATCAATCAAGTGATCCACTATATAAATTAGCCAAACCGCCAAACCCAAAGCGACTGGCTCAAATTGGTTCAGTGTCACGGCCACGCTGCGCGCCAGCAGTGATTGCCACAGAATGGCGACCACTGGCGCATCGAGGCTAAGCGCAGTCGGCCAAAGCCAGAATGCGGGAGCCTCAACAATAACTCGTGGAATGGTGCGGCTGGCCAAAACGAAGATCTCGTACTTCATGTTAGATGACCCACGTCTGCCAACAGATCCTCGCATGATTCCTGCACCGGTACTCCTACCATCTCTCTTTTCACGCGATTCGTTATGCTAGTGATGCCCGCCGCTATACAGTCAGTTTCGGCGTTTTATCCGTACTTAAACTGCCGGCGGGGAGGAAAATCATGATCCAAATTAAGCTGTCGCCGAGTAAGGCTCTTGCCTGCGCGATCGCGTTCATAGGCGCGACTCTCGCATTCGCCGATGACCCCAAAACACCGCCGAAATTCGATCCCGCCTCCGTCGAGCGCGGCAAACAGAATTTCGCTTCTACTTGCGGCTTCTGTCATGGTTCAAGCGGCAAAGGCGGCGAAAAAGGCCCCGATCTCTTGCGTTCCGTTCTCGTTCTGGACGACGAAGGCGGCAAGAGTATCGGTCCCGTCATTCTAAAAGGCCGCCTGGAACGCGGTATGCCGCGTTTTCCGTTCAACGCGCAACAAGTCACCGACATTGCGAACTTCCTCCACAACTCGATTGAGTCCGCCAAAGACCGCGATAATTATCAGATACTCAATATTGTCACCGGCGACCCCAAGGCCGGGGAAGCCTATTTCAAAGGCGCAGGCCAATGTTCATCGTGCCATTCGGTGACCGGCGACCTGCGAAAAATCGGCGCGAAATATGAACCAGTCACGCTGCAAGGCAAGATGATTGAACCGGATGACCATTGGACGGAAGGGTCCAAGCAAGTCTCCGCCATCAGTTTCACGGTCACTTTGCCATCGGGTGAGTCATTCACCGGCACGCCCGTTTATCTCGATGACTTCACTGTTTCCCTGCGTGATGCCGACGGCGCTTACCACTCGTTCAAGCGGACCTCTCCTGATTCGCCTCACGTCGAAGTGAACAATCGGCTCCAGGCTCATCTGGACCTATTGAAGCGCTACTCCGATGCGGACATCCACAATCTGACTGCCTACCTGGTGACGCTCAAATGAAAAAGACTCCTTTCTGGCTGACACTCGGGGCTGCACTGATACCCGCTCTTCTCCCGGCACAGTTACTCGATCCTGCGCTTCTCACAAAGCCAGCGACTGACTCATGGCCCACCTACAACGGTGATTACTCCGGCCGGCGCTTCAGCACTCTGAGTCAGATCAATCAGCAGAATGTTAAGGGTCTGGCGCTAAGTTGGATCTTCCGTTTGCATGTGGGTCCAACTCCCGGCGCAATCATTGGCGGCGAAGGCCCCATGCCCGAGGGGCCACCCAGCGACCCGGGCGTTTCCACCATCAAATCCACGCCGTTAATGCTCAACGGTATTCTATATTTCTCCACCCCCGACAATGCCTGGGCAATCGACGCCCACTCCGGTCAGCAAATCTGGCACTATTTTTGGAAAACCAAAGGAGGAATCCATATTGGCAACCGCGGTGTCGGCATCTATGGCAACTGGCTCTTCTTTGAGACACCCGACAACTATCTTGTTTCACTTGATGCTCGTACTGGGAAAGAGCGTTGGCACAAGGAAATTGCCGATGTTAAGCAAGAATATTTCTCTACTCCGGCGCCGATCATTGTGGGTAACCATGTGCTGGTCGGTACGGGAGGCGACTCATTGGATGTCCCAGGCTTTTTGGAAGCTCACGACCCCGAGACTGGCAGCATTCAATGGAAGTGGTGGAGTGAACCACTCAAGAAAGGCGACCCTGGCTGGGACACCTGGCCCGACGAATACTCCATGCGCCACGGAGGCGGCATGACTTGGGTACCGGGCACCTATGATCCCGAGTTACATCTCTATTACCTCGGAACCGGCAACCCGAATCCCGTCCTGACTGGCAAGAGCCGCCAAGGCGATAACCTCTACACCTGCTCCATCGTTGCCTTGAACGTTGACACCGGTAAACTCGTTTGGCATTTTCAACCCTCGCCGCACGACACCCATGACTGGGACGCCGCGCAGACTCCTGTGTTAATCGATGGCGAAGTCAACGGCAAGCCTCGCAAACTGCTCGCGCAAGCCAATCGTAACGGTTATTTCTTCGTGCTCGACCGCACGAACGGTAAGAGCGTCACAACCGCTCCGATCCTCGATACCATGAATTGGTCGAAAGGTATTTCGCCGACAGGGCAGCCGCTCCCCGATCCTGCCAAAGAGGCCACCATCGAAGGTGTTTTGGTTTCTCCCAACACCAGCGGAGCGACTAACTGGCCGCCTCCGAGCTTCGATCCGGAGACCGGTTTGTTTTATGTCGGTACCTCGCAATCGTTCAGCATGTTCTATCTCACTGACACCGACCCGCACCCGGAAGGTTGGGGTGCAGCCGAGCGCGACGCCGGTTACATGGGCGGTTACCTGAACGCGGTCGACTATAAGACGGGCAAGGTCGCCTGGAGGCATCACTATCCCTTTGGCGGCGGCCCCGTCGGTATGCTCACCACCGCCGGCAAACTCCTGTTTACGGGAGACGGCTCGCAAAACTTTATCGCTTTCGATCCAGCTAAGGGCGGCATATTGTGGCACGCAGGCTTAGCCGACGGTTTGAGCAACGGCCCGATTACCTATCTGCTCGATGGCCAGCAATACGTCATCGCCGGCGCTGGTGACTCGCTGTACGCCTTCGCTTTGCAATAAGGGTCTTACAGCACTCCCAATGTATACTGGCAGAGCGTCGCGGCGGAGGAGCGACTTGATGGGATTTTCGACTTTCGGCAAGACAACGGTGGCCTTGCTGGCGGCTGGTTCTTTTTTAACCTCCTGCAGCGGATTGCGGCAAGCTTCAGCTACCGATCACTTAAAACCCTGCGCCTCGAAGGACGGCCCTTCCGATGCCTTCTGCGGCACACTCAGCGTTTGGGAGAACCGCGATACCAAAACCGGCCGCAAAATCGACCTCAAGATCGTCTTGCTGCCGGCGCTGAAACAGGATTACTCGCCAGACCCGGTCTTCTTCCTCGCCGGCGGCCCGGGGCAGGGTGCCGCCTCCCTGGCTGATGAGCTGCAGGAACCCTATCGCCGCATTCAAGCCAGCCGCGATATTGTATTGGTCGATCAGCGGGGAACGGGTAAGTCGAATCCCTTGGAATGTAAGCCCGCTAAGAATGAGTCCGAGGATGACGAAGCCGAAGCCGATGCCGTGCCTCTCATGCTAACGCGCATGCATGCTTGCCTTGACTTACTTAAAACCAAGGCCGATCTGACTCAGTACACCACGTCGATCGCGATGGATGATTTAGACGACGTCCGGAAATTCCTCGATTATTCGAAAATCAATCTTTACGGTGGCTCTTACGGGACCCGCGCCGCCCTCGTATACGCGCGCCGGCATGCCGCCAACACGCGTTCCATAATCATCGACAGTGTGGCTCCGCCCGACATTCTGCTGCCATTGTACATGCCGCGCGACAGTCAGCGGGCGCTCGATTTACTGTTCCGAGATTGCGAGAAAGATGCTGGTTGTTCGCAACACTATCCCCATCTGCGTGCTGATTTCCAAGCTTTACTCGCACGCCTCGGGGCTCATCCCGAGCATGTTAAGTACGTTCACCCCAGGACCGGCGAGGAGAAAGAAATGGACGCCAAACGGCTGACGGTCAGCGGCAGTGTTTTCGCCGCGCTCTATTCGCCCACCACCGCTTCGCTCCTCCCTCTGTTAATTGAGCAAGCCAACAAAGGAAACTTTAGCGGCTTTCTCGCGCTCGGCGCGGCTTTCGACCCTACCGCGGAAACGATTGCCCAGGGCATGCACTACTCGGTGGTTTGTAGTGAAGACGCTACGCGCATACCGCCGGGCGCGATTGAACGCGAGGCTGCCGGCACATTTCTGGGCAGCGAAATGGGCGAGGCTCGCATGAAGATCTGCGATTTCTGGCCGCATGGCAAAGTGGAAGCCAGCTACTTCGACAACCAGCCTTCCGCAATTCCGGCACTGATCCTCTCGGGAGAACTTGATCCGGTCACGCCGCCAGTCTGGGGGCAAGAGATCGCTTCGAAGTGGAAGAACTCCAGACTCATTGTCGTGCCTAACGCGGGGCACGGCGCATGGTCGAGTGGCTGCGTCATGAAGTTGATGGAGCAATTCTTGAATGACGGAACGGCGGCTAAGCTCGATACCGGTTGCGTGAATCAAGTTAAGCGGCCACCCTTCTTTCTGGGTCCCGCCGGGCCCGACCCCATGGGAGGCGCCGGAACGAAATGATAAGGACGCAGAATCTCCGCAAGCATTTCGGCAGCGTCGTGGCGGTTGAGGACGTATCCTTTAGCGCTGCCGACGGCACCGTCACGGGACTATTGGGTCCGAACGGCGCGGGCAAGACAACTTCGTTGCGCATGATTTACGGCTTGGTAAAACCTGACGCCGGGAAGATCGAAGTGGATGGACACGACGCCGTCGCGAACCCCTTAGCCGCGCAGGCTTGCCTGGGTGTTTTACCCGATCAGTCTGGCTTATACCCACGTTTGACCTCGCGCGAACACATCCGCTATTTCGCCAATTTGCAAGGGATCGGCGGTGATGAGTTGGAGCGCCGCATGCAAGATTGGCTTGACCTGCTGGACTTGAAAGCCATGGCAGACCGGCGCGTGGGCGGCTTCTCGCATGGCGAACGAACGAAAGTGGCCATGGCACGTGCGCTGATACACAATCCGCAAAATATTGTGCTGGACGAACCGACAAATGGTTTGGACGTAAGCAGCACGCGCGCCGTGCGGGAGGTGATCCGGCGGCTCAAGTCTGAAAATCGCTGCGTTTTGTTTTCCAGCCACGTCATGCAGGAGGTTTCCGCTTTGTGCGACCGGATTGTGGTGATTGCGCGCGGGCGCGTGGTGGCGGAAGGCACCGCGGACGAGCTGCTGGCGAAGACCGGTAATGCCACGCTGGAAGACGCTTTTGTAACTCTCGTTGGACCGCAGGGAGAAGCCGCATGAACCTCTCCCGGATGATCGTGGTCGCCCGCAAGGAACTGACCGACGGCTTGCGCGATAAGCGCGCCATTTACACCATCCTCTTCAGCACGCTTTTTGGGCCTCTTTTTGTCGCTTTTATGTTCAACCAGCTTGCCGGTAATGAGCGGGCCGCCCAGGAAATCAAAATACCGGTGGTCGGTAAAGCGAACGGTCCGGTTTTGGTCAACTGGTTGGAGCAGCAACCCGGCGTTGAGGTCGTCGATGGCCCAGCTAATGCTGAAGCGGCGGTTCGTGATCGCGCCGTTGATTTCGTACTAGTGATTGAGAAGGAATTTGCCGAGAAATTCCGCGATTCGCGCCCTGCGCCGGTGCAAGTTGTTTCCGATTCCACACGCCAGCTGACTGAGGCCAAGGTGAAGCGTTTGCAAACACTGTTGCGCCATTTCAGCGGCGAAATCGGCGGCCTTCGTTTGATGGCTCGCGGTGTCAGCCCGATGATCGCAGGAGCTCTGAAAGTGGAGGACGTTGAAGTCTCCAGTGCGGCGCAAAGAGCGGCGACCATTTTCAACTTCATTCCACTGTTTGTGATTGCCGCCGCCTTCAGCACAGGCATGCAGATTGCCACCGATGCCACCGCCGGCGAGCGCGAACGTTTATCTCTGGAACCATTGCTCATCAACCCTGTTCCGCGCTGGCAGTTAGTCGGTGGCAAATGGCTGGCGGCGGCCCTTGCGGCAGTTGTTGGCATGGCGGCTACTTTGGCTATAACGGCCTATGTGCTCTCGCGTTTATCTTTAGAAGATTTGGGAGTCCGTTTTCATTTGGGCGTGCCGGAGTGCTTGTTCTTGTTTGCCATTTTGGCGCCGATGGCATTGGTCGCGCCCGCGCTGCAGGTTTACCTCGCGTGTTTCGCCAAGACTTTCAAAGAAGCGCAAAGCTATATGGCGTATTTGTTGCTCGTCGCCATGCTGCCCGGCTTGCTTGCGACCTTTTACCCGATTGCCGACAAACCCTGGATGCGGCCGCTGCCGCTTCTTGGCCAGTACGTGCTAGCAACTGAGTTTTTGGGCGGTAAGATTCCTTCTGCCCTCTCACTCATTGCCGCGGCAGTGGTGGCCCTCCTTGTCGTGGCGCTTTTCCTCTGGCTCGCCACACGGCTGTTCTATTCCGAGAAGATCATTTTCGGCAGGTAACGCTCCTCAGAGCTGGATCAGTAATCCTCGGCCCGCCAGTTCGGCTGCGCCGTCGAGCGTATCAATAAATCGGCTCACCAATTGAGGCTCACCGGCAAGTCCGCTCGAGATTTCACCGTTAACCCATGCCGATTCGCGGGCGGCGGCAACGCTCCAGCCAGCAACAACGGTTTCGACTTGCCGTTGCGCCGGCAGCGAGTCTCCCGGCAGGCTCACCATCAACTCGCGCTTAGCCCGCTCAATCAGCGAGTCTAGGGTGGCGTTCAATGCCGTATAGGCTTGATATTCCGCACTAGTGTGCGACGGAGTGATATTTTCCTTCGCGCAAGTTTCGGCAACGGCCACCGGCAAATCGCGATTGATGTGTGCATTTACACCCGCGAGTGCGAATTGAATGCGAGCCAAAGACCGATTTGATCTTTGCTCAAACAGCACAGCCCAACTTTGCGGGGCTTCGGCCCCGGCCAGCCAATTTCGGAGAGCCGAAAGATAGAAATTTGCAAATACTACGTCTAAAGCGGCTATGAATGTAGTGCCCTGCGGCGTATCAAACTCTCCGCTGTTCACACGCTTCTGCACTGCCAGAGTTACCTGCAAATAGAGCGAATTGAACCATTTCAAGCCATCCAGAGAGCCATCGAGGATTACGTCAATCTCCTGCAACACGTTCAAAACGGCGGGGATTGACGTGGCGCGATTCGAAATAAGCCCGGCCAGCTGACTGTCATAAGCAAACGTCATTGTTGTTATCGATATCACAGCGAATTCTAAGGTTTTCGGCGGTGAACGTCGATGACTCAATAGGCAGCGCCAAAATGAAGTGGTATCTCAATCTAAACACCGCCTTAAAGCTCGTTCTGAGTTCGGGTGTCCTTTTATCGGTAACAGCCGTGATCGGAATTCATGGGTTACTCATGATGGACGAGATGAACCGTCGTTTAGAGATTATGTATGCACGCCACTTTGCCGGGATTGTTCTGACGAAAACGATCGAAGTGGCCAAAATGGACGCCGCCCGCAGTTCCCGGAACGCGATCCTGAAGATTGGCGATAATTCCGCTATCGACAAAGAAGAACGGGATCTCAGCGGTCTGCTGAAACTCATTAAGGAAGACCTCGACAAAGTCGACGCTACCGCCGATACGCCTGAGACAAAAGCACAACTCGCTGTGATCCGCAAAGTTCTTCCTGAGTACGAGCAAAAAACCCAGCAAGTCTTCGCCGCCGCGCGAAGGGGGGACGTGAAAGCAGCGAAAGCGGCGCTCGAAGCCAACGCACCAGTGATCAAAAAGTTTAATCAGGCCGTTCGCCTCGCGGCCGCCTCGCAGACTGAAGCCGCAAGCCGGAACATGTCTGAAAATGAAGAGTCCTACGCCAAAGCCCGCCGGGCGACGCTGAGCTTGCTGGCGGGCGCGATAGGCTTGGGCATATTGTTGAGCCTTTGGGTTGCCCGCATCTTTTCAGTGCCGCTGCGGAAGACGGTGGAGATCCTCAACGATGTGGCGCGTGGAGACTTCACGAAAAGTCTACCGCTCGATTCCAAAGATGAAGTAGGTCAGATGGCAGCTGCCTTGAACCGGGCGGTGGCCGGCGTTAGAAAGACGCTCTTTGCGGTTGCCACCACCGCGCATAGCGTCAGTGCGGCGTCCCAGAATCTGGCCGACGCTACGCAGAAGATAGCCGCCGGGGCGCACGAGCAATCGGCCAGTCTGGACGAAACTTCGGCGAGCCTGGAGCAATTGACGGCGACCGTGCAAAGCAACTCGATGAATGCCGGCCAAGCGAGCGAATTGGCCTCCGCTTGCAGCCGGGGAGCGGAAGAGGGAGACCGCCGGGTCTCAGCCGCCATTCATGCGATGTCCGAGATAAACGAAGCATCGTCTAGAATCGCCTCTATCGTGACGACTATCGACGAAATGGCATTTAAGACAAATTTGCTGGCGGTAAACGCAGCCATCGAAGCCGCTCGGGCTGGGGAACATGGCCGAGGTTTTGGAGTGGTTTCAAGCGAAGTGCGCAGCTTGGCGCTGAGCAGTGCCAAGTCAGCGCGTGACATCAACGAGCTGGTCACGAATTCATTCAACAAGGTAGAGAATGGTTCGCAATTAGTCAATCAATCCGGCACCGCGCTTCGGGAGACGGTTACTTCGATCAAGCACGTCACAAACGCCGTTGGTGAAATCGCCATAGCTTCCCGCGAACAGCTTTCGGGCATCCAGCAGGTCACCACCGCGATGACGCAGATTGATCAAGCGATGCAATCTAACTTTCTGCAAACGGAGGAAATCTCGAAAACGGCCGTCATGCTAGCGGAAGAGTCCGCCCGGTTAAGGCAACTGCTGGCGCAATTTACCATCGCCGAGAGCTAGCCTTATTTGCCGACTTCCAGAATTGTGAACGAATCCGCTACGAGCGGACCGCGGCGGGGACGTTCGCCAGGGGCGGCCGCCGGCGCTGGACCGAACTCCGCGGCAATCAGAAAGATATGGTTCGTCTTACTATCTATCGTCATAGTTTTGGCGGAAGTCATCGTCTTAACGTTTTGTTCCACCTGAAAAGACGTTGGGCTACTTTCCTTAATCACTGTTAGAGTGCCATCGCCCTGGGAACTGAAAGCTTCCTTCGTCTCGGGCACGAATCCAGCGCCATCAACGCCCGTACCGATCGGCAGGGTGGCGACAATCTTTCCGTCGAGGGCGTTCATAATTACGCTCACGGCGGGATTACGGCACTCCACAAAGAGAATCTTGTTCTTAGCATCGAACGCCAGCCCCGCAGGTGTCTTGTTGCCGCTCAACTCGTAGTGAGCCGTTACTTTCATGGTCTTCACATCCACCACCGCTACCGTGTCTTTGTCCTCGATGTCGACGTAAATGTGTCCCTTGTTATCAGTGGCCGCCTGTTCCGGTGCGCCGCCAAGATCGATGGTTCCCACCAGCGAACCACTTTTGGCGTCGATCACGGTCACATTCGGAGCCGCGTGACTCAGCACATAAACACGCTGCTTGAATGGGTCAAACAGCATCCCGTCCGGGTTGCCTTCGACGTCAATGGTTTTGATTACTTTGAGCGTTTTGCTATCCCACATCGCGATCGGTTTGCTGCTGGCGAACCCGTGATGCGAACGCGGATCCACCACCGCACCGTGCGCGCCGACATTCGGAATCTCACCCACCGGCTGGAGCGTGTCGAGATCGAACACGTTGACACGCTTCGTTGGACCGGAGCGCGCTACATAGAGCTTGCGGCCCTCTGAATCGGCATAGACGTAATCAAAACCGCCATCGCCGCCGACCTTTGCACTCCGCAGGATTTTATAAGGTCCCTCAACATTGCCGTCGCGCGCCAACCCTTTAGGCCCCAGGAGAGCCAAGGCCATGCCTAAAGTGATGCCAAGTTTTCTCATTTGTCCTCGTTTGAGTATAGGGCTGCCAGTCATCAATTCGCAACGGGCTATTCACACGCAGATGATAAACAGGGGCCAGACTAGTGAGGGTCCATAGCGGCCTATCTAGCAATCTAAAGGAGAATGTTAATAGAATGATAAACAAAGCAGCTAAGCTTTGCCTCTCGGCGGCAGCCATCGCCGGCGTGATCCATGCGCAGGAAGGAGCCGTACCCACGGGCGTTCCGCATCTGGACCATGTGTTCGTTGTCATGATGGAAAACCATGGTTATAGCCAGATCGTGAACAATCCCAACGCACCGTTCACGAACCAATATGCCAAACAAGTGAACCATGCCACCAACTATTTCGCGGTGGCGCACCCAAGCCTGACCAACTACCTGGAAGTGGTGGGTGGATCGAATTTCGGGGTATTGAATGACAATTCGCCGGATTGGCATTCTACAACGTGCTCTTCAAACCTGGCGACCGGCACGCCGTCCCTCGATAACGGAAAGGAGCCCAATATCTGCCCAATTTCCGGGTCGGGAACGGACGCGGCAACCCCAGCCATCGACTTCAGCAACGAGACTTCGGGCCCTCCCGGAGATATCAACATCGACGGAAAGAAGTCGTATGCCGCCAACCCGCAAACGATTGGCAAAACCATCGCCGATCAATTAGCGGCCCGGGGTTTGAGTTGGAAAAGCTACCAGGAGAGCTTGCCGCCCACCGGTGCCGATACGGTGAACCTGGCAGACGGCTTGTTCACGAACAATACGAACCTGGCGACAGCCCTGCCGGGAGAAACGACTAGCCTGATTGGGCTTTATGCGGTAAAACATAACCCGTTCGTGTATTTCAAGAGCGTTCAGGAGGGCACATACCTGAACAGCGGATTGAGCAACGTGGCGCCTTTCGAGGGTAAGGGCGGCCTATTTTCTGACCTCATTTCCGGAAATGTTCCAACCTACTCCTTTATTGTTCCGAACCAATGCAACGATCAGCACGGACGCGGCAACGCCGGACCGGAATGCGCATACGACCCGAACGACAATGGCACGCAAACCGGACTCAACCCTGCGCTCATTTACAAAGGCGACATCACCATCGAGACAATCGTATCGGCCATTCATGAATCCAAGGTTTGGAAAGAAGGCCACAGCGCGATCGTGGTGTTATGGGATGAGAACGACTATAGCGTAGCTCCCATTATCAACCAAGTCCTGTTGACTGTCGATACCAATTATGGCGCTCACGGATTGAGCAGCGCGAACTTCTACACGCACTTCTCGTTGCTGAAATCAATCGAAGCCGGACTGCGCTTACCCTGCCTCAATCACGCTTGCGATGCGGACGCGAAAGTCATGTCGGATCTGTTTGCTGAGTGTAGGTAGAAAGCAAGCAGTGTTCGTTTGAGGGACGCCCGAGTCACTCGTGACGGATCGCCTCGAGTGGCTCGGCGCACCGAAACAGAGCGGAGCGGTAAGCGGCCGAGTTTGGCATTCCCCCGCTTGAAAAAGCCCACCGCGTCGGTGCTCCTCGATAGTCTCGGACAGGATTGTTAGTCTTCACGGTACCCTATGGGTGGCTTCTGGTCAAGCGGAATAGCCGTTTTATAGGTCATCGTCTTCAACTGGGCGTCCAGATCGGCGCGAGCAGCTCTAATCACTTCCGGATGTGCGAAAAGATCGGACCCGAGCAAGGCAAGCGATTTGGCGGCGATCAACATCCCCTGCTGGCCAATGCTCATACCCGCCGTCGCCGCCGCTTGCCAAGTGTGCGGAGCACAGCCGGGCACGAGAGTCGCCGAAGTGAAACCGATAGTAGGTACAAACCAACTGATATCGCCTACATCGGTGGACGCGGCTGGTGCGTTCGGGTCGGCCGCGCGGAGTGGGACAAG
>Ga0182012_10003478_pt1 | contig 16780 bp, 7 predicted proteins | sample 612S2SmetaG_FD_120486 | JGI IMG/M metagenome (GOLD analysis project Ga0182012, IMG submission 120486) | Permafrost microbial communities from Stordalen Mire, Sweden - 612S2S metaG | ecosystem: Environmental > Terrestrial > Soil > Wetlands > Permafrost | place: Sweden: Stordalen | collected...
CGGGTGCGGGTTTTCCCGCCCTCCCGGCACTGCAGGTTGTGGTAGGGACCATTGGGGCCCTGGCCGATGACGCAGAGCTTGCCGGGCTCCATGCGTTCAATTTTAGCGATTTGTTTGAGGATCAACTGCGGTTTGGAATTTGCATTCATGACGGTAATATATATGTATGTATATATTTTGGCACCAAAAAAGGCGGAAAACCGTGTTCGCCTGGAATTTGTCTCACGCCCACCATTACAATGTTGTCATTTGGGAGAGAATGATTCCGAAGGCGCCGGCAGGACCGTTTTCAAAATCGCCCGCCGTGATTTCATTCCCAGATTAGTCATCGTCACTGGCGGGCGTGCCGCGTTTCTCCCATTTGCGCGGGGCGCGCTCGGGCAGACTGGCATCCACTTTGGCATAGTAAGTGTCCGGGCCAAAACGCGCGTTTACCTCTTCCTCCAGTTTGAGCGAGGGGGTGACGTTGTAACGGTCGCTGGTGTCCAGCATAACAAACCCGCCGACCGGGGGGAGGAAGCAGAGGATTAAGGGGCATTTGCCCGGATGGCGGGCGACCAACTCGCCCGCTGCGACCACGTCCTCGGGCTGCAAATGCGCCATGTTCAGCCGGAAATGCACCTGTTTGGTGTATTTTTTGGGGGCGTCCTCCAGGTTCATGATTTCCTGGGGAAAGATTTTCGGCTTGTCCTCGCCGGTGTTCACCTCGCCGATGACCAGGAGTGTCCGGTTGACCTCAAGCAGGGAACGGAACTTGTCGTAGTTCTCGTTCATGCACAGGAGTTGCACCGAGCCATCGAGGTCCTCGAGGGTGACCATGGAGTAAGGTTTGCCAGATTTTTTGGAGAACCCGCTTTGCACGGCAGAAACCATCCCGCCAATGCGGGTGAGGGTGCGGTTGGGCAGCTCGCCGAGTTTGGCGATGGTGGTGAGCGTGAACTTTTGCAACAGTGGCGCAAAAGGCGTGAGCGGATGGCCGGTGACGTAAAAGCCCAGCAGTTCCTTCTCGTGGGCGAGCAACTCGTGCTGCGGCCATTCCGGCAGATTGGTAATGGTTTCGGCCACCGGGCGGGCTTTGTCCTCCAGCACGTCAAAAAAGCCCCCCTGGCCTTTTTGTTTGTCGGCCAGGGTGCTGGCGGCGCGGGCCATGGTGCGCTCCAGCATTCCAAACAACGTGGCACGCGTGAGGCCGAAGCAATCGCACGCGCCGGTCTTGATGAGCGCCTCCATGGTTTTGCGGCCCAGGCTGCGGCCATCCACGCGCTCGCAGAGGTCGGCCAGGGATTTGAACTTGCCGCCTTCCGCACGGGCTTTGAGAATGGCTTCCACCGCGGCCTCGCCCACGCCTTTGATGGCCACCAAGCCGAAGCGGATGGGGCGTTTGACCTCGCCAGCGGACGCGCTGCCGTTTGTGACGGCGGCGGCAACCGCCGGGGCGGGGGCGAAAAACACACTGCTCTCGTTGACATCGGGCTGCAGCACCTCAATGCCGAAACTGCGCGCCTCGGCAATGTATTGCGCGAGTTTGTCCAGGTCGCCCATGTCGTTGGTCATCATCGCGCAGAAGAATTCCACAGGATAATTGGCTTTCAAATAGGCGGTCTGGTAGGCGACGATCGCATAGGCGGCGGCGTGCGATTTGTTGAAGCCGTACCCGGCGAATTTTTCGAGCAAATCGAAAATCTGGTTGGCCTTGGCGGCGGGAATTTTGTTTTTCTCGGCCGCGCCCTTCACGAAGAGATCGCGGTGCTTCTGCATTTCCTCGACCTTTTTCTTGCCCATCGCGCGGCGCAGCAAATCGGCGCCGCCGAGGGTGTAACCGGCCAGCAACTGGGCGGCCTGCATCACCTGCTCCTGGTAGATCAAAATGCCGTACGTTTCTTTTGATATGCTTTCCAACAACGGGTGCTCGTATTTGATCTCAATTTCCCCGTGCCGCCGCTTGATGAATTCCGGGATGAGGTCCATGGGCCCGGGCCGGTAGAGGGCCACGAGCGCGGTGATGTGCTCCACGGAACTGATCTGAAATTTGCGGCACAAATCGCGCATCCCGCCGGATTCCAACTGGAATACGCCCAGGGTTTCCGCCCGGTTGAGGAGATCGTACGTCTTTTTATCATCCAGCGGCAGATGGTCAATGGGCACGTCCAGGCCCTGGGTGCGTTTGACCATTTCGCAGGTGTTGCGAATGACGGTCAGGGTTTTGAGGCCCAGAAAATCCATTTTCAGCAGGCCCAGCTCGCCCACGGGATTCATGGCGTACTGGGTGACCAGCATGCCGTCGTCGGCGTCGTCATCGCCTTTTTTGAGCGGCAGCAAATTGACGAGCGGTTGGTCGCCAATAACCACACCGGCGGCATGAACGCTGGCGTTGCGGGTCAGGTCCTCGAGGATCATCGCGGTGTCCACCAGCTCGCGGGTGATTTCCTCGTGCTCGTAGGCTTCCTTGAACTCGGGCGATTGCTTGAGGGCCTTGGTCAGGTCCATCTTGAGCTCGGCGGGAATCATCTTGGCCAGGCGATCGCATTCGCCGTAGCTCAGGCTCATCACGCGACCGACGTCGCGCACCACGCTTTTCGCGCCCATGGTACCGAACGTGATGATTTGCGCCACGGAATCGGCGCCGTATTTTTCGCGGACGTATTTAATGACGTCGGCGCGGCGGTCATCAGCGAAATCAATGTCAATATCCGGCGGATTGACGCGCTCGGGATTGAGGAAACGCTCGAAGAGCAGGCCGTAGCGGATGGGGTCCACGTTGGCGATGTCCAGCAGGTAGGTGACGAGAGAACCGGCGGCGGAACCGCGCGCCACGCACGCCACGCCCATTTTGCGGCCCTCGCGAATGAAATCGCCCACGATGAGGAAGTACGAGACGAACCCGGTCTTGTAGATGACCCCCAGCTCCAGCACCAGCCGGTCCAACACCACCTTGATGGCGGCGGCGATGGCGGGGTCGTTGATATTGGGGCTGCTGACGGGAGTTGCCGTGTCACCGGAGGGAGCGGAGGCTTGGTACGTGGGGAGGCGGGTGGGATCGTCAATGCCCTCAGGGATGAATTTATCGCCCTCGACCCGGGTGCGCAGGGTGTAGCGGCGTTGCAAGCCATCGGCCAGGAGCAAGCGCAGGTAACCTTCGCGGGTGTAATGTTCGGACGCGGTGGCAGTCCGGGCGAATTTGCCGGTGACGGCCTCCACTTCGCTGGCCTGGGGCGTGAAGACGGGGTAATGCAGCTTGCCGAATTCGATCGTGAGATTGCATTTGTCCGCCACTTCGCGCGTGTTGGTCACGGCCTCGGGCACCTCGGCAAAACGGGCGCGCATTTCCTCCTCGGACCGCAGGTAAAACTGCTCCGGCGCATAGCCGGCGCTCATGCGCTTGGGATCGCTCAGGACGGACTGTGTGCCGATGCACACGAGGCAGTCATGCGCGTGGGAATGGCTTTTCTCGACATAATGCACGTCGTTCGTGGCGACGAGTTTGAGGCCGAATTCCTTCGCCCAGGCGAGCAACTGGCGGTTGACCTTCGCCTGCTCGGCCATGCCGTGGTTTTGGAGTTCGAGGTAAAAATTCTCCGCGCCGAGGGTTTGTTTGTACCAGTCCACGGCATCGCGGGCCTTGTCGAGCTGGTCCTTCATGATCCAGTCCGGAATTTCGCTCGCGAGGCAGCCGGACATGGCGATCAAACCCTGGCTGTGCCGGGCCAAAAGTTCCTTGTCAATGCGGGGCTTGTAGTAATAGCCGTCCAGATGGGCGGCGGTGGTGAGTTTGATCAGGTTTTTGTAACCCGTCTCATCCTTGGCCAGCAGACCAAGGTGATAATACAGGTCGCGACTGCCGCCGCCACCGTTGCCGCCGCTTTTTTTCTCCGACATGCGGCCCGGGGCGACGTACATTTCGCAGCCGATGATGGGTTTGATGCCCTTGGCGCGCGCGGCCTGGTAAAAATCAATGACGCCGTGCATGGCGCCGTGGTCGGTGATGGCGAGAGCGGCGAACTTCAGCTCATGAGCCTTGTCCACCAGCCGATCAAGCCGGCAGGCGCCATCGAGCAGGGAGTACTCGGTGTGCAAATGAAGATGAACAAAGTCCGCGTGCGACATGGGGACAGTTTAGCTTTTTGGCGGGGGAAACGAGCGGAAAAGTTTGGAGATGGAGCGGAGCAGGTGGATGAAGGCGTAGTGGATCGTTAATTCTTCGCGGGGGCGGGCGCACTGGGGTTGGCGTGGGGCAGCGGGGTGAAGCGAATCTCCTCCGCAGCCAGGTATTCCCCGGCGCGGGGTCCGCTGAAACATACGTATGCGATTTCCGGCGCTTTGACAGTCAGGTCAAAACTCGGCACGGGGTCGGCAGGCGAGGCGCGGGTGGGAACGGCGGGAATGGAAGCCTGGTCCAACACTTTGCCGGCGGCGTCGAAGGCCTGGAGGCGCGCCGGACAACCGGTCGAACCCCACAATACAACCGTGACGGAAGCAGCGCCGTCGGGGAACTGCACTTTGACGGGTATCGGATCATCCGCCATGGCATTCAGGATGCCTGCCTTCGCGGTTTTCAGATGCGGGAAGAACATCACCCGGGGAACAGCGGTGCTCCGGGTGGCGGCGTGGGCGGGGGTGATGACCACGCCATTATTTGTATATCCAAACACCGGTTTTCCGACCGGTTCAGATTCAAAATGAAGGATGACTTCCTGGGCGCGAACGCCCGACGCCACGGCCAGGAGCATCAGAAAAAGTCCGAGGCGCGAAATTAATGAATTCCGCCGACGGCGAGGCGCTGGGAGGGAGAGGTTCACGCGGTTTCGAGACCCCGCATGGTGCCGGTGGATGAGGCGAATTTGTTTTCCTCAATGCCCATGCGTTGCAGCATGGAGACGAAGAGATTGGGCAGGGGATAATTTTGCGATTGATCAAACATGATGTGCTGGCCGTGCTTGAAGCCGCCACCGGCGAAGAGCAGGGGCAGATTGGTGGTGGAATGCGCGTTGGCATCGCCCAGATTCGAACCGTACAGAATCATCGTGTGATCGAGGAGGGTGCCGTCCGCTTCACGGGTGGATTTGAGATCATGGAACAAGCCGGCCAGCAGCTTCATGTGCCAGTCGTCCAGAATTTTTAACTGGGCGAGCTTGTCGGGCGCCTGGCCATGGTGGGACAGGTTGTGATAGCCGTCAGTGAGAGTTTCGCCGGGGATTTCGACGACCGGCGTGCCAACACTATTGAGCATGAGGGTGACGGCGCGGGTGGAATCGGTCTCAAAGGAAAGACGGACGAGATCGTACATCACCTTCACCTTGGCCATGTATTGGGCGGGACTGGTGGGGTCCTGCGGCGGAGCAACGTTCACGACGGGTTTGGGTTTGTTTTCCCAGCCGCGGGATTCCTGGAGGCGATGTTCAAGGTCGCGCACGCTGGTAAAGTACTGGTCCAGCCGGCTGCGGTCGCGCGGGCCGAGATCGCGTTGCAACGCACGGGCTTGATCGGCGACGGCGTCCAGGATGCTGCGGCCGGTATCGAGACTGCGAATCTGGGCGGCGACTTCCTGCGGCGTACCCTGGACGAAGAGCTGGCGAAAGACTTCGGCGGCTTTTTCCTCGGGCGGAATCTCGACACCAGTACCGGTCCAGGACAGGCTCGACCGCGCGGAATTCACCGCGAGGGTGAGGGACGGAAAGCGAGTCATCGAGCCGATGCGCTCGGCGATGAATTGATCGAGCGAAATGCTGTTCCGGAACGAACTGCTGGCCGGGTGCGGCGCGGCGGTGAGAAAACTCACATCCGAGGGATGGCCGCCATCCACGTTCGGATGGGAAACGCCGCTGAACACGGTGAAGTCCGGGCGATGTTCGCTCAGCATCTCCAAGTACGGAGACAGGGTGTAATCACGGCCGGCGTCCTTGGGGAAAAAGCCGCCGGGGAGCAGGCCGAGGTTGTTGCAGACGCCGAACATGCGCCGGGGCGCGCCGGGCGCGGCGGACGGCGACACGGCATCCCCCGCGCGCACAAAGGCGGGAATCATGGAGTCTAGCAACGGCAGGGCCATGGCAATACCCGCCCCGCGCAGGAAACGGCGGCGCGACAGCGCGGGACGCGCCGAGATGTAGGGGCCGGCCGGAGGGACGCTGATGGGAGGGTTCATAAATGAGAGGTGATCCGCCGTGGTTTATTTATTTTGAAACAGGTCGCTTTGCACAATTTCTTGAATGAGGTCACGGACGCCGTAATGGCTGGCGGCGGTGTGCTGGAGAATGGTCTGGATCGCGTCGCGATCCGAATAACGAACGGGGGCGCCGGTGGCGTAGACGGAGAGTTGCCGCGCGAGATTCCGGGCGATGGCGGTCTCATCCTGCAGCAGCAGGCGCTTGAGTTCTTTGACATTGGCAAAGTTACGTCCATCCGGGAGCTGGCCCGCGCTATCCACGGGCAGCGCGTAATGAAACGCGAAGGCCTGGCCATCCATGCCATAACCCGGCTCGGGCGCGACGCCGGGCGCAAGGGCGGCGCGGTATCGGTCGCGCCAGCCGCCCATGACATCGAAATTTTCCAGGGCGAATCCGGCGGGATCCATCTTGCTGTGGCAGGAGGCGCAGGAAGGATCCGCGCGATGTTTTTCGAGCTGCTGGCGGATGGTGACCGCGCCCCGAATGTCGGGTTGGACCGAAGGGACGCCCGGAGGAGGCGGCGGCGTGTCAATTCCGAGTATGCGCTCAGTGATCCAGTGGCCGCGAATGACGGGCGAGGTGGTGGTGCCGTTCGCGGTTACTTTCAGCACGCTGGCCTGGGTCATGAGACCGCCGCGCGGGCTGTCAGAAGGAAGCGTCACTTTACGCAGGGCCGCGCCGTGCACGCCAGGCACGCCGTAATGATTGGCCAGCCGCTCATTGAGGAAGGTGAAATCCGAGTCAATGACGTTGCGCGCGGGGAGATTGGCGCGCACCAGTTCCGCCACGAACAGGCGGGTTTCCTCCACCGCCGAGGCCTTGAGCGTGTCATCCAGTTCGTAATCGTTGTACAAAGTCGAGGACGGCGAGGTATCGTCAATCTTGCGCAGGTCCAGCCAGTAATCGGTGAACGCCTCGATGAAGCGCGCTGACTTGGGATCATCGAGCAGGCGGTCGGCTTGCGCCCGCAGCACGGCCGGCCGGTGCAATACGCCGGCGGCCGCCAGGTTGCGCAGTTCCGTGTCCGGCGTGGAATTCCATAGGAACAGCGAGAGGCGCGTGGCGAGCGCGTAGTCATCCAACCGCCCGGGCCGCTCGGCGAGGAAGACAAAACCGGGCGAGCACAGCACGGCGGTGTAGGTGGAAATCATGGACTGCGCAAACCCAAAGCCCTGACCGTATTGATTCGCAAATAACGCCAGAAATCGCTGCACGTCCGCCTCCTCGACCGGCTGGCGGTAGGCGCTTTTCATGAACCCGCGCAGCAAGCGCTCGGCGTCCTGCGGCGGATTCGCGGAGGCGACTTCCACCATGACGCTGGGCGCGACCGTCGCACGGCCCGCACCGCGCGGGGCTCGTTCGGCGGTGGCACGGGGGATGACCGAGAGTTTTACCCCGGAGCCGTTGGTCATGCGGGTCATGGGCAAATCGCCGAACAGCAGATGGTAGCCGGCAGTGGCGATGGGGGAAGGCAGCGGACCCTCGGCCTCCAGCCATTGGATGGCGTACCCGGGAATGCCGTCCGGTTGAGCGCGGGGATTAACGTACTGCTCGTCCGAGCCGTTGACGCGGGTGTGAAAGAGGAGCGAGCCATCAGTTTGAATCACCTCCCCGGGCAAGAGGGTGACGGTCAGCTCGTTGGTGGTGGGTTGCGGGCCGAAGTCGAAGACCCCGACGGGCCGTTTCTGGCCGTTTAACTGGGCGTATACACCCATTGGCTCGGTGCCATGGCCCGGCCAGACTTCATCGAGGTTGGGCCGATGCCACAAAGGGAGGTAATAGACGGGCGCCTTGGCATCGCCCTGGCCTTGATAAAACCAGCGGCCGATGCCGCCACCGCCGACCCAGATGGAATAACCGGCGAAGCGCAGACGGTATTCACCACCGGCGGGCGCGCGAAACTGGGACCAACTATAACCGCCGGCATCGCTGAACGTGCTGGCGACTTTGCCAATCGCCTCGCGCTCGCGGGTTTCCGGGCTGGTCACGGGCGCGCGCCCGGCACGCACTTCGGGTTGGGCATGGGCATCGAGCACGGGAAAGGACAGGCGGTCGGGCAGGGTGCCGTTTTCGCGCGGCATGAAATTGCGCAACCCGAATTCATCGCGGGCATAGAATCGGTTGGTGCGTTCACCGGGCCGGTCGTAAGCCTCGCTCATCGCCTGGCGCAACGAATCGTCGGCCACGCTCATGAAGCGGGACATTTGCACGTGCGAAACGTCCAATGCCTCGCCGCTTTTGTTAAAGCGATAGGCCTCGCCATCCTGGGGCAGCCGGTCTCTGACTTCGAGCCACGGCAGATTCAGCAGATCGCGCAGGGCGTTTTCATACTCGTAACGGTTCATCCGCCGCTGCACGGAGCGGCCCTCACCACCCGCGAGGGTTTGCTCAGAAGTCTTGAGCAGAGCATCCATGCCCGCGAGAAACGCTTTCATTTCCGCCGGATCGGGCCGCGCCTTTTTTTTTGGCGGCATTTCCCCGGCCTGAATGCGGTCGTGGACTTTCACCCATTGCGCAAAGTTGGCGGCATCGTCGGGACGAAAGTCGTTCGTGGACAGATCGAGGCGGCCGGAAAGCTTGTCCGGGTTGTGGCAATCCACACAGTTGTCATCCAGAAAAGCGCGGGCGCCCGGGAACAAGGGGTCGGCCTGCGCGGGCAAGACCGCCGCCAGCGCCAGCCATAGCAGCAATCCCACCAGCGCCCGGAGGGGGGCGGGAAGCGCCGGCACGAGACTGGTTGTGACTGGAAGCTTCATGTACTTTGACCTGCGCGGCACCCGCGCGGGCGGGTAATTAAGCGAGCTTGACCGGCCGGCCGGTCCGGGCGGATTCGTAAATGGCGAGCATGATTTTAACGTCGCGCAGACCTTCCTCGCCGGACACTTTGCTGGGTTTGTTGTTGATGATGCACTGCGCGAAATCGTCCATCTCCGCCGCGAACTGGTTCAGGCTGGGCAGATTAATGGCCTGGCCGTCGCTGCGGGTTCCGCGGGCGCTGTTATAGCCATAGGCGGGATTCAAGCCGAACGTTCCTTTTTCGGCGGTCACCTTGAAAAAGTTCGCATCGCCTTTGTCGTAATTGGTCCGGCAGGTGGTTTTCAGGCCGCCCGGGAAGGTCATTTCCCATTGGAGGCTCTCCTCGACCTCGGCGAATTTAACGGGATCGGAGACCGGCCCGAAACTGGCTGAAACTTCAAGTGGCTCGCGACCGCTGACGAACCGGCAGGACTGCAACGCGTAGATGCCGACATCCATCAAGGGTCCGCCGCCGGCCAGGGCTTTTTTCATGCGCCATTCGTTGGCGGAAATGCCCCGGCTGAAACCGCCGTCAATGGATTGCAACTCGCCGAAAACCTTCTCCGTGGCGAGGCGGCGGCATTCGAGATGGTTGGGATCGTACTGGCAGCGATAGCCGACCGACAGCATCCGACCGGCTTTTTTGACGGCGTCAATCATCTGCTGGCATTTCTCGGAACTGACTTCCATGGGTTTCTCGCAGAAGACGTGTTTGCCGGCACTGGCGGCCTTGAGAGTGTGCTCGTTGTGGAGGGCGTTGGGCGTGACGACGTAAACGACGTCAATGTCCGGATTGTCGGCCATCTGCGCCATGGTGTCGTAGTTGTAAACATTCTTGTCCGGAATGTTGTAGCGGGTTTTCCACACGGGAATTTTGGAGGGGGTGCCGGTGACGATGGCGGCGAGGCGACAGTATTGGGTGTGCTGCAGAGCGGGGGCAATCTGGCCGGTGCTCAAGCCGCCCAAACCGACGAGGGCGAACCCGAGCTTGCGGGGTTCATCGCCGGCGGCGAGGGCGGCGGAGCTCAGGGAGCGGATGAAAGGAAAACCAATAACGCCCAGCGCAGCCTGGCGCAGGAATTTACGGCGTGACGGACGGGTGGTATTCATGAGGCTAATCTGATGTTTTTGGAAAGCAAATGCAACCGATTTTTGGCGGGGGGAAGGCGGGGTGGGCGGATTGAAGAAGCAGGTTACTTACATTTTATAAATTAGCCGGGTTTCATAAGCGTTTTCTAGCGAAGGTGCGGCCGGAGGCGGATTTCAGATAACGCTCAAAGGCGGCGGCCCGCTCGCGATCGGTGAAGGCCGCTGGCTGGCTGACGTTCACGGTCTGGTTGGCAATGGGGACCAGAGTCACGGCGTATTCCAAGTCACCGAATCGAGGTAGCTGGTGCCTGACCAGGCGGCGCTGGTGGTAAACTTAACGCCCAGTTGCTTCAATGGAGTTGTGGCGTTCGGCGGGATCGTCAAGGTGATGGTGTTCCATGCGTTGGCGGCCAGATTCGCGTACCGGCCCGCAGTCCAGGCCCAATTATAGTCTTGCAGATAGGGCTGGAGCACGGTGACCGGACTGCCGCCCGGGATCCACACGTGGAAGGTGATCGTCGTGCCGGTGGCGGCCACCACGTTATTCACCGACACGGACGAGGTACCCGCCGCCGTGCCGTTAAAGTTCACCACCAGCGACTGCCGGCCCGCAAAGCACCGCGCGGTGGAAGTCGCCACGCCAGCGATTTGACCGCCGTTGGCCGACCAACCCTGCGGGTCGGTTTCGAAGTTGAATTGCGCCGGATCGGGATTGACACCAGGGGTCGTCATCCGGGCCTCGGGTGAAAAACCTGACGACCCGGAGTCATTAACGGCGACCACTTGGTAGTAATAGGTGGTACCACCATTGAGGCCGGTATCGGCATAGGACGTATTGGTTATGCCCGTGACGACCGGAGTGGTGCTCTCGGAGCCGGATTCCGCCGCCCGGTAAAGATTGTAGCTGGTGGCTCCACCGCCAGCCATCCAGGACAAGGTTGCCTGACCGTTGCCGGCCGTCGCGGTGAGGCCGGATGGAGCGTAAGGGGAGCCATTGGGAGGCGGGGGCGCGGTTCCTCCCGTCAACGCGGTAACCGCTTGCGGGTCAGTGACCGCGCCGGTGGTCCAGTCGAATGGACTGCCCGGGGTGCTCCAATAAACCGGACTCAGCCCGTGAGTCCGGGCGGATTCGGCAACGTACTTGTCCCAATAGAGGCGGGAGGCATTATTATAGGCATACTCCACACCGGTAAGATTCCCGTGCCCCGCGGCCAAGAATTCGCCCAGCAGCACCGGGATGCCACGACGGACATACTGGTCGGTCATTTGTTGGAAGCCCGCGTCGATGGCGCCTTCGGCGGGCGGAACGGTGTTGCGGGTCGGGTCGCCGGAATATGCGTAAGCCGGTCCCCAGAAATAATACATGCGGCCCCACGAGGCCTCGCGGGTGAGCTGGGTGAATTGAAACGGCGTGTAGCAATGAAATTCGACCATCAGGCGATTGGGGGCCGGGTCCGCCGGCAGGGAGTTCAACCACGTCACGTCTCCGCCACCCTGGAGCACCAGCCAGCGGTTGGTGTTGTTGCCACCGGTGCCGCGCACCGCGTTAACGAACGTCTGGTAGTAAACCATCAAGGTGGCCATCACGGCAGGACTACTCACGTTGGGTTCGTTGGCGGCGGCAAAAAGCAGGTGATGGTCATAACCAGAAAACGCGGTGGCAATCTGGATCCAGTAGGCGCTCATCTTTGCGTTGATGGCGGGGTTGACCGTGGTGCCGAGGTGGTTTTCCAGCCAGCCGTCGTCCCAGTGATCGTTGATAACGACCGTCATTCCCACGGCGATGGCTCCGTCAACGGCTTGCTTGACCTGCGCCATGTAAGCGGGATTGATTTGGTGGTTCGTCTGGTTGGCATTAGAGTCCCACGCGCACGGGATGCGAAAGACGTTGAACCCGTTCCGGGCCGCGGCGTTAAATAGTGCCTGGTTTGGCGGGCCTCCTCCCAACTCCAACGTGTTTCCCAGATTTAACCCATAGGTTGGATCCGGCAGCGGCGTGGTCCCCAAACCCAGGCTGAAGTTGGTAAACGTGGCGTGGTTAAGCGCCGAAAGGTTGTGCGCGGTCACATCGAACCCGGCCATGACGGTGTTATTTAATGAAATCAACTGGCTGCCCACCCGCACCCATTGGTTGCCATCCGGGCTGTAATAACCGGAGAAGTTCGTGCCGGAGCGGACCAATTTCAGCCAGACTGGGGCCGTCACGCCGCTCAGCACGCTGGACGAGCTAGTTCCGCCGGACGTGCTCCGCCACTGAAAACTGACCCCCTGTCCGGCCGTCGCCACCACGCTCACGCCGGCCGAACCCGCCGTGCGGTCGTTGCGAAACATCAGTCCGGCCTTGGCCCAGCCAGAACCCGGATCACTGTTCTGCAACCCCGTCACGAGCACAGTCATCGCGCCGTCGCCGGTATAATTGGTGCTCGCAAAATTGAATTGGTCGGCGGTGTTCCCAATATCCGAGCCGCCGCCGGTCACCGTCCACCCGCCGCCGGCATAGGTGGCCGCGCCGGGCAAAAAACCCGGGGCACCGATGTCCGCATCGTTCCAACCCGGGAGCAGCGCCGCCCCAGCCGTTCCGGACACCCGCAGCAGCAGCGAAAGCAGGCAAAAATATTTCGCGAGTTTTTGGCAGGCGAGGGACATCATTGGTTCATCCATAAGCAAGTAGAGGAAACAGCGGCGGGGTGGGGTATCCGGCACCGTCGGGCTTAATGCCGGGATGCAGCCATCAAGCCCGCTAGTGCCGCCCGCGCGCGCGGATATTGGTTTGAAACATTGGGTTGCAGACGCTCCTTTTGCGAAAGACCTTGTGCAAGTCGCGCCAGCGCTCGGCTGCCACCTCATTCCTTTTTGGTAGTGTCGAGATAATACTCCAACGGCAGGTGCACCAGATATTTTCCCAACAGGTAGATCGGCGTGTAACCGGTGGATTTCATGACGTAAGGATTTTCCGCTATCAACGTGTCCAAAATTCCCTTGTTATCTTTTATCAACGCCTGTTCCAAGGCCTCATTATGCTCAACACTCAACGGTTGCCCTTCAACGTACATCGCAAAGTTCATCACTTTAAACACTCCCAGGGAAGCAATATTGTTCATGGACAAATTAGCCCATAAATTTTGCCCGAGTTCAGGTCTGGAAGCCGAAAAAGGCTTGGTATTAAGCACTTGGTTCCCGCATATCGAAATCCCCCGCTTGCCCAGAAAGCTTTTCAAAATATCCAATCTAAATTTTGGCATATGCGCGACATTAAGCGGCCAATCCGCGGCTGTCAAGTGCGCGAATCTATCGCCCCACCAATATGGTTTCCAGAAGTTCGCTGGTATCAAATCCAGCACATCCCATGCCAGAGTGAACGCCAGGGCCCAGCCAACTATTGCAGACGCTCCTTTTGCGAAGGATCTTGTGCAGGTTGGTCAGACCCCGGCGGCAAAACCGGCGGTTTAGTGGTCTATGGGACCACGCTCTTGTCAAATTTCTATTAACAATAAGTGGCGATTTGGAGAAAGAAGGAGCTTGGATTGAGCGGCTCTCCACAGAATCTGAAAAGGAAGACGGAAATCAAGTTGAGCGGCCAATTTCTTGGATCAACGTCGACATTGACCAACAATCGCCGCTTCTCGCGCGACGTCCGAATCAGAACGAAGTTCAATATGGTGGAGGCGGCGGGAGTTGAACCCGCGTCCCAAGCAGACCTACCAGCCGCGACTACATGCTTAGTCTGGAAGTGGTTTTCTGCTATGCGATGGCGTCCAGACACGATTCGCACTGCCTAGTCCGCATGAAATTTCTCGGTCAACAACGCGCGGTCTCCGCCGTCAACCATGCCTGCTGTCGCGTTCGTCCACCGTAGCAGGTGTCCAGTGGCGAACGTCGTGGCCTTAGGCCGCGAGAGCTAGTTCTTGATTAGCTTTTTTGTTTTGGTGCGATGATTAACGAGGCCAACGCATCATCCTCGGCATGCCGCCTCTGGCGTGTTCACATGGTCGAAACCAGTACGCCCCCATCTCTGTCGGCAGTTATAGCATCGTTCATTTACCGGGCGGGGTCAAGGGGGGAGCGGATGAACGTCCGGGGTAAGGGAAGGAAATCCCGGCCTACGTCCTTGGGCTGGGGGGAAGTTAAGCCGCCGCAAAAAATTTCTTAGCCTTAATTTACCTTGAATAGGCTTGAATCGCCTTGAATCGCCTTGAATGAACCTTGAATGGGAAAAGAGGCTTGAGGCGCGGGGCTTTGGGCTCCAGGCGAGGAAGATCCAAGCTGGCTGGATGCCTTCCGCCGCCGAAGCCGGACGGGCGGCAGGTTCAACGTCCGCCGCAGGGGCGAACTATGTCAAAGAATTCAGGGGCCGCCCAACAGTGCGGGCGGACTGGTCACCTGATGGCAGGGGCCATTCAATCGGGACCATTCGGTCCTGACTACTCATTTATGGTAGCACCGCATGATGAGTTGTCAAAGGGAAATTTTATGGGCAGACGAATGGGAGCGCGTCCTGAGGCACGGACCTTGGAGAGCCGGTCTATGACCAACTTGGTGGTTGAAAGGTTCCATCGTTTACGACCGTTTTGGTGATTCGAGCGTCCAAAGCCGGCGGCAAGCGGGCGCTCCGTCCGGGAGGCGGTCTGGGGCGGGTTGCCCAAACCCAAAAAGCCCGAAAAATTGTCCTTGCGGGAGGGATATAACCCTACGTTTGCAAGGGTTTTAACGTTGCTGCCAAGGAGCCAAACCCGATTGCTTAAAAAATTTAGTGATTTGCATGCACCAGGCGCGCTTCCCCCTCATCCCTGCCCGCTACTGTGAAAATGCCGGCGGGGCGCTATTTATGCTCGCGCTGACGCGCTCGCAACGCCCGGTGGGGGCACCGGGCCTACAAGGCGATACGACCTAGTTCGTTGGCGCTAAAAACCAACGGCAGTTGGGTGGGGTCGGCGCCGGGGGCAGAGGCGGCAACGGGGCGGGGATTTCAAATTGGAAATTTCAGATCTCAAAGGGGGCGGGCCGGAAAAATTTTCAGCACCTTCTCGCGGGCGGGTTGCCCACGGGAAAAAGCGGGGAAATTTACTTTTGTCCAGTCGCCGACAACCCCTCGAGCATTGGTATTTCGACGCGCTGCGGCTGAGGACAGCCGCGCACCGGGGCTTGGGCAGATGGTGGTTGAAAGGTTCCATCGTTTACGACCGTTTTGGTGATTCGAGCGTCCAAAGCCGGCTGCAAGCTGGCGCTCCGGTGGACTGACGGTTAAACGCCGGGCGGCGGGATCATTCCTGGTTGGAAACCTGCCAGGGGGTGGTGATGATGCGCGGACTGGTACTATATCGGGGATTGGAACGGACATTTTCCCCAATGACCATGCCCCAAGTCCAGACCTGGCCGTCGCGGGTCAGGGCGACGCCGAAGCTGTCGTTGCCGCAGGCGTAGCCGACGATGTCCTGGCGCAGGTTGATTTTTTTATAGGTGACGGGACGGTAATCGGCGTCGGGCTTGACGATGCGATGGTCGGAGGCATCCATTGCCCAGAGGGAGCCGTCCTTTTTCCGCAACACGGTGTAATAGCCACCGGCGGTAGAAGCGCAAGATTGCCAGTCAGTGTCGGTGCCCACTTGGTGCGGGGTGTTGATGGCGGCGGGATCGGTGGCACCCGTGTAAATATTGGCCAGCCGTCCCCAACTCCAGAGGGTGCCGTCGGATTTGATGGCAAACACGGTGAAATACGCGAAGCAGACATCCACCCAGTTGGTATCCGGCGAAATGCGTTGAGGAACGCGGGAATCCTTGACGCTGGCACTCCCTGTGAGGGTGCCCCAAAACCAGAGGGAGCCATCGGTTTGCACGCCGACGGTTTGCGTACCGCCAGCCCACACTTTGGACCAGTTGGTGGACGTGCCCACCTGGGTGGGGCGGATGACATCCTTCATTGCTTGGGCGCCAGGAATGCCCAATTGCCCGGACCAGTTGTCGCCCCAGGCCCACAAGGTCCCGTCGTTTTTTATGGCCAAACTGACGTCGCCGCCCACTCGGGCTTGTTTCCAATCATGACCGGGCGCGGAGGGTACGGGGGTGGCGCGGGTGATTTTGGTGCCGTCACCCAACTGGTAATGGAGGTTTTGGCCCCAGGCCCAGAGCGAGCCGTCCGACTTAATCGCCAGGCAATGGGCGTCGCCAGCGGAAATGCTGATCCAATCCGAATCCTGGCCGACCCGCCGCAGCGAGGTGGTGGCATGGGTGGTGGTATCGGTCAAACCGAGCACGGGCCAGCCCATGCTTTCCTCGCCCCAGGTCCACAGGCTGCCATCACCGGCCAGGATCATGACATAATGGCTGTAGCCGTATTGCACGATGGGCGTGACGGGGCCGGTGGGGAGTTTCAGGCGACCAGTTTGGCGGGGCGGGGTTTGCCGTTGGTGATGGATCACGGCGACGGTGCCGAGGGCGGCGATGAGGACGACGGCAGTGGTGACGCCGGCGGTTTTGAGTTTGGTCCAGGCCATAAGTTTTAGGGTTCCTTTTACGAGGGTTAAGGTGGAGGCGCCGCCGGTCGCGCCTTTGGTGAAGGCCAAGGCGGTGACGGCGGGTGCCAGGGTCGCGGGGGCGGCCGAGACGGAGTGGGCGCTCAGAGCAGCGGCGATGAGCGCGGGGGTGGAGATGACGCCGTGTTTCGAAAAATAGTGGCGCAGTTTTTCCAGGGCGTAGTCCACGCGTTTGCGGGCGGCGTTTTCGCTGGCGTTCAGGGC
>Ga0182012_10003479_pt1 | contig 16777 bp, 15 predicted proteins | sample 612S2SmetaG_FD_120486 | JGI IMG/M metagenome (GOLD analysis project Ga0182012, IMG submission 120486) | Permafrost microbial communities from Stordalen Mire, Sweden - 612S2S metaG | ecosystem: Environmental > Terrestrial > Soil > Wetlands > Permafrost | place: Sweden: Stordalen | collected...
AAGGTCAGCACCACCGCCATTTGCAGCAGCACGCGGAACGTGTCGCGGATGATGTTGGCGGTGAAATCCGAAAAACTTTCGGCGCAGTCACCGCCTTGCAGAACGAAGGCCTTGCCTTCCGCGACCAATGCAAGCTGGGCTTTCAGGCGGCGCGCCTCACCGGCGAAGACGAGCGGCGGGTAGCGGCCGATGCGGGCTTCCATATCGGCGAGCTTGTCCTGGTCCGGGTAGGTGGGAACCTGGCGGATCGGGCAGTCGCGCCAGGAATTGGGGTTCCAGGGGCGCGGTTGTTGGATGGCGGGCATAAGCGGTCTCCTCAGCCCGTCTTTATGTCGCGAAACGGCTGGGATGGCTACTGGTACCGGGATTGAGGTGGGGGTGGGACTTACAGGAATATTTTCCGGATGGCAGGGACAAGAATTCATCGTCATCTGAAATCGTCAATTTCTTTTTACGAGCGGTTCGATGGCGGCAAACCGGCCCTTACGCTGGTTCAATCGCCGCCTGGCCGGGCGGCGGATAAACGAAGGGTATCAGGCCTTTCTGGACGGCGACCGCCTGCATCGCGACCGGCAGTTGCCTTGCATCGACCACCAGACCATTGACTTCTATCAACCAGGCAAGGGAACTGCTGCCGAGCCGGCTCGGCAGCGTCCAGTTGTGGTCGAACGGATGCATGGACAGGGCCTTTCGCACCAGCTTTGCCTTGTTGCCGCCGGTGCTGGGGGCGATGCCGAAATGACCGCACAGATCCGCCATCGACATATACGGCGTGGTCGATTTGTCATGCAGGAAGTTGATCTGACCCAACGCGTAAAGCACGGCGCAGGCCCAGGTCTGCTGATGACCGCTGGTCAACGGGCTTGGCCGCTTGCGGCAAAGCGCCGCAATCGCGCAACGCGCCATGTCCGCATACTCACGGTCCAGATGTTCGTCGCAGAACCGGTCAGTCAGTCCGGTCAATGCGGCAAAGTGGCCTTCCCAGCCCTTTGCAACTTTGGTCGATTTCGTCATCGTCATCGCTGATCGAGGCTCCCTGAAGTGCCGCGGGAGGCGCCTATTGCAAGCAGCATTTCTTGTACTTCTTACCGCTGCCGCAGGGGCAGGGTGCGTTGCGGCCGACCTTCTCGCGCCGCGCGGGTGCGGGGCGGTCACGCTGGATAGGATCGACGCCGGCCCATGGCGACCAGTCCGCCGGCAGAATCGGGTAGCGTGGTGCGGGCGTGGCACGACGGTCTCTCAGGCCCAGCTCGACTTCCACGTCCTCGAGATCGCCAGCGATCGAGAGATCGATCGCGTTCCGGCGGAACGCGTCTCGTATCGTATCGATCGCCTCGACGGCGCGCAGATCGAGCAACGCGGATACGGCAAAGCCGTTGACTGTCGGGTTGGCGTCGGCATACGGCTCCAATGTCCGCACCAGGATGGCGACGCATTCACCCCGGCAGCCGGCATGCCGCGCGACAATTTGGCTGAGCGCCGATATCGCGATGCCGACCGACCATACCGAATTCTTTCGTGTCGCCATGAAGGCTGCGATATGCGGGATCGCTGCCGGCCCGATCATGCCGAACACGACCGGGAGTTCCAGATCAGCCGCGTCGTCGCCGTCGATCCGCTTCAGCAGCGCCAGCAAGGGTGCAACAGCCGCCTCGGCCCGCAATTGCGCCAAAGCGCGCCAGGCGTGCAGGGGAGCCCACACCGTGCTCGAGCTCGAGTCGCCTTGGTGCAAAGCCACGTCGCAGGCCAGCCTGATCAACGCGCTGACATGCTCTTGGCCGAGGCCAGGCTCCGCCCTGTAATCGGGCCAGTCCGCCGGATTGCCAATGCTTGTCTCGCCAATGATCAGCAATTGGCGAACCGGGTCTCCATGAGCGGCCCGAAGATCGCTGCCCTGCACGCCATCCATAAGCCGGCATCCTTCATGAGTGGTTCGAACGGCCGAGTCGCAAGACGCCATTCTGGCGCCTGCGACCGACGACAACAACCTTTTGTAAGGGCAACCGGCGCAGACTGGCGCCGGTCACCGCATGAGGCGGACACAGTCCATCGTTCCTGTCGCCACGGCAGCTCGTAGATGCCGATCACGAAGCGCGGGTCCCGGAGGAGGACGTCTCCCTGGGAGCCCTTCAAGGCCGGATTCCTATCGAACAGCTGTTTTAACAGATCGGGGATGACCGGCACGACGATGCGGGCGTTCATGGCGAAGCCTTCGGGCCGCAGGAAACGACCGGCAATCTCCAACCCCACGGGCGGGTTCTTTTCCATTGTCTCATCCACCAGCCAGGTCTCCTCGTCACGCAGCACGTCCCGCAGGATCACGCCCGCGATGTCGTGCCGCCGCTCGATACGCCAGACGGAGAAACGGGCGTGGCGCATCGCCTCGAGCACGATCGCCTCGTCGGAGCCGGGCACGAACCGCGCCGTTCGGGCGTAACGGTCGAGCGGATGCGAGCGGCCCGGTCTGGGCAGGTAGGTGGCAAGATCCTGCACGAGCGTCAATTCGTGCTCGTTTTCGAACACCACCGTCTTGCCCTCCGCCACGCCGATCCGCTTGGCCCAGTCCAGCAGGACGTCCGGGGCGATGTTGCCAAGGACAGCGTGGTGATGTTCATTGCTGATCTGGCGCAGGCGACGGTAGCGGGTCAGGATCTCGGTCCGGGTCATCGAAGTCAGCCTTGGCTGCGAATCGGGGGATGGCGGGTGGCCATCGCGATAACAGTTGCGGAAGGAATCCGGGCAGGGCAAGCAATGGTTCAACAACCGAACCTCCCCTACCGCAACCTCGGATCAGGCACCCGCGCCGCCACCAGCACATCCACCGCCGTCGCCCCCGGCAGGCGATTTCTCGTCCAGTGAGGCGTTCGCCAGCGACGTGGTCGGGATACCGAACCTTGGCACGCTGCGGATCAGCGACACGCTGACCGACGGTGAGGGCATCCAGTTCATGGAACGCGGACTTCCTTGAGACGCTCATGCAGCACATCAGCACCGTGGTGCCAGAGGGTAAGCAGCGGGATGAGACGTTGAAACCCATCGCGGTCCTGAACCGGCTGTCTGAGCGGGACAATTCGAAAAGCACTGATTTTTGGTACAGGGCCGTGGACCACAATCTAACCGATGGCAAGTTCGACGACTTGCGGGCGGCGGCGTGGCAGCAGACTGGATGCGATCCCTACGGAGCGCCCGCTGTCGTTGCGGCTCTGACTGAGCGGATTTATTTCGAGGTCCAGTTCGCAAGCCCAAATCATCGCAATATTTCTCAATGGACGAAACTGGCCACGATCTTTCTGGACGATAAGATTTGTGCACGGGCACAGGGTATAAGCGCGCAGACGCGGGCAACGCTTAGTGGACTTGCGAAGCCGTCGGTGGGTGTTGGTGCAGCACCGTAAGGTCTAAGGTTCACTTGAGCTTAGTGCCCAGCCTGCCACCCGCTTGCTCGTGTTCTGGTCTGATCCAATCCCCGGCCGCGCCGGTTAATCTGAAATCCACCGTCCCCGGCGTGCCTGGCACGGTTCAATGGTTCGACCGGAGATCATCGATCGCGGACATTTCCTCTGCCTTGCTACGCCCGGTACACGAACCACCCTGTTCTACCGCCGCGGCTTCTCTGCTAACGACGCGTCGCGAGGTGCATAAGCCATGTCCACGGCCCTGGTCGACCAAGCGGAACGCGTGATCGCCACGTTGCGCTCCCACGAGTCCGAACTGAGACATGCCGGAATCCGACGCCTGTCGCTGTTCGGGTCGCTGGCGCGCGGCGAAGCGGATGACGCCAGCGACGTGGACCTCGCGGCCGAACTGGACCCCGCGGCCCGGATCGGGCTTTTCGCGCTGACCGCGCTGGAGCGCCGTTTGACCGAACTGCTCGGCCGCAAAGTGGACCTGATCCCCGAACCCGTCGAGAAGCAGCGGCTTCAGGCGAACATCGATCGGGACCGCCGCCTTGCCTTCTGAACATGACCCTGCCCAAACACTGGCGGATATCGTCGAGAACGCCGACCGGATCGCGGACTACCTTGCCGGCATCAGCCAAGCGGGTTTTGCCGCTGACGGAAAAACCCGCGATGCAGTCGAACGGTGCCTGGAACGCGTTTGCGAGGCCGCCCATCGGCTGGGCAAGCACGCGGCGGAACTGGTGCGGACCAACCAGGGGCGATATCCGCGGCCTGGGGAATCGGCTGCGCCACGGCTACGACCGGCTCGATCTCGATGTCCTCTGGCATACGGTCTGCCATGAACTCCCGGAACTGGCCGCCGCCGTCCGGCAAACGCTCCAGCGACTGCAAACAACGCCGGAGCCAACGCCTCCCGCCAAAACCCCACCGTAGCCGCCCCCTACCGCAACCGCGGATCAGGCACCCGTGCCGCCACCAGCACATCCACCGCCGTCGCCCCCGCCTCCAGCAAAGCCGCCGCACACGCGTTCGACGTCGCCCCCGACGTCATCACGTCATCGATCAGCAGCACGGAACGGCCGGCGATCCGGCCCCCCCGAGACCGCCGCACCGTAATCGCGCCCGCCACCTCCCGCGCCCGCTCCTCCGGCGATTTCTCGTCCAGAGGAGCCGTCCGGCGAGTGCGCAGTAACGCGTCGGGCAGCACCGGGCGGCCAGCCAGCCGGCCCACCGCGAAGGCCAGTACCGCGGCCTGGTTGTAGGTCCGCTCGAACAGCCGCCGACGGTGCAGCGGCACCGGCACCAGCACCTCCGCCCCCGACACCACCGCGCTCCCGCCGCGCAGCATCATCGGCGCCAGCACCCGCGCCAGTTCGATCCGCCCGCCGTGCTTTAACGGCAGGATCAGCCGGCGCGCATGATCATCGTAGCGCAGCGCCGCCCTGGCCTGGCGGAACAGCGGCGGATGCTCGTGGCATCCGGGACACAGCCCCTCCGCCCCGCCCTGCTCCACCGACGCGAACGGCACGCCGCAGCGCACACACATCGGCGCGGTCACGAAATTGGTGCGGCCGAAGCAGTCGGCGCACAACGCGCCCTGCTCGTCCACCGACGCATCGCAGGCGGCGCAGCGCGGCGGCAGCAGCAGATCGAGCGCCACCCGCCCGCTTCGGCGCATCCATACCAGAAGGTCAGGCGGCTGCGTGGGTCTCTCCCGGAATGCCGAAAACCACCGTCCCGTCACGCTCGATCTCGTGCACCAGGTCGATCTCCCACGACAGATAGGCGTTCATGGCGTCCTCAATACCCGAGTTGCGGTCGTACGGCCGCAAATAGAAGTCGATGCAGGCTTCGTCGGGCGGCGTCGTCTTGTCGCGCACCAGCGGCCGGCCGAACGCCTGCCACGCCGCGGTGCCGCCGTCCAGCACATGAATCGAGGCGCCGGTCAAACCGGCTACCTCGGGCACCGCCAGGCGGGCCAGCATGCCGTCCGGCGAGGTGATCACCACATGCCGCGCACCAGCAAGCTGCGTACGCAAAGGCGCGAGCCGGGTCCGCACGCCCCACACCGCGCCGGGAATACGGCCATCGCGGAAATCGACGCTACGGCCGAGATCCAGCACCAGCGTGCCGGCGCCGCTGCCGATCAGTTGCACCAGCTGCGTTACGTCGATCAGATCCACCGCGGCAGCAAGCTCCGGCACTGGAACCGGCGCGCTGCCGGTCGCCTTGATCGCCTCTAGCCCGCCCTCGACAACGAACACATCGCGGTGGCCCATCTGGCGCAGCCACGCGGCGGCCATCCGGGCGCGCACGCCGGTGTCGTCCACCAGCACGATCCGGGCATTGCGCACGCCGATCCAGGTGTCCGTCGCCTGCACCAGTTGCCCGCCTGGCGCGCTGCGGCTGCCGGGACGGTGGCCGGCGCGGAACTCGGCCGGATCGCGCACATCCAGCACATACAGCGTCCGGTCGGGATCATCCTCGAAGCGCGTCAGGTCCAGCGGCCCGATCACCCCCACCCCCGACTGTTCGGCAAACGTGCGCGCCCGCTGCAACGCCAGCGCCGCAGTCTTCGGCGTGCCTGGCTCGAATTTCTCGGTGCGGCCGCGTTCGCAGCGCAGCCCGGCGAGTTCCCAGCCCATGGTGCCATTGCGCAGTGCCACCACCTTGTTGGGAATGCCGGCGCGCCGCAGACTTTCGGCGCCGAGGATCGACCGGGTGCGCCCGGCGCAATTGACCACCACCAGCGTCGCCGGGTCCGGCGCGATATCGCCGATGCGGTAGGCCAGTTCGCCGCCGGGCACGCTGACGCCGGTCGGGATCGACATCCGGGAAAACTCTTCCAGCGTGCGGCTGTCCAGCACCACCATGTCGCGGCCCGCGTCGATCCAGGCCTTCAAGTCGGGCGCGTCCACACTTTCGGTGCCATAGTGGTGTTCGACCCATTCGCCGAACGCCTTGGACGGCACGTTGACCCCGCTGAACAGCACATACCCCGCCGCCGCCCAGGCCGCGGTGCCGCCGTCCAGCACCGACACGTCCGACGCACCGATCGTCTCCAACCACGCGGCAAGCGTCTCGGCAAGGCCGCTGCCGTCATCCACGCAGCAAATCCGGGTGGCCAGGCGCGGCAGCAGCGCCCGCGCCCGAATTTCCTTGCGGGCCAGGCCGCAGGGCACCCCCCAGAACAGATGCGAGGCGCCGAATTCGCCGTCCTCGCGCGCATCCAGCAACGCGAGCTCCTGCCCGTCGGTAATCCAGCCGAACAATGTCGGCGCGCTGATGCGGTTCATGGGCGAAAATCCTCCGATCGTGGCGGACGGTAGTGCCGCGGCGTACCGCTTGGCAACGTTCGGAGACGAGCGCACATCCTCGTGCATGGATTCGATGCTGGTATTTGATCGCGCCGCCGTCCGCCGCCATCGCGACCGAGCGGCCGGGACCGTCGGCGCGGTCGCGGATGTGTTGCGCGACGCGGCGGAACGGCTGCTGGATCGGCTCGACGACACCAACCGGACCTTCGTGGATGCGCTGGATGTCGGCGGGCGCGGCATAGTCGCGCCGCTGCTGCGCGCCCGGGGCCTCTCCGTCGTCAGCACCGATCTGTCGCCGGCGATGGCAGCGCTGAACCGCGGGCCATGCGTCGCGGCGGATGAAGAATATCTGCCGTTCGCGCCAAACAGCTTCGATCTCATCGTCGCCAGCCTGTCGCTGCACTGGGTGAACGATCTGCCCGGCGCCCTGCTGCAGCTTCGTCAGACGCTGCGCCCGGAGGGGTTGCTGCTCGCCAGCCTGCCGGCACTCGGGACTCTGGCCGAACTGCGGACCGCGCTGACCGAGGCGGAGACCGACATCACCGGCGGCGTGTCGCCTCGGGTCTCGCCGTTCCCGGCGTTGCGCGATTGCGCCCATCTGTTGCAGCGCGCGGGGTTCGCCCTGCCGGTGGCGGATGTCGAGGATATCCGGCTGCTCTACGCAAACCCGCTGGCATTGCTGGCCGATCTGCGGGCGGCCGGAGAGACCAATGCGGTGCGGCACCGGTCCCGCTCCGTGCCGCCACGCGGCCTGTTCCCGGCGGCGCTGGCTCGGTTGCCAGTCGAAGACGCGCGCACGGCCGTGTCGCTACGGATGGCCGTGATGACGGGATGGGCCGGGTGAGACCGGTAACCGTGCCCGCATCATCGCAGCCGATGCCTCGCAGTCGCGCCAGGCGCCCGCAGCTGTGGGGCGCCGGCACCAGACGCTCATCGGGCCTTTACGGACGCCTTTACCGGCGAATGTCGTCTCGGTCGGCAGGATGCCGGACGCAGCAAACAACGCACGCCAGTCGGCTCTGCGGATGGTCCTGCTTTGCTCCGCGAGGGCGGTGAGCTTCGCCAGGGCTGGCGTCTCTTCGACCCGCCCGATCCAGTCGCTTGTCTTCGGCCAACGGGAGAGGTCGGCCGCGGTGCGGGACCAGCGGAGGTTGGCAAAGTGAACCGCAATGGCGATGTCGGCCATTGAAAGATCACCGCAGACGAAGCCGCTCACCGGGCCAATCGATTCCAGGTAATCCATCACCGGCGGCAGGTCATCGCGGAGCGTTTCCGCGATCACCGCTTCGTCTCGCGGTTCTTTCCAGACGTTGGGCTTTATCACGGCGGCATTGAACAGGCGCTCGATGAAGACCTCACCCATGCGGATATCGGCGAATTCTTCCAGCCAGCGGACCATGGCCCTCGCGGCGGGCGTCGCGGGGAACAGCGGCGGCACGGGATAGCGTTCGTCGAGATATTCCGCGACGGCAGTGCTGTCGGGGAGAGTCACCTGCTCATCGATCCAAACCGGGATCCGCCGCAGCGGGCTGATCGCGGTGAACGCGCCATTGCCCTGGAACGGGATGATCGGATCGAGCCTGAACGGCACGGATTTCAGCGCGCAAACGACCATGATTTGCGAACGTACGGCGAGATGGGGCCGCCGATGAGCGCTGCGGCTTGCACGACATGTCCCTTCTGGTCGAAACCCGTGCCCATCTTATACACCCGAAAATGCCCGAGGGGGGAGCCGATGCCACGGCTAAGCACCCGTCCGCCGTGACGACGCAGTGATCGGCGTAAGGCCGTTTCGCGCCCTCACCCCGACCAGCGCTCCCGCAGATAATGCGCCACCATCTTGGGCCGGCGATCACGGGTAAAGGCGCCCTTCAGGTTCATCCCGCCCGCGCGCCCGACGGCCTGTGCTGTCTTGAAGTCGCACAGCACCCAGAACTGCGTGCCAACCACGAACGGCCGAGACTCGCAGGCATCCAGCACGTATCGGAACAGCTCCGCCTGATACTCTTCGCTCCACATTTCCGGCGGCTGGGCGTGCACGCCGGCAATGGTGTCGGCGCCGAATTCGGTGATCATGATCGGCTTGCCGGTGTGCGCATGCAGCGCATCGAGTTCGGGCGCCAGCAGCGTCCCGGCCGCGGATGGGTCGCCGGGATGCGAGTACCAGCCATTATAGCGGTTGATGCACAGCACATCGGAGAAATCGGTCCAGGACGGATCGGTCGCCGACATGGCGGTCAGGGTGAACGGGCGGCTGCGGTCCAGGGTGCGGGCATAGGCGAACAAATCCTCGAAGAACGCGCGCCCCTTCGCCTTGTAAGCGTCATCCAGCGGCAGATCGGCGCCCCCGGCGTTGACGAAGTGGTTGCTCGCCGGTTCGTTCGCCAGGCACCACATGATCACGCTGGGGTGGTTCTTGTCGCGGGTGATCAGTTCGCCGATATCCTGCCGGCACTGATCCAGGCGGGCCGCGATATTCGCCTCGCTGTCGCCGAAATACAGCTTCACGGCGGGAATTTCGTCGATCACCAGCATGCCCTCCCGGTCGGCAAGCTGCATAGTTTCTTCTGCGTAAGGATAGTGGCTGGTGCGGAAGGAATTGCCGCCGATCCATTTCAGCAACTGGATGTCGCGGACGGCAACCGGCAGGTTGAGGCCGCGGCCGTTGATCGGAAAGTCCTCATGCCGGGCGGAGCCGCGGAGCAGGATCGGCTGGCCGTTGAGCAGCAGGCGGTCGCCCTGGACCTCGACGGTGCGGACGCCAACTTCCAGCGTGTAAACATCGCCCGGCACGTTCGGCTCGCCAAGGCTGACGGTCAGAGCATACAAATGCGGCGTGGCCGGACTCCAGGCCTGGACGGCGGGAATGCGCAGCGTGGCGGTTGCCTCGCCGGCATTGAAGGCCAGGGGGATCGTGGCGTTTGCGACCCGCGCGGTGCCGCTGCCCTGGAAGCCGTCGGCGGCAGTGACGCGCAGATGCAGCAGGCCGTCGGCACCGTCGAAAGCCGGGATAACCGCGATGTCGGTGATATGCGCGGCGGGCACGGTGTACAGCGTGACGGTGCGGTGCAGGCCGCAATAGGGAAAAAAGTCGTAGTTGATGTCGGGGAAGTTGGCGGCATGGCCGGGCACGCTGTTGCCGGCCGGCGGCACACGGGTCGGCAGCGCGATGTTTTCCACGCGGATGGTGATGGTGATCGGGCGGTCCCAGGCGACTGCACCGGTGACCTCGAACGCGAACGGCAAATGCCCGCCGAGGTGCTCGCCGACCGGCTGCCCGTCGATCCAGACGGTGGCATGGTAAACCGCCGACCCGGCGCGCAGGATGATCCGCTGGCCCCGCCAGGCCCGCGGCAGCGCAGTGCGCGTCTGGTACCAGGCAACGCCGGTGTAGTCGCGCGTGTCCTGGAACTGCTCATTCCAACTGCCGGGCACGCCGATCAGGGTGGGAGACGGCAGGCTTGTGGCCCAGCCGTCGCGCTCGCCGATGGCGTCGGGGTCGCGCTGAAAGTCCCACAGCCCGGCCAGGTCCAGCAGCATGCGGGTGGCGTTCTGCTGCGGCAGCAAGGCGCAGGAAACCGGCCGCGCTGCACCGGCCGGCGGCGGTGCAGCGGGCGGCTGGGCGGCGGCGGCATTGACCGCGCCGGCGGCCAGCCCGACCGAGGCGGTCAGCCGCAGAAAGTCGCGACGCGAGGCGCTTTCGGTGGTCATCGAGGTGCTCCCTTCTTAATGCGCGCGCAGGAACCGCAGCACCGCGGCGTTGAAGGCGTCCGGCTTTTCCCATGCAACGGAATGGCCGGCATCTTCGATCACCACCCAGTCGTGCTGCTTCAGATGAGCCGACCAGAGTCGCATCAGTGCCTGCGGGGCATACAGGTCGGCATCGGCGACCAGCACCAGCGTCGGGACAGCGATCGTCTCGATCTTGCCGAACGTGTTGGGGCTGTGTAGCGGTTGGCCGGGCGCGCCGGGCTGGCGGGCATGTTCCTCGATATCGTTCCAGCGCGCGGTGCCGTCGGGATCGGTGCCGCGGTACGACAGCCCGAGTTCGATGTATTCGCCGGGCAGCTTGTCGAGGCCCGGGATGGCGATGCGTTGGATGAACGCGGTCATCACGGGTTCGGCGAACGCGCCGGTACTGGCGGCGACGATCAGGCCGCGCAGATGCTCCGGATGCCAGGCAGCGTAGTCGAGCGCCGCGAAGCCGCCGCCGGCGATGCCCAACAGATAGAAGCGGTTCAGCTTCAGCGCACTGGCCAACGCGTCGAGGTCGCCGGCGATGCTGCCGGGTTGCGGGCCGGTCGCGGCGTCGGCGATGCTTTGGCCCCAGCCGCGGCGGTCGAAGGCAATGACCCTGTAGCCGGCCTGGGCGAACGCGTCAGTCTGCTTGATCCAGCTTGCGCTGGTGCCGGTATTGGCATGCAGCAGGATGATCGGCGTGCCTTTGCCACCCGTGTCGGTGTACCAAAGTCTGACGCCGGGCAGGCTGGCGGATGTCCCGGACGGGCCGGCGGCGTAACCCTGTGGCGCGGCGAGAATCGCCAGCAGCAGCATGGCGCGCCGGACCATGGCGATCATCTGAGGCCCTCCCTGTTTGGAAGGCATCATGCATGGCGGCGGCCGGTCCGGCTAGAGCAATATCAGCCTGACTCGAATCGCGGAGCGATCCTCAGGCTGATGAAATTGCTCGCGAAAATGAGCTAAAGCGTTTCCACTCAGGGTGGAAACGCTTTAGCCGGGCGCCATACCTTTATCGGCAAGTTCCTTGAGCGCGCTGGCATTCTTGCTCAGCCCGGTCAGGCCCATGCCGCGCAGCACGTTCGGCGCCTTGGAGAACTGGATGTTATCGTAGCCGACAATCTCGAAGCGGTTGCCCCAGGGGTCGCGGAAATCGAGGAACGGCCCCGGCACGATCTCGACCCCCGCGGCAACCAGCGCCGCTCGGACGGCCTCCTTGTTGTCCACCACAAGGCCGAAATGGCGGCCGTCATCGGCGGCCTGACGGCGGCCCTGCTGCAGCGCAATAAACTGGTCGCCGAGGTCGATGAACGCCATCGTCTGCGACCGGCCGCGCAGCGTGAACTCAAACAGTTGCGCATAGAAGCTCAGCGCCTGGTCAATATCGCCGACTTCCAGGGCAACGTGGTTGAAGCCGACGGCGCGGGCTTTTGCGGGGTCGGACATAACACCTCCCGTAGGGCGATCAGCCGCCGGTGACACTCATATGGCGGGCGACGGCGGGTTTGTCGTGGCGGCGGTCGATGATAAAGTCGTGGCCTTTAGGCTTGCGGGAAATCGCTTCGCGAATCGCGTCGTCCACCTGATCGTCGCTGGCCCCTGCGCGCAGCAGGGCGCGAAAATCCGCCGAGTCCTCCTGCCCGAGACACATATAAAGTGTGCCGGTGCAGGTCAGCCGCACCCGATTGCAGCTTTCGCAGAAGTTGTGCGTCATCGGGGTGATGAAGCCGATGCGCCGGCCGGTTTCCTTGATGTTATAGTACCTGGCAGGTCCGCCGGTTTTGTAATCGGTGTCCTCCAGCGTCCAGCTCCGCCGCAGCCGGGCACGCACGACCGACAACGGCAGATACTGCTCGGTCCGGTCGCCGCTGATGTCGCCCATCGGCATGGTCTCGATCAGGCACAGATCAAAACCATGCTCGCCGCACCAGGCCAGCATGCCGTCAAAATCGGCCTCGTTCACGCCCTTCATCGCCACGGCGTTGATCTTGACCGCCAGGCCGGCGGCCTTGGCGGCGAAGATGCCGTCCAGCGTCGGCTCGATCCTGCCCCAACGGGTGATATCGGCGAACTTGACCGGATCGAGCGTATCCAGCGAGACGTTGATCCGCTTCACTCCGGCCGCGGCCAGCGTCTCGGCGTGTTTCGTCAGCTGCGAGCCGTTGGTGGTGACGGTCAGTTCGTTCAGCCCGTGGCCCAGCCGGGCACCCAGGTTTTCGAACAGCCGCATGACGTCGCGGCGAACCAGAGGCTCCCCGCCGGTGATACGGATCTTGGTGGTGCCGAGGCGGATGAACGCGGCACATAACCGGTCCAGTTCCTCCAGCGTGAGCAGGTCGCGCTTGGGCAGGAAGGTCATGTCCTCGGACATGCAGTAAACACAGCGGAGGTCGCAGCGGTCGGTCACCGAAACGCGCAGGTATGTGATCGCTCTGCCGAACGGATCGATCATGACGGGAGGCGCGGCATCAGGGGGTGGTGTCTCCTTCCAAACCGGGCGTTTACCGCCGGTGTTGCCATATATGATAGCCCGACTGACTTGCGCCACCCGGGCCTCAGGTTCAAGCCCCCCGCGCGTCGAGTCCCCGGTACCCCGCTTTGCAGTCTCGACTTGCACCCGGAAGAAGGTCATTCTGCCCCCGGATCACGTTCCTGACCGCGGAGAGCCAATGTCCGGCACCTACGGCGCCTTGCGTTTGATTGAGCTGGCGTCGACTCGATTGTGCCAAGATATCAGTGGCTTGGTCGCGTCCTTGGAGTGTGCCCTGACGGCCTCGGAAAACCCTTCGGCGCACGAGTCGAATCGCCAACGATCGGCGTCGGGGTCCGCGCAGGCACTGTCGATTCGCCTGGAGCTGCGGCGGGCGGCCTGGGGTCCGGATGGCGAGCCTATGTCCCTGGCGCACATAAGGCATCTCGCCCGCGGCTTGCCCGATGCCGTGGTGATCGACGTCTCGGCGCTGGATCAGACTGCGGTGTTCGCCGCCGCCACCGGCCGGATCGTGCTGAATCTGCTGCTGCTCGCGGCGGACAGTCTGCCGGCGGGCGGGACCATCGTCCTGGCGGGTGAGCCGGACGACCTGTTCGTGCGGATTACCGGTCAGGCCGCCTCCTGGCCGATCGGCACCGCGGTCTGTCTGGTGGATGAGACCGAGGCGCGGTCGGCGCTGATCGATGGGCGCAACCTCCAGATGGCGCTTACCGCCCTGCTGGCGCATGCCGCTGGCATACGATTGTCCGTGGTAATGTCGCCGACCGCACGCAACAAGCCGGCAATCCTGCGCTTGGGCGGATAGCCGCAAAAAAAATATCGGCCGCATTTACCTTTTGTTTGCGAAGTGCTGCCAAGGATTGGCTCCCGCCCGGGTGACGGGCTTGCGAGGGGGCTACCGTGGACGATCTGCTTGCTGATTTTCTCACCGAGACGAATGAGAGTCTGGCCGAACTCGATGGCGCGCTACTGACTCTGGAACGCACGCCGGACGATGCGGAGACCCTCGGGTTCATTTTCCGCCTGGTGCATACGATCAAGGGCACCTGCGGGTTTCTCGGACTCCCGCGGCTCGAACGGGTGGCGCATGCCGGCGAAAACGTGCTGGGCAAGCTGCGTGATCGCACCCTGGCCGTCACACCGGAGATCATCACCCAGGTGCTCGCCGGGATCGATCAGATCAAGGCCATTGTCGCGCATCTGAGCGCCACGGGCGCAGAGCCGCCGGGCGACGATACCGACTTGATTGCTGCGCTCAATCTGACGGCGGCGAACGAGCCGCCGGCGGCCAAGCACGCGCCGGTTGCCGCCGCGCCGCCGCCGCCGGAACCGGTCAAGCCCGAGGCGCCGGCGGCGAAACCTGCAGCCGTGGCCGAAGCGGCCCCGCCGGTTGCTGCCGCGCCGGTTGCGGCCCCGCCGGTTGCTGCCGCGCCACCGCCGCCTGTCGCCGCCCCTGCCCCGCCGGTCGCGGCTGCCCCTGTTGCCGCGCCAGCCGAACCGCCGCCGGCCGCACCGCCGCCGCACGCTGCGGCTGCCCCTCCGGCTGTTGCAGCACCGGCCGCTGCCGCGTCCGCCCAGGCCGCCGCCGCCGCCGCCGCAGCGCCCGCAGCCGCCGCCCAGACCATCCGCGTCACGGTCGATGTGCTGGAAGACCTCATGACCCTGGTCAGCGAGCTCGTCCTCACCCGCAACCAGTTGCTCCAGCTCGCCCGCACCCAGGAAAACGGCGCCTTCACGGTGCCGCTGCAACGGCTGTCGCACATCACCTCCGACCTCCAGGAAGGCGTGATGAAAACCCGCATGCAGCCGATCGGCCATGCCTGGAACAAGCTGCCCCGCCTGGTCCGCGACCTCTCCCACGACCTCGGCAAAAAAATCGAACTCACCATGCTCGGCGCCGAAACCGAACTCGACCGCCAGGTGCTGGAACTGATCAAGGACCCGCTGACCCATATGATCCGCAACAGCGGCGATCATGGGCTGGAAACGCCGGCCGAACGCAAGGCGGCGGGCAAGCCGGAGACCGGCACGATCGTGCTGAACGCCTTCCACGAAGGCGGCTACATCATCATGGAAATCTCCGACGACGGGCGTGGCCTGCCGGTGGACCGCATCCGCAACAAGGTGCTGTCGCAGGGCCTCGCCACCGAGGCGGAACTCGCCACGATGACCGACGGTCAGATTCAGCGGTTCATTTTCCGCGCCGGCTTCTCCACCGCAGCGACGGTCACCGCCGTCTCGGGCCGCGGCGTCGGCATGGACGTGGTGCGCACCAACATCGAGAAGATCGGCGGGACGATCGACCTGAAAAGCACGCCGGGCCAGGGAACGACCTTCACGGTCAAAATCCCGCTGACCCTGGCCATCGTCTCGGCCCTGATCGTCGAAGCCGGGAAGGAGCGCTTCGCCATCCCGCAGCTCAGCGTGGTCGAACTGGTGCGCGCGCAACGCGATGCCGGCAGGACCTCGAACGAGGCGGCCGGGAACACCGTCATCGAGCGGATCAACGACACCCCGGTTCTGCGGCTGCGCAACCGGCTGCTGCCGCTGGTCAGCCTGACGGAGTTGCTGGCGCTGGGCGTCGAAGACAAGGCGGAATCGGCCGCTCATGTCGTCGTGGCGCAGGTCGGCCAGCACATGATGGGCATCATCGTGGACCGCGTGTTCGACACCGAGGAAATCGTCGTCAAGCCGGTGGCGCCGATCCTGCGCCATGTCACGATGTTCAGCGGCAACACCATTCTGGGCGACGGGTCGGTGATCATGATCCTGGATCCGAACGGCATTGCCCGCGCGAGCGGCGTCGGATCGGGGTCGGAGAGCAAGCTGCTGCGCTCCGGTGCAGTCGAAGCGCAAAGCTCCTCCGACAAGACCGCGATGCTGCTGTTCCGCGCCGGCGGAAACCAGCGGATGGGCGTGCCGCTGGGGCTGGTGGCGCGGCTGGAAGACATTCCGCGCGACAAGATCGAACTGTCCTGTGGCGCGCCGGTCACCCAGTACCGCGGCAAGCTGATGCCGCTGATCGCGATCGACGGCGGCATCGACCAGGAGAAGCCGACGCAGCCGCTGCTGGTGTTCGCCGAGGGCGAACGGATCATGGGCCTGATGGTGGACGAGATCATCGACGTGGTCGAAGACCGGCTGGATATCGAACTCGCCGGCGCCAGGGCCGGGCTTTTGGGGTCGGCGGTGATCGGCGGGCTGGCCACCGACGTGCTGGATACCGGCTACTGGCTGATGCAGGCATGGCAGGACTGGTTCCGCGGCGTGCCGCGGCACGGTTCGGCAACCGGCCAGAAGCACATCCTGCTGGTCGATGACAGTGAGTTCTTCCGCCAGTTGATGGTGCCGACACTCGGCGCCGCCGGCTTCCGCGTCACCGCCGTCGCCAGCGCGCGGGAAGCGCTGCGCCTGCGTGACACCGGATCGATGTTCGATGCGATCGTCTCCGACATCGAAATGCCGGAAATGGACGGGATCCAGTTCGCCCGCGCGGTGCGGGCCGGCGGTGCGTGGGCGGGACTGCCGGTGCTGGCAATGACCGCGCACTCCGACATGGAAACCGCGCGAATCGGCCGGGAGGCCGGCTTCTCCGACTATGTCGCAAAATTCGAACGCGAGGCGCTGGTGGCAAGCCTGCGCGCCAGCCTCACCGAGATGGTTTCCACTTGAGCATCCGAACGCGGGGTGTGCTCCGCGCAACCCGTTCGCGGAGGCGCCTCCGCGTGATCGACGAAAGGACCAGCCATGCCCTCTGACTTACTCGAGCGGCCGGAGACGAGCACCGCAAACAGTTCACCCGGGGACGACTCCCAGGTTCTTGTCACCCT
>Ga0182012_10003480_pt1 | contig 16774 bp, 19 predicted proteins | sample 612S2SmetaG_FD_120486 | JGI IMG/M metagenome (GOLD analysis project Ga0182012, IMG submission 120486) | Permafrost microbial communities from Stordalen Mire, Sweden - 612S2S metaG | ecosystem: Environmental > Terrestrial > Soil > Wetlands > Permafrost | place: Sweden: Stordalen | collected...
AAACGCAATTGTGGTCTTTATACCGCGCTGGTTTGCGATGTTGCCCACTTGGCTGGGCTCAACGCCATGCACGCGATGTCCTGGATTCTTGAAATTCGCCAGCAACGTGCCGTCATTCGAACCAATGTCAACCGCTAGATCGTCAGCCTTCAGCGGAAAAAGACGATTACATTCCTGATAAAGCTCCGCAAAGTTATCGCGCAAAATTTTGGTGGTCCCGCTGGTGTATGGATATTCAGGCGGAAAGAGGATATGCGGATCCACAATGAGACCCAGCTGCACCAATTGGCACTTTGGACAAACCAACATGCCTGCCGGATAAGCAGGCTGCTCAGCAGGCAATTCGCCAATCGTACGCATTTGATTCACCGGTGGGAGATAGCCCAGAAAAAGCGCTGGCTCCAAGCCCGGATCATTGCAGACCTGACACTTGCGAACTACAGTGCTCGTGCCGGTTCCAGCTGTTATGGGTGCGCTGCTCGCCATGCGACCTCCTCGGTTTTACCTTTCGCTGGCCGATCGGGAATGGCGGCGATCGGGATCGGAGATTTCAATGGCGCACTGCCTGCATGACGGGTATACCAGTCAGCGGTAATTTTCAAACCTTCCTCCAAGGAGTATTTCGGGCGATACCCGAGCTCCATAACTTTCTGCACATCGGGACAGCGGCGCGGCGTACCGCCTAGTGGTTCATCGCTCGGCATAACGCGCAACGGACGGCCGAAATACGCGCCCACTTTCTTAGCAAGCGCTTCGATTGTCACTTCGTCCATCGTGCCGATATGGTAGATCCCGAGATGCTCACCCTTATCGATAACGAGCTTCAAGCCATCGATAAAGTCATCAATGAAAACGAAAGAGCGAGTCTGTTTGCCGGTGCCTTGAATTGGAAAACGCACAGGATCGGCCGGATCTTTGCATGCTTCTTGCATACGCAGAATGAATTGCGGCACCACGTGCTCCCAACCCATAGCGGGCCCATAAACATTGTGCGGGCGAAAAATCACCACTCGGTCAAGCAAAGTGCGGCCATAGTTGATCGCAATGATTTCGCTGATAATCTTTCCGGCGGCATAAGAGTAACGAGGATTCATCGGGTCGGGAATCACCATCGGGCAATCCTCTGCCGTAGGTACAGTGGGCGGATTGTGATAAACCTCGGAACTCGAAGCGACGATGAGTTCGCCAACCCGATGTTTGAGGCAAGCATCCACCACATTGACGATGCCCTTGACGCCGACTTCCAACACCAGTTCAGGTCGAGAGTAAAAAAACTCCGTGCCATTCACAAATGCCAGATGGCAGACCGCATCCACTCCGCGAGTGGCTTTCTCAACAACCTCGGGATTGCGTATATCGCCACCAACAAATTCGAAGTCCTTCGAAATGTCTTGCAACTGGCTCACATTGCCGCGCGAATCGTCGTCTAAGACGCGCACGTCATGGCCCGCTTTCACCAGCCGCCGAACAAGGGCGCTGCCTAAGAAGCCCGAGCCGCCTGTTACCAGGTATGATTTTTTCATTTGAGTACCTTTGCCGCCAGCGGGTTTGTTGATTTTGAAGTGCGCACTTCAACATGTGGCGTATGTATTGTTTTAGCGCGAAGCCGCATTGAACCCCAGATGAACCAGCGCAAGTATTCTACAGTCCAAGGTCCCGGCTTGAATGTGCTCTGACCGCCATAAAGACGGTCGATCGAAATAATCGGGACTTCGCCCATTTTGAGGCCCGCCAGTTGAGCCTTCATGCTCATCTCAAAAGCCACTGCCCAGCCAACCGGCTTCGCTTCCAGATTAAGGTCGTAATAAACTGAGCGGCGCATCAGCTTGATTCCAGTTGTCGCATCAGTAAGGGCGCAGCCTGAGATTAGGTGAAACAAGCGGTTGGCAATGCGAGAAAGAATTTGCCCCAGCACCGATCCGCCCAGTCGCCGCCCACCGTGCGCATAGCGGGTGCAACTCACGAAATCGCACCCTTGATCGGCGAGTTGTAGCATATCGTCAATCGCCAGCACTGGGCCCACTTCATCAGCCGCAAAGATCAGGATATATTCGCCATGTGCCGCATCGACACCTGCGCGAATCGCGCGAATTACGCCACGCCCCATATCATTTTGCACCAATCGCAGATTAGGGTAATCCGCTTCCATTGCGCGGACCACTGGAATGCTGGTGTCTTCTGGGCTATCGCAAATCACCACCACTTCATGCGGAATCTCAAGCACGGCGTGCAAGATTTTCAACATGATTTTTAGATTGATGCCCTCGTTGCGAACGGGCAGCAGAATGGAGAGCCGAACAGGGACTAGCGTGTCGCTCATGGATTATGCTTTCATTGCCAACTCTGAGGCAGCCACTTTATGAGTCAAGAATTTCTCAATGTGATCGCAAACGAATTCGGCGTCGTCGTCAGTCATAGTAAACGCGGAAGGCAGCCAAATGGCCTGAGGTCCAACGCGAGTACTGACTGGAAAGCTCGTATCGGCTAACTCATACGGCTTCTGCGTGTGGATCGGAAACCAAAAACGGCGGCAATGGATGTTTTGTGAGAGCAAATAGCTATCCAATTCGTCGCGCCGTTCCACAACCGCATCAGTCCATTGGGGACATTCGCCCTTATCGATATCGAATCCAGGCAAGCGAAAGCCATCCAAACCGCCCAAGCGGCGCGCGTATATCTGGTAGATAGACCGCATCCGCTCTAAGCGCTCTTCTAAGCAATTGAATTGTGCGAGCCCAACCGCCGCTTGCAAATTCGTAAATTTGAAATTGAAGCCAGCGCTGTAGTGAACATCATCCCCGCCAGTGCCCGGCGTTGCGCGCCCCTGGTCTTTCAACTCACGCAAAGCTGCAGCAAAATGATCGTCATTGGTCACCACTACTCCGCCTTGCCCCGTAGTGATGGTCTTATTCGGAGAGAATGAAAAACAGCCAGCCAGCCCAAACGTTCCAAGATAGCGGCCTTGGTAGCGTGCACAAAAACTTTCAGCCGCGTCTTCAATCAAGGCAATACTGTGTCGATGGGCGAGCTCCAAAATGTCGCCAAGCCCTGCACCGCGTCCGCTGACGTGGACCGGAACAATCGCTCGCGTACGTGATGTAATCGCCCGCTTCGCGGCCTCCGAGCACATATTGAGCGTCCCTTCATTCACATCCACCAGCACCGGTTGCGCGCCCAGAATCGTAACAGCGTTCGCAGTAGCAATAAATGTGATATCGGGCACCAGCACTTCATCGCCCGCTCGCACCCCAGCCGCCCGTAAAGCCGCAGTGATCGCCGCAGTGCCGCTGGGTACGGCTATCGCATGCCGCGCTTCGACTCGGTTGGCGATCTTTTGCTCGAACTCACGCGTGATCGGCCCGTCATTTAAATAATTGCTTTGCAGAACTCTTTCAAGCTGCGCCAGTTCGTTCCCACAGACACGCGGATTCCACCAGACAATCTTGCGACTCACTGTGGCCTCCTCTCTTCGAGCATTTTCTTCAAGCGATCCGCCTGCTCAGTCACCGTCGCGCGATTCCTGCTCTTCAGCAGACGAACCGGCACGCCCGCATAAACCGACCAAGGTTCAAATCCAAACTCCGGTGGAACCAAGCTCAATGCGCCAACCACGGTGCCCTCTGGAATTGTATTGCGTGGCATAATCACCGAATTCGCACCAACGGCCGTGTAATTTTCTAAACGCACGTCACCCACAATCAGGCTCGCCTTCACTTGAGCTAGGTCTGGCGGGATGATTGTTACCAAGTCGTTCACAAAATCGTCGCTGGTACACCAGACGCGCACTCCGGCAGAAATGCTACAAAAGTCGCCCACCCAAAATTCGTTTGCCTTGCCACCGCCGACCGTACAACAAGAGGCAATATGAGAACAGCGGCCGATCCTGACTTTCGTCGAAAAGTAGGAGAAGTCATCGACGATCGAATCTTCGCCAACCGTAAAGTGTTCCGGGTAACGCAATCTGATGTTACTTGAGATGATCGGCTTCATGCGTTATCGGGTCGAGCTTCAGAAGTCCGCGGGCGAAGCTCATAAAAAGAGCCGCCACATTCAGAGCGTGATCAAGCTCGCGGTTGCCGATCATTTCCATCAACTGGTTAGTTGTGCAGTTAAATGATTCAATTCCCGGCTCCGGCGGGGGAGCAGGCTCCATCTTGCGAACTTTGGCATGGTAGCACCACATCCGATTGCCGAGTCTGCCGGTATCCGGCGCAAGAACGCCCGTTAGCTCAAGCTTATCGGTCGTGTAACCCGTCTCTTCTTGGAGCTCCCGCAGCGCCGTCACTTCCGGTGTTTCACCAGGATCGACGGTGCCGCAAGGGAGCTCCGTGGTGATCTTATCTACCGCAGCGCGATATTGCTTCACTAAAACAATTTCGCGGTCGGGCGTTTCAGCAACGATACTCACATAGTCTGAAAGCTTCAAACTATAAAACGGTCGCGGATCGCTGGCGACGCTGCGCGCAACTAATTCGAACCAAGGCGTTGAGAAAACTGTTTCGTCTGTAAAGTTACCAGGTGTGACCATTCGTTAAAAGCAGCCGCGCCACCAAAGTAACTGGCTGATTAACGATCATATCGCCCTGGGAAATTATTTTCCAAATGGTCAGACTTGAATCGTGGCGATATCTACCGTTGTATGGTGCCCTTCTACGACCACAATGCCGCTGTCAGTAACGTGATACTTCTTGCGGTCCTCGTCCAGGTTATAGCCGATCTCCGCTCCTGCCGGCACTTTCACGTTCTTGTCCAATATCGCGCGCTTCACCTTTGCGCGTCTGCCAATGTCACAGTTATCAAATATGACGGAATCGTCAACAGTTGCTCCAGTGTGAATCCTGACCCCGCGACCCAAAACAGATCCGCGAACAATGCCGCCGGAAACAATCGAACTTCCTGCGATGATCGTATCGATTGCCATGCCACGACGGCCATCTTCGTCAAACACGAACTTAGCGGGTGCGTCAAAATAGCCTGCGGTTCTCAGGGGCCACTGGCGGTTATATAAGTTCAACTCCGGAGAAACCGCGCGCAAGTCCATGCTGGCTTCGTAGTAAGCGTCAAGCGTTCCAACATCTCGCCAGTATTGCGGAGAACCAATCGGGTCGCCCGGAATAATGTTGGTTTGAAAGTCGTAAGCGTACATGTCTGCCCGACCGATTAACGAAGGCAGAATGTCTTTGCCGAAATCGTGTGAGCTATCTTCACGCTCGCCATCGGCAATCAACTCACGCAACAATACATCCGTCGAGAAAATGTAGTTCCCCATGGACGCAAAAACGCGCGTCGGGTCGCCAGGCATGGTCGGAGCATCCGCCTTCTTTTCGTGAAATCCCACGATGCTACCGTCGTCGGTTGTCTCAATCACGCCGAACTCCGAAGCGAACTGCTTCTCTACCGGTATCGCCGCGATGGTGACCCCAGCGCGCTTTTCCACGTGGTATTCAATCATCTGCCGAATATTCATTCGGTAAATGTGGTCCGCTCCGAAGATTACGACAACGTGCGGGTCGGCCTGCTGGATAAGGTTGATGTTCTGGTGAATCGCGTCGGCGGTGCCGCGATACCAATCCTCCTGGGCAGAGCGCATTTGCGCGGGAACCGGAATAATGAAATTGTTCTTCAGCAATCCGCTCACTTCCCAGCCCTCGCGGAGATGCTGCAAGAGAGACTGACTCTTGAACTGGGTCAGAACGTAGATTGAAAAAATGCCCGAATTAATGAGATTACTTAGAACGAAATCAACAATTCGATAGCGCCCGCCAAACGGGACTGCGGGTTTCGCACGTTCTTTGGTGAGCGGATAAAGGCGCGTCCCTTTACCGCCCGCTAGCACAAACGCCAATACTCGAAGTTGCATCTTGCCCTCCGTTGGACAAAAGGAATTGTATCCCGGAAGGATTTGCGAGTGTAAAACACCCCACTAAAGGGGCTTGTTCCAATCGAGTGCGAGTTGTACAAAAGAGCGCATAGCAACGCCGGAGGGTCCTTTCGAAAGCCACGCCTTGCCGTCATCAAGCCATGCGGTGGACGCGATGTCTAGATGAACCCAGGGTGTGGGGTCGGCAAACTCACGTAAGAACCAGGCAGCCGTGATGGAACCGCCGTGACGTCCGCCAATGTTAGGAAGATCGGCGTAGGCGGATTTCAAGTAATCTTTATATTCCTCATCCATCGGCAATTGCCAAGCCTTTTCGCCGGCCGTTTTCGCAGCCGACATGAAGCGGGTCAGGAAGGCATCGTTGTTGGTGAAAGCACCCATGTTGTGGTGGCCGAGTGCAATGCCAATGGCACCTGTTAGCGTCGCGGCATCAACCAAATGCGTTGCCCCGTTGCGGTTCGCATAGGTCAACGCATCTGCCAAAATCAAGCGCCCTTCGGCGTCGGTATTCAGAACTTCAATCGTTTTGCCTGCGAGTGAAGTCACAATATCGCCGGGCCTTTGCGCATTGCCGTTGATCATGTTTTCAACGGTCGGTATGTAGCCTGTCACTGGAATCGCGGGCTTGAGTTGGGCAATCGCTCTCATGGCGCCAATCACAGCGGCCGCACCCGCCATGTCGTACTTCATTTTTTCCATGCCGTCCGCAGGCTTAATTGAGACACCACCGGTATCAAAGGTCACGCCCTTTCCTACCAATGCCAGATGATCTGTGCCTACCGAACTTGCGGGTTGGTATTTGATCACAATCAGGAAAGGAGGGTTGCTGCTGCCCTGCGCAACTCCGAGCAGAGCACCCATTCCCATTTTTGCCATCGCTTCGCCATCGAGCACTTCACATTCAAGGCCAAACGAACTGGACATCGACCGAGCTGCTGCTGCAAGGTCCGACGGCGTAAGCTTATTAGCTGGCTCGTTGACCAAATCGCGGGTCAGATTTTGTGCCTCCGCGATAATTCGGCCGCGCTCTACTGCGTTCGCCGCGTCGGCTGTCGCACCGCTGCCCAACCAAAGCGCAAACGAATCAATATACTTGTCTTTTTTCTTCGGGTCAGACTTATATTTGTCGGCCTCCCAATCTCCTAAAACCGCACCCTCAGCCATTGCGCTGATAATTTCTTGACTGGCCTGTTCGGTGTAAAGAGCTATGTTGTGTAGTCCTTTGGGCTTCAGGGTCCGCACCAAGCTACCCGCGATGCGGCGAGCTTCTATTGGTGAAAAGGTCGCGCGCTTGCCCCCGCCAACCAGAACCAGCCTCTTGGCTGCCAGACTCTGCGGACGGTGCAGAATTGCGGTCTCATAAAGCTTGCCGCTGAATTCACCAGCCGCAATCACTTCTTTTAGCCAGCCGCCCTGCACGGCCAACGCCGGCGGATTATCGTCGGCTTCGTAACAAATTACAGCCAGTGCGTCGCTGTTAAGTTGCTCCACAGCGCCAGTCTCAATTTTGAGTTGCATTCTTTGTTATTTGGACTATCCTTCAAAAAATATGCCTATTGGCGGGCGCGACGTGCCATAGCAGCCTTTGCTTCGGCTTGCATCTCTTTGGCCTTCGTTGCTTCGCGCTTGTCGTGAAACTTCTTACCTTTACCCACGGCAATTTCTACCTTAATCTTGCCGGCTTTTAAATAAAGTTTCGTGGGAACGATCGTTAAACCCTTTTCCCGAGTTTCCACCCTAAGCTTTTCAATTTCTGCACGGTGTAGCAACAACTTGCGCTTGCGCACCGGGACGTGATTCATCAGATTGCCATGCGAATACTCACTAATGTGAGCGTTCATTAACCAAGCTTCATTCTCGGCTACTTCGGCGTAGCTTTCTTTCAACTGGATTTTCCCAGTCTTGGCGGCCTTCACCTCTGTGCCCGTCAGTACTAGGCCGGCCTCATACCGGTCTGCCAGGTGATAATCATGGCCGGCCGAGCGGTTGTCGCTCAATATTTTGATTGCTGGTTGGTCGGCCATGTAAGTTTCTGCACTTTAATTCCAGTTTCGCCTAATCATTTTGCCGAAGGTACACGAGAAGTAGGGTAGATGCGTCAACACTTATGAAAAAACGAAGGGCGAGGTTTGGGTAAGGAGCTATCCTAGAGGTTTAGCTTTTTAAGGGCCATACGGTTATAGTACTGTAGTTGGCTTTCCGAAACACCGATTGCCTTTGGGGTGTCGATTGGCTTAGCCTTGAGAACGGAATCGTGAAAATTTATACTTCATGGCGGCAGATGGCCGCAATCTTGTGCACGTTTGTGTTAACCATGCCGTCCGTCGAGGCACGCACCAAGAAAGGTGACAAGCTGCTCAAGGATGGGCTCAAAGCCGAGGCATCCCAGGACTATGACACGGCGCTGACTTATTTTGAGCAGGCTTTAGAAGAGGATGCGCGCGAGCCTGCCTATCAACTGGCGGCGGGGCGTGCTAAAAGCAAAGCCGCGAATCAGCATATCGTTCAGGGCCGGAAGCTGCTGGAACAGCAGAAATTGAACGAAGCAATGGTGCAATTCCAGAAGGCCCTGCTGATAGATCCATCGCAACCAATCACGCTGCAATTGGTGAATCAGACAAACGAGATGCTAAAGGAACGCAGCCGGGTGCCCGAAGGGACCGTTATTCTGACGCCCGCCGAGCGTGCTCGGCGCGATGTAGAACACCGTATCGACTCGCTGGAAGGGCCGCCCGTCTTGCGCCCGATCAACAATCAAATCAGCAGTCTGAAGATGAATAATCAGACTTCGCGCGTAATATACGAGAGCGTTGGTAAGCTAGCGGGCATCAACGTTTTGTTTGATCCGTCGGGGATCGATACGCTGGGATCTACAAATCGAAATTTCAACCTGGATCTGAATAACGTTACGCTCGAAGAAGCACTCAATTATGTGGCGCTTGTCACGCATACATTTTGGAAGCCGATCAGCCGTAACGCGATTTTCGTTACTCAAGAGAGTGAGCCGAAACGGCAAGAATACCAAGATGAAGTTGTTAGGGTGTTTTACATTCAGAACGCTAGTACCCCCAACGAATTCACAGAAATTTTCAATGGTGTTCGTACGGGCGCGAAGTTAACACAAGGTATATTCCAGGTAGCCAGCCAGAATGCAATTATTGCCCGCGGCACCGTCGATACGATGGCCTTGGTCGAAAAGCTCATTCATGATTTAGATCGGCCAAAGGCGGAAGTGCTGATTGACGTGATGGTTTGGGAAGTGTCCAAGTCAAAAATCACAAATTTGGGACTGGCGCTCCAGGGAACGAACATTCTGTCTGCGGCCCCCAATAGCACCACCAGCACGAGCTCCGGCTCGACAACATCGACAACCTCAACTTCTGGTATATCGTTGTCTCGCATTGGAAAGCTTTCGACCAACGACTTTACGCTGACTCTTCCGAGCGCAGTGGCGCAGGCGTTGTTGACTGATTCAAATTCCAAGCTTCTGCAGAATCCCCAGGTGCGCGTCACCGATGGCGGAAAAGGGTCGCTGAAAATTGGGCAGAAAATACCTTATGTGTCGGGTTCATTGAATTCCGCAGTTGCTACGCCGGGATCAATTCCCTATGCGACAACCCAGTTCCAGCAAATCGATGTAGGTGTCAACATCGATGTCGAACCCCACGTGAACGGTCCGAACGACATCAGCATGAAGATCAAGGTTGAGATTTCAAGCGTCGTCAACACCGTCTCGATTGCAGGTGTCTCACAGCCTGTTATCGGCCAAAAGGTAAATGAAGCCAACGTTCGCATGCGCGATGGTGAATACAGCCTCTTAGGCGGCTTGTCGAGCGATACCGATTCGTTGTCGGTTTCGGGCCTTCCCGGCGTTTCAAACATCCCGGTCTTGGGATATCTGTTTGGAACCAAGACAAAAGATAGAGAGAAAGACGACATTCTCATCGCTCTTGTACCTCACATCATTCGGGCTCAGACGGTAGACGATCAGCAGAACGAAGGAGTTTTGGCTGGTACGGAGAGAGTTGTCAAGGTTGAACGCAAACCGCAGGCCGCAGTTCCGAGCGTTAACGTACCAATGCAGCCCAGCCCGCAACAACAACCTGCTCCGGCGTCCCAACAACCACCGCCGCCCTTACCGCCACCTGGTGGCGACGCCAGTCTCTTGCCTCCAACAGGTAATCCGAAAAGGCCGATTACGGCCGCAGATCTAGCGGTTCCAGTTAATCCATCGGGAGTTGGCTCGCTCGGTTCGGGGCAATCCGGTTTTCCCGCGATGGCACAGACATCGCTTAATGCGCAACAGCCTGGTGTGACAACCGATGTTGCGGCAGCGCAAGCTATGCAACAAATGGGACTCACGCCCGATCCGGTGCCTGCGAATCAGGCGGTGCTTGGTGGCATGATCTGGAGAATGCCCGGCCAGGGCGGGCAACAGGTTGTCGCCGACCCCATCGCCCTTATAAAAAGTGGGCTTTCGGCGGCGCAGATTCAAGTAACTCCGGTGGTTTCTCCAGATCAGTCGCCGTCTCTCGCAAACGCGAAGGCGGCAGACGGAGCTTCCTATGCATCTGCGGAACCTTTGCCGGCGGCGAAAATCAAGTCTGCCAATACAGCGAAGGTGCAACTAACGAGCGGAACTAATGCGGTGAAGATAGGCCAGCCTTCCAAGGCTACTCAGGCGCCCGCCGCCAAAGATAGTACGTCCGTCCAGCTCTTAGAGGGCCACTTAACACAGGAGCCCGACCCGTCGACATCGGCGGCGCCGGCAAACCCTAAGCAAAAGTGATTGGTATGGGGGAGATTTAGTACATCATGCTGCGTTCTAAAGCAGCCGCTGCTCTGAAACGCCGCCACCGTTCTCAGTCGGGCTTAACCCTCGTTGAATTGATCGTGGCGTTTAGCATACTATTGATACTCACAACCATGGCCGTTCCGCTGGCCCGCTATCAAGTTCGACGCCAACGTGAGCGGGATTTACTAGCCGACCTGCGTGAAATGCGCCACGCAATCGACAAGTACAAAGACTTGTGTGACCAAGGCAAGATTCAAGCCGGTGATCCTGATACCTTTTGTTACCCCCCGAAGTTAGAGGTTCTGGTGGAGGGCGTGAAAATGAACAATACGCTCAGCGGAAATGGTCAGAGTAACAAGGTGAAGTTCCTACGTCGCATCCCGAAAGACCCCATGACTGGCGATACCGAGTGGGGAAAACGAAGCATGCAAGACGAGCCGACGTCGGATTCCTGGGGCGGGCAAAACGTCTTTAACGTGTTTACAAAATCAATGGATAGGGCCAGCGACGGTACGCCCTATTCAGAATGGTGAGAGGCGGTCGGTTGTGAATAAATTAGCTTTGAAAATTGCGAAAAGCTTACAGCGCGGATTCACCCTCATAGAGCTGATGGTGGTTATGGCCATCATTTCCGTTCTTCTAGCTATCGCCGTGCCGGTGTATCAGAAATCCATCATTCGTTCAAAAGAGAGCGTTCTCAAGAATAATTTATTTACGATACGCAACATGATCGACGAATACACGGTGGATAAACAAAAGGCGCCCGATTCACTGCAAGATTTAGTGTCGGAGGGTTATTTGCGGCAGATACCGCAGGACCCGATGACCAACTCCGATCAGACATGGAAAACGATCATGGAAGAGACGCCCGTTGGTGGATCATCAAGCACTCCGGGTCTCTACGATGTGCGCAGCGGATCGGACAAAAAAGCCTTAGATGGCACCAACTATTCCGACTGGTAAAACGCTTCGAAGCCACTTGCTAACATAGAGAAAGTTCAGTAGTTTTTCCTCCCAATCCCCGATCGTCTAAAGGTAGGACAGCGGCCTTTGAAGCCGTGAATCGTGGTTCGAATCCATGTCGGGGAGCCATTAACTTTCCCGAGCAACTCCGGTTGAATCCCTAACGACGAACTCCGGATCGATTAGTATTTCACGGTTTCCATTGGGCATATTCGCCGGATCGGCAATCAAACTTTCAAACACGCTCTGCCCTATTCGCTCTCGCGGAATGTGCACCGTTGTGAGCGCTGGATAGCAGAACTCTGAGAGTTTGATGTTGTCGAAACCCGTCACCGAAATATCTTGCGGAACCTTTAGCCCTTGATCTCTCAACTCGCGAAGAACTCCGATTGCTGTAAAGTCGTTGGCGCAGATGATAGCAGAAGGAGTGAAACCCGATGCGAGAAGTTGGCGCGCTGCCTTACGTCCGCCTTCCGGTCCATCCGCTTCTGCTTCGGTCGTTACTTCCAGATGAGGCGAGTAGCGCGCGACAGTTTCCAGGAAAGCCTTCTTGCGCTCATCAATGGGAGCGAGTTTGGCGTGATGCCCGATGAACGCCATTCGCGTGTGTCCGAGGTTGTGCAAATACTGGACCGTCTTTTCAATGCCTTTGCGGTATTGCACGCGAATATTGGTGATGTGTTTCCCGGGGGCACCCACATCGTAGAAAACCACCGGCATGGTGCCGCTCGCTAATTCGTCGCGCAGGGCCGGATCCATTTCTGAAACAATCACTGCTAATCCAGCGACCCGCCGCCCCATCATTAATCGAATGCTGGAGACTAGCCGTTCCGGTTGATATCCCGTGTTAGCAGCCACGACCTCATAGCCATTCGCCAAAGCACTGGATTCAAGCGATCGAAACACGTCGAAGAAGAATGGATTCTCCATGTTCGACATCACGATTCCGAGAGTCCTGCTGCGGCCGCCCGCCAAAGTTCGCGCATGAAGATTGGGATGGTAGTTCAGTTCGGCGACCGCCTTCATGACGCGCGCTCGCGTTGAACTCTTTACTACGTCCAGATTGTTTAATACCCGAGAAACGGTAGCCGGCGACACATGCGCCAGCTTCGCTACTTCGTCAAGACTCATGGTAAATCTACTTAGATAGTAGCGCTCACAAGTAACTAACTGGGCAAATCCGCATAGACGTCACCTAGCCGCACGCTACAGTTCATTGACGCAAGGTTAATGGTGCTGTTTCCGCCCTTGTACTCACGAAAGACCCAACTGCCGTCTGCCTGTCGGGAAAAGTGAACCACTTGGATGGCGTCGGTATGCACCAGAACATATTCCTGAAGGGAAGTTATCTCGCGGTAAAGGTCAAACTTCTTGCCCCGATCATAGTCGGCGGTGGCAGGCGAGAGAACTTCGACGACAACGGTTGGATTGGTTAGGGTGTCGGTAGCATCGGCATGCGCAATCGGTTCACCACGAACCACCGAAACATCGGCGTAAACGTAAGAACCTGTACTGGGCGTTCTTAGACGAGTGTCCGACGGATCTGTGAAGCACCCGGTTCCGCGGAGCTTATTCTCTAACGCAGTCGACCACTTCATGATTAACCGCGCGTGCTAGAACGAACCACCTGGCATTGGGAACATTTCGCCATCGACGAACTCACTTCGGTAATCCGACGCACGGTCGAGCCGGAGATACTCTTCTTCGGTGATCTTGGTGATGAGTTGAGTCGCCATGGCTAAATCTATTATGACTGAAATTCGAGCTTAGCTTTTTAGTCCGTCAAACACCCTCTCGATTTCAGCTTTGCCCTCGGCAGTCGGGGGCGTAAAGGGCAAGCGTGGCGGACCACCGTAGTAGCCGTTCACGTCCATAGCGTGTTTCAACCCCGGTATTCCGTGCTTGCCCGCAATGAGCTTTGCAGCTGGCAGAATGCGCTCTTGCCAGTCTTTAGCCGCTTCGTGTTCACGCGTTCGGAACGCTTCCCAGACAGTAACGCAAGCGTAAGGTATGGCGTTGGCGATCGCCAAGATCGCTCCTGCTGCGCCCAGTGTGAGCGCTTCGCCAAAGCCCGCGCCCGATCCGGAAAACACTTGAAATCCTGGCTTTACGGCAGCGACAACTTGCTTCATGCGTTCGTTGTCGCCCGAACTGTCTTTCATGCCAGCGATGTTTGGATGGTGTGAAAGCTCAGCGACGGTTTCAACGGGCAGCATATAGCCAGTGACGACGGGAATGTTGTAGATCAGAACTGGAATTTTCGATTGGTCGGCCAAGGCGCGGAAGTAAAGAGCTTGGGTGTCGGGGCGGTGCATCTGCGTGCGGTAGTAGAAAGGAGTCAGCGCGAGAGCGTAATGGAAGCCGATTTCGGCGGCACGATTGGCAACCTTCACCGTTTCGTGAACGCTTTCTGCTCCCACCCCGGCAATCAGCGTTTTGCCCTCTGCGGCTGCTTGCTTCACCCACTCCATCAACTGGATGCGCTCAGCCACGCTGAGGAGCGGCGTTTCGGCAGTAGAGCCGCAGACGGTATAACCGGCCAAGCCAATCTGGTTGAGTTTTTCAACATTATGAAGCACTTTAGCTTTATATAGTTCGCCGTTGTGGTCGAAACAGGTGGCGAGAGCGGGGAAAATTCCTTGCAGTTTCATATGAGGCCTCCTCCTAATAGAACAAGCCTGCCAGCGCCGAAGCAACTGGCAGGCTTGTGGAAATTGCGAAACGAACTTACTTTGCGATGAAGGTGACCATCAACGCATAAAGGCCGAGTGATTCGATGAAGGCGAGACCGAGCAAGAGCGATACGCGGATGGCCGCAATGGCTCCGGGGTTGCGGGCCATCGCTTCGGCGGCGGAGGCGGTTGCTCTGCCCTGGCCGAGTCCGCATAAGCCGGACGCGATGCCAACTGACAAATAAGCTGCGGCAAGACGCATGCCGTTAGCGGAAGCGGCTGCATCGGTTGTTCCTTGAGCCAGCATTGGTGTGGCCATGGCTAGCAAGCCCATGCCCGTCATCATCAATTTGTTTTTCATTTGTTTCTCCTAAGTAAATTGCTGCCAGGAGGTGGTTCGACACCGTGCGTTGGGACGCCGGGCGCTCACACTGGGAGCGAGATAAAGCCTAATGTTCGTGCGAAACTGCGCCGCCAACATAAACCATGGCGAGCACCATAAAAATGTAAGCCTGCAAAATACACGCGAAAGCGTGCAAACCGATAAAAATGACCGGGACAACCAATTTAGTGAGCGAGACGAACGTGTTCGTCACCTGCTCGCCGGCGAACATATTCGCAAACAGACGAAGAGTGAGCGAAAGGGGCCGCGCTGAGTGGCTAATGATTTCGATTGGGAACAACAGCGGAACCAGGATCAACATCGGGCCCATGAACTGCTTGATATAGGCAAAGCCGTTCGCTTTGATACCAGCCGCGTGATAGAAGACAAAGATGGAGAGTGCCATGCCCATTGGCACGCTGGCATACATGGTTGGCGCAACGAAGCCAGGGATGAGGCCAAGCGTGTTCATCAGGAGGATGAAGATAAAGATAGTGCCGAATAGCGGAACGTATTTGCTAGCGCCGTGCTCGACCATCTCGCGAGCCGAGGCATTCACAAACTCGTAGAAGAGTTCGGCAATATGTTGCAGCTTGCCCGGCTTGTCCACTGACAGTCGTGGTTTCAGAAAGGAGAACAGACCGACGATGAACAGCACCACGAGGATTTCGCAGGTGAGCCAGTCTCCCCATGGATGAGCGGCGTCATGACTAATGTGAAGAGCGTCGAGGACCGCGTTGGCGGGTCCGGCCAAACTGCGGTTAAACAGGGAAGTGATCCAGAGTTCCGGTTCCATTATTGTTGCGAAGAACGACTTACAAGGTAGCTTTGCAAAACTTCGATGACTGAAGAGGTGAGGACTGCGGCGGTGCTGGTGAGGAGCCCCAAAATTACCGCCAAAGCATTGACACCCAAAGTTTTGACTATAGCATAGGCGACCAGAATCATGACTAGGTAGCGGGTAATGAAGATGCCTGCTTCCCAAGGTTTTCGAGGCGATTGTCCGGCTTGGACGGGCTCAATTCGATGAGTCAAGCGTTCGTAGAGCCACAAATTACCGAACGAACCCAACGCACCCAACGCGAACCCAACGGCGGGTCGCCAGCCTTGCAGGCCGAAATACGCAACGAACCCAACGAGGGCGAACCCCAGCGCTAACAGGTAGATACGGCGGACGAACTGGGCGGCGTCGGATTCGGTCAAAGCTGGCTCCTGAAGCTGAAGGACATTTTACGATTCGAACCCAATCCAGCGTCTGACCCCGGGCATGTCGAGGCCAAACTGATCCAATACTCGTCCCACGATGTGATTGACCACGTCGTCTACTGTAACCGGTTTGTTATAAAACGCTGGAATGGGAGGAAAAATGACGACGCCCATACGAGCGAGGGAGAGCATGTTTTCCAGGTGAATTTCGCTGAATGGACTTTCGCGGGCGAGCAGAACCAACTTTCGCTTTTCCTTCAGGGCGACGTCGGCTGCTCGACTGATGAGCGTGTCGCCGAATCCCATGCGGATCGCAGCCAAAGTTTTCATGCTGCAAGGAGCTACGATCATGCCGTCGGTTTTGAAGGAGCCGCTGGAGATAGGAGCGGCCTGGTTGTCCTGGTTATAGACGACGGTGGCGAGTCCTTCCACTTGAGCCAAAGACGCTGAGGTTTCATGCGCGATTGTGGAGCGCGCCCATTTACTGATGACCAGATGGGTTTCGATGCCCAACGCGTGGAGTGCTTCGAGCGTGCGAATACCGAAGAGCGCGCCCGACGCTCCAGTGATGGCCACAACCAATCTCATCCACTCCCAGTCTACTGGGGCAGCGTGAGAAAGTTTAATTCCATAGGCTGAAGCAATTTATCTGAGTCCACTGGGGAGGTTTATGAGCAAACAATCTTTGGCCGTTGCTGGGAAAGCACCTGATTACGGAATCGACGCTCCTGGTGTACGCAAAGGCATGTTGCTCGCTGGATGCGTTGGGCTCGCTGTTTCGGTGACAGCGGGCTTCATCGGTCTCCCCATCATGGTGGCGAAGGGTATATCAGCGCTCGGTCTCCTAGCAGCGGCCTACAGCTTTTTTATGGGAT
>Ga0182012_10003481_pt1 | contig 16774 bp, 20 predicted proteins | sample 612S2SmetaG_FD_120486 | JGI IMG/M metagenome (GOLD analysis project Ga0182012, IMG submission 120486) | Permafrost microbial communities from Stordalen Mire, Sweden - 612S2S metaG | ecosystem: Environmental > Terrestrial > Soil > Wetlands > Permafrost | place: Sweden: Stordalen | collected...
GACAAGTTCCGCGCCGTCACCGAGTGCGTAGTGCTGGTTTACAGCGCCGCCAGCCGTCAGATCGAATCGATTGACAGCGTGCGCCCCGGAACCCGCGCCGAACTCTATCGCCGCATCCAGCGCGCCTACGTTTACATTCAGGACGCATACACCGAAGAGCTTTGCCTGGAGAAAATTGCGCGCGTAGCCTGCATGTCGCCGCATCATTTCCATCGTGTATTCAGCCAGGTGTACGGCATCACTCCGCTGCGCGCCCTCGCTGATCGCCGCATGCAAATGGCTCACAAGTTACTGGAGACCACAGACACCCCGGTCTCCGCCATCTGCCGCGCCGTTGGATACCACTCGGCGCCCACGTTCTCCAACCTATTCCGCGCCAAGTTCGGCCTGCCGCCATCGCTGCTACAGCAGCGTAGCCGCAGAGTGCGGATGCAGTAGTAGTAAGACAGAGTAGAACGCTCCCGAATGACGCTGACCGGCAGAAATGCCGGTCGTTTTTTGTTCTCGGGTGGCCCACTCAACGCTCTTTTCGTTGAGTGGGGCTGTTGCTCTTGTTTTTGCTCGTCGCAGTTGACATCCGTATAGTGTAGCTATACGCTATACGAATGATCAGGAGCTTCCGTCATAAGGGACTGAAGCAGTTTGCGGAGACGGGCTCCAAGGCCGGCATCCAGCCTAAGCATGCGCCGAGGTTGAAACGATTGCTGACCGCCCTGGATGTGGCAGTCCGGCCCGAAGATATGAACGCCCCGAGCTATGACCTGCATCCATTAAAGGGAAACCTTGCAGGACATTGGTCAGTAAGCGTGAGCGGCAACTGGCGGCTCACATTCTTGTTTGAAGGCGAAGACGCGGTTCTGGTGGATTACCAGGATTATCACTAGGAGGTCGAGGTCATGATTTTCAATCCAGCGCATCCCGGAGAAGTGTTGCGAGACTACTTGGGCGAGATGACGGTTGCCGAGGCGGCCACGCGCTTGGGCGTGACTCGCGCCCATCTTTCGCGGATTCTGAACGGCCGAGCCGGAGTATCGGCGGCAATGTCTCTGCGGCTCTCATCGGCCCTCCGCACCTCGCCGGAGTTCTGGCTCAAGATGCAGATGCAGTATGACCTGTGGCAGGCCCAACAGGCCAAACAGCCAAAGATTCGCCCATTCCCTCACCTAGCGAAGACAAAAGAGCTGGCGCTCGCGTAAGAGATCATGATGGCCGTCCTTCGTTTTTAGGCTGGGACGAGGTTTGGTGTTGGAGCCTTGCGGTTCTCGCACTCTTCTTCGCCGCACAGGGCGCAGTCGTCGTCGCAGAACTCGTCGCGGTCATCACCGCCGATGCAATCGTTGAATACTTCCTGATCGTCGTCGCCGATGTTGCAGATGGTTGCGGAGTCATCGGACGGAAGCGGTTGCAGGCTGCGCATGTTGGTGCTGGCGAGTTGGAGCGAGTAGAGCAGAAGTCCTGCGCGCTTGTGATCCAAGCGGCGGTCAAGAATGGCTTGCATGATTTCCTGAATGGAAACCTGAATGGCGTTGGCGTCTTCCAGCAAAGGCAGTTCGAGGCCGGAGTTGGCTTCCTGCGAAATGGGTCCGCCGATTCGTTCGTGTCGGCGGCGGCGCGCGCGAGCTTTGTGATGCCAGTAACAGAAGTTGGAATCGCGCATGGGAATGGCTCGGCAAACTTCGCCGTTGGCAAGAACGTGAGCGCATTGCTTCGTTTTGTTTCTCATAGAAATGGAAAACCGCGCACTTGGCGCGGTGGACCCTACCCCCTATATTTCTTGGTAAAAATTTGAAAAGGCGCGAGATGCAGGTTTCAAAGTTTCGATGTTTCACAGGTTTCAAGGTTGAAAAGCCAAACCAGTGATCCGCCGCGGTTATGCGCTTTGAAGCTGTCCCTAATTTCAGGATAGCAATTTTGGAGGGTAATCCCCTCACTTGGGCTTGATCTTTATGTGGATTGGAATCAGGCGGTTGGGAGGGATTTTGAAAATAGTTTGCTTGACAAGGTACAAGTCGGGCAGAAAAGGTGCATTTTGGGGTGTGATTGGGGGGATTTGGGGGCATTCGGAAACAGCGGTTTTGAGGCGTTTGCATGGGTTCTGGTGCAGTAGGAGTTACTGGGTGGGTAATGGTTGGAAGGGGTGAGTTGGCGGAGTGGGTAATGGTGCCGAGGACCCCACTCAAGCCAACTGCGGGCTTGAATGGGCCACCCGCCAATTGTTGCGGAAATAATGTGATGTCACAATAGCAGCAGCGAGATAAACAACACCTCTAGCCGCCGCTTGCTTGCATTACCGGCAGGGGTTCCGTGCGAAAGGAGTCACCTGTGCAAAATTACCTCGTTTTCCTAGACGAGCTTAGCGACTCGTCTAGATCCAATTCCGCCCCCACTTACCAAATCTCACTCAGTCCATCTACACGCAATGCCTCAGCTATGGGAACTAAGAACTATCCAACCAGAGAAGCTTTTATCGCCGCACTTCAGCACTATTTTAAGTACACAGACGTCGCAATCGAACGATTCTTTTCCACCACGGACCGGCATCAGACATTGACGCATCAGCAGCTAAGTGATGAAGATGCAGCCAGCCTGGGCTGGCTGCCGGAATACAACAGGAATTAGGTTCCATTTGGAAAACGCCTATTGGGCGGGTGGCCCATTCAAGCCTGTTGTTGGCTTGAGTGGGGTAGGTGGATGGCCGGGGCAAGTCGTCCCGCTGTGCGTTCGCGCTTCTTGGCCGCCCATTCGGATTCGATTGCTACTGTTCCTTCGCAGCCGCTTGCGTAGTGGAGGAAGCTGCTCCAGTGCCAGTCTTCGGGACGTTCGCATAAGTCGCGGACTACTGGGTTGCGGTGGATGTAGCGAAGTTTCTCTGTGAACTGTTGGTGGTCGCGGATATTGAAATCGTAATAACGTTTCTGCCAAAAGTGCGCGGACTCGCCAATCAGTCGGCGCGACACTCCCTGCTTCAGCGACTTGATTGCATCCGCGAGAGTTGTTTGCTCCGGTTCGCTGACGAGAAGATGGACGTGCTCCGGCATTACGACATATCCGTAGACGTGGAGTTTAAAGTCGCGGCGCACTCGTTCAAGTGCGGCTTCGAAGATGCTTGCGGCATCGGGGGTGGCGAGAGATTTTCGGCGATGGTAGCAGCCGAAGGTTACAAAGTGCGTCTGCCCGGATTCGTGGAATCGCTTTAGGTGCGAGGGCATGGGTTTCAGGGTAACTTGGGAGTGTTCTTCACTCAAGGCGAAAAGTTTCCCCTCGATATGAAAAGAAAGGCTGTCCCCCACTCAAGCCCAAAAGATGGGCTTGAATGGGCCACCCGGGCCGCTTGAATGGCCCACCCGTTGACTCAAGCTATGCTGTCTTGCGTGCTCGCTTGGCGGCGAGAGATTTGACGATCATGGACTCCAACACTTTCTGGTCCACGTCTTCCAATTTCTTGATGTAGAGGCAGCCTTTTCCGGTAGTGTGTTTGCCGAGTTTTGCGAGCAGCGTCTCGGCGTCGCTGGAGGCGGTCACGCTATAGAGAACGGTTGCGGCCTTACGCGGCGAGAAAGCGATGAGCGGCATATCTCCTTCGCGTCCGCTGTCGTACTTATAGTGGCAGCTTCCGAAGCCAATGATGGACGGACCCCACAGCTTCGGCTTTTCGCCGACAGCGCTTTGCATCAGCTTGACGAGGGCTTTGGCGTCGGCGCGCTTTGTGGCATCGGGGAGTGCTTCGATAAACGCTGATACGCTCTGTTCGGTGGGCTTGGTTTTGTTCTCCGGCATCGGTTCGGGCTCGCTCGTAGGAGTTAATTCCCCAGCACCTACTCTAGGATGACGAGCTACTTGGAAACGATGCCGGATATTCACGCAGCCGTGCCGGCGTGCCGGGCCTCCACTTCAAGCTGTTGTTGGCTCACACCTGTTCCAGCTTTGCGGTGAAGTGGCGCAGGAATGGGGGTTCGTAGGTTAGTTTCAGGCCGCGGATGTTGGCGCGGTTCTTCCATACTTCGGTGATGACCTCTATTACGTAGTCGATGTGGCTTTGCGTGTAGGTGCGGCGCGGGATGGCGAGGCGCACGAGGTCCATTTTGGCGGCCTTGCCGAACATGAGGGCGCCGATTTCCACGGAGCGGATTCCACCTTCTAGATAGAGTTCGGCGGCTAGTGCTACGCCGGGGAACTGGTCGAGCGGAATGTGGGGGACGAAGCCTCGGGCGTCGAGGTAGATGGCGTGTCCGCCGGGAGGCATGACGAGCGGGATCCCTTGCTCGGCGAGGTGATTGCCTAAGTAGGCGGTGGAGGCGATGCGATAGCGCAGGTAGTCCTCGTCGCAGGCTTCTTGCAGGCCCACGGCGATGGCTTCAAGGTCGCGTCCGGCTAGGCCTCCGTAGGTGGGATAGCCCTCGGTGAGGATGAGCAGATCCTTCTCCTGCTGGGCGAGGTGGTCGTCGTTGGTGCAGAGGAATCCGCCGATGTTGGCCATACCATCTTTTTTGGCGCTCATGGTGCAGCCATCGCCGAGGGAGAACATCTCCTGCGCAATCTGCTTGGGTGTTTTGTCGGCGTAACCGGGCTCGCGGAGCTTGATGAAGTAGGAATTTTCGGCGAAGCGGCAGGCATCGAAGTAAAGCGGGATGTTGTGCTGGCGGCAGAGCTGGCTGACGGCGCGGGCGTTGGCCATGGAGACAGGCTGGCCTCCGCCGGAATTGTTGGTGATGGTTAGCATGACGAGCGGAATGTGCTCGCGGCCCACGCGGGCGATGGTTGCGGCTAGGGCGTCGACGTCCATGTTGCCCTTGAAGGGATGGATGAGCGCGGGCTGCTTGCCTTCGGGAATGACGAGGTCGAGAGCTTCGGCTCCGGTGGCCTCGATGTTGGCGCGCGTGGTATCGAAGTGTGTGTTGTTGGGGACAACGTCTCCGGGCTTGAGCATAGTGGAGAAGAGGATGCGCTCGGCGGCTCGGCCCTGGTGCGTGGGAATGACGTGCTTGTAGCCGAAGATGCTCTGCACGGAGTCGCGGAAGCGGACGTAGCTGCGGCTACCCGCGTAACTCTCGTCGCCTTCCATGATGGCTCCCCACTGGTAGACGGACATGGCTCCGGTGCCGGAGTCGGTGAGGAGATCGATGAGAACGTTATCGGCGGAAAGAACGAAAAGATTGTAGTGTGCGGCGCGCAGGAAGATTTCGCGGTCGGCACGCTGGGTCCAGTGAATAGGCTCTACGCTCTTGATGCGGAATGGCTCGATGATGGTGCGGATAGGCATGAAAGTCCTCGATAGGCAAACAGGCAATTGTAGACCGGAATAGGCCGCGGCGGAGTGACTCGCACGGCAAAGTAAAAAGCCCGCAGCCGGGAAGGGCGACGGGCGAAAGGGAGCGCGTGACAGCTACTCCTTGAACTCGAAGGTGATGACGCAAGACTCAGCGTTCTCAAAGCGGGCGGACTTTACGGCCTGCTGGGCGGCGGTGGCGAGCACGGGGTTTCCGCCGAGTACTTTGCTATCTCGAACAGCGCCGCCGGTGGCGAGCTGAAGATGAAGGCGCACCACACCGTAGATCTTCATGCGGCGCGCGAAATCAGGATACGCAACTTTGACTTCGCCCGATCTGCTCTTACAGATTGGCTCCTGCGCAAGGACTGGGCAGGAGCTGAGCAGAAGAAGCACAGCCAGGGATAAGACTGTTTTCCGCCACGCCGCTTGCGCTGATCTGGTCGAGGTCATCATGTCTACTCTGGAATTCAGTATCTCTCAATTCTGAATGTTGACCAGTGATAAACAAGGTTACGTTGGACCCGATACCAGCGGAAACCGCCCTCCTGAATGAGCGTGCCGTTATGGGACGATGACGCCGCACGCTACGCGATCGCCTGCGTTGCCAGCGGGGTCGTTCATCATGTCGTCGGCTTTGGCGTGGATGACCAGCGCGGTGCCTCCATTGGCGAACAGTGAGTTGGCTTTGCCGGGTTCCAATGTGACGCGCTCATCGGAGACGGTGACGTTGGAGGTGCCATCGGCGGCGACGGTGATGTTTTCCATATCGCCTGCATGCGGACCGGCAGGGTTCTTCAACCCATGATGAGATGCGGTTGGATTGAAGTGTCCGCCAGCGGATTTGAAGTCTGGTGCAACGCAGCTCGCGGTCTGATGGAAGTGAATGGCGTGCTCGCCGGGTGCGAGGTTCTTGAGAGCGAGATGAACGGCAACACCAGTATCAGTCTGCTCGATGGTGGCAGTTCCTACGGCGGCTCCCTTGGCATCATTGAGGACGACAATCTTGGAGGCTGGTTTATCAGCGGCGTTGGCTCCCGCGCAGATAAATGCGAGAGCTAGAGGAATGCAGATCAAGATGCGCTTTGTCATGGATAGTCCTTTCAAGTAAAAGCTATTAGAGCTCGCCTGCGAGCAGCGCTTCGAACTGGGCTTCAGTGAGAGGAACTACCGAAAGGCGGCCCTGGTTCAGCAACGGCGAAGCGGCGAACAATGTACTCTGTTTGATGCTGGCAAGGTTTACGGGATGCGCAATCGCTTTGCCGACGGCGATGCGAACGAGCGGCACCTTGGGATCAGCGGCGTCCGCGGAGAGCACGCGGGCGGAGCCGACGGCGCGCCGCTCGTCTCCCGTGTGATAGATGATGAGTTTGTCGCCTTTGTGCATTTCGCGCAGATGTTTGACGGCTGCGGGGTTGGTTACGCCATCCCAAACGGTCTCGCGGTCGCTCTGAAGTTGCGCAAAGGAGTAGACAGTGGGTTCGGTTTTCAGCAGATAGTACATGGGCAAGTGTTGTAGCACAGGTTGCAGGGAAAGAACACTTCAGGAGTTTCCATTCATCTATGACTGACAAAGAATTTTCCGCAGAGGCAATTCGGACGAGGATCATGGCAATTCCCTCAATGCAAACATTCGGATATCGCCTGGAAGAGTTGAGTCCGGGGCGGGCCGTGATGGTTGCGCCATACGATTCCAAGCTGGATGGCATCTTTGCCTGCTTCCACGGCGGGCTGCTGGCGATGCTGGCGGATTCGACGGGTGGCGCAGCGGTGCTGACGATGACCGGAGCAGAGACCGTCACGGCAACGACTGACCTCAGCATCCGCTTTCTTGCGCCGTGCAGGACGGATGCGCGCGCCACGGCCAAGGTCATCCACGCAGGAAGCCAGCTTGTGATCGCCGAAGTGGATGTACACGACATGAACGGGCGGCACGTCGCGGTGAGCCAGGCGACTTATATGCGGCTGCGAAAGCGGGGCTGAAGGCTAGCAGAAATTGAACACTTCAGCGTTTACCGGGACTGACCCACAAGGTATAACTTCCGGATTGCCGGTGCTCCGCACGGAACTCTGGCTCCTCAACACTGGAGGCATTCAGAGCTCCTGCTGCCTGAATCCAGTGTCGCTCGAACCCTAGCAACTCCTGCCGCAGGTGCCATGGCTTACACTTAAACTACATGCTCAACCGGGGCTATGCTTACACCACAATCATCAGCAGGAAATACCATGGACAAACCCTGCTCTCCCACTTGGCAAGCCTGTACCCCCACTCAACCCCACAAGCCTGGCAACAAAGCCTGAACAACGGCGAAGTCACGCTCAACGGCTTCACCGCCACCGGAAGCGAAGGTATCACTTCAGGCCAAACCCTTGTCTGGAACCGTCCACCTTGGATCGAACCAGAAGCTCCTCAGCACTTCGAAGTCCTGTTTGATGACCCCCATCTGTTGGCCGTCAACAAACCCAGCGGGCTGCCCACCCTCCCCGGCGGCGGCTTCCTGGAAAACACCCTCCTGCGCCTGGTGCAAAAGCAAACCCCCAACGCAAACCCTGTCCACCGGTTGGGCCGAGCCACAACCGGCATCGTCCTCTTTGCCAAAACACCGCAGGCGGCCGCTACTCTATTCGCAAACTGGAACACACCCAGAATCCAAAAAATCTACCGGGCGCTGGCTCAAAACATTGCACAGCACGACACCTACGAAATCCTCACACCCATCGGCCTTGTACCGCACCCGCGCCTCGGTTCCGTGTGGGCCGCCAACCCAAGTGGCAAACCGTCAAAGTCGTTGGCAAAGGTGATCTCACGCACCACAAGCACCACAACATTTGAGGTAAGCCTATATTCGGGCCGCCCTCATCAAATCAGAATCCATCTGGCATCCATCGGCCATCCCCTTGTAGGCGACCCCCTGTACGGCTTCACCGGCCAGCCTCTTGAAAATCTCCCCGGCCTCCCCGGCGATGGAGGATATTTTCTGCACGCCCAATCTCTGAAATTTCAGCACCCTATCACCGGAGAACAAATCAATCTGGAGGCAGCTTTGCCGTCAGGATTCTGATTGCATCAGTACACGACGGGAATCATGTGTGATGTAGTCGTGAGATGATTCGCGAGCCCGCGCTACTGCACGGTGCCTTGCGGGGAAGCGACTTCGAGCATGAGGCGCTGCACCTGGGGGACGAGTACATCGAGTTGGGTCTGCAGGCGAAGCCATTCGGTGCGCGCTTGCTTGCGGCGGCCAAGGCGGAGCGCGGCGGTTAGGGTTTCCATGGTGGTAACCATTGGGTTGGAGCCGAAGACGATCAGGCAATTGCTGAGGTGCTGGACGGCGCACTCGGCCGCCATGGTTTCGCGCCGCGCCAAGGCGTTGCTCAGCCTGAGCCGATGGATGGGGAGTTCGTAAAGGAAGTTGGCGCAGAGCAGAACGAGCTGTCCGTAGTCGCCGCCTGCGTAGGTCAGGATATGGTCGCAATCGAGAGTGACGGACTCGGATTCGGGAGGGCGCTGAGCCGCCTTCGAGGATGTCTGATTCATTGCGCGATTCCTGTGGAGGTCCGCCGACGACTCTTAAGCAGAGAGCCTGACTTGTTTGGCGGATGCCTTCCTAAATGGGTTATCGGCAGGTTGGGAGGAAAGCTGGAGTGCGAAGGCGGAAAGGGCCGGATGTTTGCTCAGGCAAAGGCAGAGCACTGGTCAGAAGACAGAGAACCGGTGGCCTAAAAGCAAAGGCAGAGCACTTCAAGAGGCAGAGCACTGATCCCCCACTCAAGCCAAAAGACGGCTTGAATGGGCCACCCTGTGGCTTGAATTGATGGGCCACCTGAGCCTTATGGGTCACCCACCGGGAATTATCGTGCGCGGGCGAGCACTACTGTCATATCGTCGGGCTGCTCTTCGCCGCCGATCCAGTCGGTCACCGCACTCAGGATGGCTTCTGATATGCGGGGGAGCGGGAGGTTGCGGTTCTCCTGCACGATCTGGGCAAGGCGTTCTTCGCCGAAGTCGCCAAAATCATTTTCGGGCTCGGTGATGCCATCACTGTAGGCCACCACGATGTCTCCGGGATTCAGCGTTACTCGTCCTTCGGGATAAACCATGTCACCGAAGAGTCCCACCACGGTTCCACCGATTTCCAACAGGTGAGTGGTGCCGTCGGCGCAGATGACGATGGGCGGAAGGTGTCCTGCGTTGCTGTAGGTGAGCTGTCGGCTTTGCTGGTCGTAAAAGCCGAGGAACATGGTGGCGTATTTCTGCGCCGGCGTGCTGCGGAAAAGCTGCTGGTTGAGCTGCGCGAGCACGATGCCGGGAGACGGGCAGCACTCGGCTTCGGCACCCGAAATGGTGTTGCCGTCGCGCGCGGCCAGTGCGGGAATTTTTTCAGTCAGCGTGTGTGCCCGCACGAACGCGTGTACGGTCGCCATCATCAGCGCTGCGGAAATTCCTTTGCCGCTGATGTCTCCCACGGCGAGGCCTACCGAGCTTGGACCCACGGGAAGGAAGTCGTAGTAGTCTCCGCTGACGGTGCGCGCGGGGCGGCAGACGCCGTGCAGTTCGAGGCCATCGAGGTCAGCGGCATCGCGAGGGAAGAGGAGATCCTGCACCTCTTTGGCGATGTACAACTCGCTCTCAATGCGCTGCTTTTCTTTCTGATCACCAATCAGCTTCTCGATGGACTCGGTCATGGAGTTGAACGAGGACTCGAGCGAGGCTAGCTGATCTTGCGTGTCAACCATGATGCGATGAGTGAAGTCTCCCTTGTTCACGTGCTGGGTAGCGTCATAGAGCTTGGCGACGGAGGAGGTCATGGTGCGGGTGAGGCGCACTCCGATGACGAAGGCGCCGATCTCGATGAGGGCGAAGACCACGGCAAGCGCCGCGAGGCCGATCCAGATTGCGCTGGTCCACTCTCCAAGGGTGCGAAAGAGCCGGTTGTAGAGCAGCGAGGGGCGCGTGCGCACGATCATCAGCAGGTGCTTGGCCGCGCCGCTCTGCCAGTGAATCACGTTGGGAATTGGCGTGAAGGATGAGAGCTCCACGTCAAAGCGCCAGGCTGGCGGAGGCATCTCTCCACAGGTGATTTTTGGCGTCGAGCTTACGTCAATGTCTGTGCCGCCTACGTCCAGACTGTTTCGCCGCCGCGCGGCTGAGGTGGTGGAGGAATCTGCTGAAGAGTCCGGCGAGCGCTCGCTGTAAACGTCGATTCGCCCCATATTGGCGACAATGGATTCGAGGTGGCTCTTATCGAGCGGAACGCTGGAGACCACAATCAGTTCGTCGTCGGGAGAGTCCGAGATGTGCGAGTGATTGATGGCCCGGAAGTAGAGTTCGCCGTCGTCAAGAATGATGGACGCGACCGGGACCTGGCTTGGAGGCGGCGCGACTGGGAACAGGCCCTCACTGCCAGGTAGCTGCACGGCCCCTCCATGGTAGAAGGCTGTGACCTGGCGTCCGGGGAAGGCCTCATTGCTGATGGCAAGCTGCTGCCCGTCGAGAGCACCGCCGGTGCGCAGACTGCGGGCGACCTCGTGAGTAATGGTGCGATTCGCTGTCTCAAGGCGGCGTAGTTCGTTGCGTACATCGGTGGTGACCACGAAGGTGGAGAACTGACCGGCGAAAAGGTATCCGGCCACAATGCCGATAGTCGCCAGCAGGACGAGCGGGATGACTGCGATGAAGACATATGTGACAACGAGACGGTTGCGCAGCCTCCACATGAAATGTTTTTTGAAGGTCTGGTAGGCGAGGGTGAGCAGCGCCACGTTCAGCACCAGAACCGCTAGTGAGTAGCCCAGGCTGAAGCCATGGGGAGCAAGCAGCGTCCATATTGCAACGATGATGCCAGCCAGAATACAAAAGCGAATAAGCCTGCTGCGGGGGATGAGGCCCTTGCGGCGGAGAGTGCTCTGCACGGATTGAAGAGTGGGATTCGTCATGCGGCCCGGACAGCCGAATTATAGCCGGAAGCTGGGGCCATCTGCGGCTTCTGTCATTTACAATCCTGCGGTGCGGAATATGCAGCGGAAGTTTGCGATGAAATTTATGGTTCACAGCGTACTGGCCATTTTCGTGGTGCTGGGTGGGATTCTGTCTGTGCAGGCGCAGCAGGTTTCCCCCGGGAAAGCCGAGACACAAGGTGCGCTAGCTAAAACACCGACCCAGGCTGCGCCGCAGCCGAAGATTCAGGTGAACTTCCTGAATACCTGCAATCACCCGGAGGGCGATCTCGCCGAGATGGTGCTGGCATTGGCGGCGGTCAGGAGTAGCCCTTCGTTTTCATCGGATTTCGAGGTCTCGCGCGGAATCACCACATTGACGGAGGCGGAAGCGCGGGCGGCTGGAGCACCGGCTGGAACGGGAACTACCCCGTCATCTTGGGTAAGGATTCGCCGGGAGTTTCCTGAAAAAGCTGTGCTGACGGATGTGCAGTATTCGCTCAGTGTAGATGGCGACGCGACCAGTGAAGTGCTGGCCATGCATCTGCGGGACAGTCGCGAGGTGCTGCAAATATTGATTTCGGATTCGGTGACGGGAACTCCGGCGCAAGTGTTGAAATTGGACACGCCGCCTGACCGCATACGGATTGAGCGTTTTGGGAAAAGTTCGATTGTGCTGGCGCGATGTGCTGCGGCCGATCAGTCCGGCTATGAGTCCATCTTTGCCACGGCGCGTGAGATTCTTGAAAAGTACCGGGTGGCAATGGCTGTGGCGAGCGTGGTTCCGGGCGAGCTGGCGCGGTTGCCCAAGGCCAAAGAATCCAAATCCACAAATGGGAATCATTAAGTGCAGAGATGAACTGCTCGGGCGCATGAGCCGGAGCGGAATAGACAAGAGAGAATATGACAGACGAAATTCGTGACGTAGTAATCATGGGGTCGGGCTGCTCCGGCTTGACTGCGGCAATTTACACGGGCCGCGCCAACCTGAAACCGCTGGTGCTGGAGGGGCATGAGCCGGGCGGGCAGCTCTCGATGACCACGCTGGTGGAAAATTTTCCGGGCTGGCCTGAGGGAATCATGGGGCCAGATCTGATTGAGAATATGCGCAAGCAGGCGGAGCGCTTTGGCGCGGAGTTCCGCATTGGACACGTGTCAGGAGCCGATCTCACGCAGCGGCCTTTTGTGCTCACGGTGGGCAAAGAGCAGATCAAGACGCGAGCGCTGATCATCGCGAGCGGTGCCAGTGCGCGGTGGCTGGGGCTGCCGAGCGAGAAGTTGCTGATTGGTCACGGCGTTTCGTCGTGCGCGACCTGCGATGGATTCTTCTTTAGCGGCAAGGACATTGCGGTGATCGGCGGCGGCGACTCGGCTATGGAAGAGGCATTGTTCCTGACGCGCTTCGCCAGTCGCGTGACGCTGATTCATCGTCGCGACGCCTTCAGGGCCAGCAAAATCATGCTCGACCGCGCACGGGCTCACGAGAAGATTCACTTCATGCCTGACACGGTCGTGGAAGAAGTGATGGACGTGGACGCAAAGGAAGTGACGGCGCTCAAACTGCGCAACGTGATCAGCGGCAAGGTATGGGATTTCCCAGTCAGCGCGATGTTCCTGGGCATTGGGCACACGCCGAACGCATCGATGTTCCACGGCGCGCTGGAGACCGATGAGGATGGCTATCTCAAGGTGCGCGATTACGTGCATACGGGCATTCCCGGTGTGTATGCGTGCGGCGATGTGGCCGACCGGCGTTATCGTCAGGCGATTACGGCTTCCGGAACAGGATGCATGGCGGCCATTGAAGTGGAGAAGTACCTGGAAGAGACAGGGCACTGAGAACAGGTTTCAAAGTTTCAGAGGTTTCAAGGTTTCAAGCTTAAGAGCAACAGCAGGGGCCGCTACCCTTCCGCCAAACGGGCGGAAGGGTAGTAACGTGTGTCACTCGCTCCTGTGAGTGTCGTTCCTGTTTTCAGAGTTGCGGGACGGTATGATACAAACATAGGTCACCGTCCCAGTGAAAGCCTCCGTGCCAGCTTGTTTTGGGCGCGTGTTTGCCTGCCGCGATGACCAATCATCATTTATAGAAATAGCCGGAGCCCTGGCCCTGGTTGAAGGATCAGCAATGCTGCGTTCTTTTTTCATCGCGCTCTCAGAAAGTAAGAGCATTCGTTCCATCGCGGAAAATTCATCGGTCGGACAAAAGGTTTCCAAACGCTTTGTAGCAGGCATGACGGTGGACGACCTGATTGTTGCCACGGAGGCCATGAATCGCATTGGCGTACGTGTCACCGTGGATAATCTTGGCGAAAATGTAACCAACCGCGAAGAGGCACTGCACAGCAAGGCCCTGTATCACGAGTTGCTGGACGAAATTGACAAACGCAAACTCGACGCCAACGTCAGCTTGAAGCTGACGCATATGGGGCTCGACCTGGACGAGGCACTGGCTCGCTGCACGGTGGCCGAACTTCTCGAACACGCTGTCGCCATCAACAGCTTCATCCGCGTGGATATGGAGGGCTCGCCCTACACGCAGAAGACGATTGACTTTGTTCGCGAACTGCACCGCAAGCCCAACGCCGCAGGGCACATTGGAACGGTTCTGCAATCCTACTTCTACCGCACGGAAGAGGACGCAAAGCAGCTTTGCGCCGAAGGAATCCGCATACGCCTATGCAAGGGCGCCTACAAGGAGCCTGCCTCCATCGCGTTCCCAAGCAAGAGCGATGTGGATGCCAACTATCTGAAGGTGGCCAAGCAGATCCTCAAGAGCGGAGTTTTCCATGGCTTGGCAACGCATGACGAGAACATCATCAACGCCATCAAGGCCTGGGCCACCAGGGAAGGCGTGTCCAAGAGTGCGTTCGAGTTCCAGATGCTGCATGGCGTGAGGCGCGATTTGCAAGAGTCTCTGGCCCGCGATGGATGGGGAGTACGCTGCTACATTCCATTCGGAACGGAGTGGTATCCGTACTTCATGCGCCGCCTTGCCGAGCGTCCCGCAAACGTCCTATTCCTGGCAAAGAACTATTTCAAGGGCTAGCCATACGCGGGCATTTTGTGGTGTTATTGGGACAGGAAGAGGTGCAGAGATGAAGATCAGTGCGCGTAACACTCTGGCTGGCACGGTGACAAAAGTGATCAAGGGTGCTGTGAACTCGGAGGTCGATCTCACGCTGAAAGGTGGAGACAAGCTGGTTGCCGTCATCACCAATGAAAGTGTGGAGCACCTGGCGATCAAAGAGGGAAGCAAGGCTTCCGCAATCCTGAAAGCAAGCTGGGTGATTCTTGGGACAGACCTCGACCCCAAGAAGATCAGCGCACGCAATGTGCTGCGCGGGAAAGTGGCCCGGATTCACCAGGGCGCGGTCAATGACGAAGTGACGCTGACACTGAGCGGCGGCAACGAAATTACGGCCATCATCACCCGCGGAAGCAGCCAGACGCTCGGATTCAAGGAAGGCGGAGAAGCATGCGCCGCATTCAAGGCGAACAATGTGATTCTTGCGGTTGAATAACGACTTCCAATCTGTGCAGCAGCAACGAAAAGCGCGCCTTCCCGGCGCGCTTTTCTTATCCGGCTAATTGCGTGATTTGCGATGTCAGCCTATTCGGGACCGACAAAGCCGATGTTGTTGAAGCCGCGCAGCATCTGAATCTCCTGGGGAGAGTAACGCGCGCGTGCTTCAGGTGAGGCGAGCAGGCGCTCGCGGGCGTCGGGTGGCATGGCGCGCATCTGGCGCAAGGTTTGTCGCATCATCTGCTTGCGCTCCGGAGGCATCTCCCGGAACTGGCTGAACAACGTCAAAGCCTGGTGCTGCTGCTCAGGTCCCAGATGTTCCATCATTTCCATGCGGTTCAGCACCTTCTGGCGCTGTTGTGGCGGCAGCGAGTTGAAGGTTTGAAGTCGATTGCGCAACTGCTCCTGCCGTTGTGGCGGAAGCTGGCGGAAGTGCTGATCCTGCTCAAGGCGTTTCTGCTGCTCGTTGGGCGGAAGCCGCATGGTGTCACGCAGCCAGTCGCCATTGTGAGGGCCCTGGCCGCGAATGATCTGCCGCGGAGGCTGGCTCGCCGCCGGTGCGGTACGTTGAGCCACAAATGGCTGTGCCTGTGCGGCGTGCGCTCCCTGTGCAGGTGACGCACTGCGGGCACCGGGAGCGGCATTACGCGCGGGATGATTTTGAGGCCCAGCGGAGCGCGGCACATAGAGTGGCGCGGGTCCGCGATGCTGCGCAGCTTCCGGTGTCCCATGGGCGCTCCCATGCTGCTGGCCAGCCCACAATGGAGCGGTCAGAGCAAGGGAGATCAAGAGAGCCGGAATACAGTTCCTGCGCATTGCTTCACTTCCTACGAAATCCAAAATCGTACAGGGTTACGAAAACCAAAACACTACAACCAAATCTAGTTACCACTCTCTGCGTCGTCATCGCCGTCCAGAGCGTCGAGGGCGTCAAAGTTTTGCAGCATATCCGAGTTCTTATCCAGGTACTGCAAGTCAGCTACGGCGGTTCCGGTCGGGGCCGGAGCGGCAAAGTGAACTACAGGTGGATTCTCCACCTTCATGAAGCGTTCAAGTTGGTAAACGCCGACTCCCATTACCAGGCAGAGAGCGGCCGCCATGCTGAGCATGGGGCGACGGAACCACTGCAATGCTCCTGCAGGCGCCTTCTGCTGTTCCTCGCGCAGGCGGGCCTGCATGCGCACATCCCAGTAGGGCGAGGGCTCGGGAGCCTTCCACTCATCCAGCAAATTCATGGTCGCGCGGAGTGCGTCCACCGTGCCGGAGCACTCGTGGCATCCGGCGAGATGGTTTTCTACTTCAGGCGAAGCCGGGGTGACCCCCAAGGCTACGTCCGGCAACTGTTCGCGAATCGTCCTGCAATTCATAACGGCCTCTATACGAAATCCTTCAAGCTCTCACGCAGCGTTTCATAGGCGCGGAAGAGCAGGCTCTTGGTGGCGGATTCGCTAAGGTGCAATACCTCGGCAATCTGCCGGTAATCCATTTCCTGATACTTGTGCATCATCACGGCCATCCTCTGACGTTCGGGCAAGGCCTCCACGTGCTTGCGGATTGCCTGCAGACGTTCGCGGCGCAGAATTTCCTGCTCCACGTTCAACCTGCTGTCTGGCACATCGATCGACAGTCCGGTTTCATCGTCCACCGCGTCGATGCTGGTCTTCACTTCCGGGCGCTCGTTCTTGTTGTCCCGTGCGTGGTTTACCGCAAGATTGGTGGCAATGCGATAGAGCCATGTGGTGAACTTGGCGTCTGCCGAATAGCTGGCACGCGAGCGGTAGACACGGAGGAAGACTTCCTGCGAGAGATCCTCGGCGATGGCCGCGTTGTGAACCATGCGGAACATGAAGCTGATCATGGCGCGTCGGTATCGCTCCACCAGGTAGTTGAAGGCTGCGTCATCGCCATCGCGTACCCGAAGCATCACCTGGGCGTCGTCCATGCTGGCCAGCGTTGCGGGATCATTGAAGCGGAGTTGCTGGCCCTCCCGGCTGTTGCCGGTAGCAGGGTACGCGCCGCCAATGACCATGCTGCTCATGTCGTTTGGA
>Ga0182012_10003482_pt1 | contig 16771 bp, 12 predicted proteins | sample 612S2SmetaG_FD_120486 | JGI IMG/M metagenome (GOLD analysis project Ga0182012, IMG submission 120486) | Permafrost microbial communities from Stordalen Mire, Sweden - 612S2S metaG | ecosystem: Environmental > Terrestrial > Soil > Wetlands > Permafrost | place: Sweden: Stordalen | collected...
CGACAGCGCCACGATCGCCCCGCCGCCGCGCCCCAGCATATGCGGCACCGCCGCCCGAGCCAGAATGAACGCGCCATCCAGCGCCACCGACAGGATTTCCCGCCACTCCGCCAGCGTCATTTCCAGAAACGGAGTCTGCCGCCGCAGCCCCGCATTGCTCACCAGGATGTCGATGCCGCCGAACGCCGCCACCGCGCCTTCGATCATCGCCTGCACCGAAGCCGCATCCGACACGTCTGCCAGACAGCCGATCGCCTGCCCGCCGGCGGCGTTGATCTCCGCCACGACGCCATCCACCGCCGCCCGGTCGCTGCGCCCGTTCACCACCAAAGACGCTCCGCGCGCCGCGAGGTCCAGCGCGATCGTGCGCCCGATATTCTTCCCCGCCCCGCTCACCAGAGCGACCTTGCCGGCAAAAACCTGCTCCACGTTCATGCCGCCTGCAGGATCATATCCGCTCCCTTCTCCGCAATCATGATGACGGTCGCATTGGTGTTGCCGGACACCACCGTCGGCATCACCGAGGCATCGATCACCCGCAGCCCCTGCAAGCCTTTCACCCTCAGGTCGGTATCGACCACCGCCTTCGGACCCGGCCCCATCATGCAAGTACTCGTCTGATGAAACGTCGTCCCCGCCGTCGCGCGCACATGGTTCAGCAAATCCTCGTCGGTCTTCGCCTGCGGACCGGGCAGGTATTCCTCCGTGCAATAGCGCCGCATGCTGGCCGTGGCGAACACCCGCCGAATCACCTGTAGGCCGGCGACGATGGTCTCGCGGTCCCGCTGGGTGGACAGGTAGTTCGGCTGCATCGCCGGCGGCCGGGTCGGATCGGGCGACTGGATCCGCAGCCAACCCCGGCTCTCCGGCCGGCAGGGAATCGCCACCATGGTACAGGCGGGGAACCGGTGCATCGCCTCGCCGGGTTTTTCGGCACTGCCGGCGAGGAACTGATACTGCACGTCCGGACTGTCCAGTTCCGGCCGAGTCTTCACGAACAATCCCATCGGCCCGGCCCCCGTCATCAACGGGCCTTTATTGGCAAAAATCCACTCGGCACCCGCGTAAAGCCGCCGCACCCAGTTGTGGTAGATCTCATTCATCGTCACCGTGCCGGGCACGCAGTGATAGATGATCCGGGCGCCGACATGGTCCTGCAGGTTCTCGCCGACCCCCGGCAGATCGTGCATCACCTCGATCCCAAGCGAGTGCAGCAGCGCGCCCGGCCCCACCCCGGAAAGCTGCAGAATCTGCGGCGAGTTGATCGCCCCGCCGCACAGCAGCACCTCCTTCCGCGCCTTCGCCTGACGCACCGCGCCGGCCTGGCTGTATTCGATCCCGACCGCCCGTTTTCCGTCGAGCAGCACGCGGTGCGTCAACGCCTGGATCTCCACAGTCAGGTTCGCCCGCGACCGCACCGGTTTCAGATACGCGACGGCTGTGGAGGACCGCCGGCGCCCCTGGACCGTCAGCTGCAGCGGGCCGACGCCCTCCTGCACCGCACCGTTGAAGTCCGCATTGTACGGATACCCAACCTCCTGCGCGGCCGCGATGAACGCATCATGCAGCGGATGATCGGTCTTCAGGTTGGACACGCCCAGCGGACCACTGTCGCCGTGATACTCGTCCGCGCCGCGCTCCTGATGCTCCGCCTTGCGGAAATACGGCAGCACGTCGTCATACGACCAGCCGGCATTGCCAAGCTGCCGCCACAGATCGAAATCCTGCCGCTGCCCGCGAATGTAGATCAGCCCGTTGATCGAGGACGACCCGCCCAGCACCTTGCCCCGCGGCCAGGCAATGCGGCGGTTGTTCATCTCCGGCACCGGTTCGGTTTCGAAATACCACGCCACCTTGGGATTGTAGATGTTGCGGTAAAATCCGGCCGGAATATGGATCCACGGATCGCTGTCCTTGCCGCCCGCCTCCAGCAGCAGCACCCGCGTGGCCGGGTTCGCGCTCAGCCGGTTGGCGAGCACGCAGCCCGCCGAACCGGCCCCAACGATAATATAGTCGTACTCCTGGCCGCCTTGCATGGCGCGGTTCCCCCTTTTGATAGAGGCAGTGAAGCGGAACCGCCGCGGCTTGACTAGAGCAATATCAGCCTGATTCAAATCGCGCAGCGATCTTCAGGCTGATGAAATTGCTCGCGAAAAAGCCGCCGTCAGGTCACCACACGCAGCGCCGGACGGCTCCGCACCGCCATCCGGCGATACAGCGCGACATAGTCCTCCGCCATCCGCCGCGCCGTGAAGCGGGTTTCGAACCGCTCGCGGATCGCCCGCGCAGACAGCCTGTCCAGCCGCGCGACCGCCGCCACCGCCGCAGTTTCGTCGTGCACGATATAGCCGGTCAGCCCATGCTCGATCACCTCCGGCACCGACCCGGCGGGAAACGCGATCACCGGCGTGCCGCAGGCCATCGCCTCGATCATCACCAGCCCAAACGGCTCCGGCCAGTCGATCGGCAGCAGCAGCGCCTTCGCACCGCTCAGGAACGCCGGCTTCTCGGCATCACCGATTTCCCCGATCATTTCGATCTCATCACCATCGATCAGCGGCCGGATCGTCGTTTCGAAATAATCACGATCGACCCGGTCCACCTTCGCCGCAATCTTCAGCTTCAGCCCAGCCGCCCGGGCAATCCGGATCGCTCGGTCCGGCGACTTCTCCGGGCAGATGCGGCCCAGGAACGCCAGATAATCGCGCGATAGCGGCTGTGGCGTCAGCAGGTCCGGCGGCAACCCATGATGTACCGTGGCGACGAAGTTGGCCCGCGCCAGCGGGCGGCGCTGCGCGTCGGAGATCGACACCAGCGGCGCATCTCCAAAACAGTCATAAACCCGCGACAGTTCCGGCAGGTCGAGCCGCCCGTGCAATGTCGTCAGAAATGGCGTCGGCTGCCGGCTCAGCAGCGAGAACGGCCAGTAGTCGAGGTGACAGTGCAGCACATCGAAGTCGTGCGCCTGCTGGAACACTTTCTCCATCAGCAGCATGTGCGGCGCCATGGCGTCGCGCAGCGTGGTGTCGAAGCGCAGCGCCACCGGCCACGCGGCTTCAAGTTTCGCGCTCGTCACGGAATCGCCGCTGGCGAACAGGGTCACATCGTGCCCCATCGCCATCAGTTCTTCCGTCAAATAAGACACCACACGTTCGGTTCCGCCATAGGTGCGCGGCGGAACGGACTCGGTCAGCGGTGCAATCTGGGCAATACGCATGATCTCACGGGCTCCCGTTTCTATCCTCCGACAAATGGAGGCGCGATCAGGCTTTTTTGCGGCCACTGTGATCATGATCCCGCCAGAGTCAGGCTTGTCACGCCCATGTGACCGGCCCCGTGTGACCACGCCGCCCCGCTTGCGTTTAGGACAGCAACAACGGCTCCGTTCGGGGCCAATGGATACATGCGGGAGGTTCTGACCGATGGAGCGGCTTGTCGTCGTTTCGAACAGGGTACCGCTTCCGTCCGAGCGTGGTGCCAAGGCAGGCGGCCTTGCCGTCGCACTGGCGGATGCGTTGCAGCCGGGTTCGCTGTGGTTCGGCTGGAGCGGACGGCGATCCGCACGCGGCTCCGCCACCACCCACATCCAGCGCTCCGAAGGCATGACATACGCGACAATCGACCTCACCGAGGCTGATTACCGCGCCTTCTACGTCAACTTCTCCAACGGCGCGCTGTGGCCACTGCTCCATTTCCGCCTCGGCCTGCTCGATTTCCGCACCGAGGATTATGACGGCTACCGCGCCGTCAACCGTCAGTTCGCCGCCGCGATGCAACCCCTGCTGCGGCCGGACGACATCATCTGGGTGCACGATTACCACCTGATCCCGCTGGCAGCGGAACTACGCTCGCTGGGGATCACCAATCGCATCGGCTTCTTCCTGCACACCCCGTTCGTTCCGCCGTCGATCTTCAATGCCGTGCCGCGCGCGGCGGACCTTCTCACGTGTTTGTGCGCCTATGACGTGGTCGGCTTCCACACCCGCAGCTACCGCGCCGCTTTTCTTGATTGCGTCGCCGAAAACTTTGGCATTCACGCCGACTCCGACGGAAGCTTCGTCTGGCGCGGCCGTCCGGTGCGCGCCATCTTCGACCCGATCGGCATCGACGCCGATGCATTTGCGCAACAGGCCATCCTCGCCGCCGCCGGCACCGATGCCCGCATGTTGCGCGAGAGTCTGAGCCAAGGCGGTCTGGCGATCGGCGTGGACCGGCTGGACTACTCCAAGGGACTGATCAACCGGTTCGAGGCGATCGGCCGCTTCTTCGCCAACTACCCGCAGCATCGCCGCCAGGTCAGCTTTCTGCAAATCGCCGCCCGTTCGCGGGAGGAGCAAGGCGCATACCAGCGTCTCCGGCGCGAGCTCGACCGGATCGTCGGCGACACCAACGGGCGTTACTCCGAATTCGACTGGACACCGCTGCGCTATATGACGCGGGCGGTGAAGCGGGACACCCTGGCCGGCTTCTTCCGGCTGTCACGCCTCGCTGTGGTCACGCCGTTGCGCGACGGCATGAACCTGGTTGCCAAGGAATATGTCGCCGCCCAGGACCCCGAAGATCCAGGCGTGCTGATCCTCTCCCGTTTCGCCGGTGCCGCCGAGGAAATGACCGAGGCGCTGATCGTCAATCCTTACGATGCCGATGAAATCGCCGAGGCGATGCATATCGGCCTGTCGATGGAACTGGAGGAGCGCCGCGAGCGCTGGCAGGCGCTGAACGCCAAAGTCACCGCCAACACCGCTCGGCAGTTCTGCACCGTGTTCCTGCGCCATCTCGGCCGCGCCGAAACCCAACCAGAGAAGCCACGACTGCGCGCAATTTCCTGATGCCATATCACCGCTTCGTGACGCTCATCCGCCTCGGTGCTGCCGCGATCTGTCCCTATATCGGCAGCATCGTTACATGAACGAGGATATTTCGCGATGAAACGGCTTATTGCGCCTTGCGCCCTGGCGCTGGGGATGGCGTTGACAATGACTGCCTGTACCGACCCGTACGACCCGGGTCAGCGAGCGGTTGGCGGCGGCTTGCTGGGCGCCGGCGCCGGTGCGGCACTCGGCGGCATTGCCGGCGGCGGCCGCGGCGCCCTGATCGGTGGTCTGGCCGGCGGGGCGATCGGCGCAGTCGGCGGCGCGGCGACCACGCCGCAACCCCCGCCGCCGCGTTACCAGCCCAACTATCCGCCGCCGCCGCCGCCGCCCGGCTACTGATCCGCGAATAGCCCGACCGCCGCCCCCACCGCCGGCGCGGCCGCTCGGAACAGCCCGCCCAGCGTCGGGAACTCAGCCAGCACCTCGGCTGATTTCCCTTCGCGCAGCGAGGTCACGTAGAACGCGTCGCCGGCAAAGCACGGCATCGTCGGACCCGGCACCGGGAACGCCCATTTGCGCAGCAACACCCCGGCCGGGCTGAAGCAGTTGATGCACCCGGCCGACGGCCCGGCGGACCAGTAATTGCCGTCCTCGTCGGTCGCCGCACCATCCGGCCGGCCATCATCGCTCGTCAGCGTCGCCAGCACCCGGTGGCGCGTCCGGTTGCCGGTCGCCGGATCGAAATCCCATGCCTCGATGATGCCGGCCGTCGAATCCGAGTGGTACATGATGCGCCCGTCAGGCGACCAGGCCAGACCATTCGAAACCGCAATCCCGCCTTCCTGTCTGGTGATCTGACCATCCGGCGTGACCCGGTACAGCGCGCCGATCTTCTGGCGCGGCGAGTTCTCGTCCATGCTGCCGACCCAGAACGCCCCATCCGGTCCGACCTTTCCGTCATTCAGCCGGTTGGTCGGCGGCTCGTCGATTTTCGCCGTCAGCTCGGTCAGGTCCCCCGAGACCGGATCGAACAGCACCACGTGATGCCGTTGCGCCACCACCAGCCGGCCCGACCGGCACAACCCGAAGCTGCCGACCACGTCGGGAAAATCCCATGTCTCGCGCGCCCCGCTATCCACCGACAGCGCGTTGATCTTCCGGCCGTTGATGTCGCAGAACAACAGCCGCCGGTTCGCCGCATCCCACACCGGCGATTCAGCCACGCCGCAGCGCGAATCCCACACCAGTTCGAAATCACTCATGGCTTGCTCCTGTCCAGGGCCAACGCGAAGCGACGGCATCCGTTGCCGTCACGGACGCACGAAAGCGGGGCCGCTGAGACTGCCCCGCCGGCGCACCGCCGGCAATCACCCCGAACCTGACCGGGCTTGCCCTGTCGCCACCAACCCACAACAATGACGGTCAGAAGCAAGGGGAGAACGCCATGACCCGACTCGCGGGAAAAATCGCCTGGGTGACCGGCGCGGGCACCGGCATCGGCGAAGCCGCGGCATTGGCGCTGGCCGAGGAAGGCGCCACCGTCATCCTCACCGGCCGCCGCCCCGCCCCGCTCGAATCCGTCGCGCAGCGGATCAACCAGACCGGCACCGCTTATGTACAGCCCGCCGACCTGACCGAGTCCGCCCAGGTGCAGAAAGTCGGCGACTTCATCCGCTCCACGTTCAACCGCCTCGACATCCTGGTGAACAATGCCGGCGTCAACATTGTCGAGCGCCATTGGGACAAGCTCACGCCGGACAGCATCGACTATATGCTGAAGGGCAACCTCTCCGGCGCGCTGTACTGCGTCACGGTCGCGCTGCCCTTCATGCGCGCGCAACAGGACGGCGTGCTGATCCACACCGCCTCCATGGCCGGCCGCTTCATTGGCGGCGTCGCCGGCCCGATCTACACTGTCGCCAAGCACGGCATCGTCGCCATGAGCCACGGGCTGAACATGCAGGAGTGTGTGAACGGCATCCGCTCTACCGTTTTCCTGCCCGGCGAGGTCGCCACCCCGATCCTCGACGCCCGCCCCAACCCGGTCGGTCCCGAAGTCCGCGCGCGGATGGTGCAGCCGGCCGATTGCGGCGACCTGATCCGCTACATCGCCTGCCTGCCACAGCACGTCGTGATGAACGAGGTGCATCTCGCACCGACCTGGAACCGCGGTTACGTCGCCGCTTTGCAGCGCCAGTTGTAGTGCCAGAGGGGATGGACGATATCCCAACCGTTTTCGGCGATCACGCAGCGATGGCCGCCAGGCTGCTGGCCGAACTCGGCCCCTCCAACGACGACGGTTCGCACGACCGCTCGCATTTGCTGCGGGTCTGGCGCAACGCCCTCGCCATCGCCCGCCAGGAACCGCCCTGCGACCGCGCCGTCCTCACCGCGGCCGTCATCCTGCACGACTGCGTGGCGGTGGAAAAAAATTCGCCGCTGCGATCCCAGGCCTCCCGCCTCGCCGCCGCGCGGGCTCGGACCATCCTGGCCGGGCTTGAATGGAATGCTGAGCAAATCGACGCTGCGGCGCATGCGATCGAGGCGCACAGCTTCTCCGCCGCCATTCCGCCGCGGACGCTCGAAGCCCGCATCGTCCAGGACGCCGACCGGCTGGACGCGATCGGAGCGATCGGCGTCGCCCGCTGCTTCTACATCGCCGGGCGGATGGGCTCCGGCCTCTACGATCCCGCCGATCCGGCCGCTTCCCAACGCGATCTCGATGACCGGTCCTTCGCGTTGGACCACTTCGGCGCCAAACTGTTCAAAGTCGCAGCAGACTTTCAGACCCCAACCGGCCAGGCCCTGGCCGAGGCGCGCTCTCAGACCATGCGCGCGTTCGTGGACACCTTGTTGCAAGAGATCGGGAACCCAGACGCATGATACGCGCCGCAATCGTCGGACTCGGCTGGTGGGGCCAGAATCTGGTCAAAAGCGTCCGCACCAGTCAGGCGATCCGCTTCACCACCGCCCACACCCGCACGCGCGACACCGCCGCCGCGTTCTGCGGCCAGGCCGGCCTGCGCTGGGTCGATTCGCTCGACGCCATCCTGTCCGACCAGGCCATCGACGCGGTTGTCTTCGCCACGCCGCACACCCAGCACCCCGGCCAGGTGAGCCTCGCCGCGCAAGCCGGCAAGCACGTCTTCGTGGAAAAGCCGTTCAGCCTGTCCCTCGCCGAGGCCAACCGAGCAAAAACCGCCGCCGATCAGGCCGGCATCGTCCTCGCGGTCGGCTTCAACCGCCGCTTCCACCCCTCGATGGCCCTCCTGCGCCAGGCGGTCACCAGCGGACGTCTCGGCACCCTGGTGACGATCAGCGCCGAACAGACCGCCTTGCACGGCATCACCATGGCGGAAGACGCCTGGCGCGCCCGTCCCGACGAAGCCCCGGCCGGCGCCATGACCGCGATCGGCGTGCATCTTGTTGACGGCATGATCGACCTGTTCGGTCCGATCCGTCAGGTCTACGCCGAGGTCGCCCGTCGCGCCGCGCCGCTCGCCGATGACACCACCGATATCGTCCTGCGCTTCGCCAACGGCGCGTCCGGCCACATTTTCTGCTCGACCGCCGCAACTCCGCACTACCGCATGGCGGTCTACGGCACGCAGGGCTTCGGCGAAATTCTTGGTCATCTGATGAACACCTTCCGGCTGATCCCGGCGGCCGGCGGCGCGCTTGTCGCGGGCCCCGCCGAGGTGACCGAAACCGCCGGCTTCAACATGCTGACCGCGGAACTCGAAGCCTTCGCCGCCGCAATCGCCGCCGGTCGCCCGTTCCCGACGCCACTGGATCAGATCATGCATGGCGTCGCCGTGTTCGAGGCCGTCGCCGCCTCGGCCGCGCAGGGCATCCCCATCACCCTCGGCTGACCCCGGCATCGCCCCCCGCAAGGCAATCTCGCATCGGCATGCACGCCTGTGCTATGGGGCGGCCCGGTCAATGATTACCAATGGATATTCATGTCATCGCGAAATCGATTGCTGCCCATGGCGCGCCTGGCGCTGGTCTGCGCGATGCTGGCGGCCGGCCTCCAGGGCGAAGCGGCCTGGGCGCAGCTTGCCCCGGCCCCGGATCCGTCCCCTCTGGCGCCCGGCGACCTGAAGCGGCCGATCTTCGACACGACAACGCCGGTCTACGGCAAGGCTGACCAGCAGGCGAAAAGCGCCGGCACCGTCGTCGCCGAAGTCGATGGCCGCGCGGTCACCCTGGGCGACGTCGGTGACGCAATCAACGACCTGCCGCCATCCGTCAAGAACCTGCCATTCGACAACGTGTTTCCCGGCGTCCTGGGCAAGCTCGTCAGCATTCAGGCGCTGGTGATCCGCGCCCAGCGCCAGGGCCTGGACGAGGATCAAGCGGTCCGGCGCAAGATCAAGGCCGCGTCCGATCAGGTTTTGGCCGATGCCCTGCTGGAACGTGAGGGCGCGCGCGCAATCACCGAGGACGCGCTGCTGGCGCGCTATACAAAGGACGTGGCGGGCAAACCCGGCCCCGATGAGGTGCATGTGCGGGTGATCATGGTGCCGACCGAACAGGCGGCCACCGACATCATCGGCGAACTCAATGGCGGCGCCGATTTTGCCGCCGTGGCAAAACGCTCCAGCCTCGATTCCACCGCAGCGGCCGGTGGCGACGTCGGTTTCGTCACCCGTGACGCGCTGACGCCGGAGGTGGCCGCAATCGTGTTTTCGATGCAGCCCGGCCAGATCACGCCGTTTCCCCTGCGTAGCGTCGGGTCGTGGTTCGTGCTGAAGGTCGAGGCCCGCCGGCGCCAGCCGACGCCGCCCTTCAGTGTGGTTCGCGAGACATTGCGGCAGGCGATGCTGCGCGAAGCGGCCGTCAGTATCGCCAAGACGGCGTTGGCCGACGTTTCGGTGCGGGAATACGATATCAACGGCAAAGAGACAGATGCATCCTCAGCACAGGCTGGCGCACCCGGTGGCGCACAGCCATCTCAATAATACAGTATCGTCTTATTCTTCATCGGAATGTCGCATTCAGTGCAGGCAATATCGGCGCTGCGAAGCCTACTCTTCATCAAACCGTCATCCTGTCGCCACGGCTTAAAGCACCCCAATATCATAGGGTTCGACGATAGCTGGCTTGGCCTCGCCGAACGCCGAAACGGCCGGCACCAGCCCGCCCCGGATTTCCGGCAAAAGGTTAACGATCCGTTGACAGTGCAGCCAAAAAACTTGTCATCCGTTTCGCAATCTGCGATAGTTACGGAGATGGCGGTATGAAATTGACGATCAGAGTTCCGCCTCAGGAGACCGTTCCCGTTATGTTCAATTGGCATCGCCTATCAATAACCGGTCTGTTGCTGGTTGGCTCCGTCAGCGGCGCGTCGGCACAGTCGGTCGTCCTCGATCCAGGCAAGTCGATCAATCTGTACGGTCTCACCATCACCGTCGGCAGCACCTGCACGATCGCGGGAACCGCTTGCTCCCTGACCGACAACCTCCTGCTGGAAGGTGTCAGCACCGGACGCGACACCATCACCTTCGAAGTGGTGAACAAAACCGCCGGCAGCAACATCCTCAGCACCACCAGAAACGGCTCCACCGAGTCGCTCGACGTGAACTTCACCGTAACACCAAATGCCAGCTACCACGGCGGCGGCCTGGTCTCCTCTGCGACCAAACTTTCCCTCACCGGCACCGATGAATGCACCAGCGGTAACGGAAAGACCTGCGTGGCGGCAAAAGCGGTCGCGACGCTGAGTTCCCCCTTCAGCCCGACCTCGCTCACCGCATCCTTGCCCATCAGCACCAGTTCAAGTTCCGTCGTGACCGGTAATTCGGGATCAAGCACGCTGTCGCCGAATTCGAACACATTCACGGTCTCCGACGCTCTCACCCTGAATCCGGCGTCAGCCAACACCACCGGCTTCAGTCTGACCGCCCGGGCACTTGTCCTCCAACTCCACACCGTCCCCGAACCCGCCTCCGCGGCGGTCCTGCTGCTGGGCCTCGGTGGACTCTCGATGACCCGCGGGCGCCGCAAGGCCTGATTGCCTCACCGGCAGGGAAACCAGCGATAACCCGAGACCAGCTTGCCTTCCCATCGCCCGGGGTGCGACCTGTCGTAGCCCGCGTTTGATCGGCGAACCGGCATGTTGCCGACCTTGGCTGGGACGCATGATCGCACAGGGCCCACAAAGCGATCGCCGAAGCCGGACATCCGAACTGGAGAACCGCATCAATCAGGCCGGTTGGTCCCCACATCGCAGGATGGGCGACCGGGGCCGGCGCGACGACCGCAGATCAGGACAAAAAATGCCGCCATATTCACCGCCCGTTCGCAGCTCGCATCCGGACGGGTCGGGCCGCCGCCGCCGCAGCGCCGCCATCCTGGGACTGGTGTTCGGTCTTTGCACCCCCCCTTGCCTTGCGCAAACCCCGCCCGCCGCCACACCGTCCCAGCCTCCGGCGACAGGCGCGGCCGCGAAACCCGCCGCGCCCGGCAACACCCTGGCGGATCTCGCAGCCCAGTTCGAAAAATCCCCCGACACGGTTGTCGCAGAGGTCAACGGCACCCCGATCACCCTGGGGATGGTGGCGGACCGCATCCATGAATTTCCCGACAAGTTCGCGATCCTGCCGCCGCCGGTGATCTACAAGTCGGCGGTGGACGACCTGATCCAGCAGCGCGCCCTCGCCGTCAAAGCCAGGGAACTGGGCCTCGACAAATCCGCCGAGACCCAACGACGCATCATCGAATCCACCGATCGCACGCTCGGGCAGGCGCTGGTGCGCCGTATTCTGCCGGAGCTGGTGACCGACAAGGCGGTGGAGGAAAGCTATCAATCCACCGTCGCCGGCAAGCCCGGACCGCAGCAGGTGCAGTTCCGCGTCATCGCCACCGACACCGAGGCCGATGCCATGGCGGCGCTGGACGCGTTGAGCAAAGGCGCCGAATTCGGTGCGCTGGCGCGTAAGGTCAGCAAGGACCCTTCCGCGTTCGCCGGCGGTGAAGTCGGCTATGCCGGCCGCGACAAACTGACACCGGAAATAGGCGCGGTCGTCTTTACTTTAGTGCCCGGACAGACAACTGCATTTCCCGTGTTGAGTAATGGCCGCTGGTTCATCCTGCAGGTCGAGGGAAGACGGCAACAGGGCACACCGACGCTGGCGGATTCCAAGCCGGGCCTGGCGGCGGATCTGACTCATGACGCGATCGCACAGATCCTGCAGCGGACACGCGCAGCGGTTGTCGTCAAGGATTACGGCCCGACCGGAACACGCGGGCGTGACGATGCAACGCCAGCGAAATCCCACTAGAAAAGGCCCATCAGCGGAGAATAAATACATACGATCGAATTATCTTATAAATGAGGTACATATATCTAAATAGTGAGAATAAGCAAAAGATTATTTACAACCTATGCGTCTCCTGATAGCTTGCAGGACACTTACAGTGACTGATGGGTAACGGCACACACCGCTACCTCGCACGCGATGGAGATAGCGATGGGTCCCGTTCTGAAAACAACCGCGGTTGCGGCGGTGTTGGCGCTCGCCGCTTCGGCTTCCGCCCAGGCCCAGGTCACCGAACCGGTTTCGGACACATCGACGTTTTCCGTGCCGAATACCGCGGGCTGGTCCATTACGCTGTCCGGTTGTAGCTACACCGATGATGGTGTCGCCATCAGCGGCTGTGCGCAAACCGGCGAAAACGTGGTCGCCAGCGTCGCCGGCAACACCCTGTCGCTGGTCTTCGTGGGCACCAACGGCCCGAACGCCAATGCGTTCCTGTATGACAACGGCACCGGGTCGCAAACCGACCTGACGGTGAATGTCAACGTCACCGCGCCGAACGGACAGTCGATTTATTCCGCCACCGACACACTCAGTTCCGCCAGCAGCACGACCGGCCTGGCCGCGATCACCGCGACCGAAAACATCGCCGGCGCCTCGTCGATGACGTCAACGCTGGGTTCCTCGCCGCTGTTGAAGTCCGAAACCTTCACCCCGATCCACGGCCCGATCACCGGCGGCGTCGACGTGTTTGCCGGCACCGGCCTGGGCGGCAACACGACCACCATCCCGTCGGTGACCCTGACCTACACGGCGGTGCCGGAACCGGTCTCATCCAGCGTTCTCCTGGTCGGCCTGGCCGGTCTCGGCTTCATTCGCCGGAAGATACGTCCGGCCTAACCGCTTCGACTTCTCCTTCCCGGCATTTTTGAAGAAACCTCCTTCTGAGGGCGTCGAATCATGTCCACGACCACGTTCAATCCGGTCACCTATAACGGCCTTTCGTTCACCAACATCGTGGTCACGGAAACCGATGCCGGTGCCACGGAAATGCTGCTGTCCTCGCCGCAGCCGGTGCAGGGCGTCACCACAACCACCGGTACCGGGCTGCAATGGGGCGGCTTCCAGGCCGGCGCATTCTACGCCAATTCGTCCGAAGTGCTGAATATCGGCTACACGATCGGTGACACCGCTTCGTCCACGCTGATCGACTCGCTCAGCCAGCTTTACGTGGTCGACCAGTTGACCGGCATCGGCGCCAGCCTCACCGCCGTTGAAAACGCCTACAGCCCAACCGGCGTTCTCCTCGGCACCGAAACGATCATCAGCACGGTCAACGCCGGCGGCCAGACCGTGACCGAAACGCTCAATAACGGCGTGCTGGCAGCCTCCGGGACCGCTCTCACCCTGAGCCAGGCCGAACAGTCGATCAACGTGCAGATCACCGTGACCATGGCGACCGGCGCCACCGGCACCGCCGTCGCCGCCAGCGAGTTTCAGCAGACCTACAGCTCGGTCCCGGCCGCGGCGACGGCGTCGATCGGCGACATCGCCTTCCTCGACCAGAACGGCACCGGGGTGGAAAGCAGCTTCAACGCCGGCCCGGGTGTCGCCGGCGTAACGGTCGACCTGCTGAACGCCACCGGGACCAGCGTCCTGGCGACCACCACCACCGATGCGAACGGACTCTACAGCTTCACCGGGCTGGCAGCCGGCACCTATGAGGTCGCGTTCGTCGCGCCATCAGGTTATTTTTTCTCGCCCGAACTGGCCACCAACACGCCCGGGATGAACAGCAGCGCCGACGCCACGACCGGGATCACCGGCCCGATCACCCTGACCGCCGGCGAAGTCGACAACAATGTCGAGGTCGGCCTGGTTCCCGCAGCGATGCCCGGCGGCGGCCCCGCCTCGATCGGCAACACCGTCTGGCTCGACAGCAACGGCAATGGCCTCGACGACAACGAAGCCGGCGCTGCCGGCGTCACCGTCGATCTGCTCAACGCCTCGGGAACCGCCACCCTCCAGACCACAACGACCGATGCCAACGGCAACTACGCGTTCACCGGCCTCAGCGCCGGCACCTATGAGGTGCAGTTCGGGCTCCCGGCCGGAGACGCCTTCACCACAGCGAACGCCAGCCCGAACAACACCGGCGACATCAACAGCGTCGTATCCGGCACCGGCTTGACCGCACCGATCACCCTGACCTCCGGTGAGACCGACGACAACGTCAATGCCGGCCTGATCAGCCTGACCCCCGCCGTGTCGATCGTGAAGACGGTCACCTCGGTTGGCGGCGTCGCCGGCGACCCGGCGGCGAACAAGGCGGGCGAAACGATCGATTACAGCATCGTCGTCACCAATACCGGCAATGCGGCGCTGACCAACGTCGTCATCACCGACGCCACGCTGAACACCACGCTGGGCACGCTGGCCAGCCTCGCGGCCGGCGCCAGCGTCACCTACACGGCCTCACAGATCACCACCCAGGCCGAAATCGACAGCGGCGCCGCCATCAGCAACACCGCGACTGTGTCCGACACCCAGAACGTGATTGGCTCCTCCACCGCCAGCACCGCGGTAACCGACACCCCCGCCATCTCGATCCTCAAGACGGTCACCTCGGTCGGCGGCGTGGCCGGCGATCCGGCCGCAACCAGCGCCGGCCAGGTCATCGATTACAATATCGTCGTCACCAACACCGGCAACGAGACTCTCACCAACGTCGTGGTGAAGGACACCACACTCGGCACCACCCTCGCCACGCTGGCCACCCTGGCAGCCGGTGCCAGCGACACGCTCACCGCGGCGCAGACCGTCACCCAGTCCGAGATCAACTGCGGCAGCGCCATCACCAACACCGCAACGGTGACCGACACCCAGACTCCGTCGGCCTCGTCCACTGCCAGCACCGCCATCGCCAAACCGACCGGGGCGATCGGCGATTTCGTTTGGCTGGACCTCAACAAGAACGGCATCCAGAACGCCGGGGAGCCAGGCGTCAGCGGCGTCAAGGTCGCCTTGCTGGCGGCCGACACGCTCGTCCTGAAAATCTCCGAGGACTACTACCTCGCCAACGCGCAGTACACCGTCTCGGTCAACGGCGTGCAGATCGGCGGCACCTACACGGCGACGGCGTCGCATGCCGCCGGCCAGGACACGGTGCAGACCCTGCAGGGCGATTTCGGCACCAATCCCACGGTCGTGGTGAACTTCCTCAACGACGCCTACACCGGCACGCCGTCAACCGACCGCAATCTGTATGTCGATGGCATCACCTACAACGGCATCAACGAGAACAAATCCGCCGCCCTGCTGAGTTCGGGGCCGCAATCCTTCGCCCTCACCGGCGCGGGCGGCACCGTCCTGGCAACCACCACGACCAACAGTGCCGGCCTCTACAGCTTCACCGGCCTGAACGCCGGCAGCTACGAAGTCGCCTTCACCACCCCGGCCGGCGACACGTTCACAACCCAGTATGCCGGCACCAACACCGCCATCGACAGCAATGCCAATCCGGCAACCGGCGTGACCGGTGTGGTGACGCTGACCACCGGCCAGGTCGACAACACGATCGACGCGGGCCTCGTGGCCAGCGCCGGCCTGTCCGTGCTGAAGCTGCCCGCGACGGTCGTCATCAACCAGTGCGGCCAGGAAACCTACACATTCGACGTGACGAACACCGGCAGCACGGCGCTGACCAACATCAGGATCACCGACAATATCGGGTCCGCCGCCAACCCCGACATCATCACGCCGACCCTGGTGACCACCGGCACCAACGGCTCGCTGGGGGCCGGACAGACCTGGGTCTATTCGGAGACGGTCAGCCAGATCAATTGCACGGCGGCGTCCTCCGGTTCGGTCTGCCACACCACAACCGGCACCAACCTCTCGGCAGGCTGCACGGCCTGGCTGCATTCCAGCTTCAACCCGACCTCCACCGCCAACGGCGCGACCTACAAGTTCCAGGGCGTCACCTGCGAGATCAGCGGCGGCGGTGTCGGTTCCAAGCCGATCTCGGTGGCGTGCCCGGACTCCGAGATCACCTTCTCCAGCAGTTGCAAGCAGGCGACGACCGTGTTCAACGCGTCGAGCAATTGCTGGGTCACCACCCTGCCGGCGAATTGCAACCCGGGCAGCGTATTCCTCTCCGGTTGCCCGGTCACCATCCCCAGCGGCTGCAGCTTCGACAACGCGAACGTGACCTGGTCGATCGGCGACAGTTCGAACAACTGCGGCGCATCGGCCCTGAGCTGGGACGGCACTTGCACCGGCTACAAGACCTTCAGCCAGAACGGCTTGAACGGCGCCTGCGACTACAACCAGATCGGCGTCAAATCCTGCGACAACCTCAGCGGCTACGGCAGCGGCGGCGACTGCAACAGCGGCTACGGCTGGGACGGATCAAATTACTGCGGCACCGGCAACGGCTGGGCCTACGGCTGGCAGGGTTCCGGCGCCAACAACTGCGGCACGCCCGAGAACCAGTATTGCGGCAGCAACTGCGGCAACACCAACGCCTGCGGCAACAACGGATGCGGCGGTGGCGGATGCGGCGACAGCCACGGCGGCTCCTGCGGCGGTTCGGGGACGGTTTCGTCGAATGCCACAAACATCGCGGGCGCCGCGGACACGGTGACGGTGACCGCCAGCAGCGGCCCGACCACGCTCACCGCGACCGATACCAAG
>Ga0182012_10003483_pt1 | contig 16770 bp, 14 predicted proteins | sample 612S2SmetaG_FD_120486 | JGI IMG/M metagenome (GOLD analysis project Ga0182012, IMG submission 120486) | Permafrost microbial communities from Stordalen Mire, Sweden - 612S2S metaG | ecosystem: Environmental > Terrestrial > Soil > Wetlands > Permafrost | place: Sweden: Stordalen | collected...
GCCGCCTTGTTGGGCCGCCCAGGCCGAACGATCACCGTCGGCAGCCGCAGCGTCACGGCATCGAGGAAGCCGCGGCGGCACGCATCCGCCAGGATCAGTTCGGCCGCGGCTTTTTGCGCGCCATAGCTGTTGCCGGGGATTTGCCGCGTGTTGTCGGGCAGGATCGCGTTCTGGTCGGCGCTGAAGCTCGCCACCGAACTGGTGAACACCACCCGCGGCTGCGTCCCCAGCGCGCGGCAGCGGTCGATCACCGCGTCGGTGCCGCGCAGGTTGACCCGGCGCCCGAGATCGTAGTCAGCCTCGGCCTGCGCGCTGACCACGGCGGCGAGGTGAAACACGATGCCGGTGCCGGCGGGAATCGCATCGTCCGGCAACGCAACGATGTCGCCGGCAACCGATGTCACCGGGAAGGCCGCGTCCGGTCGGGGCGGTTCAGCGACGTCGAACAGGGTCAGGCCGGTCACAGGCGTGGCCCCGACCCGCCCATCCTTCGCCAGTCTCGCCGCGATTTTGCGGCCGAGAAAACCGCCGCCGCCCAGGATCGAAACCTTCATCGCATTTTCCTCCCACCCGATAGATTGCACCGGCGGCGGCGCCGGTCCACTATCGGCGCTGAATCGGATCAGAAAAATCCGAATCGGGGGACGGTCCGCCTGGTTGCCATAGACGGCCGTGGCTGGCCGGCAGGGAGTATACTATGTAATGCTTTACTCACGCCGTAGTTAACGGTTTATCAACAACTTGTGCCCATAGTGTCACAGAGCTCGCGGAAAGAAGCACCACTTCTGACATCGAGCGCCTGCTCATAGACACTCGATGACCCATAACCAATGACGGAGCGTGCTGATGCGTGCCAGATGGTCCCTTGTAGCGATGGTGCTGAGTCTCGGTGTCGCCTACGTCGCATACCCATATGTGACGCTGTACCGGCTTGGCTCTGCGATCCAGGTAGCGGACGCGGCCACATTGGAATCTCTGGTCGATTGGCCCGCGGTGCGCGAGGGCATCAAGGAAGATGTCTGCGACCTCGTCGCCGATGAGCCCGGCCCGGCGAAGACCGGCGCCGAGTTACCCCCGTTCGGTGCCTCCTTCGTCCGCGGCATCACGTCCAATTCGATCGACAAGCAGGTGACGCCGCAGGCTCTCCTGGCCGCCGCCACCACGACGCTGCCCGCAGCCCCGGTGCCGCAGGAACCCCGTGGCGCCGATGTCCACGTCAACTGGGCCTTCTTCGACAGCCCGACCACATTCCTGGTCAGCCTTCAGGCGCACGGTCAGGCGGAACCGATCAAGCTGGAGATGGACCTGCAAAACGGCGAATGGCGCGTGATGCGGGTCTGGCTGCCGGCCGAGCTGCTGTCCCCCGGATCGCCGGCCTGACGCGACGGCGAAGCGCGGCAGCCCGAACTGCTGCCGGTGCTAGCCGATCTTCTTGCCCACCATCGTCGCCAGGTCGCCGACGCAGCGCAGGGCATCGAGTTCGCGGGTATTGAACTTGATGCCCCATTTCTCCTCACACGCCATGATGATTTCGATCTGCTTGAAACTGTCCCAGCCCTGCACGCCCTTGGCCGTCAGTTCCGGCGAAAGCTTGATATCGTCGCGCATGAACACGTCGTGGAAGATTTCCGTCAGATCGCCGTAGATTTCGGCTTCCGTCGCCATCGGCTTAGCCCTCGACTACATGAATGAAAGTTTCGGCGGGCGTGAACGCCGCCAGGTCCAGAATGTTGCGGTTGCCGCCCGCTGCGTCGCTGTCCATAACGGTAAAACCGAGCCGAACATAGTGTTCCTTGACCATGGCGTTCTTCTTGGTCGGGATATACGTGCCGACCAGCCGCCGCGCGCCCAATTTTGCCGCCTCGGCCGCGATCAGGTTCAGCGTCGTCGGCTCGACCTGCCGTCCCAGCACCCGGCAACTCATCAGCCAGGTGTCGATCTCCAGATCCTTGTTGGCCTGCAGCCGGCCGATGATGATGGCAATGATGCCGTTGTCGCCGAACCGGTCGGTCAGTCGCAACTGCAACCCGAACGCATCCGGATCGGCCATCACCGCAATGACGTCCTCATCGGTGTAGCGCCGCGTCGTCAGGTTGAACTGGTTGGATTTGTTGATCAGTTGCACGATCCGCTGCAGCCCGATCTTGTCGAAGCGCTTCCAGATCAACTGCATCTCCAGCCCGCGCAGATAGGACGGCAGGTCGGTGACCGCCGCCTTCAGCGCGTCGCGAGCCTTGTTGCCCTGGTACTGGGAGGTGCGCTCGCGGTCCTCATCGGTGACCGACAGCCCCTCGAAATAGCCGGCATCGGCCAGCGCCACCGGATAACCGGTCGGATCGTCCGACACCTCCGGCACCGCGACCATCGGCAGTTCCTGGCGCACCAGGTTCCGCTCGAACGGGTTGTCGTCGATGAAGCACAGCGCATCCAGCCCGATATTCAGCTCCTGCGCGATCGCCCGGATATTATCCGCCTTGTTCGACCAGTTCGCCACGAAACTGGCGATGTCGCCGCGCTTGAGCACCATGTCCGGATGCTTTTCGAACGGTTCCAAGGCGTTGGCCTCATCGTTCTTCGAACACACCGCCAGGATCACCCCGCGGCGGCTGAGTTCCCGCGCATACTCCTGGAACGCGGTGTACGCCTCGCCCAGCGGGCTGCCCTGGCCCAGCACGATGCCGTCCATGCCGTCATCGCCGATCACCCCACCCCACAGCGTGTTGTCGAGGTCCATCACCAGGCACTTGAACGACCGCCCCTGTTTCGCCGCAAGCCAGCGCCCGACCAGGTCGCCGTACAGCGGGCTGGCGGTCGGCGAGACCTCCTGCTTGGAGCGATGCCACAACGCCGTGTCGTGCCATTTGCCGATGCCATCGCGTGTGGCGCGCTCATCCACCGCTAGAATATCGACCCCCTCCGCCTCCGCCATCGCGCGCATCGCCGCGTTCAGCCGCGACACGAACCAGGCGCGCGAGCCGGGCAACCGGTGCTCGTTCTGGCCCAGCACGCTCAGGTGCAGCGGCAGGGCCGCTTGCTGGATGATCGGGCAGCGGAACGCCTCCCGCGCCAGCCGCCACACCTCGCGCAGCCGGTCCTGCATTTCCGTCAGCGCCGCTTCGGCGGTCTCGGCGTCCATCCCGGCGGTCACGCCGGCGGTCAGATGGTAGGCGTCCAGCGCGATCAGCACCGCGTTGGGTTTGAACGCATGCAACGGTGAATCGGTTTCGGACAGTTCCTGCAGATACTGGCCGTAGTCGTTTTCGTAGGTGTCGATCCAGATGCCGCGGCGCAGGCCGGCCGCTCGGATACCCGCCAGCAAGTGCGCCAGTGTCGAGGACCCCAGAACCGCCAGCCGCACCCTCTTCGTCGCCAGCGTCTCCGGTCCGTTCGGCAGCACCCGGCGCACCGTCTCATCCAGCGCGTTGGTCAGCACGAAGTTCAGCCGCGCATTCGCCAGCGCGACAGCGTTGTCCCAGGCGGTGGCCGGTTCGGAAGGAATCGCTTTCAGACGCTGACGCCAGTCAGGGATGGTTGGCAGCCAATGGAGATCGGTCATGGGTGCTCTCTTGTGCGTCGCGACATCGGGGTATCACTTCGGGTTTGGCGCGTTCAATAACAATCGCGACGCGACCAGGACGCAGGACCAGGGGCCGGCTGCTACGGACCCAACAGCCAGCAGCCCTCGGCCCGCAGCTCCGCAATCCGGTATGCATCGTCTTCGGGGCGTAACAGATGTTTCACAAACGGCGCGCCCGTCGCCATCGGCAGGCGCGGAAACAGCTTGTAGGGCAGCAGCCCGACCCGCATGCCCAACGGAATACTGAAACCGGTCAGCATCGAAGCATACGTGGCGAACTGGCTGCCGTCGAAATCGACCATCTCCCGCTGCATCCCCGCCGTCTCCCACCGCAACCCGGTTTCGTCCAACACATGGTTCATCACCACCTGATCGTCGGTTTCCAGGATCTGCCGATGGCGCTGCGCGAATGCGTCGAAAAACCGGACCGAGGCCGCACCGGCCCGAATCCCCATCAATCCGGTGCACAGGACGAATCCCCAGGCAGAGGCGGTGTCGAACGGATGAAACGTCCCCTGTGTGCACAGCAGGTCGAACGGCTGGTCGGCGAAGAATTCCGGCACCGGATCCCTCAGCCATATCGCGTCGATGTCGGACTGCACGATGTCGACGCCCATTTCGCTGAGGCACCGCCAGATCAGCATCCGACGCAGCCAGAAATCCGTCTCGGACCCATCGAAATGGGCCGTGGCGACGACGATGCTGCGCCCGGACAGCCGGTTGGCGAGCGCCTCGTCCATCGCGACAACCAGAAACCGCGTGATCCCCAGCGCATGCACATGGGCGATCCAGTTGTCCAGCAGTGTCGCGTAGGCATCCGACACGACCACGACCGGCAGCGGACCACCTGGCCCCAGTGCGGCCACCGCCCGTTCCAGCGACTGCCTCACCGCCGCGTCCGGCCCGAGCGAGTCCAAATCCGACACGTTATTCCACCTTTCGCCGCTCGCTGGAGCGGCTCTATCCCTGCGGGTCATAGCCCAGGCGGACCATCTCCGCGCCGAGAACCCGATGAACGACCGCGATCTGTTCGCCCGAGAGCATCCTGCGCCACCGTCCCACCTCACCGTCGCGCCCGGCATGATGGGTGTGCCATTGCGTGTTGAGGTCAACAAAATGCCCCGGTTCCGGTTGACCGACGACGCTGGGCAGGTCCGGAAATGTCTTGATCAGGGCTTCGACCGCGGATCGCCGCGTCTCGTCATAAATTCGCGCCTTATCCCCGGCGTTCAGTCGGCAGTCGAATGTTGACGCGAGCACATCCAGCGTCGCCGGCGCATCGAAAAAATTATCCTCATACCGGAACAACGTCGTCCTCGGATGATCGATGATCCGCAGGCAAAATTGCGCCGCGTCTTTGGTCATTTCGATCGATTCGTCGAACGTACATTGCTGATACAACATAAGCGACGTAATGCAATCGCGCGGATCACGCACAGACAGCCAGATCGCTCGGCTATACTCCGTCAGCAGCGCTGCCGCCGCATCGTCGAGTTCATGGGTCTTGACGATGGCGGTGACGGTGTCTGGCGGAAACGTCAGGTCTGCCTCGGTCCCGGCGAAGGCGGACGCCAATCCGACGCCTAACCCGCATGAAGCGGCGATCTTCTTCCCGGCATTGAACAGCCATGTCGATCCGCTGGCGTACAGACCGATGCACCAGAAGAGGTTGAGGTCTGAAGTCCAGTGCCCGGGACGAGTGACCATCTGTCGATTCATAAAAAGGGCGATCCGATTTTAGATCGGATCGCCCTTTCCGTTCAAACCCAATCCGGTCGCCAGCGACGCTCAGGCCGCCTTGAGGCTCGGCCGAACCCGCTCATCGTAGATCGGATAAGCCCCGACCGTACGGCATGTCAGTGTGACGATCGCCGAACCGGTGATGCCGCCCAGCGGCAATTCCGCCGCGCCATCCGTCCAGCGCCACATCGACGCGCCGAGTTGCTCCGCGTCGTGCCAGCCCTGCGCTTCGATGGGGAAGTCGGCCGGGATCAGCACCTCGTTACCCTGCGACTGGATGGAGATCGAACTGACCGCCACGCCGAGACGCCGCGCATCATCGGCATAGGGGGTCGAATCGACCGGGATCGCAAAGCGCGACACCAGCGACGCCGATGCGACGCCGGCCGGCAGGACAAACACGTAACGGCCATTCCCGTCCGCGGTCGGGCGAACGATCTTGCCGTCGGCGACGACATGGAGGTCGGCGTCCGAGGTCGTTTCCAGGTCGGGACGGCCATAGCCCATCGCCTGAGACCGGTCGGCGAGGCGGTGCCAGATCGGTTCCACAGCGTCCGGGTCGGTCAGGAACGGCGCGTAGGCGGCGTCCGTCTTGCGGACATCGAATTCGGTCCGCGGTGTCAGCGCCGGATGCAGCATCACCGGCGCATCCTCGGACTCGAAGAACGACCGGTCGCCATTGTCGAGATAGCTTTCAACCGCGAGGCCGTCGGCAAAGAACACGCCGTGCGTCGCGAGTTCGATATGATAATAGGTGATTTCGTCCGTGCCGCGTTCCTGCACGATCGAGCCGCCGTTCACCAACGACCGCGCCTGCACGAGAGCGCCGTCGATGAAGATCGCATGCTCCGGCGAGACCAGAAGATCCTTTGCAGGGGTCGCTTCAGCGATCGCACCCGCCCGGATCCGGATCGGCGCCGCCTGTTCGGGGCGGGCGTGACGCTTGAGATCGACATGCCGTTGACCAACCCACTTGATCGGTTCGACGGTTTCCTGGCCATTCCGCAGGGTTACGATCTCCCCGCAGTTCCAGATGTCTTCGGCGCGTACATCACCGGAAGGTGTGCGAACCAGGGTGCCGGCAGCAATACAACGTCCACCCATGAATAGACCCCCAACAGGTTATGACTACGACTGTGTTCGCCGATCGACTGCCGACGAATGTTGGTGGATAAAGCCGGTACCATCACAATCAGTCAACAAAAATCAGGCACTGTGCCGCGGTCGCCGGCCGATCGTGGGTCGAGATCAAGGATGGCGGGATGGAACCTGAATGACAAGGGTACAATGGCATGCCACAGCGTCGCTCAGTGTCGGAAAACTTTACACATCTCTATCCCGGCCGAGGCGGCGGTTTTGCAAATGACTGATTACATTGATGATTACCGTATGGCACATGATTTGCGTGTTCTACCTTAGGTTGATTATGTCGTTCGAGCTTTTGGAAGGCGCGCCGCAATGAGAATTTGGCCGATACTCCTTGGAACAGCCGCTCTGCTGTCCCCGGGGCTCGCAGGTGCGACGACCGTGTTTGACAGCGTCGACATCAATCCCGCCGCATTCAATTCAGGGGCGCAAGCCACGAATACAAGCTGGGACTGGGTTGATCCGACCGCCAATGGCCCGCTTGGCTCAGAGTTTTCGGTCAGTTCCCCGCAGACCTTGTCGTCCGTGTCGCTCGAACTCAGCGCCGAACTGCCAACCGACGGCGGGTCGATCGTCGTTACACTTTTGCCGGACAATGGCGGGTCGCCGGCCTTTACAACCACCGCGGGCGTCTCGACGTTCACTGGCGGCACCGTGATCGGGACTATCGCCGATGCTACCCTGTCAACCAACTCGGCCCTGGTCACGCTTTCCGCCGATGTCGACCTCACGCCGGGCAGCTACTGGATCGGTCTGGAGACTCCGCCAACCGCGACCTCGGGGCCGGATGCCTATGGCAGCGGGCAGTGGTGGTGGTCGCAACCGGATCCCAGCAACCCGCTCACCAACAATTTCAATTCGATCGGCGGCGCCGGACCCTTTGTGGTTGGTGGCAGCGTTAGCAATCCCGGTGATTACGAGTTGATCGTCACCACGCCCGAACCGGCTTCGATCGCCATACTGGGCGCCAGCCTCGCCGGTCTCGGGTATTTCCGCCGCCGGAAGTCCGCCAAGGCTTGAGCCAAACGTCACGCCGTTCGCTCATACCGACATGCCCCGCCTGAACCCGACCGGTTCAGGCGGTTTCCGTTTGCGATGCTGACCATTTTTGACCGTATGTTACGCGCGCAGCAAGTCGTAATAATCAAGTAATTTTGTTCAGTCTCGAAGCATCGGCTGGCCGAACAGCCCGTCATTCAGCCTACACGGAAATCACGCCCAAACGCGCCAACACGGTCATCCGTTCGCCCAGCAAACCCGCCAGCGTGGCGCGCACGATCGCCCGAGCCTCGCCGGTATCCTGGACCGGCTTGCCGTCGCGTTGCACAGCGCGGCCGGCTTGCGCCACCGTCGCCAGGATGCGGTCGGTCAGGCCCTCGATCTCCATCGACTGGCCACCGAGTTTTTCGCGCACCACCAACGTCTCCAGCGGATCGGCCGGCACCTCGGCGCCGGTTGTCGCCGCCGCCAGACGAGCAATATCGCCGCCATCGGCATTGATGGTCCCGATCGCGGCATTCAGCCGGTCCGTCCCAGGCCGGGCGCGCGCTCGAACCGCCTCCGGCAGCGCCGGATACGCGTAACCACCCACGATCAGCAGCACCACCGCCTGCAGCAGGTCGGTGGCGGCGATGCCTGCGAACGCGCTGTGCTGCCGGATCGCCCCGATGGTTTGATTGCCCGCGATCAGCATGGCCATCAGAGGCGTGTAAATTTCGGGCAGACCCTGCAGGTCGCCCAACGGCGTCGGCAACAGGATCGGCGTTTCCGGATGCCGGCCGCTCCAGACCAGTTCCACCGCATCAAGCAGCCGGACCTGCTCCGGCGCCGGCACCGCCAGCACCCCACGGCGATAGATATCGCGCCGGAAACCCTTCGCCGAACCAAAATCGCGCACCATCTCCCGCAGCACCGGGTCGGCCGCGTCCATCACCGGCCGAATGACATCCGGCGCAAGCGAGACCGCGTCGACATTCTCCGCCAGCGTCGCACTGCCGATATAGCTGCTCTTGGCTCCCCCCATCGCCTCCGCCACCTCCGCGAAGGTCAGCGGCGCCCAGTCCGCGTTGAGGAACTCGTGCGCCAGATACCGCGGATCCTGCGCCCGCATCTCGCTCAGCCGCTTGGCGGCGATCGGATTCAGATTGAGGTATCCGGCGCCGGCCGACCGGAGCACATCCAGATAGTCCAGCACCACGGCGACGGCCCTGTCAGTTCGCTCCGGACGCGTCCGGACTACCGCGCGCATCAGGTCCCGCAGCGGCAGCAGCGGCGCCCAGCCGGTGGTGACGTTGTAGCTCAGATACGCCAACCCCCCCGGCTTCAGCCACTGCCCAACGATCCGCACCAGCCGCGCTCGGTTTTCGGCGGAAATCCAGCTCATCACCCCATGCGCCACCACGAAGTCGAAGCCGCCCGCGTCCGGTGGCGGCTGTGCGCAGAGTTCGGCGAACGACGCCTCCTGGAAATGCAGGTTGGACAGGCCGGCCAGCGAGGCCAGCCGGCGCGCGCTCTCGATATGCGCGGGGCTGAAATCGAAACCCCAGACCTCGGCGTGCGGGCAGGTCGCGGCGACGATCGTTGCCGTCAGCCCGTGCCCGCATCCCAGGTCGGCGAAGCGAAACGGCTGGGTCAGGTCCGGCGGCCGATGCCCCAGCATCAGCGCCGCGGTGGCCAGCCAGGCCGGCGTCATCTCCCGATACGATGCATAACTGTAGACCACATCGGTGACGTAGCCGTCGTCCCACCTGGCCATCCCCGCCCCCGCGCCGGCTGTTCCGGGACGCTGCGTTACCACCGGGAAACGGTCGCGTCATCCTCCATCGGCGGTTGAGGCAGCAGGCGCGGCCGGAGGCAGCGGTCGCCGCGCCGGTCGGTCGATCTCCACCGCTTCCAGCTGCGCGTTGAGCTCCGCGCCAAGCAGGACGGCATAGGCCGAGATGTAGAACCACAGCATCACCCCGACCGCGGCACCCAGTGATCCATAGGTCGCACCGAACGTGCTTATGCGCGACACATAGAACGACAACACCTCGGACGCGATCAGCCATAGCACGGTGGCGAACGCCGCACCCGGTGCGATCCTCGGGTGCATCGGGGTGGGCCGGGATGGTCCGAACCGGTACAGCAGGGTGATCGCCACGAAAAAGAAGCCGATCATCATCGCCAGTCCCGCGGCATGGATCAGCCCGCCGCCGTGGCTCGCCAGCCCGAGAAAGTCGATCGCCGGCGGCAGCAGCAGCAACACACTGGCGGCAAGGATGGCGCACATCACCGCGACCAGCGTCATCGCCAGCCCGATCACCTGGAACTGCAGGAAGGGCCGCTGCTCTGTGACATCGTAAGCAACGTTGACCGCGGACAGCACCGATTTGCTGCCCGACGCACTGCTCCAGAACGTCAGCAGCAGGCTGATCAGCAGATGGAAGCTCAAACTGCCGCCGCTTTGATGCACCAGTTGATCGACCCGGCCCTCGATCAGCGCGAAAGCCGGCGGCGGCAGCAGGCCCGACAGCACGCCAAGTTGCTGCTCCGCCGTCAGCGGATCGAGCACCAAGCCGCCGATCGAGATCAACATGCTGATACCGGGGAACAGTGCCAGCGTCGCATAGAACGCACAGCCCGCCGCGGCGAGCGAAACCCGGTCCGTCGTGCTGGCAATCAGCGTGCGCCCGATCAGCGCGTGCCAGGCTGAACTGGCCCGGACGGCTGTTTCTGGCGTCACGATCCCGGTGTCACATCTGCGGCCACGTCGTCCTCGGTTCAGAATCAATACCGGCATGTGGCGCCTGCGCCCTGGTTTTTTGACCCCGCACACGAATTTCCTATTGCGTGGGGTGGGAGGCGGTCGTACATCGCCGCCACGCAGCAACGCACGTGCCTCTGGCCCTCTGTGGTTACGCAACGACGTCAAGCGTTCTGGCAATCGTTTGGTCGCTGGTTCGTTCGACCGTTTCGTCAACTACGCTCATCGCCTGGACAGGTGAGCGTCCATCAGAGGGAGGCCCGGTGCGATGACCCCGAAAATCGCCCGATTCCTGGCGCAGCACCAGCCGGCGACGCCGTGTCTTGTGCTGGACGTGGACCGTGTGCAGGAGAACTTCTGCACGCTGCAAAGCGCGCTGCCGCTGGCGCGGATTTACTATGCCGTGAAGGCCAATCCGGCGCCGCCGGTGCTGCGGCGGCTGGTCGGGCTGTCCAGTTATTTCGATGCGGCCAGTATCGAGGAAGTGACCTTGTGCCTCGATGCCGGCGCACCGCCGGATCGAATCAGTTTCGGCAACACCATCAAGAAAGTGTCGGCGATCCGGCGCGCCCACGCGGCCGGTGTGGGCATGTTCGCATTCGATTCGCGGGAGGAACTGGAAAAGCTCGCCGCCAACGCACCGGGCGTTCGGGTGTATTGCCGGATTCTGGTGGAAAATGCCGGCGCGGACTGGCCGCTGTCACGGAAATTCGGCACCACGATCGAGTGTGCGCGTGAACTGATGCTGAAGGCCGGCGAACTGGGGCTTGATCCGTACGGGCTGTCGTTCCACGTCGGCAGCCAGCAGACCACAACGCGCGCGTATGAAGCGGCGATCGGCAAGGTGGCGATGCTGTTCACCGACCTGACCGAGGCCGGCGTCGATCTGCGGATGATGAATCTGGGCGGCGGTTTCCCGACTCGTTACCGCGATGACGTGCCCGGGATCGATCGGTTCGGCGACGCCATCATGACCGCGATGACCGATCACTTCGGCAACAATCTGCCGGGGATGGTGATCGAACCAGGTCGTTTCATTGTCGGCGATGCCGGTCTGGTGCAGGCGGAAGTGGTGCTGGTGAGCCGGCGGGATCGAAACGATCCGGTGCGCTGGGTGTATCTGGACATCGGCCGGTTCGGCGGCCTGGCGGAGACCGAGGGTGAATCGATCAAGTATCGAATTACCACGCCGCATGACGGGCGGAAGACCGGACCGGTGGCGATCGCCGGACCGACCTGCGACGGGGCGGATATTCTCTACGAGACGTCGAATTATCGCCTGCCGCTGGCGCTGACCTCAGGCGACCGGGTCGAACTGCTGTCGACCGGGGCCTATGTCGCGACCTATGCAAGCACCCGCTTCAACGGGTTCGCGCCGCTGGCGGAGCATTATTTATAGCGCGGGACGACCCGCGCCGGCGCCGCCCTGCCGTCCGGGGCGGCGCTCTGCTATACGCCCGGACGTTGCAGACGGAGCCCGAAGCACCCAATGTCCACGCCGCGCCTGATCGACGCGCATCACCATATCTGGCGCCTGGCGCGCGGCGACTATGGCTGGCTGACGTCGGCGCTCGCGCCGATCCACCGCGATTTCGGGCTGCCGGACCTGGCCCCGCATCTGGCCCGCCACGGCATCACCGGCACGATCCTGGTGCAGGCCGCGCCGACCGAGTCGGAGACCGCGTTCCTGCTGGCCGTCGCCGCGGCGAACAATCTCGTCACCGGCGTCGTCGGCTGGACCGATTTAGAAGCGCCGGAGGCCGCGGTTCGGATCGCCGAACTGGCCGCGGACAGCAGGCTGGTCGGGCTGCGGCCGATGGTGCAGGACCTCGCCGATGACGACTGGCTGCTGCGCGACAGCCTGGCACCGGCGTTTGCCGCGATGACCCGCCATCGCCTGGTGTTCGATGCGCTGGTGCTGCCCCGCCATCTGCCGCGCCTGCTGCGCATGGCGGACAGCCATCCGAACCTGAGCATCGTGCTCGATCACTGCGGCAAGCCGGCGATCACCGCCGCGACGCTCGATCCGTGGCGGGACGATGTGGCGCGTCTGGCGGAACGGCCGAACGTGGTGTGCAAACTGTCCGGCCTGGTGACCGAGGCAGGTGCGAACTGGCAGCCGGACGATCTGCGCCCCTATGTGGATCACGTGCTGAAATGCTTCGGGGCAGAGCGTCTGCTGTGGGGCAGCGACTGGCCGGTGGTCAACCTGGCCGGCGACTACGACGCGTGGCGCGATGCCGCCGACATGCTGGTTCCCTCCGCTGCTCGAGACGCGATCTTCGGCGCCACGGCGGAGCGTGTGTATCTGTCGCACCGGGGCGTCGGGTGATGCTGAAATCGATCGATCCGGTGCTGTCGGCGGACCTGCTATGGGTGCTGGCGGCGATGGGTCATGGTGACGACCTCGCACTGGTCGATGCCAACCACCCCGCCGAGACCATCGCACGCGCCACCACCAGCGGACGGCTGATCCGTCTTCCCGGCCTGACCATGGCCAGGGTGGCCAGGGCGATCCTGTCGGTGCTGCCGATCGACGATTTCGAACCGCATCCGATCCGCCGGATGCAGGTCGTCGGCGATCCGGACGCCTGGCCCGACGTGCAGCAGCAGGTGCAGGCCGAGGCCGCCGTCGCGCTGGGCGCTGCTGTGGCAATGTTCGGGATCGAGCGCTTCGCGTTCTACGACGCCGCCAGGGCTGCGTTTGCCGTCGTCCAGGTGGGCGATCCCCGCCCGTACGGCTGTTTCCTGTTCCGCAAAGGCATCATTGCCGGCGTGTAAGGCGCCCCCGAGACCGCGCCAGGTCAGAAAATCCCCGCCGCCATTCCGTTTGCCAGGGCCGCTCCGATGTCGCGGCACGCCGCCAGCTCCGCCGCCCCGATCGTCTTCGGCGCCAGGATCGCCTCCGGTGTCTGCGCTCGGGTGCACACGATCAGCGGCTCCGCCACCGCGCGCAGCCGCCATCCGGTGGCGATCCGCCCGATCTGCCGCGCCGCGTTGGTGCCGTCGCTGCCGGCGCAGATCAGGCAGGCGTACGGCCGCCCGTTCAGCCGGTCCAGCGCGGGGTAATAGGTCCGGTCGAAGAAATCCTTCATCACACCGGCCATCGCCGCCAAATTCTCCGGCGTCGCGAACACGTAGCCGTCCGCCCCGGCCACGTCCTCCGGCCCAGCCTCCCCGGCCCGCAGCAGTCGCGTCGCGACCGCCGGTTCAGTCGATGCACCCTCCGCCGCTGCCTCGGCCATCTGCCTTGTGCCCCCGGTCAACGAGTGAAACACGATCAGCAGGTTTTTCATGCGCATCAAACCCAGTCTGGAAGGGTGCTGCCGCGAGCCTGCACGAATGACCCAGAGGCCCCGAACCGACCGTCTCCCCCAACGCAACCGATCCACCAACCCCCAAAAATTCGTCCGCACCAACCGTTCCTTCTCCGCATTAAAACCCTTTTCTTAACCCCACCCACCGCCGCCGCCCCCGAAACCCCAAACCCGCATAAAGCATTCACTCGGCAAAGCCTCCTTTGCCAATCGCAACGAAACCCCTTCCATGATCGCGGCGACGAGCATCGACCGGACCTCGCCCCAGTTTCGCTCACCACCTGCGTCCGTCGTCATCCTACCGCGCCCGCAATACGGCCCGCCGCGCCGCCACCATCGTACTCAGCCGCGCACCCACCGCCGGGTCGCGCCACAGCAGTATCAGGGCGGCGAACAGCCCGGCGTGCAGCAGCAGCGCGCCCGAACGGACATACGCCATCTGCCAGATCAGGCCCGGCCCCGCCGCCATGCCGGCGCAGGTCACTGCATAGGCCGCCCACCACACCAGCCTGACCGGCGACCCGAACCGCCACAACACCGCCGCCGCCATCCCCGCGGCCATCACCACCTTCAGCAGTGCCATCGCCCGCAGCAGATGAGTCAGCTCCCCGCCAGCCAGGGCGGTGGCCGAAGCCGAGGCCTCCGTCCCCGTCGCCAGCAGCCCGGCAGCGACGCTGACCGCGGTGACCAGCACCAGCAGCGCCCGCGCCATGGCGGGGGACAGCGTGCTGGTGCCGGCCGGTGCGGTGGTGGACGATGCCGGTGACGCGATGCTGGTCATGCCCCTCTCTCCCAAGCGTGGTAATGGCGGATGCAGCGCAAACGCCGCCGCGGTCACATAGTCTGCTTTGTGGATCGTGCCATCCTTCATCACGATGACAAAATGCTGCGCCGGTTCCTCGATCACCCGAACAGGAGAGCCGCTTCGTACAACGCTCGGAATCCCACCGGGGCGACTTTCCATTCGGTTGACCAGGTTTCCAAAATGCTGCTAGAAGTTCAGTCGAGATGTATTGATAAAAATCACTACTCTCGATTTCGTGAGAACTGGCGGCAACGTTCGCCTAAGCCGCGATCAGAATAGAAAATCCGACGAAAATAACAGCAAACCCCGAAGACCAGACCAACGGTCGTGAAAGAACATCGAATGTCCACGGCTGGCTTGGCCTCACCGACCCCGGACCTGGCGGGCTGTGACAGGGAACCGATCCACATTCCCGGCGCTATTCTGCCGCACGGTGCACTGCTCGTCATCGACCCGGACAGCCTGGAAATCCTGCAGGCCGCCGGTAATCTGGCGCACCTGCTGGGCACTTCGATGGCGGCACTGCTGGGCCATTCGGCGACCGAACTCTTCACCGCCACCCAGATCGAATTCATCCGCGCGCTGGCGTCAAAGTTCGGTCTGGTCAGGCCGCGACATCTGCTGGATCCGGCGCTCCGGGTTGTGGCTGACCTGCCGCTGGATGCGAGCCTGCACCGCAGCGGCGGCATGCTGGTGCTGGAGTTTGAGGAAGCCGATCCCAGCGATCGATATGCCGACGACCCGCTCACCGCCGTCGAGGACATGATCGGGTCGCTGGACCGGCAGGTCTCCTGCCAGGTCTTATGTCAGACAGCCGCGGATCAGGTCCGCAAGGTGGCCGGCTATGATCGGGTGCTGGCCTACAAATTCGTGCAGGATGAGTCCGGTTGGGTCATCGCCGAAAGCCGGGAGCCGCATCTTGAACCGTTCCTCGACCTGCACTACCCGGCAGCCGATATTCCGCACCAGGCCCGCGCGCTCTACATCAAGAACTGGCTGCGCCTGATCACGCAGGTTGACTATGATCCGGCGCCGCTGATGCCACCCGATAATCCAAAAACCGGCCTGCCGCTCGACATGAGCCACGCGGTGCTGCGCGATGTCTCACCGATCCACCGTGAATATCTGCGGAACATGGGCGTCGACGCCTCGATGTCGATTTCCATCATCCGCGACGGCAAGCTATGGGGCCTGATTGCCTGTCATCACAACAGCCCGCGGCGGTTGCCCCGCCATCTGCGGGCGATCTGCGAACTGTTCGGCTCCATGTTCTCGATGGTGGTAGAGGCGACGGAAAAAGGCGAACAGATCGAAGCTCGGCTGGCGAGCCGCATGGTGCTGCAGAATCTCATGCTCAACCTTGCCAGCGCCGATGATTACGCCGCCGGCCTGACCAAGCAATCGCCTAATCTTCTCGACTACATCCATGGCGGGGACACCGAACATGGCGGCGCCATGCACGGTGGCGTCGCCGTCAGCGTGGACGGTCAACTCACGCTCCTGGGCACGACACCGAACCAGGACGAAGTGCAACGGCTGATCCAGTGGCTGAACGCCCAGATACCGCAGGTCGACGGAATTTATCAGACCGACCGGCTGGGCGAGGTCTGGGCGCCGGCGGCCAGCTTTGCCGTGGTTGCCTCAGGCCTGCTCGCAATCACCGTCTCGTCGAAGGCGTCGGACCTGATCATCTGGTTTCGCCCGGAACTGATCTCGACCACCACCTGGGCCGGACGGCCAGACAAGCGGGCCGTGCCAGGCGCCGATGGGGATCGGCTCAGCCCGCGCCAGTCGTTTGACGCCTGGAAGGAAACCGTGCGTGGACGCTGCCTGCCCTGGTCAGGGCTCGATCTTGACGCGGCGTTCGATCTGCGGGTCTCCCTGCTGCATGTGGTGCTTCGCCGGATCACCGAGGCAACAACCGAACGCACGCGGGCGGCCGATCGTGACCAGTTGCTGATGGCCGAACTCGACCATCGCGTGAAGAACACGATCGCCAATATTCAGGCGCTCGTTCTGCGAACCAGCCAAAGCGCCGACTCCCTTGTTGGCTTTGTCGAGGGGCTTGACGGCCGCATCAAATCCATTGCCCGGTCACATTCCCTCCTCTCGCAAAGCCGATGGGAGGGGATTTCGCTGCAGGATCTGTTGCGCGAAGAGCTCGATCCCTACGCCCACCGCGATATCCCGGCGATGCTCGATGGACCGGATGTGGTTCTCACGCCGAAATCGGCACTCGCACTGTCGCTCGCCATCCATGAACTGGCAACCAACGCCGCGAAATATGGCGCGTTGTCCTCGAAAGCCGGCCAGGTGGCGGTCGTTTGGACACTGTCCGACGATGGCGGCATCGCTTTGAAGTGGACCGAGACCGGCGGGCCCAGGGTGAAGCCGCCGAAACGCCGCGGCTTCGGCTCGACGCTGATTGAAAAGGCGCTGA
>Ga0182012_10003485_pt1 | contig 16762 bp, 13 predicted proteins | sample 612S2SmetaG_FD_120486 | JGI IMG/M metagenome (GOLD analysis project Ga0182012, IMG submission 120486) | Permafrost microbial communities from Stordalen Mire, Sweden - 612S2S metaG | ecosystem: Environmental > Terrestrial > Soil > Wetlands > Permafrost | place: Sweden: Stordalen | collected...
CACCCTCGCCGCCGGCGCCACCTGCACCATTGCCATCACCTTCGATCCACAATCCCTTGGTTCTCTCCCCGGCACCGTGACCGTCACGGACAATGCCTCCAACTCGCCCCAATCCGCCTCCCTCACCGGCACCGGGACAGCCGCGGCAGCGCCGATCGCAACTCTTACCCCGGCCAAGCTCGCTTTCAACTCCACCACCGGCACCGCCAGCGCCGCCCAGACCGCGACTCTGCAGAACTCCGGCAACGCGGCGCTCTCTATTTCCGCCATCACCCTCACCGGCGCTAACCCGGCAGACTTCAGCCAGACCAACACCTGCGGCTCATCCCTCGCCGCTGGCGCCACCTGCACCATCTCCGTCGTTTTCACTCCGGCATCCGCAGCAAGCTTCGCGGCCACATTATCCGTCGCCGATAATTCTGCCGGCTCTCCGCAAACCAGCGCACTATCCGGTACCGGCACCGCCCCGCGGGCGACTTCGCCCTCTCCGCCACGCCCGCGGCACAAACCGTAGCTGCGGGCAGCTCTGCCACCTACAGCATTGCCGTCGCCACGACTCCCTCCGGAGCAGTGTTCAACTCCGCCGTCACCCTAACCGCCAGCGGCCTTCCACCTGGTGCCACCGCCACGTTCAGCCCCGCATCCGCCACACCCGGCTCCGGCTCGGCCAACAGCACTCTCACTATCCAGACAGCCGCTCCCGCCACTGCCGCGAGCAAGCCGGCAGCGTGGCCCACAGCCCTTGCTGCGCCAAGCATGGCGTTCCTGGCGGGAGGCATCACGCTCCTCTTCTGCCGCCGTAAGTTCACGCAAACCTTCCGCAAACTCTACCCAGTCCTGATCCTCGCCGCCCTTGGACTCGCGTCGCTGGCTGTCATGGGCTGCAACGGCGGATTCGCCCTCCTCAAACCCGTACCCACCGCTCAGACGTACACCATCACCATCACCGGCGCCGCCGGCGAAGCCTCCCACTCCACCACCGTCACCCTCACCGTCAACTAAGGAGAACCCCGATGCGCGCTCTCACTTTCCCGCTCCTGTCCGTGCTCGTTGTTCTGTTGCCGGTTCGTGCGGCGGTCGCCCAATCAATCGCTCCCGCACCGGCAGTCCCTAAGGCAGAACTCGCCTTCACCCACAACTGGGTTCGCACCAATGCGCCGCCAGCCGACTGCGGCTGTTTTAACATGAATGGCGGCAGCATCTCCTTCGCCTACCACTTCAAGTCCTCCTGGGCTGTCGTCGCCGAAGCTGGAGCTGTCGCCAACACCAACGTTGAGTCCACCGGACGCGATCTCGGCCTGGTCCAGTTCCTGGCCGGAGCGCGCTACACCTACGCCAACCACTCCCGCCTCCAGCCCTTCGGCCAGACCCTCCTCGGAGGCGTCCACGCCGCCGGCACTCTAGCGCCCACGCATATCGGTCTGAGCTCCTCTGACTCCTTCGCCCTCGCCACCGGCGGTGGACTCGACATCAACCTCACTCCCCGCGTCGCCCTTCGCGCCGTCAAGGCCGACTACTACCTCACCCTCCTTCCCAACCCCACCAGTAACTCCCAAAACAACCTCCGCTTGAGCACCGGCATTATCTTCCGCCTCGGACGAAAATAGCCCCAGCGCCGTTTTCCCCGGCGCATGAAACAAACGTGGGTGCCCGATCCTTCCCCCGATTTTCGGGAAGGGTGGGAACTACGAATGCGCCTCAAATTCGCGAAAAGCAGGAAGAGAACCCCCGCAAATCTCCGCAAGTCCCGCCGTCATCTTCCGCTAACCGCCCAAAATCCCCATTCGCTGTAACAAGGCACAAATGGGCCTGATTTTACGCAATTGCATATCGAACAAAATAAAATCACTTACAACAAACCTCGCCAAACCCGTTCCCATTCGCCCCAGATTGTTCCACGTGGAACAATTTGGCTTTCCTTGGGAATCTTCCGCAAGTATCTGGCCGAATTCGTTTTACTATGTGCCAATGGCCACGCGACGCAGCACTGCGGAACAACCCTCCCCTGCGCCCTCCAAACGGAATCTCCCCGCCGTCTGCGTGGTCACCGCAGATGCCGGCTTCCTCGAAGAACTGGTCTCCGAACTGACGCCCTGGTTTCGCATCCTGCTCCGCGAGAGCTACGACGACCTCGCTCGCTGGACCCGTGAATCCGGGGTAGCTGCAGTCTTGCTGGACATCGACACGGAAGGCGCGGACGGTGAAAGCGAGCAGGGCGGCCTTCCCGTACTCGAAGAACTGCGCAAGCTCAACCCCGACTTTGTTCTGCTCTCCATCAGCCGCTCTCGGACACGTTCCGTTGAAAAGCATGCCCTCGAAGCCGGCGCCGACGTGCACTTCCGCAGTCCCGTCGACCTCGCGGAGTTGCGCCTGGCTCTCGCCGATACCCTGCGCCGCCGCAGCGAAGACACAGCCCTCGAAGCCATGCGCCGCCAGGCATTCGAAAGCAGCCGTTTTCAGGATTTCGTTGGCGCCAGCGAATCCATGCGCAACGTCTACGACGCCATTCAGCAGGTCGCGGACAGCAGCATCAATGTGCTCATCCGCGGTGAAAGCGGTACTGGCAAAGAGTTGGTGGCGCGGGCCATCGTCGCACTCAGCCGCCGCGCCAAAAAGCCCTACATCCGCCTCAACTGCGCCGCGCTGCCGGAAAACCTGATCGAGTCCGAGCTCTTCGGCAGCGAGCGCGGCGCCTTCACCGGCGCCACCGAAGCGCGCCCCGGCCAGATCGAGCTGGCCGACGGCGGCACGCTCTTCCTCGATGAAATCGCCACCCTGACATTGCCTCTGCAAACCAAGTTGCTGCGCGTCCTCGAAGACCACCAGGTGCAGCGTCTCGGCGGCCGAACCCTGCGCAAAATCGACTTCCGCCTGCTCTGCGCCACCAACGAAAATCTCGAAGAAATGTCCCGCACCGGCCGCTTCCGCGAAGACCTCTACTACCGCATCCACGTAGTTCCGATTTACCTCCCGCCCCTTCGCGAACGCTCCGGCGACATTCCACTGCTCTGCGAGTACTTCCTGCAAATCCACTGCATGGCCAACAGCCTGCCCGTCAAGAAACTGGCCGCCGACGCGCTTTCGATTCTCGAAGAGCACACCTGGCCGGGCAATGTGCGCGAGCTGGAAAATCTCATCCAGCGCCTGGTGATAACCGTGCGGACCGAAGAGATTCGCTCCAGCCATCTGCCCTCGCGACTGCTGGCGCAGAACGCAGCCGTGCAGGAAGCTGCTTTGCTTCCCGAAGCCGGCGCCGATTTCGATGAAGAAATCGAGCAGTTGGAGGTTGCGTTGCTGACGGCGGCCTTGCGCCGCAGCGATGGCAGCAAGGCCGCCGCCGCGCGCCTGCTGCGGCTCGACGGCCAGCGGATCAAGTATCTTTGCCGAAAATACGCGTTGTAATCGCTGGGAAGAACCATGTGGTCAATTATTAACCCAATAGGGGTTTATTTTTCACCTATTTGCAGGAATCCAAAGAGAAATCTCGAGCCCCAATGATCTGGTAAGTCTTGTGTTGTGAAAGGTTTAGAGATAAACCGCGTTTTCGCAAAAGTTTGGCACGCGGGTTGCATCAGGTGATTGCGCAGGTTCGCAGTCAAATTTCAAATCTTGAAAAAGTGAGGATCACTCCCATGGCTGTTACCAAAAAGTCCCTTGTTGTCTCCGCCCCCGCCAGCAAGTCCACCAAGGCCACCAAAGCCGCTCCCCTGGCTCCTGCTGTTGCGGAGAAGGCAGTCACTGCCCGCATGGTCAACGCCCGCGTTGCCACCGCCAAGGTCGCCACGGCCAAAGTAGCAACGGCCAAGGTTGCGACGGCGAAGATTGCCACGGCCAAGATTGCCACGGCCAAGATTGCCACCGCGAAAATCGCCACGGCCAAGATCGCTACCGCCAAGATTGCCACAGCCAAAGTCGCAACTGCCAAGATCGCGACCGCGAGCGCCGTCCGGTTCTAAGCGGACTCGAAAAACTCGCGAATCAATGGAATGGAAAGGCGGCGGCCGGCATTGGTCGCCGTTTCCTTTCCTGCTACCAAACGTGAGCGCGAACGAGGTTGATAACGTTGTCGCCAAAGCGGCTGGCGAGGCTGCGGCGTTCGCCGAATACTTTGGCTATCCCGGCTGTGCCGAGCGGCAAATTCCCGGCAGCCGGAGGCAGCGCAATTCTCGCCGAATAAAAGACCGGCAGAGTGACGCCCTTGTAATCCTGGTGCGGGATCAGCCCTGGCGGCAGATTGACGGCCTCTCCATCCAGCGTCGGTAGTCTGAGACGAAGAATTCCAAAGCTTCCCGGCAACTCCAGCCCAACCTTCGCGCCCGGCTTGATGCGGTTAAGCGCACCGGCGGGCAGAAACAGCCGTACCGACTCACCCGCAGGTCCATTACCGGCCATGCTCAGCAGCGCTTCTCCTGAAGCCACTTGCCGGTGCAGTAGAGCGGCAGGATCCTGAGTCAGAACAATGTCGTCTTCCGGCGCCGTGATCAGCAGGGATTTCTGCGCATCGAGGGCCACACTGCCGATACGCGAAGCAGCCTCCTGGCTGGCGGCAGCGTCGCCAATGGATCTGCCGGCCAACTCAGCTTGAACGGCCTGGTAGTGCGCCGCGCCGCGGGCAGCGTCAGCGGTAGCGGCCAGCGACTGCACGTCGTTGCTGGCCATGCGCAGCAGCGGTTGGCCTGCTCTTACGACTTCTCCCTCGCGCACAAAGACCGCGTCTACGCGTCCGGCGACAGCGGCATGGACGGTCGCAGGATTGGGCGCTTCGATCAGAAAATACGCGTTCTCCCGAACCTGCCAGATTGGCGCAAAGAGCACAACCATCAGCGCCAAAGCAATGATGATCGGCCACGGGCGTACTCGCCAGCCGGAGTCTGATTCAGGGCTGAAATGCTGCTTCCAGACCTCAGCCAGCACTCCGCGCAGCGAACGAAGCCGGCTGCGGAACATCGCAAACGCGAGGTAGCCGACCGGGATCAGCGCAAACTCGGCCAGAAGCTTAGAAGTCAAATTCCAGGAGAAGCGTAGAAAGGCAAAGAGCAGCAGATAGCTATAGCCGCCGGAGATCACGGCATAGAGAAAAAACAACGGCGCGCGCCGCCGCGGAATGGCCGGCACATCAACGGGCAATCGAAGAAAGAAGCTCTGAAACCACGCAATCACAAAGGCCGTGGAGCGCTCCTTCAAATCCGGCACGCCGATCCATTCGGCCAGGAAGTAATACCCGTCCAGTTTCAGCAGCGGGTTCAGGTTCATCACCACCACGGCCACGCCGGTAATCAGGATGACCTTGTAGGTGAAGTCATGCAGAAATCCCCCCGGCGCGGTATTGGTCCAGACGATCATGGCAAATCCGCAGATCACCATCTCGATCCAGATGCCGGCCATGATGGTGGCCAGGCGCTGCAACTTGGTCGCGGAGATCCACGTCTCGGTCACATCCACAAAGAACGCAGGTGTCAGGTAGAGAAACATCAGCCCCATGCTGTGCACTTCGCCGCCGTAGTGCTTGCAGGTAAGGCCATGCGCCGTCTCGTGAATGAAGCCTAAACCAAACAGCAGCAGCCAGAACTCCACGATGTCCCCGAAGGACTTGTGGGTGAAAGTGAAAAAAAGCGGAATGTCCGGCCCCAGCACGCTCCAGTGTTCCACAAAGAAGACTGCCTCAAAGCCGAACAGCACCACTACGGCCAGCACGCACCACGGGCTATAGATATAGCGGCCCGCCAGGCGATCCACCCAGGTGAGATAGCGATCCGGGTCCCACCCGGAGAAGCTGATATGCGCCAGGTTGATCTTGGATTTTCGATTGGCCCGGCGGCTGCGCTGCGCGCTCAGGCGGGCGCTGTAAGCCATGTTCTTTTCCTGCGGCGTTTTGTACCAGAAATCTGCCTCGTCGAGGTTCATGGCAAAGCCTTCAACATCCCGGCCAGCCAGAAGGGAACCGGTATCGGCGGTGAACTGCGCCGCGATCTCGTCGTAGTCGCGCACACCATCGAAGTACTGCGCCAGTTGCCACTGTGCCGGCTGAAAGCGGAAGAAATTTCCCTTGCCGCGCTGCATGATGGCGATGATCGGCTCGCCATCCACCACGTCGTCGCGCACGATCAGGTTGGGGTCAAGGCGCGGCGGCCGCGAGCGCGAAAGCCGCGACTTGGGAATCTCCGGCAGAGCCGCGTCGAGTGCTTCGCTCAGGTTCATCGCGCCTTACCCGGCTTGTCGAGAGCCTGCACCTGCATCGTCATGCCGGGCTTGAGCAGTGGCGAGGGATGGAGAACGATGCCGATTACCTGCACGCTTCCGCTGGCCGGGTCGACAACCGGACTCACGCGCAGAATGCGAGCCTCCTGCATGAGGCTTGGATAAGCCGGCGTGGTCAGGAGCAGCGTCGCCCCTCCGGGGAACTGGGCCATGGCCGATTCGGGCACGGTGAAGAGGACGCGCAGCGGAGCGACGGCGGTAACCCAAAACAGCACGTCGCCTTTCTTGACTTCCTGCGTGAGCCTCGCAGAGCTGCGGCCCACCACGCCTGCGAATGGCGCGACGATCTGCGATTGTTCGAGGGCCAGATCGGCGGATTTCAAATCGGCTTCCGCAGCAGTTTCATCGGCCTTGTAGCGCGCGACCTCGGCCATCGTCTCGTCCAGCTTGTACTTCACATGCTCCCAGTCTTCTTCACTGCGAATCTTTTCCTGCCGCATGATGTCAGCGCGGCGCAGATCGGCTTCTTCCGCCTTCTGTTCAGATTCCCACTCCTTCACCTGCGCCTGCAACGAAGCGACCTTCGCTTTCTGAGATTCCAGAGCAGCCCGCAGTACGCGGTCGTCGAGCGAGGCCAGCAACTGTCCGGCCCGCACATGGTCTCCGATTTCGACTGCAACATGACTGACACGTCCGTCGCGCTCGGCCGCGATATCGGCCTGCTGCTCGGCCACCAGCGGCCCGGTGGTGGTGAAAGGTCTGCCATCAGTCGGCGCAGGTGTTGGAGCTAGCGGCGCGGGGGCCGGTGTGGATGCAGTCGTCACGGAAGCTGCTGTTGCGGGTGGCGTAGAGTCGCAACCCGAGAGCGCCGCAACCATCAAAAGCACGGCGGTCAGGAGCAAGAGACGGGATGTCAGTCGAGGATGCATGAGCTTACCAGCCAATCCAGTTCCACAGAGTTTGCCAGATCCACAGCGCGGGTTTGCGCAACAGGACGTAGCCGGCAGGGCGGTATCCGATAAAAATCTTGGCCTTACCGGTCATGCCGGCGCGCAGCACGGCATCAGGGTTGGGCAGCGGTACGCGGACGGCAAAGGTGCGCACTCCATCCCCCGCGGTTGCCAGCGGACTGACCACATCCACCGCGCCATGCCAGGAGCGCTGCGGATAGCTGTCCAGCTTCACGGCGGCATTGTCGCCCGGCGCCACCAGCGAAACATCTCCCTGAGAAACGGCGATGTCGACCACGGCGGAAGACAGATCAAGCACCTGGGCAAAGGTGTCTCCGGCGGTCAAGTGCTGCCCGGCGGCGTTCTGCAAGGCGGGTGTGGCGACAATGCCGGCAATGGGAGAGCGCAGCTGCGCGCTTTCGACGCGGCTCTTCGCTCGGGCGACCTCGGCGCGCAGGAACTCGACCTGGGTGCGATCGGCTCCCGCCTGCGAGGAGCCGTGTGCGAGGCTGGCTTCCATGGCCAGCTCCGCCGACTGGAGCTTTGCTTCAGCGGAAGCCAGGTCGGCGCGCCATTGCCAGTCATTCATCTCGCCCAGCATTTCCCCAGCGGCGACACGCTGACCCTCGCGAGCATAGACGGCGGCCACGTTCCCATCGGCCGGCGCAGCCAGCGTAACCAGATGCTGCGGGGCCATGGTAGCTTCGCCGGAAACCCGCATCGGCAACGGACAAAAGAGGAAGAAAATGGCAATAAGCGCCGCGATTCCGCCATAGACCAGGCGGCTCGAACTCTTGGTTCGCAGCAGCGCCTGCTTGCGGTGCACCAGCGGCTCGAGCAGGCTGATCAGCGGCACCTCGCGGTAAAGCAGCGCGTTGCGGATGGCGACAGTCGCCTGCCCGGCGAGGATCTTGATCATCTCCGTCTGGGCCACGTCGAGGAAGTCGGCGTCGGCGGCTTCATAGATCAGCAGGCCCACGCGCCCCTGGTCGTCCGCCAGCGGCAGGGCGTACAGGGCGCGATGACCGCTGGCGGCGAAGTGACGCGCCACTTCATCCGGCAGGCCGGATGTATCTTCCTCGTCCGGCTGGCGCAGATGTTGCGCCGTGGTCTGCGTTGCAAGCCAGCGGAGGAGCGTGTTGAGTTGGTCGACCTGGGCGTCGCCGAGCGGAATGCTGGCCATGCCGGAGATAGCTTTGAGCTGCAGCGATCCGCGATTATCCAGCGCAATGGCGCAGCGGTCGAACGGAAGCACGGATTGCGGGCTGTTGACGATGATCTGCAAGAGCCGGTCGAGTCGCAGCGTGGAGGTAATCTCCGAGCTGACGTGCACCAGCGCTTCCAGGATTTCAAGCTTGCGCTCGGCATGCATCAGGCTTGAATTCTTGAGCGCGCTGGAGACGGTCTCCGCCATGGCGGAGAGGAAGAACTGATCGTCGTCGTCGAACGCCGAGCCGTCCGCCTTGTTGATGGCTTCGAGCACGCCGACTTCGGCTTCGTCCTGCATCAGCGGGATGAGCAGCGCTGTCGTAACCGGCATGGCGTTCTGGTCGTCGCCCAGCGCGGCGTTGCGAATGGCCAGACGCTCGTCTTCGGGATCGTCGATCAGCAGCGCCTCGCCTTCTTCGGCCATATCGCCCACATAGCCCTGTCCCGCAGATTGCGTGTCGCCGACTTCGACGGTAGAGTCCTTGCCGCTGGTGGCCATCAGCGTGAGCACGTCTCCAGAAAAGAGCCAGAGATGCATCGCCTGACACTCGAGCATGGCGCGTGTCTTTTCGGGAGCCATCGCAGTCACTTCGTCCATGTCGAGCGTGGCATTCAGAGATTTTTCCAGGTCGTAGAGCTGGCTCATGCGATGCACAGAGTCGAGCAGATTCTGTCGCTGCAGTTCGAATTCTTCACCAGCCAGCAGCGCAGGCGCAGCCATCGCCAGCACCGGCGCAATCGCGGCCAGATCGCCTTCCGTCAGTTCTTCCGCAAAGGTGAGCACTTCGAGCAGACCGATGAGTTCGGCGTTGTTGCTGAGCGGGAAGTAAGCCAGCGATGCGACCGAACGCGAGATGTTCAGGTGGCCGTAATCTTCGCGCTGAATCTCCGCGCCAGAGTAAACCAGCGGCTCCGCGGCCTTGGGAAAAAGCACCGCGATCAGCCGGTTCTCCACGGTCAGGGAGCCGGAAACGGAGACGGCGCCGGCAAACCCAACGGCAGTCAGCGCAGTTGCGTCTCCCGCCGGCATGAACCGGTAGAGCACGCACGCGCTGTCTGAAATAGCGTCGGTAACTGCCGCGGCCAGCAGGGCTGCGCGTCCCGTGGAGTCGCCAGCGGAGACGAGAGAGTTGGCCAGGGCAACAGTGGAGTCGGTCGGCAAGGGCATGGTTTAGGGCAGAACTGGGCGGCGCGGCTTGACGGGGGCGACTGGCAGCGACGATGCTTGTGTCGGAGCCTAGCAACCGCCCCCAGCGATGTAAAGGAAATTCTCGCCCGCACCCTTCCCGCAGGAGACTGAAGTGGATCTCGACATCCGGCAGACTGGCAGCACCTGCACCCTCAAGCTCAAGGGCGCGTTCAAATCGGTATCGGTGCGAGAGTTTGACTCGGCCGTGGAATCGGCCATCTCCAGCGGTCATCTCTACCTGATTCTGGATATGGAAGCGATGCCGGTCATCGACTCCTCCGGCATCGGCGCGGTGGTCAACGCCCTGCGCCGCACCAAGCAGTTCGGTGGCGACACCAAGCTGGTCAATCCCTCGCCCTTTGCCGCCAAAACCTTCAAGATGGTCGGGATTCTGAGCCTCTTCGGCGTCTTCACAAGCGAAGAAGAGGCCATCGCCGCCTGCTCATGAACCTGGGCTGCAAATGCCCCCCAATTCCCATAGCGCGTCGTCGCCATTGAACTCGTATCCAGCGGATTACCCGGCTCGCGCCTTTCTGTTTGCCTCATCAATTCCGATCCATGTTCGGCTTGTTCCCTGGCCATGGTTGCGCCATACCCTCCCGTATACTCCGGGTTGGGCAAGCGGAAACCATGGCGAATTACCTCATCATCGCGGCTGGCAGCGGCATTGGACAGGCAGTAACCGGGCTGCTGCGGCAGGGCGGAAACAACGTCCTCACCACGGCCCGCGACAGTTCAAAAATCGCTCCAGACGCGACCTTGGACGCTACCGACTTCGATGCCGTCGATGCCGTCTTCCAGCAAGCGATCGAAGCCAACGGGCCACTCGATGGCGTCGTCAACTGCAGCGGGTCGCTGCTCCTCCGCGCCGCGCATCTCACCGCTAAAGCCCAGTACGAAGCAGTGATCGGCGCCTCGCTGACCACGGCATTCGCCACCGTTCGAGCGGCAGGAAAGCACATGCGTGGCGGCGGGTCGGTGGTGCTGGTCTCGTCCGCAGCGGCCATGCAAGGGCTTGCCAATCACGAGGCCATTGCCGCAGCCAAGGCCGGCATCCTTGGTCTGACACTTTCCGCGGCTGCCACCTATGCCTCCAGCAATCTGCGCGTGAACGCCGTGGCGCCCGGACTCGTCGAAACCCCGCTGACCGCCGCATTGACCGCCAGTCCCGCGGCTCGCGCGGTCTCTGAATCCATGCACGCTCTGGGGCGAATCGGAAAGCCGGAAGACGTTGCCCGCGCCATTCTCTTCCTCCTCGACCCCGCCAACAGTTGGATCACCGGGCAGGTCCTCGCGGTCGACGGCGGCCTCTCTCGGCTCACTCCAAAGAAGAAAGTTTAGGCCCGCATGACGCCACGCATCGCCATCATCGGAGCGGGACTCTCAGGTCTGACGCTGGCCAACGAACTCGCGCCGGACGCCCAGGTCTCCGTCTTTGAGAAATCCCGAGGAGTCAGCGGACGCATGGCCACTCGCTATGCCGACCCCTATGCCTTCGATCACGGCACCCAGTTCTTTACTGTGCGGACGCCCGAGTTCCGCGCGCACCTGGAAACGCTGCTCGCGCAAGGCCACGTCGCGGAGTGGAAGGGCAACGTCGTGACCATGCGAGTTGCGGAGCCACGCACGACTCCTGTGCTCGAAGATCGCCCCTGGCTGGCGCCGCACTACGTCCCTGTTCCGAACATGAATCAACTCGGCAAACTCCTCGCCAAGCCGCTGTCTGGGCCGGACCATGCGGTGCAAAATCAAGTAGTTCTCAATACCGAAGTTGCTCCACTGGCCATCCGCGATAGCCTCGGCTGGCATCTCTTCGATAAGGAGTGCCGCGCACTGGGAGCCTTCGACTGGGTCGTCTCCACCGCGCCCTCCACGCAAACTGCGCGCCTTTTCGGCGGCTATCTTTCGCCTGCGGAAGATCTGCCCGCAGTGCGTATGCTCGGCTGCTTTACGCTCATGCTGGGTTTCAACAAGCCATGGGATCGGCCTTGGATTGCTGCCAAGGTACGCGGCGACGCCTCTGATGCGAGCCCGCTCGAATGGATCGCCGTCAACTCTTCGAAGCCCGGCCGAAACGCAAAAGTCACATCGCTGGTAATCCACTCTCGCAACGACTGGGCCCAGGCGCACATCGAGGACGAACCGCTCGGCACGCAGAAGGCGCTGCTCGGACATCTCTCCGCACTCACCGGCATCGACGGCCTCAAAGCCAATTACCTCGCCATGCACCGCTGGCGATACGCATTGGTCGCCGAACCGGCCGCCCATCCTCCGCTTCTCGATTCCGATCTACAACTGGCCAGCACTGGCGACTGGTGCGCCGCCTCTCGCGTCGAGGATGCCTGGCTCAACGCGAAGAAGCTGGCGGAATCATTGGCGCAGGCGATACGTTAGCGAAGCAGAACAAGAAAAAACTTCGCCCGAATTGCATAGAATTAACCTCGTTTCAGGCATAGTGGTCTCAAGACTCCAGTGAACTTTTTCTGTCTGAAAGCGGCCGTTGAACTTCAGACAGCTCTCGGCGCAGAAAATGCGCCCCAAGGCGCCCGTTTTGCCAGGAAAAGCGCCCCCTAAAGCCCGGTTTTGTTGATATAACTTACGATAAATCAATAACATACGAGCAATGGTGTGTTGCGCGTCGACTGAAATTCGCCATAGCTTCGCTTTTACGGTCGAGCTATGCGCTGTAAATCGCGAAACTCACTTCTCTTATTCTCGGCGCAAACTTCGCTTCGTCCTCGATTTCCTCATCCTCTGTCAATCCCCGCTGTGATAGCCTTCACTTTCCCGGAAGGTCAGAGCCGATCGCATGTCTGCGCTGAGCATTGAGAAAGTTGAATCGCTGGCTCCCGACCAGGCCTCGCTCGATGCGGCGCGCAAGCTGCTCAAGCCTGCCACCTGGCCGGCTCTTTCGGCGGACGGCGCTGGCCTCGTCTGGGCGAATGCCAGGGCTCCGGCTCCACGCCCTATCGCGTGGTTGTCTCTGAGCTGGACGCGGGTTACAAATGCACCTGCCCCAGCCGCAAATTCCCCTGCAAGCATTCCCTGGCGCTGATGTGGCTCCGCGCAGCAGGCAAGACCTCTTTTGCGGCAGGAAGTGCGCCAGAGTGGGTCAAAGACTGGCAATCCAGGCGGCGCGGCCCGGGCGCGGAAACCGACAATACGGGAGACCCGAAACCCAAGGCTTCCATTCACGCCGCGAACTCCACAGCGGATCCACCTGTAGATCCGGTTGCCGAGGCCAAGGCGGAAGCGCGCGCGGCGGCCGCGCGGGAACGCAACCGGCTGGAGCGGGAAGCTTCGATTCAAGGCGGTTTGGAAGAGCTGGATGTCTGGATCTCCGACCAGTTGGAGCGGGGGCTGGCGGGGTTTGCCGCGCACGCGGCGCAAAGCTGCCGCCTGATGGCGCAGCGGCTGGTGGACGCCAAGGCATCCGGGCTGGCCTCGCGTCTGGAAAGTCTGCCGGGCAGGCTGTTTACCTTGCCCGAGCCGATACGCCCCGCCGCCGCCGTGCAGGAACTGGGCGTGCTCCATCTTTTGGCCGAGGCCTATCGCCGCCAGGACGCACTGCCTCCAGCGCTCAAGGCCGATGTGCGCCAGTCAATCGGCTGGTCGATGACCCGCGAAGCGCTGCTGGCGGAGGAAGCCGCCGTGCGCGTGTCCGGAAGCTGGCGCGTCTTCGCAGCCCTGAGCGAAGTGCAGCCCGACCGGCTGAGGCGCATGGAAACCTGGCTCTGCAACGAAGACCCAGCAGCAGCGCAGCGGTTTGCCGTGCTTATCGACTTTGTGCCAGTCGCAACAGGCGCTGCCGCAGCCGGATACAGCGCAGGCGACCGGTTCGCCGCGGAGCTGGTCTTTTATCCATCAGCACATCCGCTGCGGGCGCAGATCGCCAGCGGCCAGAGCGGCGCGCAGGCTTCAGCGGAGCCGTTGCAAGCGCCTGAATGTCTGCTGGGTGCGGCTTATGCCGGATACGAGCGGGCCATGGCCGAGCAACCCTGGGTCGGGACTTTCCCGCTGCATTTCCGCGCCGGCCTGATCAGGCGTTCAGGAGCACAGTTGTTCATCGCGGAAAACAATGGGATTGCGCTGCCGTTGCAGCCTGCGCAAGCCACCTTGGCGCGTCCGCTGCTGCAAGTCGATCCCTTCGACGGCATTGGCCTTTGGGATGGCTACTACTTCACCCTCTGCTGGGCACAGACCGAACTGGGCCGCTGGGGGAACGCATGAACGCGAAACTGCTCAAGACGCAGGTGCTTCCAGCGTTGCTCTCCGGCACAGCGCGAACCCCGCTGCGGCCTGAAACAGGGGACGCACTGGCGGCGCTCAGCCTGGCAGGGCAGGCGCTGCGCCTGGAACGACCTCAGCCTCCCGCGAGTTTCGCCATCGAAGCCCAGGCTCGGGACGAGCGCCGCACGATTCCCGATGGATTACGCCGGCCTTTGCTGCGGCTGCTGAATGGCAAGCGCGCCGGCGAGGATGTAGCGTTGGCCGTTGCATGGGCCATGGGACGGCTCAAGCTGCGGTTGCATCCCTTCGACTTACCCAAGCTCGACAGCTTTGTCACCGCGCACGCGGAGTTCCTCGGTGCTGCAGCGCAGCATTGGGCGGTTAGCGCGAAGTCCGCTGATGAAACTCAGGCCGCACCGCAGAGCTATTTCGATGCGAAAGAGCTGGAGGAAACAAACTGGTCTTTCGCGCCTCTGTTCCGGCGGGCGCTGTTCCTCGAAGAAAAGCGCCGCAAAGACGCGGCTGCCGCGCGAACGCTGCTCGAATCGGTCTGGCCGCAACAGAATCCCGATGGGCGCGTACGATTGCTGGCGACATTGCAGACCGGGTTGAGCAAGGACGACCAGCCGTTTCTGGAGTCGCTCCAGAAGGACCGCGCGCCACGGGTCAAGGCGCTGGCGCTGAAACTGCTGGCGCGGCTTCCTGGTCAGAGTGGCAGTCATCCGGCTCTGGCGGCATGCCTCGAACGAATTCAGCGCTCGACCACTGGCCTGTTGCGCAAGAAAACTGTGCTCAAGCTTCAGCCACCGGCAAATATTCAAGAGCGTGGAGTGCGCGCGTGGATGAGTGAAGCTTTCGCGGATGTGAGCTGCGATGAACTGGCGCGGGCTTTCGATCTCACCGAGACGGCAATGATCGAAGCGGCGGAGAAGGATGAAAATCTCATACTGGCCTTCGCACTGATGGCCACGCGGGACCGGCGGCTGGATTTGCTGGAAGCTGTCGTCGAGCGGTTGCCGGACGCGTGGGAGCAGCTGAGCCAATGCCCGAACTCCGCGCCGGTCGAAATGGCGGAGGAAGACAAGCAGCGCTGGGCCGCGGCGCTGATCCGCCCGTACAAGAACGACCCGCTGATCTCCTATCCGGCGTGGTTGTGGCTGCATCGAGCGCTGGAAGGTCCTGCGTCAGAAATGCTGTTCGGAGAGATTGTCCGCTCTGGCAAGTGGTTGACGAAGCTGCAGGAAGACGCCAAGCCACATGCAGCATGGATCGACGTGATCGCCGCGCTTTGCCCAAGTTCGCAGCGGGCGGCGTTGCAGTTTCAGATGGCGGAGCTTGCGCCGGAGCTGACGGCGACTGCCGTGCCGTTGTTGGAGATTTTGGATTCTTTAGAGAAAGCAGGAAACAATGCCTGAGACCAAGACCGAAATGCGTCTGCGCCAGAGCGCGGAAGAGATCTACGCGGAAGAATTGCATGCGCTGAGCCTGCGTGACGACCGCTCCCGGCCGGACAACTGGCGCCTTTCGCCACAGGCCGTCGTCACCTTCATTCTGGGCGGAAAGGCGGCGGACGGGACGCCGATTTCCGCCAAGTACGTGGGCAACCGGCGGCTCATCGAGACTGCCGTAGCCACGCTCGCGACAGACCGGGCACTGCTGCTGCTTGGCTTACCGGGGACGGCGAAGTCGTGGGTCTCAGAGAATCTGGCAGCGGCTATCTCCGGCTCTTCGCAGCGGCTGATTCAATGCACAGCAGGAACGGACGAAAACCAGATCCGCTATGGATGGAACTACGCGCTGCTCTTAGCCCACGGCCCTTCCCGCGAGGCGCTGGTGAAGACTCCTCTGACGCGGGCCATGGAAGACGGCACCCTGGTGCGCTTCGAAGAGTTGACCCGCATGGGCTCCGACGTGCAGGACACGCTGATTACCGTGCTATCCGAAAAGACGCTGCCCATTCCCGAGCTGGATACTGCCATCGAAGCGCGGCGCGGATTCAATGTGATTGCGACGGCCAACAACCGAGACAAAGGGGTCAACGATCTGTCGTCGGCGCTTAAGCGCAGATTCAACGTGGTGGTTCTGCCCTCGCCTGCCACGCTCGAAGAGGAGACCGGCATTGTCCTCAAGCGCGTACGCGAGATTGGCACCAACCTGAGCCTGCCGCCGATTCGACCGGCGGACGAAGAAATGGTGCGGATTGTGACCATCTTCCGCGAGCTGCGCGAGGGCAAGACGCTCAATGGCAAGACCAAGCTCAAGACCTCGACTGGGTCGCTTTCGACGGCGGAGGCCATCTCGGTGGGCGTAAGCGCCTGGGCCGCTGCTGCGCACTTTGGCTCAGGCGAAATCGACGCCGACTGTCTCGCGCCGAACGTGGTGGGCGCGGTCGTCAAGGATCCGGTGCAGGATACCGTCGCATTGCAGGAGTATCTGGAGTCCGTGGTGCGCACGCGCTCCGGCTGGAGTGATCTGTACGCGGCCATTCGCGAGGTGCTGTAAGTCTTGGAAACGCGTCTCCATCTTTTCGGCATTCGCCATCACGGCCCCGGCTCGGCGGCGCTGCTGCGTCGCGCGCTGGACGCGGTCGATCCGGAGTGCGTGCTGATCGAGGGCCCTCCCGAGGCGGATGGGTTGATTGCCTATGCCAAAGCGCCGGGAATGCGGCCCCCGCTGGCGCTCCTGTTGCATGGCGTGGAAGACGCCAATGCCGCGGCATTCCATCCCTTCGCGGAGTTTTCGCCGGAGTGGCAGGCGATGCTTTGGGCGCTCGAACACAAGCGTCCGGTGCGGTTTATCGACTGGCCTTCGGGGATTTCCCTGGCGTTATCCAAGCAAGAGCGGGAAGCGCCGGTCGAGTTGGATTCCGAGTCCGGCGATTCGCCGAAACCGGAGCACTCCGACCCGCTTTCGCTGCTGGCTGAGGCCGCGGGGTATGAGGATGGCGAGGCTTTCTGGAACTCGCTCATTGAACAAAGTGGGGAAC
>Ga0182012_10003488_pt1 | contig 16750 bp, 15 predicted proteins | sample 612S2SmetaG_FD_120486 | JGI IMG/M metagenome (GOLD analysis project Ga0182012, IMG submission 120486) | Permafrost microbial communities from Stordalen Mire, Sweden - 612S2S metaG | ecosystem: Environmental > Terrestrial > Soil > Wetlands > Permafrost | place: Sweden: Stordalen | collected...
GGAAAGTACTTCGAGTCCATTCTTTCGCGGCAAATTCAGGTCTAGCAACACCAAGTCCGGTCTTGGCATCTTCTCGTAGATCCCCGATCTGTGTAAGAACGCTAGCGCTTCTTCCCCGTCCGCCACTCGATGAAGCTCTACGTCAATCGACGCTTCCTTGAGCGCAGTCTCCAGCAAGAAGACAGCTGCGTCTTCGTCTTCGACGTAGAGTAGAACGTGCTGATTCATGGCGTTAGGCTGACTTGTGCAGCTGTGGTCCAACCTCATCCCCAGGCCTAGACCGAAAACCGAAACCCGTATGACCAAGTTGTCTCACAATTCATTACTCCCCACAACTTGCAATTGTACTTGAGATCGCGAATTCTTCTTGACTTTCGGTCTTTATTCGCCAACACTATATGGGAGGAGTTCTCGACCGCCATGGCATTAACGCGTCGACAAAAAGAAGTAATGGACTTTCTTGCGGATTTCATCGACCGCAATGGCTACAGTCCTAGCTACGAGGAAATTGCATCCGGATTAGGCTTGGCCTCGCTAGCAACGGTGCACAAGCACATTCAGGCATTGGAATCGAAACAATATTTAAAGCGCAGCTATAACCACAGCCGTTCGCTTGAGGTCGGAGACCGTTTTTTCACTGAAGAAAAGACCAGGCGGCGCAACAACTCGTCTGAGCCCGTCATTCCTCTCCTTGGTCGAATCGCCGCCGGCGTTCCCGTGGAAGCAATCCAAAACCAGGCGGCGCTGCACTTCTCAGATTTTGTTGGAAAAGGCGGCACTTTCGCGCTTGAGGTTAGGGGCGAATCCATGATCGAGGATCACATTTGCAGCGGCGATTTTGTGTTGGCTGAAAAGACCGACCGGGTCCGCGATGGCGATATCGTAGTGGCCTTAGTACACGGTAGCGAAGCTACCTTGAAGCGCTATTATCAACAGCAAGATGGGCGGATCCGACTCCAGCCAGCCAATGCCTCGATGGAGCCTATTTATGTGAAGCCGTCAGACCTGGAGATTCAAGGTCGGGTGCTGGCTGTCATGCGTAAATACTGAACGAAGTTTAGGAATAAACAACTGTCACCGATGCTAAAATTGGGGCAGTGGCGGATCAAACGACAGAACAAAGCGCACCTTCCCCAAGTTTAGGACGGCGACTCGTATTTTGGGACTTCGCGCGTGCCTCATGGCAGTATGACGTGGTCGTCGCCATCATTCTTATTTTCATCTTCGCCACCCCGAGGGACTGGTTTCGCGACCAGCCCAAAGCATCAAGCATCATTCTTATGTCCTCGCAACACGGGTCAAACCGCATCTTTATTGCGAACGACCTGCTCGAATCAGTGCCCGAGGGCGAACGTGCCCGCCGAGCTCAATCTCTAATTCAGCAGCGGACCGGCAAGGTTTGGCATGTTGTGCGCGTGGAACCCATCCGCGATGAAGACGCGCAAGAAGTTAAAGGATTCATCGCATACACCGACCAAAACTAAGAGAAACAGACCCCTCCACCGTAATGAAGACTCTGCTAGTCGTGCTGTGCACCCTTGCGGCTGCGGTAAACGCGCCCGCCGAGAATCTCGAAACTATCTTGAATCGCCTAGATCAGGCTTCGATCACTTTTAAAGGTATGTCAGCTGACGTTCAGATGACGACCTTCACCAAAATCATTGACGACAAAACGGTAGAGAACGGTACCCTGCAAATGCAGCGTCAGAAAGGCAAATCTACCCGCGCCATCATTGATTTTTCGAAGCAAACAGACGCCCGGGTGATAGCCTTCTTCGATAACACGGTTCGCATCTACTATCCCAAACTGAAACTTTATCAGGATTATGACGTCGGTAAGAATAGCGACGTATTAAATCAGTTTTTGCTTCTCGGCTTCGGCTCTTCCGGCAAGGAATTGATGGAAAATTACGAAATCACCAACGCCGGCTCCGAGAAGGTATCCGACCTTGACACAACCCACCTGGTGTTGTCCCCCAAAGCTGAAAAGGTTAAGGAGAAGTTGAGTAAGGTTGAGGTTTGGATTCCTGAGGGAGAATCTTATCCAATTCAGCAAAAGTTTATTGAGCCTTCGGGTAATTACCGAAGAGTCCTATACAGCAAGGTCAATCTGAAGCCGTCCATTAAAGGAAATTTAGAATTCAAATTGCCCTCGGGCACTAAGAAGCAAGGCTCCTAGCGTCGATTACTTCCTTAGCAGCAAAGCGGATGAACGGAAACAAATCCAAAGTAGGCAGATTGGCCTTTATCGACTGGACGCGCGGCTTGGCTGCGGTCATTATGATTCAGGGCCACACTTTCGATTCGTTCACCGCCACTGGTTTACGTAATCAAGGCCCGTTCTTGCTGTCGCAATTTCTGGGTGGCATGCCGCCGGCCATCTTCTTGTTCCTCACGGGCATTACCTTTTCGTTCTTAATGGATAGCCAGGAGCGTCAAGAACCCTCCGGCTGGAAACGGTTTGTGGCAGCTCTCAAGCGTTCCCGTTACCTTTTCATCCTGGCTTTCCTGTTTCGCTTGCAGCTCTACGTCTTTGGGTTCCCTACAAGTCCAGCCAAAGAGATCTTGCGCGTCGACATTCTGAACTGTATGGGCCTCGCAATGTTGCTGTTTGCGCCCATGGCAGTGTTTACTACCCGCGAACGCATCCGGCTCTGCACTATCCTCGGCTTGGTGGTGGCTGGATTGGCCCCATTTATTAGCAACATCGATCCGGCTGGCGTACCCTCTCTTGTACGCGCGTACTTTTTCCCAAATCTTTATGCGTTTGGCTTTTTCCCCTGGGCATCTTTCTTGGCATTTGGCATGGCCGCCGGTAGCGTCATTCGCATCACCAAGCCGGAAGACATGTCGCGCGCTATGCTCTGGATCCTCGCGCTCGGTCTAGGTTTGGTGATCTGTGCTCGTTATTTCACGGAGTTGCCAATCTCGATCTACCCGAAAACTGAGTTCTGGTTGAATAGCCCAGCATTGATTCTGATCAAGCTCGGCGTTGTACTAGCCACTCTTTCGGTTGCCTACCTATGGGTGAATGCCGGGCTTGAAAGTCTCAATTGGAGCGTGTTTCGTCAATTGGGAACAACTTCCCTCCTTGTTTATTGGGTGCATATTGAAATCGTGTATGGGCGTTGGCTTGGCCTTTGGGAGGAAAGCTTAAGCGTTCCGCAGGTTTTGCTTTTCACACTCCTTTTGTTGGCGCTCATGATTGGTATCTCATTGCTTCAAACGCGTTACCAAACGCTCGGTTGGATCTTAAGACCACCTGCTTTACCTGAGCCTCGCCGCGCATCCGGCGATTAGTCCAAAAACGCAAAGTCGGGTCCGCTAGACTCATAGTCAGCGATTCTTGATAAAAAATGCGTTTACTGGTAGTAGAAGATGAAAAACGAATTGCCGACTTTTTGTCACGCGGTTTGCAAAGCGCCGGCTATGCCGTAGATACCGTGAACACCGGCGGCGACGCGGTGGAGCGAGTCCACTCAACCGAATACGATTTGGTCGTTCTTGATTTAGGCCTTCCGGATATGGATGGCTTGCAAGTCTTACAGAAGATCCGAAACCGCAAGGTCATCCCGCCCGTTTTGATCCTTAGTGCCCGCGATTCTGTCGACGACCGCGTCAAAGGCCTCGAGCAGGGCGCCGACGATTACCTCGTGAAGCCGTTCGCCTTTGTGGAGCTTCTGGCGCGTGCGCGTGTGCTTCTTAGACGCGGCCAGCCAACACCCGAAAAGCTTCTCGTTGGCGACTTAACGCTCGATTGCATCCGCCGCAAAGTTACGCGTCTGAATGAGAACATTGAGCTCGCACCCAAGGAATTCAGCATCCTCGAATACATGATGCGGAACCGCGGCCGTCCCCTCAGCCGCACCATGATCGTCGAACATGTCTGGGACATGGATTACGACGGGTTGACGAACATCGTCGACGTATACATACGGCATTTGCGCAGCAAGATCGACGACAAGTTCCCGGCAAAAATGATTCACACTGTTAGGGGCATCGGCTATATGCTCGACGCGCCCGAAACGGCGCAAGCCACTGCCGCACCGGCAGAATTAGCCTAGGGCGTTCGCCATGTTTTGGGACCGTTTCCCGCAAACCAAAATCTTTCGGACTCTTCGCTTCCGACTTGCCGGAACATTTCTTACGCTATTCTCTCTGGTGCTTGCGTTGGTCGCCATCACCGGCACATCGCTTCTAAACTACATTCTCGAAACGCAGAGCACACAAACGCTGCAAGGTGAACTGGGCGCCATTAAGGGCTACATCCATTTCGAAGGCCACAAACCTTACTGGTTCATCGATCTTGGCGACCCAGAAGAGGCGCACATTCACGACCGCCTGAGCGAAGTGTTTGTAATCGCTGACGAACAGGGCCAACTTGATTCACTTTCTTCTTTCGATCACTCGCTCAATCAATTGGGCGACCGCGCAACAATCCTCTCCGAGCTTACCCAAATCCGCAAATCGCAAACACCCCAACCAGTTTATAAAACCATCCTCAGCACTGACAAAATTCCTTACCAAATCATTAGCAGCACACTCGTCGACCATGAGACTGGCGCGCATTGGTATGTGGCGGAAGGCCGCTCGCTGGTGGACGACAACAATGTTCGCCGCAGTTTCCGGCGTCGAGTCCTCATTTTTCTTCCGCTTGCCTTGCTCGCCTGTGCGGTAGTGAGTTGGTTTTCCGTTGGTCGCGCCTTACGCGGACTGCAATCCGTCGATAGCGCCGCGCAAAAAGTCACTGGCTCAAACCTGGGACTGCAAATTCCACGGCGCGGCGCTGACGACGAACTCGACCGCCTGATCGATTCGTTCAACGAAATGAGCCGCCGTCTTAAGGCTTCATTCGAACAAGTTCGCCAGTTCTCGACAGATGTGTCGCATGAACTGCGCACTCCCTTAACTGCCATTCAAGGCCAATTAGAAGTTGCGCTCTTCACCGCTACCACTAAAGAGCAATTGAAGGAGGCCATTGAGAACGCGCTGCAGGATGTCGAGCGCCTCGTAAATCTAGTGCGGGCTCTGCTCTTACTTTCTCAATCGGAATCCGGCCAAATCCCGATGCACAAGAACAGTCTTGATCTCGGACGCCTAGTAGAAGATATCGTCGATCAATTCCAAATTCCGGCTGAAGCCAACAGTTTGCATCTGATGCACACAACCACCCAGGCTGTGCCATGCGAAGTCGATCGCACCCAAATCGAACGCGTCGTCACGAACCTGCTTTCGAACGCCATCAAATACACGCCCGCGGGCGGATGGGTAAAAGCTTACGTCGAACCGCTTGGCAATCAGGTCCGCCTTACCGTTGAAGACTCCGGAGTTGGTATTCCCGCCAGCCACCTTCCGCATATTTTCGACCGCTTCTACCGCGTGCCAGACCCGAATCCGGAAAAAGGTTTAGGCCTCGGACTTAGCTTTGTTGCCGCCATCGTAAAGGCGCACGGTGGAGAAATCCACGTCCACAGCGAAACCGGCAAAGGTTCCCGCTTCGAGGTTGTCTTGCCCACAGGCACCGCCGTCTCAGCTCCCCAATTGGCCGTTCACTAAATCGCGAATTCGATCACTGCCCCACGCTCACAACCACCGTCTTATACCCGCCCTTTTCCGCCACCTGCCGGACCACTTCTTCCACCTGCACAATGGTGGTTTCTTTCACAACCTGAAGTCGAGCGATAGCGTTTGGAGCCGGACTTTTCATGGCAGGCCATTCGCGGGCCGTGATCGAATGGAAATCAATATCGGTCAAGCCATGCCCTGGGCTATACATAAAATCAACCTGCGGCCGGTGTTCGAAGTTTTCTCCGGTCGCAGTCCATACAAGATTCACTTCTTGATTCATGGGCTTTGCTTTCGCTCCTTTTACTTGCGCAATCGCTATTTGGCCTGCAAACGTTGCTGCCAATAGCGCTAACACCGCTAATGTCTTATGGCTTTGAGTCATATCCATTTGCCGCCATCTGTGTCTTCGCCCAAGCAGGCATCTCGTTCGCCTTCGCGACTGTCACAGTGTAGGTCGGAGAGGCGCCGGATTTCTGCTCGCGAACCCAGGTAATTTCTCGCACAACTTTGCCGTCGCAAATCGCAAACGCCTTAAAAGTCGCCCGCGTGGTTCCACCGGGGGGAGGCGCTAACTGACCACCGAATCCCGGTTGGTCAAATGTGGTCAAGGCTCCGTCGTCTGTCCGATACGCGCCGGCTCCCTCGTAGTAGGGATTGGGTTTCGCCGCCGAGTCCGTATTCCAATTCGGCTTCGCGGGGTCGGTTGTCGTTTGATAAGTGCCGCCCGTGGTGGTTATCGTTTTGGCCACGTGGCTGCCATCGGCATTTATGAGTTCGCGGTAAATGAACTGCACGAGATGTGGATTCTTTTTACACTTGATTCTAATTGCGATACCGTCAGTGTAGCCACTGGATGTTTTCGACGGATCTGAACAGGCCGTCACGGGGTTCGCCACATTGTGGCTCAATGCGCTCATCGTCACTCCTGTTCGGACCTGAACTGCGTCATCGTCAAATTGCTGAGTTCCACCGTCGAAGCAAATATTCTGAACAGGAGGCACTGGAGCTTCTTTGCTCATACTGAGTCCCCCAGATACTTGCCCGCGCTCGCCGCGTAGGTACGCACTTTGGCCCAAAGCCTTTCCAGTCTCGCCTCGGGGCTCACAATCCGAAGATCGCGAAGCACATTCGAGATCCAAGGATAAAGCGGATCGTCGGTCACGCCGTGACCGAACACCAGCATTAGGCCTGCCAAAACGTTATCGCCCAGCGGAAGACCGAACTTTTCCGCCTGCCCTGTCGCTTCTGAGGCAATCTTTCTGAGCTGACTGTCGGACACATCATTCGACTTCTCCGGGTATAGCTCTTGAAGCCAATTCCTCAAGCGCTCAATCCTCCGTTGGTCTGGCGGAGGAAGGTGCGGGGGAAGACCCGTCAAGCTGGCGAGCGCACGTCTAGCGAACTCGTTGTTTGGACCCATCACACGATTCAGGTAAAGAGTCAGGTCCCGATGCAGCACCACCGCACGAACATGAGCCTTAGAAAATCGATCGTTCAGTATTTGGGCCGCCCATTCGAACTGGGGATCGGTATCGAATTCGCTGCCTAACAGCAGCATTGTGTCGATGTAAAAACGAACGTGGTCCTGGTCGAAGAAGGAGTAGGTCTCCGCACGTTGCATCCCGAGGCGGACCAAATGCTCGACACCTCTGTCGCCCGCTGCTTCGCACAAACGCGGCGCATACTCACGGCAATGTCTCAGCAAGGCCTTTTCGGCGCTCGCCCGCAGCGAATCGCTAAATATCTGAAGTTGAGTCTGACGAATGAGCACTAGACCGCCAACTCTCGCTTCAACACTTCCCCGCCCTTGATCGTAAACTCCAGAAAACTACCGGCGTTTTCGTCCTCGGTAATGAAGCTTTTCACGGGACCGAAAAATTCAACCGCTTGCTCTTTATCTGTAGTTGGCAGAAAAACTCGCAACACCCGAGGATCATAGTAACGAAAGAGGACTTTGCTGCCGCTGGGCAGCTTGACTGTCAGAAGGCGGCGGAGATGTTTCCGAACCTCTTTAAGCGGCTGCTCGCAAGTCAGAAACACGCCCCAGCTTTGTTGCCGGCCTTCATCTTCCAGCGTCTTCAGCAAAGGCGAAGCCTCTGGTAAGCGCACCAAATACGGAGCCACCGACGACATCTCAGCGCCGCGCGCGCCTTCGTAAAGCGACTGATGTTCGGCTCCCGCATGTTTTAACAGTTCGACGATCTTCGGCTCACGAGCCGCATCCAAAATCGCGTACAGCGGCTGAAACTCAATCCACAATTTACTCAATGGCTGGCTTTGCGAAGGCGCATCAACATCTTGGAAATGGACCGCGAAGCGCGTACTGCCAATTAGTATTTCGTCGCCGTTTCTGAGTTCGCCCGAACGAACCTTGTTTCCGTTAACCAACAGCCCGTTCGCACTGTCGTTGTCTTTGATGGAACAGACCTTAACGCCACACTGCAGAATGCAGTGGATTCCAGACATGAACCGGTCGTTGCGAAACGACGCGTCGGCTTGCGCGCTTCGCCCAACGCGGACGATTTGGCCTGATTGAAACTCGATTTGCCGTCCCAGGTGAGGTCCTGTCAGAACCTTTATCACGACCTTCATGCTGTCTGCTAATCTGCGGAACCCCCGACGAACGGGGTACCGTGGGCGGCCGCGTTAGTCATGCAGGCGCATTGGGATGAAACTGGGGTTAGATCCGGCATCGGAGGCGCGACAGCATCGCCGATAATTACCGTTGGAAAGCCCATCAATATCGGGTTCATTGGACCTAACGCCAAACCCGGTTTCTCGACCACAATGTCACCCATGCGGCAAGCCGCCATGCCGTTAATAAAGACGCTAAGACTACCCTTCATGACCGAGCCAACCCCATCGGCTCCGCTGACGTTCACCGCCGGGCAGGCATGTTGGTCAATCATCGCGCGCCATGCAGGCATGCCGCCTATGAAGACATTCGGACTTCCCAAGCCGGGAGACAAGGGTGCTCCGTGAGTCGTCGGATCACCCACTCGGGCGGCAGGGGGCATACTTTTCCTAATCGGGAGTATACACCGCGACGCCATTCCGTGCAAATACTTGGGTTTGCAATCCTTTGCAAGTAAATTCCTAATAATCGCTTCAATTTAGTAAAAACTAGCCATATTTTGTATTGAAAGCGCTTGTAATTTGTTATAGGCTGATCTAGGCCCATAGTGTTAAAGGGCTATGCAGGAGAGGTTCCATGCTGAAACCGAGTCTCGTTTTTGTTTTGTCCGTCGTTTTTAGCGCTGCCGCCTTCGCTCAGACCGCCACAGTATTAGGCACAGTCACCGACCCGAGCGGCTCCGTCATTCCCAACGCAACAATTACTATCACCAATACCGCCACCGGCGTTAAACGCTCTATCCAGACTAATTCCAGCGGCAGCTACACAGCGCCGGAACTGCCGATTGGGCCGTATGCGATAACGGCAGAATCGGCTGGCTTTAAGCGTTATGAACGCACCAACCTCAAGCTGGATTCCAACGACGTTGTTCGTGTGGATGCAGCACTGCAAATCGGCCAGATATCCGATAGCGTCACCGTTGAGGCACAAGCAGTCAAAGTCGAATCCGATTCGAGCGAGATCAGTGATCTTATCTCCGGCAAACAAGTCGAAGAGTTGGCTATCAACGGGCGTCACATGGCGGCGCTGGCCATACTGACGCCTGGAGCAGCTTCGGATTTGCCGGATTTCAATCTTCCGGTTTCGGTCGGCGCCAGCACCAACATTAGTTTCAACGGACAGCGCCCGGAACACAACGTCTGGATGATAGACGGCGGCGAAAACTACGACCGAGGTTGCGGCGGCTGCGTCACCATGATGCCGGCGGTGTCCGCTATCGCCGAGTTCAACACCATCACCAGCAACGGCGCCAGCGATATCGGCATCGGCTCCGGCGGCAACATCAACATGGCGATTAAATCAGGTACGCGCGATTTTCACGGCGAGGTCTACGAATACTTCCGTAACGACGCCATGGACGCCAACAACTTCTTCGCCAATAAATACGGCACGCCCGTTCCCGAACTTCGCTACAACATCTACGGTTGGAACGTGGGCGGACCGGTTTTCATTCCAAAGGTCTACAACGAAGCCCGCAAGAAAACATTCTTCTTCTGGAATCAGGAGTGGCGCAAGTTCGTGGTGGGTACCCAAATCACTGCCACGGCTATTCCGCAAGCGCAACGCAGCGGCGATTTCAGCGGGTTGAGCACTCCCATCTTGGTGCCTAACACTCAATACGCGGCGCAAAACTCTAAGTTCGCGAGCCTAGGGCTAACTCCTGGCCAGCCGTTCCCCGGCAATAAAATCCCCTCGTCGCTGATCGATCCGAACGCAGCCCTCTTCTTATCGTCGGGCGCATTGCCTCTGCCCAATGGAGCCAACAACCAATACTCTGGATCGAAGGGTGCGCCGACAACCGTTCCCGAAACACTGCTGCGCTTCGATCATTACTTCTCGGACAAGATCTCGCTGATGGGCCACTATATTCACGACAACACAGACCAGCAATTGGCCACGTCTCTTTGGAGCAGTGATACATACCCCACGATCGGCACTAACTTCAAAAATCCCTCATGGGGCGGAGTCGTGCATCTTACCGAATCCATCAGCCCCAATCTTTTGAATGAAGTCTCGTTCAACCTAAACGGCAACTGGATTGATCTCACACCGCTAGGCATTTACCAAAAACCCGCCGGCTGGACCGCTACATCTTTGTTCGATCACAACGCACTGAACCGCTTACCAACCGTGAGCGTGGGCGGGAGTTACGGAGTCAACTACGACCCCGCGTCTTGGCCGTGGCGAAACGCCGCCTGGGATAAACAAGTTCGCGACGACGTCTCCTGGACCAAGGGCCAGCACAACATGAAACTGGGCGGCCAGTTTATGCGCTATTCGAAGAACCAAGATATCTTCGGCGATACGCAAGGTGACTACACTTTTGACGGCAGCTTTACCGGGAATGCCGTTGCCGACTTCCTTCTTGGTTATTCCAAGAGTTACAGCCAGTTAGATCTGGAAGACCGCACGCATACACGGACCAGTACCGGTTCTTTCTATTTCACCGATAACTGGCGGGTTAACAAGCGACTTACTCTTAATCTGGGAGCGCGCTGGGAGATCATTCCGCACGCTTACGACGTGCAAAATCGCTTGTCTAACTTCTATCCAAATCTTTACAATCCTGCGAACGCCGCGCAATTCAACTCAAACGGTAGTCTGAATGAATCTGGACCGGGATTCAGCACCGTTGCCAACGTACCTCTTGGCAACATTCCGTTCTATCTGAACGGTGTAGTAATAGCGGGTCAAGACGGCACGCCGCGCGGCATGGTGAAAAATGACTATGGCACCATCGGTCCGCGTGTTGGCTTTGCTTACGACCTGACAGGCAAAGGCAAAACGATCGTGCGCGGCGGCTATGGCATGTTCTACGAGCGCGTACAGGGGAACGATGTATACAACATGGGACCCAATCCGCCTTTCGGCTACAACGCGAGCTTGAGCAGTGTCTCTTTTTCTAACCCAAACCTAAGCATCATCAACGGCCAGGCAGCGAGTGTGCCCAGCTACCCCGCTACGATTACGGCACTCTCTTACAACAACTACCAGCCGCCCACTTCGGCGCAATGGAACTTTGGCATTCAACACCAAATCTCGGAGCGCTCGGTATTGAGCGTGGCGTATCTGGGCAACGCCGATTACCATCAACGCGACGAGCGAGAGATCAACGCTTTGGCACTCAACGATCCAAATCGTGCCGCAGTGATCGCCGGCACTTACACGGCCAATTTTGATCGTCCGTATCTGGGTTATAGCAACATCTTGCTGGGTGAAAGCGCTAGTAACACGCACTATAACTCTTTGCAACTTAACTACCGGCTGGACAACTGGCACGGGTTGACTTTCCAAGGTTCATACACGTGGGCCCACAGCTTGGGAATAGCGCCCGGCGGCGGTGGCGATTTCAATACACTCTCAGATCCGTATAACCGTTATTACGATTACGGGCCAACGGGTCTTGATCGCCGGCAAACCTTAACGCTTAACTACATCTACGCTTTGCCGTTTTATAAAGATGCCAAGGGCCTTACCGGTTCATTACTGGGCGGCTGGACGCTTTCGGGTATCACGCTTTGCGAAACAGGACTGCCGTTGAATGTAACACTCAGCAACGACAATCTGGGACTCGGCGGCAACACTACCGACCGGCCTAATATTGTGAGCAACGTGAACTATCCAGGAACGGTTGCCCAATGGTTTAACACCAATGCATTTGCGGCACCCGCGCCACTAGCATTTGGCAACGCGCAGGAGGGAGCAGTTCGAGGTCCTGGGCGCATTAACTTCAACCTGCAAATGTACAAGAATTTCCGGCTTCCGAAAGAAGGGATGAATCTGAAGTTCGGAGCGGAATTCTACAACGCCTTTAACCACACGCAATTCCACGATGTGAACACATCATTTGGCCAGAGTAACTTTGGGCAAGTGGTTGACACTTACGACCCACGAGTAATTGAGCTTTCACTTAAGTTCGCGTTCTAAACAGTGGAAGGGGTGAAGGTTCTGCTAACGCCCCCTTCGAACCGACTTAGTTTGCCTTTATCCATCGCATGACGGCCGCTTAGCGTCCGACTCGGATTCCGAGTCGGAGTCGGGTGGAGTGGGAGGTTGGGAGGTGTTGCGCGATGGGTAGTAAAGAGGGTCCTCGTAGATAGGCGAGTGCTTTCGGCGAATGATTTCGCGGATTTCTTCAGCGGTACCACAGCGCACTATGGGAGGTGGCGGGCAATCGTCGTAATTGGGTTCGTCGGAGGCGCGGGATAGTTTGTGGGCTTTGTAGTGGGCTTCGAGCAAGCGGCATTCGCGTTGGAAAGCGCGCTCAGCGTTGTTCTTATAGCGCAGCATGAGATCGTGCGTTTTGGTTTGTTCGGGTGTCCATAGGAACGCTGCTTTGCCGTCGATGGACATGATGAATTCGTTGAATTGGCGCTGGCAGCGGAGGCGATACCACTCGGCTTGCGCGGTGCGGAGAACGAAGTCGGCTTCGAGAGATTCAGGGCGCGGCTTGTAAGCGTCTTCCCAGCGGGATTTGAGGATCTCCCAGCCGAACTCGGATTCCTGAGGCAGGATGAGAGTGGTAGCGCAGGCACCATGTTTGAGGGCGTTGGCGGCAGATTTCGCTTTCCCTTCGGCGGAGGTGGGGCCAGTGCGGCCGGAGTTACGTTTCTTTCGTTCAGGATTCGGCGAATCCGAATGATCGTCGACGGGCGGCGCGGCGGCCGGATCGTCAAAGATGTCTTCGTGCGAATTCATATTTTCTGAGCTCAGTGTGAAATGGCGGCGTGCGAGGCGGATAGGTAAAAATGAGGTAAGTGACGGACAGCATGGGAGATAAAAAATCGGAAAGTTTTGTCACCGGGAGAGAAAGGAGTTAGGAGCTGGGAGTCAGGAGTCAAGAAGTCGAGGAGTTAATAGAGCCGTGGTTTTTACATTGGAGGGCGAAAAACCGGGGACACGCCTGCGGAGATTATCCAAGCCGTGATTTCAGCGGTGCCCGGAGTGTCCCCTGTTTTTCCTGCAAGCAAGTTGGCGAAACGAACTTCGAATGGGTTCGAATTTTCAAAAACACCTAGCGCTGTGCTGCGGACTGAGTTCAGCGGCAGTAAGCCATCGAAATAAATGAGACTGGCCACGACTCTTTCTAGCGGCTCCACTCGCTGGTGGTGCGCCCAACCCGAAGCCGCCAACGGCCGAGTTGTGGTCGGAAACAGTTACTTTTGGCGCAAGGGCAAAACTCATTACATCGTGAGCATTGATCTTCATGACTATTTCTCGCCGGAGGCAAAGCTTTCTAGTCGTGGGCCGCACGTTATTGTGCAAGCAGCGTATGAGGAGCGCGATAGCGAGGATACATGAGGGTAACTGGGGCTTTGCTGGTGTTAGCGGCTGCGGCTATGGTTGCAGCCATTCCGAGTGCCGAATCGAAAGCTGAGGTTTGGTCAGAAGCAGTAGCCAGGTTCGTAACCGATCCTCAGTTTTACCGTCACGTGCCGCGCGACCAAATCCAACAGCGTTTTCAGCCGATTTTTCGGCCTGGACAGATCAGCTTCGAGACCGGCCCGGGCCTTGGCCGGAACCCGGACATGGGAATTGTTTACACGTTTACGAACCTGCGAACGCTAGGCAAAGGTGAGAAGGCGCTGCCCCAGAGATTGGGAATAGAGTCGATTCAGTTGGTGCTGCTCCCAACCGACCCCGATGGCGAGGAGATCTATCCGCTTTTGAAAACGAAGCTCCTGCGTCGGCTTCGCAAGCCAATCTGGAATCTTACTGTTGATGATAAGGCGTACTTTTGGCGGAAGGGAAAATCGCACTATTTCGTGAGTGTGAATCTTCATGATTTCTATCGTCCGGAGATTCCGTTGCCTGGACCGGGGCCGTTTGTGATTGTGGAGGCTGGGGAGGAAGAGGGAGATGGTGAGGAGCCTTGAGGGTAATTCATCAAACCTCTCCCCCGTTTGTATTTGAACTTTACGATTCGTAAGGCCTTCTGCCTCTCGAGCAACGGAGATGTCGCGACGCGGATCGCCGCCAGTAGGGAACGGCTGCAGCACCGGCACGTGCCGCTAAGGCTGAACAGGAGTACCGCCGTAGTTTAATCTACGCACCTCACATGAGGCGCGACCGGTGTAAAACTGGGCTTCGGGCGATCCAGGATTGTTTCAATCCACGCGCCTCACATGAGGCGCGACTTCTTCGTGGGCATCGGTATCTTGGCAGTCGATGTTTCAATCCACGCGCCTCACATGAGGCGCGACATCCCTCAGCTCGCGGCCAGGTCCCGTTTCGTTGTTTCAATCCACGCGCCTCACATGAGGCGCGACCGTCAGGTCCTAGCGAAACATTCTTAAGCTCTTGCGTTTCAATCCACGCGCCTCACATGAGGCGCGACATTTATTGCGCGTTTAAAAAGGGCAATTGACGGGGTTTCAATCCACGCGCCTCACATGAGGCGCGACCGTCGGTTTCAGAGATACATTCGGGATGCTCGTCGTTTCAATCCACGCGCCTCACATGAGGCGCGACGTGCCATAGACATTGACGGTCGGTATATACAGCTGGTTTCAATCCACGCGCCTCACATGAGGCGCGACCAGCGGCGGCTACATCGATATCCAGTATCAAGTGTTTCAATCCACCCGCCTCACATGAGGCGCGACTTAGCTCACTGCCGCCTGCCCTGTCATATAGGCAGTTTCAATCCACGCACCTCACATGAGGCGCGACCTCGCGACTTGTCGCCTGTCAGGAAGGCGATGCTCGTTTCAATCCACGCGCCTCACATGAGGCGCGACAGAATATTCGCGGAGGGAAGTCGAAGCTTGGTATGTTTCAATCCACGCGCCTCACATGAGGCGCGACGCGCACTGCGAAGGCGGCGGTGGCTTATCCCGCCGGTTTCAATCCACGCGCCTCACATGAGGCGCGACGTAGTACACCTCTCCATCGCTGACTGTCAAATCCGGTTTCAATCCACGCGCCTCACATGAGGCGCGACCTCGCGACATGACCAAGATGGCAGACACGCTAGAGTTTCAATCCACGCGCCTCACATGAGGCGCGACCTTCGAACTTTAGCCTGGTTCGCCGCCGTCTCAGGTTTCAATCCACGCGCCTCACATGAGGCGCGACGCCACCGGCTGGCTCAATTCACGGAGCTGGACCGGGTTTCAATCCACGCGCCTCACATGAGGCGCGACGGCGCAAGTGATCGCGCTTCTGGAGGCCAACGCGTTTCAATCCACGCGCCTCACATGAGGCGCGACTGAATTCCCTTTCGCCCTTCATCCCGGTGCCTGTGTTTCAATCCACGCGCCTCACATGAGGCGCGACACAACTATTGCTCAAGTGCTAGACGTTGGGCCCGAGTTTCAATCCACGCGCCTCACATGAGGCGCGACATCAACTCGCTCAAGAAGGATCTAACTGTCAGGCGTTTCAATCCACGCGCCTCACATGAGGCGCGACCAGTAGCGATGTAATGCTCGATATTCGCGAATTTGTTTCAATCCACGCGCCTCACATGAGGCGCGACGTGTTTTGTGGTGCTAAAGGCATGTCTCGTGTAGAGTTTCAATCCACGCGCCTCACATGAGGCGCGACGTGCGCGCAGGTAAAAAACATGACAACGTAATAGAGGTTTCAATCCACGCGCCTCACATGAGGCGCGACTCGAGCCGGATCAGTACCGAGTAGGTACCGCTATGTTTCAATCCACGCGCCTCACATGAGGCGCGACGTGACACGCCGGACAGGGTACGCGAGCAAACCTGGTTTCAATCCACGCGCCTCACATGAGGCGCGACGCCGCATGTTCCAGAGTGATTGCGAGAAGGTACTGGTTTCAATCCACGCGCCTCACATGAGGCGCGACGAATGTTAACGGTCGTTTGAAAACGTAGAAATTTGAACTTTGGCCGGCCCAGCAACATCATCTGCGCCGGAGGCGCAATTTCTCGTCCGATCATCTGCACCTCCGATTGGCGCTGACAACTTCACTTCATCTCCTCGCCAGGCGTCCCGATTTGCATAATCTTGGACCGTGAAGCGCGATTAGTAAAGCCTGCGCCGTTAGGCAGGGCGAATCACCAAACGGGAGAGATATTGAGAATCGCTCGATTCGAGGTTCCGACGACGCTTCTTTCCATTCTTGCGTTAGGTATACAGGCGACTCCTAAAGTCCCTGAGTGAAGTTCGTGGAGATTCAGATTGTCTTGGCGCTACCTATTTCGATAGAGGTCACAGATGCGGAACGCCGTTACTGCCATTCTTCTTCTTTCTGGAGCAACTGGTTTGGTCGCGAGGGACGGGCCAATAGTAAAAATCCAAGTCGTTGAATCCTTGGCCAGCGAACGCCACTACACAAGAAATGTGCCAGCGACCGAGGGTCGATCCGTAACCAACTGCAACAATATTGCGATTGGAAGTCAGCTAGGTGGCACTACCGTTGCCAATGGAAGCTCAAACTGTACGACAAGTACAAAACCTGGTCGACCTGCAAGAACAATAGAGGGAACAGTCCCACAGATGCATATTCGCGTGATCATGGCTGATGGACGTCATGCAACCTTATGGTGCCAGTCCGGGTTTCGGCATTGCGAA
>Ga0182012_10003489_pt1 | contig 16750 bp, 16 predicted proteins | sample 612S2SmetaG_FD_120486 | JGI IMG/M metagenome (GOLD analysis project Ga0182012, IMG submission 120486) | Permafrost microbial communities from Stordalen Mire, Sweden - 612S2S metaG | ecosystem: Environmental > Terrestrial > Soil > Wetlands > Permafrost | place: Sweden: Stordalen | collected...
GACCGTAAAGGGCGGCGCTTATTTCCCGATGACGGTGAAGAAACATTTGCGCGCCCAGGAAATCGCGGCGCAAAACCGGTTGCCTTGCATTTATCTGGTCGATTCCGGCGGCGCCAATTTGCCAACTCAAGACGAGGTCTTTCCGGATCGCGATCACTTCGGGCGCATTTTCTATAATCAGGCCATGCTGTCCGCCCAAGGCGTCGCGCAGATCGCCGTGGTCATGGGCTCATGCACGGCCGGCGGCGCCTATGTTCCGGCGATGTGCGACGAGACGATCATTGTGCGCGGGCAGGGGACAATTTTTCTTGGTGGCCCGCCGCTCGTCGCCGCGGCGACCGGGGAAGTCGTCACGGCCGAGGAGCTGGGCGGCGCCGACGTGCATTGCCGGCGCTCGGGCGTCGCGGATCATTGCGCCGAGAACGACGCGCACGCGCTTGGCCTGACGCGCGAATTGGTCGCGAATATCGAGCGACGACGCCCTCCTTCCATCGCGGCGCGAAAATCGGCGCCGCCGCGTTATGACACCGACGAATTGCTGGGCCTCATTCCCGCGGATTCGCATAAGCCCTTCGATATTAGAGAGGTGATCGCTCGTATCGTCGACGAAAGCGCCTTTGACGAATTCAAACCGCTCTATGGCGCCACATTGGTGACGGGCTTCGCTCATATCTGGGGTTACCCCGTGGGAATTTTCGCCAACAACGGAATTCTATTCAGCGAAAGCGCGCAAAAGGGCGCGCATTTCATGCAAATTTGCGCAAAAAGACGCATGCCGGCGATTTTTCTGCAAAACACCACCGGCTTCATGGTGGGCGCCAAATATGAAGCCGCCGGGATCGCCAAGGACGGCGCCAAGATGGTGACGGCGGTGGCGACGGCCGCCGTGCCGAAATTCACCGTCATCATAGGCGGCAGCTTCGGCGCGGGCAATTACGCGATGTGCGGACGCGCTTATTCGCCGCGCTTTCTGTGGATGTGGCCAAACGCCCGCATCAGCGTGATGGGCGGCGAACAGGCCGCGAGCGTGCTCTCTCGCGTTCGGCGCGACGCGCTCAAGGCGCGCGGCGAGAGCTGGACGCCTGACGAGGAAGAGGCGTTCAAGGCGCCAATCCGCGAGCAATATGAGCGGCAGGGGAGTCCTCTCTATTCCAGCGCGCGGCTTTGGGACGATGGCGTGATCAATCCCATCGATACGCGCCGTGTGCTTGGTCTCTGTCTTTCCGCGAGCGCGAACGCGCCCATCGAGGAAACACGATTCGGACTATTTCGCATGTGAGCGCGGAGCGATGGATTTATTGGAGTCGATCGACGATCGCGGCGTCGCGACATTGACGCTGAACCGCCCCGAGCGCCACAACGCTTTCGACGGAAAATTGATCGCGCATCTAACGGACGCCTTGCGGGGGCTGGACGCGCGAGCCGACATTCGCGTCGTCATTATCCGTGGCGATGGACCGAGCTTTTCCGCGGGCGCCGACGTCGAATGGCTGAAGCGGATGGCCGCCGCCTCGTTCGGAGAAAACCTCGCCGACGCTAGCGCGCTCGCCGATTTAATGCACGGGCTCGACCGTCTGTCGAAGCCGACCGTCGCTTATGTTCACGGCGCGGCCTATGGCGGCGGCGTGGGTCTCGCCGCCTGTTGCGACATCGTGATCGCGACCGAGCGCGCGAGCTTTTGCTTGAGCGAAGCAAAGCTCGGGATCATTCCCGCGGTGATTGGACCTTTTGTCATCCGGGCGATCGGCGCGCGCCAGGCGCGACGCTATGCCCTGACCGCCGAAGTTATTTGCGCGCGGACCGCGCGCGAGATCGGTCTTGTTCATGAGGTTGCGAGCGAAGAGGATTCGCCCGCCTTGCGCGAAAAAATTGTCGCGGCGTTGTTGCGTTGCGCGCCCGGCGCGCAGGCCGAGGCCAAGTCCCTGGTCTCTTTTTGCCAAGCCCGCGCGATCGACCACGAGCTGGCGCGCGAGACGGCCCGGAGGATAGCTGAGCGGCGCGCCTCGCCCGAGGGCCGCGAGGGCCTCGAAGCCTTTCTCGAAAGGCGCTCGCCTTCATGGAAAGGCTAAGATGTTTGAAAGACTGCTGATCGCCAATCGCGGCGAGATCGCTTGCCGCGTCATCAGAACCGCCAAGCGGCTCGGAATAACGACGGTCGCCGTCTATTCGGAGGCCGATGCGGGCGCGCTGCATGTCGATCTGGCGGACGAAGGGTGGCTGATCGGTCCAGCGCCAGCGCGAGAGAGCTATCTGTCGATTGACAAAATCATCGAGATCGCGCGCCGTTCGGGCGCGCAAGCCGTGCATCCCGGATATGGCTTTCTGTCGGAGAACGCGCGATTTTCAGAAAGCTGCGCGCGAGCGGGCCTGATCTTCGTCGGACCTCCGGCGTCCGCCATGCGACTGATGGGCTCGAAGGCTTCCGCCAAGGCGCTGATGGAGCGCGCTGGCGTCCCGGTGGCGCCGGGCTATCACGGCGAGGCGACGGATATGGCGACGCTGAGCGAGGCGGCGGCACGCATTGGCTTTCCCGTGCTGATCAAGGCGTCGAGCGGCGGCGGTGGGCGCGGAATGCGCGTCGTGCGCGAGGCGGGAGAGTTGTCCGAGGCCATCGCCGGCGCGAAGCGCGAAGCGCGGGCCTCCTTTGGCGACGACCGCCTGCTGATCGAAAAATATTTGTGCCGGCCAAGACATGTCGAAATTCAGATATTCGCCGACGCGCATGGCGGCTGCGTGTCCTTTCTCGAGCGTGATTGCTCGATGCAACGGCGTCATCAGAAAATTCTCGAAGAGACGCCCGCCCCAAATCTTTCGCCAGAACCGCGCCGGGAGATGCGGCGGGCTGCCGTGGAGGCGGCGCGGGCGGTCGGCTATATCGGCGCGGGAACGGTCGAATTTCTGGTTCAAAACGAAAATTTTTACTTTCTGGAAATGAATACGCGGCTCCAGGTGGAGCATCCGGTCACCGAGATGATCACGGGGCAAGATCTGGTCGAATGGCAACTGCGCGTCGCTTCCGGCGAGCGGTTGCCGATGACGCAAGATGAGTTGTGGATGCGCGGCTGCGCGATGGAGGCGCGGATCTGCGCCGAGGATCCCACACGCGACTTCATGCCCTCGGTCGGCGAAATCGCGCATCTGCGGCCGCCGCGCGAAAGCGAGGCCGTCCGCGTCGACACAGGCGTGCGGAGCGGCGACCGCGTTACCCATTATTATGATTCGCTGCTGGCGAAGCTGATCGTATGGGGCGCGGATCGCGCGGAGGCGCTTCGACGGGTGCGCGCGGCGCTCGAAACCTTCGAGATTGTGGGCGTTTCGACCAATCTCGATCTGCTGCGCGCCCTTGTCGTTGATCCGAAATTTCAGCACGGCGAATATGACACCGGATTCGTCGAAGCCGAGGCGGCGCGATTGACGATGGCGCCGACGCCGACGCGGGACGAGGAGGAGATCATTCTGGCGGCTGCCGCCGCCGCTCGGCTCGCCGATCAGCGGAGACGGGACGAGGCGAGCGCGGCCGAGCATGGCGATCCGTGGTCGCCCTGGGCGATCGGCGATGGATGGCGCGTCGATGGGAGGGGCCATCACGACATCGAATTCGACTTTCACGGGAGCAGTCTGCGCGCGAGAATTCATCCCGTCGCCCCGGAACGTTTTCACCTCGAAACACCCTCGTTTTCCGCTGATGTCGACGCAAGGGAGCATGACGGGAGAATGCGGCTTCGCGTCGATGGCGAGGCGCGCGAAGTCGGGCTCGTCCGGCGCGGCGAGGAAATAGTGGTGATTTTGTCGGGCCGCAATTATGCGCTGACGCCCATCGATCCGTTGAAGCCGCCCGCGCGAGCGGCCGATCTGGATCAGCAGTTGCGCGCGCCGCTGCCGGCCAGGGTGACGCGCATCTTCGTCGCGCAAGGAGAGAAAGTGAAAAAGGGAGCGCCGCTCATCAATCTTGAAGTCATGAAAATGGAAGTCGCATTAACCGCGCCGCGAGACGGCCAGATCGAGAGTATTCTTTGCGCGGAGGGAGAATGGATGGCGGAAGGCGCGACACTGGCGGCCTTGGTCGAGGAAAAAGCCGCATGACGCTGCCGCCCCGCGTGCGCATAGTCGAGGTTGGCCCACGCGATGGTCTCCAGAACGAAGCCGCGTTCCTTTCCGTCGACGCCAAGGTTGCCTTCATTGAAATGCTGGCGCGGGCGGGTCTGATCTCGATCGAGGCGGGAAGTTTTGTATCGCCGAAGGCGGCGCCGCAAATGGCGTCGACCGGCGAGGTTTTGGAGAAATTGCGCGGGCGCGCCGACCTCCGGGTGTCGGTCCTCGTCGCCAATCCGCGCGGATTGGAGGCGGCGTTCAAAGCGGGGGCCAGGGAGCTCGCCGTCTTCGCCGCCGCGTCGGAGACGTTCTCGCGACACAACATCAATTGCTCGATCGCCGAGAGTCTCGCGCGTTTCAAGGTTATGGTCGAGGAGGCGGCGCGCCGGGGAATTTGGGCGCGGGGCTATGTCTCCTGCGCGCTCGGATGCCCTTATGAGGGAGCCGTCGCGCCAGCGCAGGTAGCGGCGGTCGCGCGAGAGCTGCGCGCCATCGGATGCGCGGAGGTTTCGCTGGGCGACACCATCGGCGTCGGCACGCCGCTGGAGGCGCGACGATTGGCGGAGATGGTCGCGCGCGAAATCGGACTGGAGCGCGTCGCCGTCCATTTCCACGACACTTATGGTCAGGCGCTCGCCAATATCTTCGCCTGGCTCGAAGCGGGCGTCACTGGCGTCGATAGTGCCGTCGCGGGTCTCGGCGGCTGTCCTTATGCTCCGGGCGCCAGCGGCAATGTCGCGACGGAAGATGTGATTTACATGCTAAACGGTTTGGGCGTCGAAACAGGGGTCGAACTCGGCGCCTTGCTTCAAGCGGGCGCGTATATTTCGCGGCTTCTCAATCGCGGCCCCGCCAGCGCTGTCGCGCGGGCTTTCGCGGCCAAGCGGCGCTCGCCATAAACGGAGCGCTTGTCATGACGTGGCCGCGCCCCAGATTCCCAGAGTGACGGAAGCGGGTGCGGCGATGTTTTCGACGTTTGGATTGAGCGACGAACAACTCGCGATGCGTGAAATGGCTTTAGGGTTCGCGCGCGAGAAAATCGCGCCGCAGGCGCTGGAGTGGGACAGGGAGAAATATTTTCCCGTCGAAACCCTGCGCGAGGCGGCGGCGCTGGGGATGGCGGCGATGGGCGCGCGCGAGGAGTTTGGCGGTTCGGGTCTTTCCCGCTTCGACGCGGTTCTCGTTTTCGAGGCCTTGGCGACGGGCTGCCCGAGCATCGCGGCCTATCTTTCCGTGCACAACATGTGCGCCTGGATGGTGGACGCTTTCGGCTCCGCGGCACAGCGGCGCGCCTGGCTTCCCCGCCTCGCCTCGATGGAGGTCTTGTCGAGCTATTGTCTCACCGAACCCGGTTGCGGCTCCGACGCGAGCGCGCTGCGGACAAAGGCCGAGCGTCGCGGCGATCGGTTTGTCGTGAACGGCGAGAAGCAGTTCATCTCCGGGGCGGGCGCGGGGGCCAAGGACCATCTCTATCTCGTGATGGCGCGAACCAGCGGAGACGGTCCCGCAGGCATATCGGCCTTGCTCGTCGAAGGCGGGACACCCGGACTGACCCTCGGCGCGTCGGAGCGAAAGATGGGCTGGAACGCCCAGCCGACGCGCGCGGTGAGCTTCGAGAATTGTCACGTGCCTGTCCAAAACCTGCTGGGAGCGGAAGGGCAGGGCTTCAAGATCGCGATGGCGGGATTGGACGGCGGCCGCCTGAACATCGGCGCCTGTTCGCTTGGCGGCGGACAGGCGGCGCTCGACAAGACCGTTCGCTATTTGCGCGAGCGCAGGGCTTTCGGCCGATCGCTCGACGAGTTTCAGGCGTTGCAGTTCCGCCTTGCCGACATGGCCACGGAACTCGAAGCGGCGCGCGCGCTGCTTTGGCGGGCCGCGGCGGCGCTGGGCGCGGGCGCGGCGGGCGCCGCGACGCTTTGCGCCATGGCCAAGCGCGTCGCCACCGACGCGGGATTCGCCGTCGCCAATGACGCGCTGCAATTGCATGGCGGTTATGGCTATCTATGCGACTACGGGATCGAGAAGATCGTCCGCGATTTGCGGGTGCATCAAATTCTCGAAGGCGCCAATGAAATCATGCGCGTCATCGTCGCGCGGGACATATTGGGAGCGTCGCGGCGACATGAGTGAAGCCGATCTGCTCATATCGCGTATCGGTCATTTGGGGTCGATCCGCTTGAACCGCCCGAAGGCGCTCAACAGCTTGACCCTAGGCATGGTGCGCGGTTTCACGCGCGCGCTGGACGAGTTTGGATTGGACGCGAGCGTCCACGCCGTTCTGGTGACGGGAGAGGGCGAGCGCGGGCTTTGCGCGGGCGGCGATATTCGCGCGCTATACGATTTGCCGGGCGCCGAGCGCGCTTCGTTCAAGGCGTTTTGGCGCGAGGAATATGAGCTGAATGCGCGTATCGCCTTTTTTCCAAAGCCCTATGTCGCGGTGATGGACGGCGTCGTCATGGGCGGCGGCGTTGGCGTCTCGGCGCATGGAAATCGCCGCCTCGCGACCGATCGCACGCGCCTCGCTATGCCGGAGACCGGCATCGGCTTTATCCCGGATGTCGGCGGCTCCTGGCTTCTGACGCGCGATGGCGGCGCCGGCGTATATATGGCGCTTTCCGGCGCCAGCGTGACCGCGGCGGACGCGATCCACGTTGGCCTTGCGGATCTGCTGATCGACTCCAGCGACATTCCGCGGCTGCGGCAAGATTTGGGGAGGATCGAAAGCGTCGAGGATGTCGACTTGGTCTTGTCCAACTTGGCGCGCGCGCCAAATGAAGGCGGGTTGGAGAGTCAAAAGCCGCTGCTCGACGCCGCGATGGCGCATGATCGCGTCGAGGACATGATAGCCGCGCTTAACGGTGGCGATTGTGACTTCGCGCGGCGGGCCGCCAGCGAAATCGAGCAAAAGTCGCCGACCAGCCTGCGGCTCACGCATGAGCTGTTGAAGCGTGCTTCGCGGTCCGACAGCTTGCAAGACTGCCTCGTCAATGAATTTCGCGTCGCCTGTCGTCTGCTCCATTCCCATGATCTCTTTGAAGGCGTTCGCGCCGCGATCGTCGACAAGGATCGGAGCCCTCGCTGGTCTCCGGCGACGCTGGCGCAGGTCGAGGAGGAAACCATCGCCGCGATGCTGCGAGGGGATGGCGAGGCCGAACCGGCGTTCCGGCCGTGGCCGGCCGCCGCCTGGCGCGGTTGGCGGGCTCGCCTTGAGACTGATGGCGGCTCGCGGTTGCAGGAAAGGGCGCAACGATGAGCGCGGCGGATCCGGTAGTCATTCTCGGCGCCGCGCGCACGCCCATGGGCGCCTTTCTCGGCGCGCTGAAGGACGCGACGGCGCCCCAACTTGGCGCCCGCGCCATCGAGGCGGCCGTGTCGCGCGCGGGCATTTCCGCCGACGTGATCGACGAAGTTATCATGGGCTGTGTCCTCCCCGCGGGACTGGGACAAGCGCCGGCGCGGCAGGCGGCGTTAGGCGCCAAACTGTTGGAGGCGACGGGCTGCGTCACGGTCAATAAAATGTGCGGCTCCGGCATGAAAGCGATCATGCTCGGGCATGACGCCCTGCGCGCGGGGAGCGCGAGGGCTGTCGTCACGGGCGGCATGGAGAGCATGAGCAACGCCCCATATCTGCTCGACCGCGCCAGATCCGGCTACCGCATGGGGCACGGCAGGCTCGTCGATCACATGTTTTTGGACGGGCTCGAAGACGCCTACGACAGGGGCCGTTTGATGGGCCGCTTCGCCGAGGATTGCGCGACGAGTCACCAATTCACGCGGCAAATGCAGGACGACTATGCACGCGCCTCCCTGACCCGCGCTCAGCGCGCCATCGCCCAAGGGGATTTCGAGGCCGAGATCATCCCGGTGACGCTTGGAGGCAAAGCTGATCGCAAGATCGCCGTCGATGAAAATCCGGGTCGCGCGCATCTTGACGATATCGGGAAGTTGCGGCCGGCGTTCCGCGCGGACGGCTCGGTCACCGCCGCGAACTCCAGCTCGATTTCCGATGGCGCCGCCGCTTTGGCCCTGACCTCCCTTTCGCAAGCCGAGCGCCTGGCGCTTTCGCCCTTGGCGAGGATTGTCGGCCACGCTACTCACGCCGGGCCCCCGAGTGAGTTTCCGACCGCGCCGATTGGCGCGATTGAAAAGCTGTTGGAGCGGGTCGGATGGACGCTAGCGGACGTCGACCTGTTCGAAATCAATGAAGCCTTCGCCGTCGTCGCAATGGCGGCGATGCGCGCGCTGGATCTTCCGCACGACAAAGTGAATGTCCATGGCGGCGCTTGCGCGCTCGGTCATCCCATCGGCGCGTCCGGGGCGCGCATTGTCGTCACATTGATCGCCGCGCTGCGCAAATATGATCTTCGCAGAGGCGTCGCCGCGCTTTGCATCGGGGGCGGCGAGGCGACGGCGATCGCGATCGAACGAATTCGTTAACGCTGGCGCGGAATTCCCGGTTTAAATTCGTCGCAAAATTTGCGCGGCGCACGATGACTTCACCCCTCGGCGCGCTACCTCCAGTGTGATTGACAGGGCGGAGACAGAGCTTCCGGGGAAGCAGATGAGTGTAAGCTTTCGGATCGATTGTTTGCAGTTTCTTTCGCCTTCGGGCGAGTTAAACGAAACGGCTGGAGCGATCGCGCGGGACGCGAATCTGCTGGAGGGCTTCTACCGCGCCATGATGCGAGCGCGCATTTTCGATGGCAAGGCGATCGCGTTGCAGCGCACCGGAAAATTGGGGACTTTTGCGTCCGCGCTCGGCCAGGAAGCGGTCGGCGTCGGGGTCGCGTCCGCCATGCTGCCTCGCGACGTGCTGGTGCCGTCCTATCGCGACCACGCGGCGCAATTGCTGCGCGGAATGACCATGGTTGAAAATCTGCTTTATTGGGGCGGCGACGAGCGCGGAAGCGATTTCGCGGTTCCGCGCGCGGACTTTCCCATTTGCATTCCCGTCGGCACGCAGGTCGCGCATGCGGTTGGAGCCGCCTACGCTTTCCTTTTGCGTAAAGAAGATCGGGTCGCGGTCTGTTTCGTCGGGGACGGCGGGACCGGCAATGGCGCCTTTTACGAGGCGCTGAACATGGCGGGCGTATGGAAAACGCCTGTCGTCATCGTGATCAACAACAATCGTTGGGCGATTTCGACGCCGCGGGAACGCGAATGCGCCGCGGAAACTCTCGCGCAAAAGGCGATTGGCGCCGGCGTCGAGGGAGTTCAAGTCGACGGCAACGACGTGATCGCGGTCTATCAGGTCGTGCGTCAAGCGATAGAGAAAGCGCGCGACGGCGGCGGCCCGACGCTGATCGAGGCGCTGACTTTCCGTTTGGGCGACCACACCACGGCCGACGACGCCACACGCTACCGCGATCCGCAAGTCGTGCAGCAAGAATGGGCGCGCGAGCCAATCGGTCGGCTGCGAACCTACCTCGCCGCCAAAGGATTCTGGACGAAGGATCGGGAAGACGCCCTGCTGAAGCAATGCGCCGCGGAGGTCGAACAAGCTGTGGCGGCCTATCTCGCCACGCCCGCCCAGCAAAACGATTCCATGTTCGACCATCTCTACGCGGCGCTCCCCTTCGCAATGCAAAGCCAGCTCGAGGAGGCGCGCCGCTTCGCGCCCGGCGATGGACCGCGAGAGGCAGTCCGCGCCGTATCATCACCGGGGGGGGGGGATGGCTGAACTGACGCTGGTCGAGGCGGTCAATCTGGCGCTCGCGCATGAAATGACGCGTGATCGCGATGTGCTGCTGCTTGGCGAAGACATTGGAGTTAACGGCGGCGTGTTTCGCGCGACCAACGGTCTCATCGCGCGCTTTGGCCGAGAGCGGGTCGTCGACACGCCGCTCGCCGAAGGCGCCATCGCCGGCGTGGCGATCGGCATGGCGGCCATGGGATTAAAGCCCGTCGCGGAAATTCAATTCTCGGGATTCATTTATCCATGCATCGACCAGATGATTAATCACGCCTCGCGACTGCGCCATCGCACGCGTGGTCGGTTGACCTGCCCGATGGTGTTGCGCTCGCCCTGCGGCGCGGGCATTCACGCGCCGGAGCATCATTCCGAAAGCCCCGAGGCGATGTTCGCGCATATGCCGGGGCTGCGCGTGGTGGCGCCTTCCTCGCCAGCTCGGGCTTACGGCTTGTTGCTGGCCGCGATCCGTGACCCCGACCCGGTTGTGTTCCTGGAGCCGACGCGGCTGTATCGGCTGTTTCGCCAGGAGGTTCTTGACGATGGCGAAGCGCTGCCGCTCGATGCGTGCTTCGTGTCGCGCGAAGGCCGCGACGCGACGGTCGTCGCATGGGGCGCGATGCTGCACGAGGTCATGACGGCGGCGGAGCTTCTCGAACAAGAGGGCATCGAAATCGAAGTGATCGACGCGGCGACATTAAAGCCGCTCGATTTCGAGACGATCCTGCGATCGGTCGAGAAGACGGGGCGTTGCGTCATTGTGCATGAAGCGCCGCGAACCTGCGGTCTTGGCGCGGAGATCGCGGCGCAGATCGGCGAGCGCGCGCTTTATTCCCTGCTTGCGCCGGTCAAGCGTGTCACCGGCTATGACGTGGTTGTGCCGCTGTCTCGTCTTGAGATGCAATATATGCCCAGCGTCGCGCGAATTGCCGACGCGGTGCGAAAGGTCGTGGAGGGGTGATGAAGATTTTCCGACTCCCGGACCTCGGCGAAGGTTTGCAGGAAGCCGAAGTCGTAGAATGGCGCGTGCAATCCGGCCAGACCGTGGCGGTCGACGATCCTCTGCTGGCGGTGGAGACCGCGAAGGCCGTGGTCGAGATTCCCTCGCCCCACGCGGCGCGCATAGAGCGGCTGTTCGCCAAGGTTGGCGAAATTGTCCACATCGGATCGCCGCTGGTCGGGTTCGACGGCGCGGGCGAGGAAGACGAGGGCGCGGGTTCCATCGTGGGCGCCGTCGCGACCGGAACGCAAGTGATGCGCGAGGCGCCGAGTTCCCTCGAACATGCGGGCGCGGGCATTCGCGCCATGCCTGCTGTCAGGGCCTTGGCGCGCAAGCTTGGAGTCGATCTGGCCATTGTCACGCCATCTGGCGCCGATGGCGTGATTACGTCCGCCGATGTGGAGCGAGTCGCGCGCATTTTGGCCGAATCCGGGCCCGCCGAACCGTTGCGGGGTTTCCGTCGCGCAATGGCGCGAAACATGGCGCTCGCGCGATCCGAGGTCGCCGCGGCGACGATCGTGGATGACGCCGACATCGGGAGTTGGTCCAAGGACGCCGACACGACTATCCGGCTAATCCGCGCTCTGGTCGCGGGCTGCCGCGCCGAGCCGTCGCTCAACGCCTGGTTCGAAGGGCAGACCATGGCGCGCCGCGTGCTCGGCAAAATCGACCTAGGCGTCGCGGTCGATTTGCCGGAAGGCTTGTTCGTGCCGGTTTTGCGCGATGTCGGCAATCGCGACGCGGCCGATTTGCGCGCCGGACTCGATCGAATGCGCGCGGACATGGCGGCCCGCCGCATGCTTCCAGAAGAACTTCGGGGCGCCACGATCACTCTGTCCAATTTCGGGATGATCGCCGGCAAATACGCGGCGCCTGTCGTCCTCCCGCCCACCGTCGCTATTCTGGGCGCTGGCCGCATTCGAATGGACGTGGTGGCGTTCGAAGGCGCGCCCGCCATTCGCCGTATCCTTCCGTTGAGCCTGACTTTCGATCACAGGGTCGTGTCGGGCGGCGAGGCGGGGCGGTTTCTCGCCGCGGCGTTGGAGGAGTTGGCCAAGCCGGAATAAGAACTGGCCTATTGGGCTGGGCGCCGCGCCGGTAACAGCCGGGCTCCACGACCCGCCCGGCTGTGATGCGGTAAAACTCGCCGGTGCAATTCAGTCGCTAAAAACCCAGCGGGCCGCGAAATAAGCCGCCGCTCCGATGATGACTATCACGAGCATGCCGACCGGGGTCGCGGCATAGCTGGTCAGTTCAAGAATTGCTCCCATGGTTGTCCTCCATTTATGAGGCGCCCAAAACATCGATCCTTCGACGTCGCGCAATTCTTTAAATTGTCATAAACTGTGACTCGTCAATGCTCCCCCGCGCATCGGCGACCACCCGGCTCACACCATGCATTTGGCTCTGGGGTGGGCGGAAAGAAACAGTCGCAAGACGTGGAACACGTCCGCGGCCCGCTCCTCCGCTCCGAGGTCCATCAAACGCCAGAAATCGCCGATCATCAGGCAGCACAGGGCTTTCTCGCCCCGTTTAAGGCTAAACAGGTAGCTTTTAAGCAAGGATTTATGTCGGGCCGAGGGGATGGCGCATAAAAGCAATTCACCCGGCGCAAGTCCAACCAAATAGGCGCACTCATTCATGGTAATCATAGCGCATTCTCCACGCAAATACCCTCCGTGGGTATTTTGGCATATCTGAGTTTTATTTTTATGACGGCTTGAGAAATGCCTTAATAACTCGGCATTGCTGCAACGCACCTAAATTATGTTGCGCCGCTCAATGAATAAACCTTAACAACATGGCGGAAGCGTGACCGTAACTTGCGAGCTTTTGGGGAACGCGCCGCTTTCCCCTCGGCGGTTCGTCAAGCGTCGCTCATTCTTCAAGCGAGGCGCGGCGGGCCGTTTTTGCGTGTGGCGACGCATGTCGAGCAACATTTCAATATCGGTCAGAGCACGATAAGTTGAGGCGGCTATTTCTCTAACCGCACGGGTGGATCATGAATACAGCCAATCTCCAGCTTGAAGGCGTTTACGCCGTATTGGCGGCTCTTTTCGGTGCCTTGCGGGACAAAGGAGTGTGTAGTGACCAAGAGATCGAACAACTTTTGGCGGGCGTCGAAAAAGCTTTAGCTTCGGATCCGCAAAGGCCCACCGAGTTGCGCGGCGCCAACGTTGACGCCATCTGTTTCCCGGCCCGGTTTCTGAGGCACGCGTTGCAAGCCTCTTCGGAGGGGAGGGATCTTTCTTTTGCACAACTTGCCACCCGAGTGGGGCAGACAAAACCCGATCATTGATGAAGGGCGTCGCCGCTCGGCGCCCCGCCCGGGATTGCGGGTCGGCGATCGTGGGTGGGCCGTTTTGCCTTCAATGACTCGCGCGCCGGCGTCTAGCCCCCAAACTGGAAGAACAAGTACGCGCCAATCACCGCCATCATGATCGTCACGAGGAGTGGCATGGCGAGTCCGTCGCCGCGATGATAAATTTGCTCTGACATATTCCTGCCCTCCGGAGAAGAATGCTCCGCGGAGCTACAACGCGCATAATTCGGCAGGGTTCCACCGTGCCTGCGTCTCGTCAAGCAAAGAGCGGATAGCGCTAACCGTTGCGTCGTGCGAGGGCGTTTGCGGTCGAGGGCTTGGGTTTCTGGCGCGGCCGTCGCCGGAATTTATGTGTTGAGCTGGCCGGCGACGTAACCGAATGTGCGGCTCAGCTTGCTGCCCACCGAGGTGAAGGCGACGATCGCCGCGACCGAGATCAAGGACGCGATGAGGCCGTATTCAATCGCCGTGGTCCCCTTCTCGTCTTTAATGAAAGCTGAAACACGTATCATCGTTTGCCTTTGGTGCGCGTTGTTAGCGTAGCACGCGCTTTTTTAGCGCTTGACGCGGGATTCGGTCAGACGCTCCGTGATTAGATGTCCGGGCTTTAATTATTTCTGAATTATGTCTCAATCGGTGGATTATTTCTTGTCTGTGTCCGGCGGATTTTCAGCGGTATGACGAGCGCGTGAAAACCGCGCATCCGCTGACCTCGAATCGATCGCCGGACGCTTTCCTCGATTTTCCGATATCTGCTCGCTGGATCGCACATGTCACCCGGGCGCGACTCGGCGCCTGGGGAGTGCGGGATTCGCGACCGTGGGGCAGGGCGGCGCTGATGGCGCAAGGTCGCCTGCATCCCGGTGTCGCCCCGACTACGAAAGGCCAAGTTCCGGATAATAACGCGGTCGGAAATTGCCTGAATTTTCCGTGGAGTGACCTGGTGGAGCTGCGGGGAGCCTCACCTACCCTTAGTCTGAGCGGCATAAATCGCTATAATACTAGACATTGCAAGGGCATTGGGGTACTCGCACGGGGTACGCAGCGGGGTACGCAAGTGCGCTCAACGAGCCGAATTAAGCGGGCAAAACCGACCTACCTGGAGTGGCACAGGGGCAAGCTTCGCGTTTCAGTGCCAGTCCCTCGGTCGCTCCATGCGGCGCTAGGGACGCGCTTAAAGCAGCCGCTTAACACGGACAGCCTGACGGTCGCGGAAGTGCTCAAGGGGCCTTACGTTCGGGCCTTTCAGCGCCGCATTGAAGACGCGCTACGCGGAACTGAAATGAGTCTGCTCAACAAGGAAGCCCTTGCAATAGCCGAGGCCGCCCGTATTGCCGAGCACCCCGCCGACCAAGAGCAGCTTGCTGACCTCATTGCGCACCGCGCGTATGCAATTGCAGGCCCTCCCGTAGCCGACAGAGAAAGTAGCGACAGTGGCGGCCCTAGCTATCGTTACGACCCGCAGCGCGAGAAGCAGGCCGACGCGTTTGTTGCACTTGCACGCGGTGAAGCTGTCCCTCTGAACGTTCACTACCAAAGTTACGCCGATCAACTAACCACCAAGGCCCGCACTAAGGCTGACGATGTGCGAGCGATAGCGTATTTGACGAAGTGGTGTTCGCAGAACGGAATAAGCCCGACCATTCAGAACATGACAAAGCGGCGAGCGGCGCTTTTCGTGGACGCACTGCCGCGCATGGCAAATGGAATAAGCCCCGTCACCGTGAAGAAATACGTCAACCGTTTGTCGTGCTACTGGAAATGGCTAGAGGCTCGGGAGTACGCCACGGCAAACGTCTGGCGCGGAGTTACGGTTCCTGCCCTGATCGTTCTCGACCACGAACGCGAGCGACCGTTCACCACCGACGAAATGTGCAAGCTCTTGGGCGGCCCCGCAACGCAGCACATGCACGACTTGATGCGGATTGCGGCGCTGTCTGGCGCACGCCTCGACGCCATTGTTGACCTACGCGTTGGGGACTGTGAAACGGGGTCTTTCCGGTTCAAACCGCAGAAGAAAGAGACCAGCTTTCGCGCCGTGCCAATCCACTCAGCGCTGCTCAAAATCGTTGCACGACGGACGCAAGGAAAAGACGCCAGCGCCGATCTGTTTCCAGAATGGCCAGCACCAAAGAAAGCCGGGAGCCAGCGGGAGCGATCATTCAAAGCGTCCAACGCGTTCACAGACTATCGCAAAACTGTTGGCGTCGATGACGTGCTGCCGGGCCGCCGCCGCGCCCTTACAAATTTCCATTCGTTCCGCCGATGGTTCATCACAAAGGCGGAGCAGGCAGGACAACCGGAAAGCATTATCGCTTCCGTCGTTGGCCACAAAAGAGCTTCAATGACGTTTGGGGTCTATTCGGCCGGACCAAGCCTCGACCAGTTCAAGGCTTGCGTTGAGTCCGTGAAGCTCCCAGAGGCCACCGCGCAAGCGTCACCATCACCGCCAGCAGCAAGGACAAGATGGGGCCTAGACTACCATGGCGAATAGCTTCCGCTCCGCCACCCCTCAGCCATCCCGACGCCCCGCTGCCGGCGAAAGTCATGACGGTGGTGATGATGGTGGTGGCGACACCCGCCCCATCTTACTCGCGTTGCGTGATGCTGGCGTCAGGTGGAAGGGCCAACGAAACGAGGCGGCGGCTCTCGGGCAGGCGGAGATCGCCATAGACGACTTGATGGCATACCATGCTGCAACAAGTGGCACAGACACGCTGGACGCGCCTACCGCGTCATTCACTCATGGCCGCTTTGTCTTTGAGATGGCGCACTCGAACCTCCTCCCTTTGCGCGTCCGCGATGTCTCCCCGGAGATGCTCCGAGCCGTCGTGAGCTTGTGGGCCTCGCAAGGAACCTCGCCAGCAACTTGCCACTATCGGCTGAGCTGCCTTAATGTAATGGGCGTTGCCGTCCAAGGTTGCCGCCCAAGGTTGCCCAATAAGCTCAAGTGGTGGCTTACGCCCAGACAGCAAGAAGCCATGCGGGCGATGCTAGGCGCGGACGATCCATTAATGCAATTCGCTGATTGGACGCTGCTTACGGGCTTGCGCGTTGAGGAGACCCTCCGCCTTACCCGTGACTGCTTCAATGATGACTTCACTGAGGTGAATGTGCCCGGCCTCAAGACCGTGGCGGCGCAAGCGACCCTCCCACTGTCATCCGCCGCAACGGTGGTGGCGGTCTACGTCTTCAAGGGCCGCAATCGGGGCCGCATGTTCCATACGGTGAACTATCGCCAGCTTATGCGTAAGTGGGCGACGGTGCGGAAGCAGATGGGAATTGAGCACCCCGGCGCAACCTTGAAGGCTTTCCGGCGAGGGGCGGCGAGACAGCTAACCGTGGGCGGTATGCCCTTGGACATGCTCCGCCAATACCTCCGCCACGAGTCCGTCAGCACAACCATGGGTTACCTACGTCTCGTTGGAGGTTACGACAAAAACGAGATGCGAAAGTTCCTCAAATGAGCAGCGCCCCGCAGGACGTTCGTCCAAGGACTCACTAGGCATCCGCGTTGATGAGCAATCCTTCGGTCACCATGTGCAACCCTAAGGGCCGATGCAAGGCAAGGGGGCAATTATTCGAGACGCACCCACGTGGCACCTGACGGCAAATGTCCCCCATGGCCTTTTTCGGCGGTTCA
>Ga0182012_10003492_pt1 | contig 16735 bp, 10 predicted proteins | sample 612S2SmetaG_FD_120486 | JGI IMG/M metagenome (GOLD analysis project Ga0182012, IMG submission 120486) | Permafrost microbial communities from Stordalen Mire, Sweden - 612S2S metaG | ecosystem: Environmental > Terrestrial > Soil > Wetlands > Permafrost | place: Sweden: Stordalen | collected...
CGCAAAGCCGGCTTCCCCACACCGCAACCAACCCCACCCGAACCAGCTCCCGCGCCGCCGCCGGTCGCTCCACCCTTGGAAACTCCCAAACCGGTCACTCCTATCTCTGAAGCCCAACTCAACGCCAACCGCGCCAACGCCCAAAAGTCCTGCGGTCCAAAAAGTGAAGCGGGCCGCGCCATCTCCTCCCAGAATCGCACCACCCACGGTCTCGCCCGCCACAACGGAAACTTCGTCCTCTTATCCTCCGAAGACCCCAATGGCTTCGAAGCGTTAAAAGCCTCCTTAGCCGAAGAACACCAGCCCTCCAGCGAAACCGAAACCATATTAATCAACAGCATGGCCGAATCCCACTGGCTCGCCAACCGCGCCCAAAGCCTCCAAAACACCTGCCTCGATCCGCAAACCGGCCAAATCACCGACGCCGCTTCCTTCTCCCTCTATCTCCGCTATCAAATCACTCACACTCGCGCCTTCCACAAATCTCTCAATGACCTCCTAAAGCTAAGATCCGAAAGGCGCAGAACCGAAAATGGCTTCGAAGCGCAAAACCGCAAAAACGAGGAAATCCGCATCAAAAACGAGCGCCACCAAATGAAAAAAGAACACCACGAATGGGATATTCGCCTCAAAAGGTGCGAGTTGGGCAGCCGCGTCACGAAAAACCTGATCGCCAAGGTCAATGCCACTATCCAAAATCCCGCCTTCGAAGCGCAGCACAGTGCCGAAGCTGATCGCCTTCAGCAAAACAATCGCCCGGAGGTCGCCCAAGCCGCCGCCTAATGGCCCAAATGCCGCATAGTTTCCCGACCTCGCGGCTTAACAACAGCGCGAAACCCAACAGAACCGCGACCGTGAGGGAGCAGCGTCATACGTTCCATCGTAGAACTAGCCGGAAATGGCAAACTATGCGACATTGGCCTCAGCGGCCGGTCCTACAAGCCATCACCAGAAGGGTGCCGCGACGCAATGTTCCAATTCGGATTAGCCCACAGTAGACGGCTTGGTCTTTGTAAAGCGAGATCATCCAACTATCCGCCACCGCGCAAAGGTCCGTCGCCGATCCAGCACAAGACTGGCAAAGTTCTTTAACACCACTGAAAGGCTTGTGACACGCACGTTACTGAATGGCAAGAACTTACCAGTGCTTTTCCCATTGACAGTGTAGCCCGATGGTAGTACACATTAAGTAAGCAGCAGCCTCGGGGTCGAGGTCCACCAAAAACGAATTCTTTGAGGGAGCATTCCATTGTCCATGAAGACTCTTTTCCGTACTTTTTCTATTCCTTTCCTTGTTACCGTTCTGGCCATCAATACATTTGCTCAATTTCGCGCAGGCATTCAAGGCACCGTCACGGATCCCAACGGAGCGCTCATACCCGGCGCTACCGTCACGCTAATTAGCCAGGAAACCAACACCCAGCGAGTGGTGACCACAAGTAGCGTCGGCGTCTACGACATTCCCGGTCTCTCGCCCGGCCGCTATTCGCTCACCGTCGAAAAGCCCGGATTCTCTAAAAAGACTCTGAGCGATCTCGTCCTCAGCGCGGAGCAGACCCAATCCTTTAATGTTCAACTGGACGTGGGCCAGGTGTCGCAAACAGTGACAGTCGATTCTGCCGTGGGTCAGGTGATCGATACTGAAACCGCCATGATTGGCGGCACAATCACCGCTAAGCAGGTCCAGAACTTGCCGTCGTTCGGCCGTGACCCCTACCAATTGCTGCGTCTCGCCCCCGGCGTTTTTGGCGACGGTGCGCTCGGCGATGGCGGTGGAACGGCGTCCCTACCCGGCAGCAACATCGGCGGCTCGAGCGGCACCGGCAGTATTTTTCAAGTCGAGAATGGTCCCCAAATCGTGGCAAATGGCAGCCGCCAGAACGCCAACGATTACCAGATTGACGGTGTCAATGTGAATAGCACTGCTTGGGGCGGCGCAGCCGTCATTACGCCGAATGAAGAATCGGTCAAGGAAGTTCGCGTCATTTCCAACAACTACGATGCCCAGTACGGCCGCACCAGTGGCGCCCAAATTTTGGTGGTTTCACAGAATGGCACCAATGAAGTGCATGGCAGTGCATTTTTCAAATGGCATCGTCCCGGGCTGGATGCATACAACCGCTGGGACGGCATCGGAACTCCCAGTCCGGTGAAGAAGGATAGCGACCGCTTCAACCAGTACGGCGGCAGCATAGGCGGGCCGATTTGGAAGAACAAGCTGTTTGCATTTTTCTCGTATGAAACGCAGCGCAACCAATCAAGCAGCTTGCAAACCAATTGGTATGAAACTCCGCAATTCCTGCAAAGCGCTGGTCCGACTGGCAGTATCGCCCGGACCATCCTCTCTTATCCCGGTGAAGCTCCTGCTCCAGGCACGATGGTGCAGGTCACTTGCGCCCAAGCGGGCCTATCGTCTTCGCAATGCCAGAACACCTCCGGCGGGCTTGATCTCGGCTCTCCGATAAAAACTCCCTTGGGCACGCAGGATCCAACGTTCGGCGCGGCGGCCACGCCCTTCGGCATCGGCGGCGGTTTTGATGGCGTTCCCGATGTGGAAGAACTGCAAACTCAGAGTCCTAATAAGAATACGAATGTGCAATACAACGGCCGTGTGGATTATCAAGCTACCGACAACGACCGCTTCGCTTTCAGCGCTTATTACACGCCGGTCAGTTCCAAATTCTACAACGGCCCGCAGCTTCCTGCCAATAATTGGAACCACAGTCAAGTAGCCCAGTCGTGGACGGGCCTTTATACACGCACTATTTCCCCCACCATGCTGAACGAAGCGCGCTTCAGCGCGAACGGCTGGAATTGGAACGAAGTGAATTCCAACCCGCAAGAACCGTTCGGTTTGCCAACCGGAACCGTTTCTTCCATGGGCAATGTGAACCTTGAGAGTTTCGGTACTCAAACCCCCAGCCAGTTCGATCAGTTGACCTATAACGGCCGCGACACTCTCACTAAGGTCTATAACAGCCACTCGATAAAATTTGGAGCGGACATCTCGCATGCCCAATTTCTCGACACCGCTCCCTGGGCTGGCGTTCCCAGCTACAACTTTCACAATATGTGGGATTACGCCAACGATGCGCCTTATGTCGAAAACGGCACCAACTTCAATCCGGTAACGGGCACGCCCACCACCGCCCAAAAGAATCTCCGCTTCAACATTCTTGGATTTTTTGTCCAGGATGATTGGAAGGTGAGAAAGAATTTGACCGTCAATTTAGGCATGCGTTGGGAGTATTTCTCGCCATTGACTGAGACCAAGGGCAACATCAGCAATCCAATTCTAGGGTCGTCTCCCGATCCCCTCTCCGGCGTTCACCTCCACGTCGGCGGCGATCTTTTTCACACCAGCTTCAATAACTTTGGACCGCAGCTTGGGTTCGCCTGGAATCCAACCAGTAAGTTGGTGTTTCGCGGCGGCGCGGGCATCGGCGATAATCTCGAGCAGTTGGCTATTACCTCGAACGGCCGTTTCAATCCGCCCCTTGTGGTCAACCTGACACTGTTCGGCTCCAACATTCTCTACGCACCCAGTTCCGGTGTCCACGACATAAGCGGATATCCATCAAACCCCGCTGCCATACAGACCTTTAATCCAATTACCGGCCTTCCCATCACGGGCGCACCGTCCAATTTGACGGGCTTCCCCAACTTCATGCCGACCACCGTCACTTACCGTTATTCCTTCGAAACCCAATATGATTTAGGGCATAACTGGATGGCATCGCTCGGTTATCAGGGAAGCAAGTCCAACCATCTCACTCGGCAAAACGAGCTGAATTGGGTGTACTATCCCTACAACAATCCAAACCTGGCCACTCTCGACGTATATTCCAACGATGCCAACGCGCATTCCAACGCCCTGCTGGCGGAAGCCCAACATCGTTTTGCTCGCAACTTCGAAATCGATTTCCAATACCGCTTTGCCAAGAGCATCGATCAGGGTTCGCAAGATTACAATCAGGATCCCTATCCGTGGAACTACTCCTACACCACCGGACCGTCCGATTTTGACGCCAAACACAATTTCAAATTATGGGGCATGTGGACGCCAACCTTCTCCAAGGGCGGCCAGAGCTGGATGGACAAGGTGATAGGCGGCTGGACCGTCAGCGGAATTTTGACCTATCACACGGGCTTCCCTTGGACCCCTCAATATTGCGGTGTCGATAACTACCAGAATTCGACCTACCAGACCGAGAGCTTCCCCGGCTGCATCCTTCCCGCTTCGTATTCCGGGACCGCTGGAACCAACTACAGCAATTCAACTTTCCTGGGCACTGGCAATTTCTCTAACGGCTCCCTGTCGTATTTCACCGCCTCGACGCTCAATCCTACAGACCTGATTTTTGCTCCGCCTGCCGCCAACGTTCACCGCAATATGTTCCGCGGTCCCAACTATTTGGGCAATGATTTCACCCTTGCCAAAGCTTTCGGCTTGCCCAAGATGAAGATATTGGGCGAGTCGGCAAAGTTGAACCTGCAAGCTAACTTCTACAACTTATTCAACAAACTGAATCTTACTAACATCAACAATACGATCGGCACCTATGCAGCCGATGGTACGATCGCTAACGGCAATGCCACCTTCGGCTTGGCGCAAGCCGCCTTTGGCGGCCGCACCGTAGAACTCCAAGCGAGGTTCAGTTTTTAGCAGGATCATTGTGGCGCGGACACTCGTGTCTGCCGCGCCGAGACTCGTCTCGGCGCTCACCGGCTGGAAACTCTTCTTTCTTCTGCTTTTCAGCTCCCTTCTACCGGCGCAATCGTCCTTCGTAACTCTAGCCAAGGAAGCCAGCGCAGCGCGCGACGCGAATCGGCTCGATGAGGCGGCAGCACTCTACCGGAAAGCTCTCACTTTACGGCCATCCTGGGCGGAAGGCTGGTTCTCCCTCGGTACTATCCAATACGATCAAAACTCTTATCAGAGCGCGGACTTGTCCTTTGCCAAAGCCGTCAAACTTGATCCCAAAATTGGAACTTCATTCATCATGCTTGGACTTTGCGAATTTGAACTCGGCCGCGAGCAAGCAGCTTTCGAGCGCTTGCAACAGGGCCTGCACATCGGCATCACCGATTCTCAATTGCATGATGTCGCCGTGTTTCATGCAGGCGTCCTGCTGCAACGCGCCGGTCACTTCGAAAAAGCGCAACAGACGCTTTATTCCTTGTGTTCGACAGGGGCTGAGAGCGATGCCTTAATCGAAGCGCTAGGCTTGGTCGCTCTGCTTATGCGCGATAAGGCTTCTTCCGCGCCCGTCATCCGCCAAGTCGGCCACGCTGAGTGGCAGGCCGGCCGGCAGAAGTTCGCAGATGCCCGGAACGAATACAGCGCCGTTGTCCAGGCTTATCCGCAGTTTCCCAATATTCACTATGCGTACGGGCACTTTCTTCTGGAAGTCCGCGATCCCGCGCCGGCCGTAAGCGAATTCCTGGACGAAATCAAAAATCAGCCCAACCACGTTTTAGCCCGCTTGCAGATTGCTGCGGTGAAATATAGGGTCGATTCAGCCGCTGGTTTGCCCTATGCCGAAAGGGCCGTTCAACTGGAACCGAATTTACCGCTTGGCCACTATCTTCTTGGCCTTTTGCTGCTCAATACCGGCGATGATCAACGCGCTCTCCCTGAGTTGGAAATCGCCCGGAAATTGTTGCCGCGTGAAGCCGGTGTCTATTATGCTCTCGGGACCGCCTACGCGCATGCGGGCCGAACCCAGGACGCCGCGCAAGCCCGTGCTACCTTCCAGCGACTGCAGAATGAGTCCGGTACTTCCTTGCTTCCTCAACCATAACGAATCGCACGCGGCACGGCTTACGCCTCCATAGAGTCCTATCACCACGTCTTCAAAGGCCTGCAATGAGATCAAGTAAAAAGCGTTGTGACTGAGAACCCTGAGCGCATTGCGAAGGGCGAGCGCAGCGAAGCCGATCGGGAAACGAGGTTTGCGGCCCCACTGATCGGCCAACTTCCCGGCCAGGATGGAACCTGATCAGATCGCGCCAGCCGCGTACTCGCCTCCGATGCCTGCGCCCGTTTAGCGCTCGAAAGAAGGTGAAGGATGCTGCAGTTCCATGAGAAGGTAATGGCGCCCCGGTGGCGAATAGAAGCGCTCCGGCGACGCAACCGGTCAGATAATAGGTGGCACCTCAGGCCAAGGTCGGCGTCAGTGAGAGCCAGCGTGTCTCTACTATGAGTAAGTGCCAGCGACTCCAAGGTAGCAGGTCCAGGAGCGCCGGGATATTCGTTTCGATACACTCGGAACCCGAAGATCTGGCGGGCGACGACATGAATGGGTCACGGGGGCCGACAGCAGTGAGACAGGGAAAAACTAGGCTCCGTTTCAATTGCCGCGACCCGCAAAACTGCGCAAGCCTCTGACCTCAGTTGAATTACCAGCGTATCTTTTTAGAAGCCTGAATCTCTATGTTTACGGTACTCACAAAAGATGCCTTCCTCGAAGATTCCGCAAACCTCCACCCAGATTGTTTCCCGAACTATGCCGGTGGGCGCTGAATTTTCAGTCAACGCCGGTGGTACGGACTTTCGCGTTTGGGCTCCGAAGGGGAGAACGGCGGCGGTTGTTTTTGAGGGTTCACCGGATTCGCTGCCAATGTCGTGCGAGGACAGCTATTTTGCCGCATTTGGCAAAGGTGTTCTGGCGGGCGAGCGGTACAAGTATCAACTCGACGGCGGCGAAGCGTTTCCCGATCCTGCCTCGCGCTGGCAACCTTCGGGCCCGCATGGATTCTCGGCGGTAGTCGATCCATCCGCTTTTCGATGGTCCGATGCCGACTGGCCGGGCATCCTGCTCGCGGGACAGGTGATCTACGAACTCCATTTGGGCACGTTTACTGCGGGAGGGATTTGGAAATCGGCCGCAACACAATTACGCTTCCTCAAAGAGACGGGCATAACCTTAATAGAAGTAATGCCGGTGGCAGAGTTTCCCGGGAAATTCGGCTGGGGCTACGATGGCGTGCAGCCTTATGCTCCCGCCTCAATTTATGGTACGCCGGATGACATGCGCGCATTCGTCGATCAGGCGCATGCCCTCGGATTGGGCGTCATCCTCGATGTGGTTTATAACCATATTGGTCCCGATGGGAACTATCTCACTAAGTTCTCTCCCTTCTATCTCACAAAGAAACACACCACTGACTGGGGTGAGGGGCTGAACTTCGATGGCAAATGCAATGGGCCCGTCCGGGAGTTTTTCAGAGAGAATGCAGCTTATTGGATCAGAGAATTTCACCTCGATGGTCTACGCCTGGATGCTACGCAGGATATATTCGATGACTCCGAGACGCACATACTAGCCGAGATTAGCGAGGCTGCCCGGGCGGCGGCTGGCAGACGGGACATCATCATTATTGGCGAGAACGAACGGCAGGATACGCGCCTCTTGAAACCGGTAAAAGAGGGTGGTTACGGCCTGGATGCCTTGTGGAACGACGATTTTCACCATTCGGCCTTGGTGGCGTTAACCGGCCATGCGGAAGCCTATTACAGCGATTATAGAGGCACGCCGCAGGAGTTACTTTCGGCGGTAAAATACGGTTTTTTGTTTCAAGGTCAGTGGTATGAGTGGCAGAATGCGCGCCGCGGCCATTCCACTCTAGGCCTCCCGAGGGCGTCGATGATCAACTTTATCGAAAATCACGATCAGGTAGCAAATTCGGCGCGTGGCCAAAGGTTGAATCAGTTCACGGCGCCCGGCCAGTATCGCGCCATGACAGCCCTCATGTTGCTCTCGCCCGGGACGCCGATGCTTTTCCAAGGGCAAGAGTTCGGCGCATCCAGTCCCTTTCTTTACTTTGCGGATCATAAACCGGATCTGGTAGCAAAGATCAGAGCGGGGCGGAAAGAGTTTCTGGCTCAGTGGAGAAGCTTACGATCTCCCGATGTACAGAAATTGTTTGCCGACCCCGGCTCGGCGGAAACTTTTGAACGTTCGCGCCTGGATCACTCCGAAGCGAACAGTCATTCGGAGCTCTACCGGCTGCATTCTGATTTATTGCGCTTACGAAAACAAGACGCGGTGATTTCGCGTCAGGGCCAAGATGGGATCGACGGCGCGGTGTTATCTCAATCTTGCTTTGTCGTGCGCTTCTTTACGCCCACGATTGGCCCCACGATTGGCAATGACCGGCTACTGTTGGTCAATCTGGGAGTTGAGTTGGCATTCCGTCCTTCACCCGAGCCGTTATTAGGTCCGCCGGAAGGGATGAGATGGCAAACTTTATGGTCGAGTGAAGATCCGCAATATGGAGGGAACGGAACCGCCGCCTTGGATAGCGAAGAAAATTGGCGAATTCCGGGGCACGCGGCGGTGCTTTTATTGGCGGGGCCGCCTTCGCAATGAAACCCATATTTAGCAGAAATAGCTCCAAACCTTTTACTGAAGAAGAGCTCGACAGATCGGTCGAGACGGAATGGCTGGTGACCAATGGGCTTGGCGGCTATGCCGCGGGCACAGTGAGCGGAACTCTCACCCGCGTTTTCCATGGCTATTTGATCGCGGCACTGCCTTCTCCGTTGGGGCGTACCATGATGCTCAACGACATTCTGGAGGAGGTTGTATTTCCGGATGGCGATCGGGTGCCGCTCCATGGGTTGCTGCGGGTAGATAGAGACGAACGAGACTGCACACAAAATCTAACGAGTTTTAAGTTGGATACCGGTCTGCCGGTCTGGTCTTATACGTTCAAAGGCATCATTCTTGAAAAGAGATTGGTTCTGCCGCACCGGGAGAATACCGTGTATGTGAGCTACCGGCTTACACGTGGGACCGGACCCATCAAGTTGCAACTGCGGCCGGCGGTAAACATGCGCGAGCATGAAGCCCCGGTGAATTCTCCCATTGAGGACTACACAGTCACCATCCGGAGAGATCGCTATGAGCTGCAAGCAGATGGCGATCTTCCGCCCCTCCGTTTGAGCGTCCTCGGAAAGGACGCCTTCTTTTCCATGGACCCGCATCGCATTACAGACGTTGTCTACAACATAGAACGCGCGCGCGGATACATCTGGCACGGCGATCTATGGAGTCCGGGCTATTTCTCGATTAATGTCGATGTTTCCGAAGAGGCGTCACTGGTGGCGTCGACGGAGTCTTGGGATGTGATGCTGGCATTAAATCCACAGCAGGCCTGGGAGGCGGAGCAGGATCGCAAGTCGCGTTTGCTACGCGAAGCCCACCCTAAAGCGTGCGGCTGGGTCTGCCGGGAACTGGTTTGGGCAGCCGACCAGTTCATCTACACACCCGTAGGACGGCAAGCCGACACCGCCCGTGCTCGCGCGGCCGGCGATGAGATTCGCAGTGTCATAGCCGGCTATCATTGGTTCACTGATTGGGGCCGCGACACCATGATCAGCCTGGAAGGTCTCACACTCACTACCGGGCGGCAGGAGGAGGCAGGCTACATTCTGCGCACCTTTGCCCATTCCATTAAAGACGGATTAATTCCCAACATGTTTCCGGAGGGACAGGCGGCGGGACTGTATCACACGGCGGATGCGACACTCTGGTTTTTTCACGCCTGTCAGCGCTATTTACAACTCACCGGCGACCACCGGCTGCTGATTGCGTTGCTGCCCAATTTCCTGGACATTGTGGAACACCATCTGCGCGGGACGAGGTTCAATATTCACGTGGATAAGGCAGACGGTCTGCTGGTACAGGGGCAGGAAGGTTATCAATTGACATGGATGGACGCAAAAGTGGATGGTTGGGTGGTAACTCCCCGGCGCGGCAAAGCAGTGGAGATCAACGCCCTTTGGTATAACGCTTTACGTCTTTTGGAAGGATGGCTGCGGCAGGCAAAGCGCGATGACGAGGCTGCGGGTATCGCCGCTCACGCTGAACACACTCGGAGGTCGTTCAACGCGAGGTTCTGGAACGAAGAGCGCGGTTATTTGTATGACGTCATCGACGGTCCGGATGGGCAATGCGATCCAGCCTGCCGTCCAAACCAGTTGTTTGCCGTTTCCCTGGATCATCCGGTTCTTGCGGAAGACAAGTGGAAGCCGGTTTTGCAAGCGGCCGAGGACAAGCTCCTGACGCCCGTAGGATTGCGCTCCTTAGCTCCGGGCGAACCCGACTTCAAAGCGAAATACGACGGCGATTTGCGCTCGCGCGACGCGGCGTACCATCAGGGCACGGTGTGGGCATGGTTGATAGGGCCTTTTATCGACGCTTGGTTGAGAGTGCATCCAAGCGACTTCCAAACTGCCCGTGGATTTCTGAGCGCCTTTGAAGAACGGATGCGAAAAGGGCCATGTGTGGGGTCTATCGCCGAAATCTTCGACGCCGAGCCGCCTTTCACCGGGCGCGGCTGCTGCGCACAGGCGTGGAGCGTGGCTGAGGTGTTACGTTCCTTCATCAAAACGAGCAACGCGTAGAACAAGCGGACCGCGCTAAACGCCCGCAATCCGAAGCTATCCAAGTGAGATCAGACCAATTGGGCGGCGGTAGATTATTCAGGCCGCGGCGCATGCAGGACCTCAATTTGAGCTGCCGCGCGGGGCGAAGATTCTTTGACTAATTTCATGAATTGATTGGCGGCCACGGAGGCTTCATCCAAGCCAAAGGGAGGCAAGCAATCGAATACAAAATAGCCGCGCTGAGTTTCGCTCCGCACCGCAGTTCGCTCGCATTGACGCCAATTCCAACGCCTGCATGTCACGCCCGTCGAATCCTTCCACACTACTTCGCCAGCTTCAGGATGTTCCACGACGCTCTGGCCGTTGCGGCGGGTATCAAACGTCTCCGTGCCGTCGGCATACGCCAACTGTAGATCGCTCGTCAACTTGTCACGATCCTCGCCCCCGATTGGGATTATATGGTCCAGGCTTATTGCGTTGTAGAGATTGACTATCGGATTGATGGAAGGCAAGGGTTCTTTCTTGCATGCCCGCGTTAAGAGCGCTTCAACCGACGAAGGATACTTTTTCGGTTTGGCGCCGAAGCTTTGATACGCGCTCCGCCAGGAAGCAATGTGCGGATGTTCGCCGAGGCTAACTCCGTTGAAGAGGACGGCTGCTTTGTGCTCGGCTTGCCTCATTAGTTCGGCCGAAGGTGCGGAGGGTCCGGTATTATCCATTCCTTGGGTGTAGACGACAATGCAGGTGTATGTAGGATAGCGCTCTAGTACCTCAGGCTGAATTGTTAGTCGATAATTATTCACTGGACTTTCCTCATGAAATCAGAGCAAAGCTCTTGCGCGCGTCGATTTTTGAGGCTGGGCGTTTGTTATTTAGGATTGCGATTGGAAAATAGACGCGAGCCTGATCATAGCGGCTGCTAACGCCTTTCCGACCAGCCACGGTTCCACGTGCAGCAGCTTTGCCGTCTCCATCGTCGAATAACCTTCTGCAAGCCGTAGGACCCATACCAACCGTATCAACAAATTCATCTCCAGCAAGGCCGACCGGAGCGTTTCGAAGTTCAACGCTACGCCTAGACTCCCTGCCGTGAGCCCATCATGAAAGCTGCTCCCATCATAGACTCTCTGGGCTGCACTTTTGATCTCCGGCGACAGCAAGTCACAGGCCGCTTCAATCACCGTGCGGCGCACCGCCGTTTGGGATTCCATCGCCTTCATCACTAAAGCTATGGCCGCTTCATCGTCTCCAGTCAAAATTTGAGCCAGGCAGAAAAGTTCAACTACTTCGCGGGCAAGGTGGTGTCCCGTGCTGCCCGCCCGCATCGTGAGATCTACAGACTGTTCCATACCAAGCCTCTCGTGTTCTTTCATCTCCGTCTTTACGACTGCTAAGTGAAACTAAATCGATAAACCCCACCAAACTGTCGCCTAATTTACGTTTTCCCCGGCGGCGAGCCGCCGGCAAATCAGCAGAGCCTAAAGATAAGGAGCCGTTGCGGTATAGCTAAAAGAGTTTTTCAGCCGAGATGGGCAAACTATAAACCCTCTTCCCGGTAGCATGAAACACGGCATTGGCAACGGCGGCGGCAGTTCCGGTGGTACCGATTTCGCCCACGCCTTTTGCGCCTAGCGGGCTAATGTAGGGGTCATATTCTTGAATAAAGTGCGCTTCAATCTGCGGAATGATGCCGTTTTGAGGAACGTAGTAATCACCGAAGCTATTCGTGACAATGCGTCCATTCCGCTGATCGACAACCGTTTCTTCCGTCAAAGCAAAGCCGATGCCGAAAGCGATACCTCCAATCGCCTGACTGTGCGCCATCTTGGGGTTTAAGATACGGCCAGCCGCGTACACACCCAACGCCCGAGTGACTTCCACCCGCATGTTGAGCCGGTGAACTCGAACTTCAATAAAGTTGGCGCCGTAGGTAGATACGTGCTTGTCCGGCCCGTTCGGACCAAGAGTGCGCGTGGTGCCGGCGCGGGTAATCGCCAAATCCGCTTCCGTCGTGTTCAGTGGAAAATATGCTCCGTGCGCATCTAACGAATCGAGCCGGGCGCGGCCTAATAGATCAACGAACGAATCGCTGGATGAGGGCTGCCCTTTCATTTGCAGCCCACCATCTCGCGCCTCCAAACTGTCAATCGCGGCGCCAAACAGCGGGGAGTTGCGGTCGGCAACGGCGAGCTCTGAAAGCCGGTGAATCAGGTTCCGCGCCGCGTTCCACACCGCCGTTCCTACGCTCACCGCGCCGCGGGAACCGCCCGAGACTGGCGCGGCGGGAAAATTCGTGTCGCCCACCTGGAAGTAGGTCATCGACAACGGTGTCTGCAGAGTGTCCGCCAGAATCTGCGTCAGCACCGTTATCGAACCCTGGCCAATTTCCTGCGTAGCGGCCTGCCCCAGTACACCGCCATCGGCAAACAACTTCACGCGCGCTTCCACTGGCGACATCATGGTCGGGTAGATCGCGGAACTCATTCCAGTTCCGTAAAGCCAGTCGCCATCCTTTTGCGAGTGCGGTTCCGGATTACGCTGCTGCCAGCCAAAACGTTCCGCCCCCAACAAGTAGCATGCCCGCAGCCCTTTGGTAGACCAGGGCTTGCCTGTTTCCGGATGGGTTTCGGCGTAGTTGCGCAGGCGAATTTCGATTGGGTCTATGCCCGCCTTGAAAGCCAGTTCGTCTATTGCCGATTCAAGTGCAAACAAGCCAATCGCTTCGCCAGGAGCGCGCATGCGGCATGGGGTCGCTACATGACAGCGGTAGACGGATTGGTGAGTCTCCAAATTCGGGACTGAATAAAGAACCTTTGACATTTCCACGGCTGGTGGAATATCGACGTCGGTCATTGAGGTGGCTGAAACGGCGTCATGCCGCAGGAAGGTAAAGCTGCCCTTTGAATCACAACCTAAGCCGAGGCGTTGATCCATGGGTGCGCGATAACCCATGCCGTGAAACATCTGCTCACGGTTCAGGAAGAGTTTAACGGGGATGTTGAAGTGCCGCGCGGCGGCAGCCGCAATCATCGTATGCGGCCAAGTGAAGCACTTAGCCCCGAAAGCTCCGCCCACGTAGTGGGTGACTACGCGAATTTTCTCGAGAGGCATAAGCAGTGCGCGCGAAAGCGCGTTGCGTACACCCAGAATGTGCTGAGTGGCGTCGTAGACAGTAAGTGAGTCGCCATCGGGAACGGCAATGGTGGCGCCGATTTCAATTGGGCTTTGGTAGATCGCTGGTGTCCGATAGTGCCCACCGACCGTAAAGGATGCAGCGTTTTTTCCGGCGTCAATATTTCCGCGCAGTGTATTCAGCGAATCTGCCAGGAAATTTGGTAGTTCTTCAGGCTTCGGAGTATCCGATTCCAGCGAACGTTCGAAAGTTATGGCCGGCAACGTTTCGTACTCGATCCGCAAAGCACCCAGCGCACTATGCGCGCTTTCGATGGAATCAGCGATCACACAGGCGATGTACTGGCCCTCATATAGAATTACGTCGCTCTGCATGGGTAACAGCTTGGTGCCCACCGTGCCGAGCGGAAAGGTTTTCACATCGGTACCGAGGCGCGGAAAGTTTTTGTGGGTGAACACTCCGACGACTCCGGGCAGCTTCTCAGCAGCCTCCATATCTAACCGTTTCACGCGGCCATGTGCGATGGTGCTGCCAACCAACAAAGCAAAGCGCAAACCGGAGATGGCAATCTCCGCCGAATAACGGGCACTGCCAGTGACTTTGTCCGGTCCTTCCACGCGCGAAAGTGGTGTGCCAAGTAACGATGTGCTCATGATTGATGACCAGCAAGTTGAGTTAGTATGCCCGTGACGGTACGCTTGAGCAGTTCCACTTTGTGAGCGTTGTGTGCCAGAGCAATGGCTCCCTGAATTGCGGCGAGCGCGGCGTTCTCAATTGTCTTTTCGTTCAGTTCGTTGTGTAGAATGGCCGCCTCGGTGCTTGCCAGCCGCCATGGCTTGGGCGCGACACCGCCGGCCGCCAGACGAGCGTTAGAGACGAGTCCATTTTGAATCTCGACAACAGCGGCCACCGATACCACCGCGAAAGAAAAGGAGTTGTGCTCGTCAACCTTGCTGTAGGCTGAGCGCGTGTTGCGGCTGAGCCTAGGTATCTCCACGGAGACGATTAATTCGTCTTGTGCCAGAGAGCTCTCAAGATGCGGAGTATCTCCTGGCAGGCGCAGCAAATCATCCATTGGCAGCGATCGTTTGCCGTTCCTGCCTTCGAGAGTGATCTCGGCGTTCAGCGCCAACAGGGCGACGGCCAAATCAGAAGGATGAACCGCGATGCAGTGTTCGCTCGCCCCAAAGATTGCGTGTCCGGCGTTGAAGCCACTGCGTGCGTCACAGCCTGATCCCGGGTTTCGTTTATTGCAGGCGAAACCGGAGTTTCGATAATAAGTGCAACGCGTTTTTTGCAATAGATTGCCGCCGATGGAGGCGGCGTGGTGCACTTGTGGCGTAGCGCCTGACAGCAGCGCCTGCATCAGCACCGGGTAATCGGTCATCACGTTTTCGTGCCACGCCAACTGTGCCATGGTGGTGAGTGCGCCAACGCAAAGCGCACCTTGGGGTGTTAAGTCAATGCCACGGTTCGAAAGTCCGGTTAGATCAATCAGTAGCGATGGGCGAATTACATTTTGCGAGAGCAGATCTACCACACCGCTGCCTCCGGCAATGAACATCGCCCCATCGCTACTGCTCTTAAAACGCGCTGCTGCCGCGGCATTTGAGGCACGCACAAATTGAAAGCTCACGAATGAACCTCTTCGAGCAGGGCTGCCTTCTGAGAATCCGCTTTGGCCTGTTGTTGCACCTCGAGGATTGCGGCGACAATGTTCTGATATGCAGCGCAGCGGCACAAATTCCCGCTCATCTGCTCGCGTACGTCCTGCGCGGTTCGAGCGTGTCCTTCCCGCATGAGTCCGAGACCAGACATGATTTGGCCGGGCGTACAAAAACCGCATTGGAAAGCATCATGTTCAATAAAGGCCTTCTGCAGCGGGTGTAATCCATCAACTGAACGCACGCCTTCAATGGTCTGCAGCTCGTCGCCATCGTCCATGATGGCGAGAGTAAGGCACGAATGACGGCGCTCTCCGTTGATCAACACCGTGCATGCGCCGCATTGGCCATGAGCGCAGCCTACCTTTGTGCCAAGCAGATCGAGGTGGTCTCGAATAGCGTCCACCAGGGTAGTTTGCGGGGGGACTTCCAGGTAGCGAGCCTGACCGTTGACTCGCATCTGAATCCGGACCGTGTCAGGACCTAGAATCTTGTCTGTTTGGTAAGTCTTCACTTGCTCACTCATCTACGCCTCAATTCGCTCGCCGCTAGGCATGCGAAAGCTTTGCTTGGTGTTGGAGGTGCGCGGCGATGAATCCGAAGTTTGGTAGGCGCTCGCTATAGAGCTTTCCGAGAGGCGCCGCGAATTTACCCGACCAGTCTGCAAGGATCTCGGCGATGACCATGTTGGCGTTTGCAATCTTCACTCCCGCCTGGCTCATGCGGAACATCGCCGCCATCAGTGCGTGTTGGTTCACTGTGCCGGAAGCATCCATCACCGCATAAACGTCATAACCATCTCGGACCGCCCCCAGCGCCGGGAAGGTGAGACAGACGTCGGCGGTTACACCGGCAATGATGAGTTTCTTGCGTCCCGTCTTCTTCACCGCGGCGACGAACTTAGGATCGTTCCAGGCATTGATAATCAGGCGGTCGACGACCGGCGCATCGGGAAGTGTTGCCACCAGTTCCGGGAAGAGCGGGCCGTTCGCGCCGTCCGGATTGCTGGTGCTTAGGATCGCGGGCATGCCAAATGTTTTGGCTGATTCCGCCAACCACAAAGTCTGATTCTTCAGGTGTACGGCGTCGATATCGGACAGCCCGAAATTCATAGTGCCGACCTGGTGATCCACCAGCAGCAGGGCCGCGTTGTCGGGCGTCAAAGTTTCAAAGGTGAAGTCATTCATATGGTTGCCTCTTCGCGTTCTAAAAGTTGTTGTTTGCCTGGATGGGAATGTTCAAGGCGCTCGCGAAATAAGTCGCCGCAATCCCGACTTAATGAAACTTAGCGAACTCCCTGTGCATATTTCACGAAGACCTCAGGATCGTGAGTCGGCAGAATGTGCCTACCCTCGCGCTTAAGTTTTCGCAGGCCGTTCATGGTGTCCGCCATACTGTCCAGAAATCCTGGCGCCACCATCTTTTCCACGTTCGTGGATACATTCATAGCGGCGTCGCCGCAAATGATGGACACTCCGGAACGAGTGTCGACATAGACCGCTTGGTGCCCGGGAGTGTGGCCCGGCATCGGAACGCAACGAA
>Ga0182012_10003493_pt1 | contig 16734 bp, 19 predicted proteins | sample 612S2SmetaG_FD_120486 | JGI IMG/M metagenome (GOLD analysis project Ga0182012, IMG submission 120486) | Permafrost microbial communities from Stordalen Mire, Sweden - 612S2S metaG | ecosystem: Environmental > Terrestrial > Soil > Wetlands > Permafrost | place: Sweden: Stordalen | collected...
CAGTGAGATTCGGCCATGTGGTTGATTAATATAGATTCGGTTTCGGTGGAGGGCCGGTGTTCTTGGGCCAGAGAGGCTTTTAACGCTTCGAAGCCATTTGGGTCTTCGGACTTAAGGAGCAGGAAGGAACCGTTGTGTCGGGCGAGGCCGTGGGTGGTGCGGTTTTGGGAGGAGATGGCGCGGCCGGCGGCGCTGGTTGGACCGGTGGAGAGTTGGGCGTTGGCACGGTTGGCGGCGAGTTGAGCTTCAGAGACAGGGGTGACGGGTTTGGGAGTTTCCGGTATGACAGCCGGCTCCGGCGTGACAGCGGGCGAAGGCGGTGTTGGTTGGGGGATGGGGAAGCCGGCTTTGCGGGCGAGCTTGCGATCTTTGTGCGCGGCGGCACGGCGTTCTTGGCGATTCATATTTGGGATCCTTTCGAGAGAGATGGAAAAGGCCGCAACGGGCTTTTTCTGGTTCGAAAATAGCGCGAGGCCGAAAGCGACCGGTACGCGACGGGGTGTTTTTGAAGCGAGGGAAGGCTGGTAAGTAGCAGGGATAATTGGACTTAAAATTATTTTTCAATTTTGGTCAACTCTTGTGACTCAAAACGGCAGGGGCGAGTTTTGGCGGGTTGGCAACCCGCTGCGGGTTTGGTTTCCTGCCCCACAACGGGTTAAGTTTGGTGGACAGGGAGGGTGATAATCGCTTCGCTGCCGGGGCCGGATGGGGCGTTGCGCAAGGTGAGGGAACCGCCGTGCGCTTCGGCGATTTGGCGGCTTAAGACGAGACCGATACCGGAGCCGCCGCGTTTGGTGGTGAAGAAGGGGACGAATAGGTTAGCCGTGTTGGGGAGGCCGGGGCCTTCGTCGCGCACGGTGATTTCGAGCGACGAGCCAAGTTGCTGGTGACGGAGGAAGACACGCCCGCCGGTGGATTGGGCGGCGTCTACGCCGTTCTGGATGAGATTGATGAGAGCCTGTTCGAGCTGGTCGATATCGCCTTGAAAGGTCATCGGAGGTCCTTCCTCGAAGAAGACGCGCTGGCGGGTTTCCAGGCTGCTGGCCTGACGGAGGAGAGTATTGATCTCGATGGGACCGACTTTGGGAGGTGGGAGTTTGGCGAGACGGGCGTAGGAACTCATAAAGCGGCTGAGCGACTCGGAGCGGGAGGCGATCACGCTGAGGCCGCGGGTCATATCTTGTTGCCAGTCGTCGGGGCGCGGTTCGAAGGCGAGAAGAGCCTCCAAACTTTGGGCGATGGATTTGATGGGAGTGAGTGAGTTATTCAGCTCATGGCCGATGACTCGGACAATGCGCTGCCAGGCTTGTAACTCTTCTTCGCGGAGGGGGCGCGTGAGGTCAGTGACTACGAGGAGTTGGTGCGGGATGCCACCTTCGCGGAACTGACTGCGGCGGATGCCCCAGCGGCCGGTGGCGCCGGGAAACGAGCGCTGAATGGTTTGATCTACGGCGCCTCCGAGGTATTCTGCCAATCCGAGGGACGTTGCGTCGCGCGCCAGTAGGCGTTCGGCAGGTTGGGCGAGGAGGCGTTCGCCGGCGCGGTTGACAAGGCGCAGTTGCTGGCCGGGGTCGAAGGCAAAGGCGGCAACATCGATTTCCTCCATGACTTTGCGGAGGAGGGCGGTGGCTTCGAGGGCTCCGAGGCGCTGATCGCGGAGAGTGGCGGCCATGGCGTTGACTTGCTGCATGACTTCGCCGAGAGGTTCTTTGGGATTCTCGACGCGGGCGCGGATGCTGTAGTCACCTTCGCGGAGGGCTTCGAGGAGGTTGGCGAGAGTACGGAGAGGGCCGGCGATACGGCCGCGGGCGGCGAAGCAAAAGCTGAGCCAAAGGAGGATGAGGAGGGAATCAATGGTGATTTGGAGGCGAAGGGATTGGTTATCGAGGTAAAGGAGAATGGCGGAGGTAGCAACGGCGGGTAGACCGCCCGCGAGAGCGAGCAGGAGAACGCGGGTTTCGTGAGAGAGTTTCATGGGAAGACGGGAGGCCTGCTCCCTTACGGTCGCGGTTCCGTTAGAGGCCGAAGCGTTGCAGGCGGCGATAGAGAGCGCTGCGGCTGAGACCAAGGGCTTCGGCGGCGTGGCTGACGTTGCCGGCATGGCGGGCCAGGGCTTTCTTGATGAGGAACTCTTCGACGTCTTCGAGACTCATCTCCTCCAGGCGGGGAGAACCAATTTGCGCGGAGCGCAAAGCCAGATCGCCGGCTTTGATGCAGTTGGATTGCGCCATTAAGACGGCGCGTTCGACCACATGATTCAGTTCGCGCACATTTCCCTGCCAAGCATGATCGTACATGGCCTGCACGGCGCTTTGATCGAAGCCGGTGATGTTCTTGCGATAGCGGCGCGCGTGGATGCCCAAAAAGTGTGCGGCCAGCGGGGCCAAATCTTCGCGGCGTTCGCGCAGCGGCGGCAGGTGAATTTCAATAGTGTTGAGACGAAACAGCAGATCTTGCCGGAAACGCCCCTTGGCAACCTCGTCAATAAGGTTGGCATTGGTGGCCGAGATAACGCGCACGTCTACCTTCTTTGTTTTGGAGGAACCGACGCGCTCCATTTCGCCAATTTCCAAGACGCGGAGGAGTTTGGCTTGTAGGTTCATGGGAACATTGGCAATTTCATCCAGGAAGAGAGTGCCGGTGTCGGCGAGTTCGAAGCGGCCGACGCGATCCATTTTGGCGTCTGTGAAGGCGCCTTTGATGTGGCCAAAGAGTTCGCTTTCGAAGACGCCTTCGGCGAGGCCGCCAGCGTTGACGGTGACCATTGGTTTGCCGGCACGCACGGAGATAGCGTGGAGAGTACGGGCGACCACTTCCTTGCCGGTGCCGGGTTCGCCGGTGATGAGAACGTTGGCGTCCGAAGGTCCGACGCGCGAGATGAGATCTAGGACGGGCTGCATGGCGGGCGAATCGGCAATCATGGCGGGCAGATTGTCGGCACGCAGGAGTTGGTTCTCGAGTTCGAGGCGCTGGCCCCGGCGGAGAGCGTTGCTGAGTTCGAGCTGGGTACGGACGATGGCGAAGAGGCGCTCGTTGTCCCAGGGTTTTTGAATAAAGTCGCGCGCGCCGCGGCGCATGGCTTCGACGGCCAGGTCGACGCTGCCCCAAGCGGTCATAACTACGACCGGCAGCATGGAATCGACGGTTTGGATTTTGGCGAGGAGTTCGAGGCCCTCCTGTCCCGAGGTCGTGTCGCGCGAATAGTTGAGATCAACGATGGCGAGATCGTACTCGTGACTTTCAATCAATTGGAGGGCTTGTTGCGGGGACTCGGCGGAATCGGTTTTCAGGCCTTCGCGTTTGAGCAGGAGGCGAAGCGCTTCGAGGACGTCGGGCTGATCGTCGGCAATGAGGATACGCGTGAGGCTGGGCGAAAACTTCATTGCTTCATCCAACCGTCCTCAATTTGAATAACCCGGTTCCCGTATTCGGCGTTTTTTTCGTTGTGAGTGACTTGGACGATAGTGGTGCCGGCGTCATTGAGTTTTTTGAACATTTCCATGATTTCCTTGCCCTGGGAGGAGTGCAGGTTGCCGGTAGGTTCATCGGCGAGGATAAGTTTGGGACTGGCGATCATGGCGCGGGCAATGGCGACGAGTTGCTGCTGGCCGCCGGAGAGCTGATTGGGATAGAGGTCTTTTTTACCAACCATGCTGAAGCGGTCCAGGGAATCGCAAACGATGCTCTGGCGTTCGGATTTCTTGATGTTGCGGTAAGAGAGAGGGATATCGAGGTTTTCGTAGACGGTGAGGGAATCCAGGAGGTGATAGCTCTGAAAGACGAAGCCGATATATTTTTTGTAGATTTCGGAGCGATCTTTTTTGTTGAGGCGGTGGATGGGAAATTCGAGGAAGTTGTATTCGCCGGTCCAGGCGGTGTCGTGCATGCCGAGGAGATGCAGAAGAGTGGATTTCCCCGCCCCGGAAGGACCCATGATGGAGATGAACTCGCCTTCTTTGATGTCCAGGTTGATGCGGCGAAGGACATATGTTTTGGTGGGGCCGTGCTCGAAGAATTTTTCGACGTTGCGGAGGGTGATCATGGGACTATTCATAGGTTACGGTATAAGTCCGCTGGCCTGCTCCCTCACGGTTGCGGTTCCGTTAGATTTTCAGACGCGTGGAAGGTGGGAGAAGCGGGGAAGCGGCGGTACATGCGGTGGGCGGATCACGATGGGATGAGCGAAGTGAAGCGAGAGCACCTCGTGCACGCGGGCGGCGAAAGCGAATGCCAGCAGCAACACGGCTATCGCAAGCAAATCGACGTGCTTGGACATCACACGGCAACCTCCGAGTTTTCCTCCACCACGCGGCCGTCAAACAGGTGAATGGAGCGATCGGCGTAGCGGGCGTAGCGCGGGTCGTGGGTAACCATGCAGATGGTTGCGCCACCGCGATGAAGTTCGCGCAACAGATCCATGACCTGTTCGCCGTTCTGCGAATCGAGGTTTCCTGTGGGCTCGTCGGCGAGGAGGATCGAAGGGTCGCCGGCCAAGGCGCGAGCTACCGCGACGCGCTGTTGCTGGCCGCCGGAGAGCTGCGAGGGATAGTGCTTGATACGGTGAGACATGCCAACGCGCTCCAAAGCTTCGTGGACTTTCTTCTTACGGTCGGCCGAGGCCATGCCGCGATAGGTGAGGGGCAGTTCGACGTTTTCGTAAACGTTGAGATCGCCAATCAAATTGAAGGCCTGGAAGATAAAGCCTATTTCGCGATTACGGATACGGGCGCGCTCGGAGAGCTTCAGGCTCTGGACTGGCTTGCTGTTCAGGATGTAAGTTCCAGAAGAAGGGGAGTCGAGTAAACCGAGAATGGCGAGCAGGGTCGATTTGCCGCAGCCGGACGGCCCGGAAATCGAGACGTACTCGCCGCGCTTAATATCGATGTGGATGCCTGAAAGTGCGTGGGTTTCCACTTCGTCGGTGACGAATACCTTGGTGACACCTTCCAGATGGATCAAAGGCTCTGCTGTGCTCATGCTAAAAAAATTCTCCCTGTTGATTCAAATAAAGCCGACTCAAATACTGTACGCGGAACAATCATGACTAGTTCAAACGAATTCGCGAATAGGCGTCATATTGGGACATGTCGGAGAGAATGACGCGGTCGCCGACTTTGAGGCCGTCGAGCACTTCGATGGTATTCACCGAAGCGCGGCCGAGCTTCACGTTGACCCGGGAGGCGCCTTTGCCGTCCGGATCGATTTTGAAGATGCCGATAGTTGAGCCGGGTTCGCCGGAAACTGGCCGATCCATATAAACAACGTCGGCCAAACGTTCGAGTTCGATGACGCCATCGACGCTCAATTCAGGGCGGGCGCCCTGCGGCAGGGCAGCCATGAGTTCCACATCGACGCCGACGGTGCCGTTGAGCGCGGCTGGATCAATGCGAATCACGCGGCCGGGGATGATGCCGTTGCGGGTATCGACGGTGGCATCCATCCCGATACGGACGTCTTTCATTTGGGTTTCGGCGATTTGCAGAACGGCTTTGAGTTTCTTAGGATCGGCTACTTTGGCGAGGATGGCGCCAGCGGTGACGCGCTGGCCTTCTTCGACGTCTACTTCCTGCAAGACGCCGTCGATGCCGGCGCGGACCTTGAGTTGGTCGACTTGGTTGCGCTTGAGATCCCAAGCGGCGCGGGCGCTTTCGATCACCACTTTCTGTGCGTCGATTTGCGCTTTGATGGATTCGTCGGAGATTTCGAGGCGCTGTTTTTGCAGCGCGACGCGGTTTTCGAATTGCTTGGCGGAATCGACGGACAAGCGGGATTCGAGATCGCTTTTGAGGTTGAGGCGGGTGAGTTCGAGATCGCGGTCCGCGGTCAGTTTGGCTTGCGTGTATTGCGATTCAAGCTGGGCGAGATTGGCGCGCTGGTCGAGCTTGTCGCTTTCCAGTTTGACTTTGAGGTTAGCAAGGTTGGCTTGCTCCTGTTTGACTTGCCACTCTGCCTTTTCGGCTTCGAGGAGGAGGTCAGGGTCATTGAGAACTAGAATGACGTCCGTGGCTTTTACGGGGTCAAGACCGGCGCGGCGGACGATTTGGGCGACGCGGGCGTCTTTCGCGGCCGCTATCCAATGGATTTCCTTGGGCGTAAGGCGGCCTAAACCATGGACTTGACGCTCCATGGGACCGCGTTTGACGGAGCCGGGGTATTGGCCGCTCATATCTACCGACGGGGCTGCAGGTTTTAGACGCGCCAAGGCGACGGTGGCGCCGCCGACCACGACGGCAACGAGAGAACCAATGATGATGCGCTTGATGAGGCGCTGGCGAGCGACTTCTTTTCCGCGAGGAACGTCCATGATATGTCCGAGAATTAGGGTGCAGGTCGGGGGCCAGGAGGGTTCAGGGACGTAAGTGGTTGAGGGGATTGGGCTAATGAGTTGAAGAAGCTTCGAAGCGGTGTCCGGTATTGGGATCAGGACGTGCGTTTTAGGTGACGAGGCCGCTTACTTGGTTTGCGTGTAGGGGTTGGCGATTCTTTCCGATAAAGGGGTTGTCACGCCGGCAAGGGCTGGGGCAAAGGTGTGGCGCGTGTCCAGGGCAGAGAGAAAGTTTACGATGAGCTCCGCTTCGTTGACGAGCGCTGAACGGTCAATGGGACCGAAATCGTCAAGGAATACTTGCTTGTCAATATCGATGCGAGCGGCGCGCGGCGTTGAGTTGTCGCGCGTGGTGTACCAAACAAGCGCCAAAGGCAAGGACTCGGATACCGCTTGCTCCAAAGAGACGAAGGTAACGCCCGTGGAGACGGAAGGAGGGACCGCGTGCATTAGTTCGTGCTTGACGGTTTCCATGGAATTTCTTATGTTCTTCATTTTAGCTCACTCTTGACTAATAAACTTCGTAACGGTGGACGATGTAGGCATGGGGAATGGCGCCAAGGACCAGGATCTCGGCGTCGCGTAGAGCGCGGGTCAAGGCAGCGACCTCCAGGCTGAGATTGGGAGTCTTGGGCGTGGCCCCACTGCCCGACGGAATTAAACATTGGCGCTTCAAGTGCGTGCGCATACCTACTGGATCAATTACGCCCAACAGGAAACGCTGATCGCCATCGTGGTGATAATGCGGATCAGCCCAGGGCTTCGGTAAGCCACGGGCGATCGATTGGATGGGATCAAGCATCTTGATTGTCTTATCGGTGGAAATGTCGAAGACATAAACGAAACCGGGCTTGGCGGCAGTGGCGAAACCGCTGGGGCCTACCAACGCGTAGCCCCGCGCCACGGCATACGAACGACTGAGTGAAATATAAGGACTGCCTGCCGTTCCCTGGGCAATATGGCTGAGAACACTACTTGGCGACGGCATCGCTCCAGGAGCATGGGGAATAAAACCCTGGTGGTAAGGATCGTTCAGGTGCCAGTATGTGCCGGGTCCCGCCCCGCGGTAGAAAAGTGCCATAAAAGCGCTTCGTTTGATTATTCCATCTGGACGAAGTCTCAAGCGAAACTGACGAGTGGGAAGGTGTGTGAGACCGCTATTTCATAAGCCCACGGTGAAGGACAAAGGATCAATCTCTTCGGCGGCAGGGGGCGGCGGGGTGGCGATATCGAGCCAGAAGTAAGCGGCCCAGCGGATGATGTGGAAGAACGAGTCAAGGTCAAGCGCTTTGTTCAGGTAGCAGTTAGCGTGCAGTTCGTAGGCGTCGGAGATGTCCCTATCGGTATCAGACGAGGTGAGAATGGCGATGGGAATGAGACGCAGATCGGAATCGGCCTTGATTTGGCGAAGGAGATCGCGGGAGTTAGCTTTAGGCAGGTTGAAATCAAGAAAGATGAGGCGCGGGCGGGGCGCCGAAGCGAAGTTCTCCTGATGGCGCAAGAAGTGCAGGGCCGCGGCGGCATCGGTAGTGACGTGAACGGTGACGGCAGGCTCGAGGGTGCGCAGGGCTTCTTGCATCAGACGTACGTCAGCCGGGTTGTCTTCGACAATCAAGATATCGCGGTTAGCAGACATTTGTAACTCACTTAGTCTACCTTGGAGCGTCCGAAAAAGCATTGCGAGGAGAGTTAGTCGAGGGCATCGGCGGTCTCAGGGACGCCTAGGGCGATGGAAAGACTCTTCATTTTGGCGAGCAGCGTGGTGCGCTTGATTTTGAGCAGATCGGCCGCGCGCGCTTTGTTGCCACCGGAGGCGGAGAGCGCCTGGTTCAAAAGAGACATTTCGAAGCTGCTGACGACCTCGTCGAAATTCAGGCCGTCTTGCGGCAGGCGTACCAGCGGGGCGGGCGCTGAGTTGCTGGAGGAAGGCGTGGGTTGGGGCGAGGCGGGGCGGCGGACGATGAAGTCGTTCGGGCAAAGCACCGGGCGGTCGCCGCTTAAAGCGAACGCCATCTGCACGGCGTGCTCGAGTTGCCGAACATTACCGGGCCAAGGAAGCTGCTGAAGAAACTCGACCGCTTCGGCGCTCACCTGCTTTGCTTGAGAATTTTCGGCTTGGCGAATTTTGTCGAGAAAATGCTGCAGAAGAAGCGGAATATCGTCGCGCCGTTCGCGCAAAGGCGGCAGGTGGACAGGGACGACGTTCAAGCGGTAGTACAGATCTTCGCGAAAACGGCGCTCGCGCACGGCGTGCTCCAGATCGACATTGGAGGCCGCTATGACGCGAACATCAACGCGCACGGTTTCTGAGCTGCCGACGCGCTGGAACTCCTGCTCCTGAAGAACGCGCAGAATTTTGGCTTGTGCTTCGAGTGGCAAGTCGCCGATTTCGTCGAGGAACAGTGAGCCGCGGTGGGCTTGTTCGAAGCGTCCGAGGCGGCTGGTGAACGCACCGGTGAAGGCTCCTTTGGCGTGGCCGAACAATTCCGATTCAATGAGAGTGGCGGGGAGTGCGGTGCAGTTCACGGAGACCAGGGGTTGTGAGGCGCGGTTACTGGCAGCGTGAATCGCTTTGGCTATCACTTCTTTGCCGGTGCCGGTTTCGCCGCTGATCAAAATGGTGCAGCGCTTGGTGGCGACAAGTTGAATGATTTCGCAGATCTGCTGCATGGCGCGGCTTTGGCCGACCAGGAAGTGACGCCAGGGCGCACCAGCCACGGCACGTTCGCGCGCCTGGGTTTGCCGGGCCGCGCGCACCACGGCGTCGGATAAAGATTCCGGTTCCACCTCGCCCAATAGGACGTGAAATGCGCCTTGGCGGGTTAGGTGAATGACATCGTCGATGCGGCCGGTTCGGTGGTGGACGACGAGGGGTAGATGGGGAGCGATGGCAAAGAGCTGGGCTAAGGCGTCGTCACCGGTGGATTCGAGCGAGGCGAGACTGATGACGGCCACGTCAAAATCGGCACGCAGTAGGCGATTACAGGCAGCCGCGAGGGAGTTTTCCGCGTGAATATCGCAGTTCCGGAGAGCGGCATTCACGCTCGTGTCAATAACGGCGGGATCTGGCCCAATCCAAAGGAGTTTGCTGTGCAAAATTTCTCATCGGTTAAGGTGGCAGAAGATTGAGGATAAGAAGGCAAAATTTTGGCGCTCAGTTGAAAATGTGTCTGACACTTTCTCAGGATTCGCGGTCGAAGTGCACCGAGTTCCAGGATTCCTGGGCGAGAATTTCGAGTTCTTTGTCGGCCTCGTGTTGCCATTCGGTACGCTGCTTCGCTTTTAGTTTGACCAGCAGGCGTTCATCGCGGTCCGCCGCGACGACGCACTGGCGCTGCTCGGCGGCGCGCAGGCGGGCGGCTTCCAACGATTTTTGGAGTTGCGTGAGGCGCGCATTGTAGCCCAACAGATAAGCTGCCAGGGAGCGGAGTTCCGTAGTTCCTGCGCCGGATTCGTTTTGCACGAAAGCCACGGCGGCAGCGCGCTCGGCGGCTAAGGCGGCAATGGCTTGTTCGGCTTGGCTGACGGCAAGCAGCGCTTTCGACAATTTATCGCGCTCGCTGGCCAGCTTGATCGAGCGCAGACGCAGAACCGAATCAAGACGGAAACGGAATTTCTGCATGGCTTACAGGACGTTGGCGATTTCATCGAGAGCGGACACGGTAGCCGGGAGCGCGTTCGTCTCGTCTGGGCGCTGGCGCAGAAATTTGAGAATCCGTTCGCGGGCGCGGATGCTGGCATCGAGCTTGGCGTTGTTCCCGGCCACATACGCGCCGAGCGAAATGATATCTTCTGAACTTTGATAAGCTGCCATGGCTTCGCGTACTTTACTGGCAGACTTCAAGTGCTCGGGCGGCGCCACGTGCGAGGCAACGCGCGAAATAGAACTGAGCACGTCGATGGCAGGGTAATGGCCAGCCGCGCCCAAATGGCGTGAGAGCACGATATGGCCGTCGAGAATGCCGCGCGCGGCGTCGGTGATGGGTTCGTTGAGATCGTCGCCTTCGACAAGCACAGTGAAGAAGCCGGTGATGCTGCCACGGCGGAAATTGCCGGCCCGTTCAAACATTTTCGGCAGGATAGCGAAAACAGACGGAGTATACCCTTTTTGGCTGGGCGGCTCACCGGCGGCGAGGCCGATTTCACGCTGGGCCATGGCGAGGCGCGTGACGGAATCCATAACCAGCAGCACGTTCTTGCCCTGATCGCGAAAATATTCGGCAATAGCCACCGCCACAAAGCAGGCGCGCACGCGCAACGGCGCCGGACGGTCGGAGGTCGCGACCACGACCACAGAGCGCTTTTGCCCCTCCGGGCCAAGTTCGTCTTCGAGGAAACCGCGCACTTCACGATTGCGTTCGCCGATCAACGCGATGACGGTAACGTCGGCCGAATTGTGGCGGGACATGGCGCCTAAAAGAGTGCTTTTGCCAACGCCGCTACCGCCGAACAAACCAATGCGCTGGCCAAGGCCGCAAGGCAGCATGCCATCAATAGCGCGGATGCCGGTGACCAAGGGTTTGCGAATGTGCTCGCGTTCCAGCGGACCGGGAGGAGTCGCGAAAAGTTCATATTTGGCGGCGGCTTCGATGGGCGGGCCGCCGTCCATGGGCTTGCCGAAACCATCGAGCACGCGCCCGAGCAGGGCCGGCGAAACGCTCACTTGGGCATCGTCGGAACGAGCGAAAATCGGATCGCCCGATTCCAGACCGTCAATTTCTTCGAGCGGAATCGAGAGGACGCGGCCTTTGCGAAAGCCCGCGACCTGAGTCCGGATCGTGCGACCGGAAGCCGTCTGAATTTCGCAGAACCCGCCGATGGGCGAAGCGGGCCCTTGGGATTCGATGAGGAAGCCGGTTACGTCGGTGATGACGCCGCGCCAGCGCAGCAGATCGGCGTCGGGCAGCGAGGATAAATAGCCGTCCAAACGAAGTGGCGATTCTGGTGAGGCTGGCGTCATTTTAGACCTTTCATTGAGTGGCCAGGCGGTCGGCAAAACCGCGCTGTATTTCCTGCAGTTGGGTTTCGATCGAGGCGTCGAGTTCCCCGACCGAGGTTTCAAAAAGAATCGCGCCGGCGGCGAGGCCGGGGTCGGCCACGATTTCCATGCCGGAACGTGAGCCGATGCGTTCGAGCGCGGCTCGCACCGCGGCCACGCCGCCCGGATAGACGCGCACCCTGGACGCTTCCCGCTGCTGCAGCTTCTGCAGAGCCGCATGCACGATCCCTTCGATGGAAGCGGGATCGGTCGTCAGTTCGCGGTAAAGGATGCGGCGCGCCACGGCCAGGGAGAGTTTCACCAGTTCCTGTTCGGCTTCCAGGCGCAGTTTGCGTTTGACGTTGGCCAGTTCTTCCAAAGCTTTGGCGACCTGATCGAACGCTTTCTTCACCTCGGCGGACGCTTCTTCGCGGCCGCGCCGCAAACCGTCTTCCACGCCTCGGTGATGCGCTTCCGCCTTTTCGAGTTGGCGCAAGCGTTCGACTTCCGCCAAACGGCGCTCCCATTCGGCGGAGTCGCTGCCATTGGCGTGGTTTCTCGGCTGTTGTCCGGAGTTGGGGGCCGGCAGCAGCGGCGGCCCACCCGGGGCAGCCGTACCCGCTTGGCGGCCGGGCCAAACCACTTCTTCCACTTGTATCGCGGGATTGGTGATACGCCGGATCATTTTAGTCCTCCGCCATCCAACCGCGAATCACGTTGGCCGCAAAGGCGGGATCTTTGCCCACATGCTCCTTAATTTGGTTCAGCATCATTTTGGTGGCGCTATCCATTTCGGGCAGCGCCAGCTTGGGAAGATTCAGAGTGGGCACATGATCGCCGTCGGACAATTGCGCCGCCGCGCCCGCGCCGCCTTCGTGACGGTGGACTACCTCTCTGACTTCCCGTGGGCCCTCTTTGGTCACGATAACTTCGCGGGTAATAACAGTTCCATCCGGCTGCGTTTCGGTGATTGTTTTGGTAACGGGCGCTTCGGCTCCGGCCGGCAAAGCACCAGCGGGCAAGGCGACGGCGGTCTGCGCCTCGACAGCGGCCTTTTTGCCACCGCGCTTCAGCAGGAAGACAACCGCTAGGAGCAGCACCAGGATCGTCACGCCAGCGCCGATTTGCACCCGGCGGTCGGCCAGCAGTTTGGCCAACGGCGTCTGGGCAGTAGCGGCAGCCTTAGCGCCGTTCGCGGCATTCGCGGCTTCTTCCGCCGCCAGCGTTTGCTCGAAGGGCAGGCTTTCAATCACCACCTGATCACCGCGATCGGTTTGAATGCCGAGAACGCCCGCCACGATATCGTGAATAATTTTGATGCGCTCGGGCGTAGGCGGAGTGAGTACATGCTTGCGTTGCGCGCCGGTTCCCTGCCACACGAACTCCTGATCCAGGAGCACGGCAACAGATACGCGTTTGACAGAACCGCGCGGCATCTTGACTTGGCGCACGCTGCGCGAGGTCTCGAAGGCCATGCTTTCGGTGCGCCGTTGGGAACCGTTGCCGGCGCTGCCGGCGATCAGCGGTTTGATGGTGGAACGCGGCAGGTTAGATGGCGTGCCCGGTACACCGGCCGGACCGCCGCTGCTCGAAACATCTTCCGTTTTCTGCGAAGTGGCCATCACCGAGCGCGTAGGATCGTACGTCTCATCCGTTTGCTCGCTGGTGGAGATATCGCAATCGGCCGATACACCCACCCGGAAGCGCCCTTCACCCAAGAGAGGCTCGAGGGTGGCTTCCACTTTAGAGCTCAAGTCTTTTTCGACATCGCGCCGATAGTCGAGCAGCGCATCGCCGGAATCCGGGCCTTCGCCCAGTCTTTTGCGCTTGCTCAGCAGGTTGCCTTGCATATCGACAACGGAGACGGCGTCGGGCGACAGGCCTTGTACGGCGCTCGCCACCAAATTGCCGATGGCCACAACATTTTGCGGCTGTAAAGTGGCGCCGATGCGCACTTTCACCAGCACGCTGGCTTTGGCCGGTTCGCGCGCATCGAGGAAAACCGAATCCTTGGGAAAGGTGACGTGAACGCGGGCCGATTCAATGCTGTTGATCGTCTTGATGGTACGCTCGAGTTCGCCTTCCAAAGCGCGCTGGAAGTTGATTTTTTCGCCGAAGTCGGTCACGCCCAAGTTGGTTTTGTCGAATATCTCGAAACCGATGCGGCCCGTTTTCGGCAAGCCCGCGCCTGCCAGATCCAGGCGCATATCGTTCACCTTAGCGTCCGGCACCAGTACGGTTGTGCCATTCTCGGTCAGCCGGTAATCGACACCACTCTCTTTGAGTTTCTGGACAACGGCGGCCGCGTCTTCCGGCGCCATGTTGGTAAATAAGGGACGGAAATCGCGCTCCTTCTGCCAGTGGGTAAACATCGGTATGCCCACCGCGACCGCCAGCAACGCCAGCCCCAACCCGATTTTCTGGGCTAGGCTAAGCGAGGCAAAGAGCTTTTTCAATTGATCCATTAATTCAATTGGGGAATCGGGTTATGCATCATCAGATCTGCATCTTCATGATTTCGTCATAAGCCGAAACGACCTTATTCCTTACCTGCAATAACAATTCGAAGTCCAGCGAGGCGCTTTGCGTGGCCAAGATAGTAGAGTGCAATTCCTGATTGCCGCCAGATAGATAGTTGGACACTGCGTTATCGGCCGCTTGCGAAGAATTCGCTACGTGCGAAAGCGTGGACGATAGCACTTGTTGAAACGTGCTGCCGCCCGCTTGCGCCGCAGCCGTAGTGGAAGGCAACGCAATGGGCTGGATCGCGCTTGGTAAAGAGATGGGGAGGATAGGCGCCATAAGCTTTACCGGAACAGATCCATCGAGCGGTTGATCATATCTTTCACCGCGGAAATGGCCGAGACATTCGCCTGGTAGGAGCGCTGCGCGCCCATCAGGTCCACCATGTCCTCCGCCGGATTGATTTTCGGAAACGCCACGTAACCATCTTTATCGGCATCCGGATGGCCAGGCAAATAACGGCGATCGGGCGGCGATTGATCCGTCACAATCTGGCTGATGGCAACGCCTTGGGGTTGATTGTCGAGTTGCGTTTGGAAGATCGAAGAGAAGGGCTGGCCAACCGCCTGCGATTGAAAGATGACGTCCTGGCGGCGGTAGGGGCCGCCGCCGGCAGTGCGCGTGGTATCGGAGTTGGCGATATTTTCGACCAGGACTTCGGCGCGCTGGCGCTGTGCGGTCATGCCCGAAGCGCTGACCGAAAGTGAATTAAAGAGGCTCATGCGCCACCTCCGCCCTGGATGGCCGTATGCAGATCCTTTAACTGCGCCCGCAGAAAATTGGTGGCCATGTTAAAGCGCATGGCGTTTTCCGAGAGCAAGCGCGCTTCACGGTCGAGATCGACGTTGTTGCCGTCGTTCTTGACGCGTAGGCCGGGCACCGGGCTGGCCATCGGGGAGGAGGTAAGAGAGCCCGGCGAGTTGAGCATGGCCTGGAATTGCGATTCGAAATCGAAGTCCTGGGTGCGGTAGTTGGGCGTATCGGCATTGGCAATATTCGACGCCACCAACTTCTGGCGCTGGCTGACGAGTGTCATGTACTGGTCAAGTTGAGTGGAAAGCGAATCGAGCATAGCGTTCGCACCCAGTAATGCAAATGAGGGGCCAGTAGAAAAGCCTGCAAATGGGGCTTTTTCAATGCGAAGCAGCGGCGGATTTTCGACGGGCCGTCGGAGATTTGGCGGGATTAATCAAATTTGATTTTGTCGTAGACATCGGCAAACGCAACCTCGATGCCTAGACACGCCAGCCGAACAGTCCCGTTAGCCGGGACCACTTCCCGGACCACCCAGGAATCATCAGCTTGGCGAACCCTTTGGTCAATCATCTTCTCCGTCTGCGAAACCGTCAGATATTCTTGCAGAGACGGTAGCCGCATGTACTGATGGAACTTGCCCCCGCGGTCATAATCTTTCGTGCTTTCGGAGAGGACTTCAATAATCAGCAGCGGGTTGGTTAGGATATCAAAGTGCGCATCGGCCAGAATCGGCTCGCCGCAGACCACCATCACGTCAGGGTAGGTGTAAAGGCCGGTATCACTGACCAGCAGCCGCATGTCGCTCGGGTAAACCTCGCAGTCACGCTGGCGGAGACTTGCCATAAGCGAAAAAACCAAATTGGCGACGATCAGGTTATGTTTCCGGCTCGTGCCCGCCATGGCAAAAACTTCGCCTTGGTAATATTCGCTCTTGCTTTCCGCCAAGCGCTCCCGGACAAGGTATTCTTCCGGTGTCAAACGCGGTTTGGGCTGGGCAGCCATTCTACGAACCATTGTAGTGCTGTTGTGACTCCATTCCGAACCGCTCGCTCGCAAGCGGTTTAAAACGCCTGACCGAATCCCTCAATTCGCGTGCTAGGCTTCCGGGTTGGGGACTTCCACCTTGTCGTAGACATCGCCAAACTCAAGTTCGATTGCCAGGCAATTCAGCCGAACACTCCCGTTGGCCGGCACGAGTTCCCGCAACAGCCACGAATTGTCAGCTTGCCGAATACTTTGGTCGATCATCTCCTCCGTCTGCGAAACCGTCAAATATTCCTGGAGAGACGGCAGGCGCATGTACTGATGGAACTTGCCCCCACGGTCATAATCTTTGGTGGTTTCGGATAGGACCTCAATAATCAGCGCCGGGTTCGTCAGAACATCAAAGTGTGCGTCGGCCAGAATCGGCTTACCGCAGACCACCATCACGTCGGGGTAGGTGTAGAGTCCAGTGTCGCTAACGAGAAGCCGCATGTCGCTCGAGTAAACTCGGCAGTCCCGCTGGCGAAGACTCGCCATGAGCGAAAAAACCAAGTTGCTAACAATCACGTTATGCTTCTCGCTCGCGCCCGCCATGGCGAAAACTTCGCCTTGGTAATATTCGCTCTTGGTCGGGGCCAAGCGCTCTCGACTCAGATATTCCTCCGGCGTCAAGCGCGGTTTGGGCTGGGTGGCCATGTTGGCTTCTATTGTAACGATTACGCCCGTCCCGGAAATCAGCCCTTAGAAAACGTCTGCCGTCGTCTTCATTGAAATGAACAGCTTACCCATTAGCCGACCGCACCACGCAAAAAGCACCCTTGAACCCGAACACTAACCCCGCCCGGAACATCCGTGGATCCGTTTTCATCCCCTCAAGTGGCGGGCTGCGCAGCGCCCAAATCGCTGGTCCTTAGAAAACGTCTGCCGTCATCTTTCCTGAAATCAATAGCTTACCCACTAGAAAGGTCCCCGATCGCACGCCTCAAAGGCAACCCTCTAACCCGAAATTTGCCCCCGCCGGGTGGATCCGTGGATCCTCCGTTTTCATCCCCTCAGGTGTCGGCTGCGCAGCGCCGAAATCGCGGGTCCTACGAAAAATAGTGATTTAAAATCCCCCTAGAATCAATGACATAAAAATCCGGTGGCTCCCAGAGATCTCCCAGGGCTC
>Ga0182012_10003494_pt1 | contig 16732 bp, 17 predicted proteins | sample 612S2SmetaG_FD_120486 | JGI IMG/M metagenome (GOLD analysis project Ga0182012, IMG submission 120486) | Permafrost microbial communities from Stordalen Mire, Sweden - 612S2S metaG | ecosystem: Environmental > Terrestrial > Soil > Wetlands > Permafrost | place: Sweden: Stordalen | collected...
AGACGGCTCCGAAGAAGGGAATTTCGTAGGCAAGTTCTTGGACACCCAGTCGCATTGAGCAATCCGTGGCTCCACATTCCGCTCGCCGACTACGAAGGCCATATGTCCCTGCCGGCGGTCGGGCAGGCGCAAATGATCGCGGACCAATTCGATCGGGCTTTGACGCGATGGGCCCCGGCGAGTGTCGCGGTCATCGGATGTGCCGGCGGCAACGGGCTCGACAGGATCGAGCCGGGCACGGTCGAGCGCGTCGTCGCCGTGGATCTGAATCCGGATTACATCGAATGCACCCGAGCCCGGCATGCGAGCCGGTTACAGGGCCTCGAGCTCCGATGCGCCGACGTTCAATCGGAGTCGTTGACGTATGGACCGGTGGACTTCACCTACGCGACATTGCTTTTTGAGTACGTCGATGTGCCCTCGACCCTGAAGACGCTGGCGCGAAATTCCCGTCCCGGCGCGGTTCTCACGACCGTATTGCAGCTTCCCCATTCGACCATGCCCGCCGTCTCCTCCTCGCCCTACGAGTCACTGGTCAGCCTGGCCACCGTGATGACCTTGGTGGCGCCCGAGTCACTGTCCCGTGCGGCGGCGGAGGTGGGCTTCGAGGCCGCCGAGTCCCACATCATCGAGCTTAAGTCCGGGAAAAGGTTCTGCGTGCAGAATTTCACCAAGGCGACCGCTGGATGGAATAAAACGGCGGGCCGGGGGGTCTTACCCCGGTGAAGGCTGGTGACGTGAACCTGATGAGCGTGCCTCTCCATGGATGACCGGCGACGCCGTTTCGAGGTGTTGGTGTTGCCGCATCTGGATGCGGCGCATCGCTTTGCACGCTGGCTGTCGCATTCATCCATCGACGCCGATGACATCCTTCAGGAGGCGATCTTGCGCGCGTTTCGTGGGTTCGACGGCCTGCGGGGGTCCGATGCGAAAGCATGGCTGCTCACCATCGTGCGAAATTGCCACTTCACGGCCCTCGAGCAGCAACGGCGGCGCGCACAGGTACCGCTCCCCCACGAAAATGACGCGCAGGACGGCCGCGCCCTGGTCGCGACCACGCCTGACCCGGAGATCACCTCGATGCGCAGGGACGAAGAGCGAACACTCGACCGGCTGATGGCCGCGTTGCCCCAAGAGCAGCGCGAGATCCTGGTGCTTCGCGAGATTGAGGAGATGGACTACCGCGAAATCGCCGCCGTCATCAATATCCCGATCGGCACCGTGATGTCCCGGTTGGCGCGGGCGCGGGCCGCGCTCAAGGCGCGATGGCTCAAAGAGAGCGCCGGAGAACCGCATGCCGTGCGCTGAATCCTTGCGCGTGCAGGCTTACTTCGACGGAGAGCTCGACGCGATCGGCGCCGCGGAGATCGAGCGGCATTGCGAGACGTGCGCGGAGTGTCGTGAGCTGTTGAGGGATCTGGAACTGCTGCGCACCGCGCTGCGTCAAGACTTGACCTATGCGGCGACTCCGCCGGCGCTGCGTGACCGGATCATGCGCGCGCTCGATCAGGAAAGCGCGGCGTCGGGCGCGCGCGCCGTTCCGAAACGGTTCGCCGACTGGCGATCGCGGCCGTTCTGGAAAGGCGCCTTCAGTGCCGTCGGCGCCACCGCGATCGCCGCCAGCCTCGCATTCTTTTTGCTCGCGCCACCCCTGTCCGATCCACTTCTGAGTGACCTGGTCAGTGCGCACGTGCGCTCACTGATGCCGGACCATCTGATCGATGTTGCCTCCACCGACAAGCACACGGTCAAGCCGTGGTTTGCGGGTCACACCGATGTATCGCCCGTGGTCGCCGACTTCGCGGACCAGGGTTATCGGCTCATCGGCGGCCGTGCGGATTATCTCGATCATCAACGTGCGGCGGTGGTCGTCTACCAGCATGGCTCGCATGTCATCAACGTGTTCAGCTGGGCGACCGCGCGGTCGGGTCGGCCGAGGGCCATCACGCGCAATGGCTATCACCTGAGCTTCTGGAGCGCGGGAAATCTCGAGTATTGCGCCGTCTCGGATACGGGCTGGGATGAGCTCGATGGGTTGGTGCGGCTGTTGCAGGCTCTCGACGCGCAAGACAAACGCGGCTAGCGATGGAATAAAACGCTCCGGCCGGAAGTCTGGTCTCCCGCACGGTACACAAGGAGACGGACATGTCGGAAGAGAGAACCTACACCCCGGTGGCGATCCTGCTGCACTGGGTCATGGCGGCGTTGATTTTGCTGAATTTATCGGTGGGATTCTTCATGGAGAGCTTCGCTAATCCGAGCCCCCAGCGAAGTAACGTGCTGTTCTATCACGCCTCGATAGGCATTTTGATTCTCACGCTGGCTGTATGTCGACTGGGCTGGCGGCTCACCCATCAGCCGCCGCCGCTGCCCGAGAGCCTGTCCAAGCCGCAGCGCATCGCCGCCCATGGCGTGCATGGGCTGTTGTACTTGCTGATTCTGCTGCAACCCATCTCGGGCTACGTGCATCGGATGGCGGGCGCACATCCCGTCAGCTTTTTTGGGCTGTTCAATTTGCCCGTATGGATCGGCAAGAACGAATCCCTGCGGCTGCTGACCGACACCGTCCACGACGGCGGGGCGGTCATCCTGGCCGTTCTGGTCGCCGGCCACATCGCGGCCGCGCTGAAACATCGCTTCATCGATCGGGACGCGGTAATGCAGCGCATGACGACCAAACCTGCGAGACGTGCTGATCCAGCGGCCACGGAACCGGCGAAAGCGATGTGACCGCACCCTATGGGGGTCGGAGCGGAATGTCGCATCATGGGAATGATTTGACGACGGGGCGGTTTCAGTGATGTAGTCATGCCCATCGGGACCGACAAAGGATTTGGAACGGTAATGGATATAGCGTCCCCTTCCACGACTCGAGATCGATCGATGGCGCGGTGGGCGCTGGCGCTCCTGTTTGGCGCATGGATCGTTGCCTTGGGAGTCATTTCTGCCGGGTATGCATCGGACAGTGTGCTGATCGGACCCGTTCATTCCATTGCCATGTCGGTGCTATTGGGCGCGTTCGCGGGTTCAGTCTCCTTTCTTTCCCGGATTGCGAAGTCGCAGGAGCCTGACCCCCCACGTGCCTGGCGGATATCGCTTGCCGCGTGCTTCATTACAACTTTCGCTTTTGTGGCCGCCTTCGGTGTCAAGGGAGGCATTGCGTCCTCCATTTTCGCGCTCTCAGCGGCTGCGCTCGCCATTGCCGCACTCCGGCGGAACAAGCGTTCCTAATCCAGCGGCCACTGTACCGAGGAGGGCAATGTGACCGCACCGTCTGTGGCGGAACGGGGCGCACCCGCACCCCCGCTGCTTTCAACGCCGCGCCACCAAGCCTCGACGGCCCCGGCGTGGGCCGGTTCCACCGGTTGGCCGAGATGGGGCATCAGCAATTGAGCGCCGCTGCGGGGCGCGAGTTCCAGCAATCTTTCCGCCGGTTGGTCCCATGCGTGCATGGCCAGCGCGAACGTGCCCCAGTGCACCGGCATGAATAGGCCGCCCAACATGGCGCGCGCCTCGAGGGCATGCTCGGGTCCGAGGTGAATATCGCCCCAACTGGGGTGAAAGGCGCCAATTTCCAGCATCACGACATCGAAGGGGCCGAGCTTCTCGCGGATCGATCGATACTCCGTCGTCAGACCCGTATCGCCGCTGAAGAACACGGCGTGCTTCGGTGAGCGGACTGCAATCGACGACCACAGCGTCGCATTGCGATCCTTGAAGCCGCGCCCGGAAAAATGCTGCGACGGCGCCGCGGTCAGGACCACGTCGGAGTGGGGCACGCGCCACGATTCCCACCAATCGAGCTCGGTGATGCGCTCCGGCTGGACACCCCAGTATTCCAGATGTGCGCCGACGCCGAGCGACGTGACGAAGGGCACGCGGGTTTTGGCGAGCGCACGGATGGTCGGGTAGTCGAGGTGATCGTAATGATCGTGCGAAATCACGACCACATCGACCGGCGGCATCTCACGGAGCGTGACGGGCACCGGCTGAAATCGCTTCGGCCCGACGAGCGCGGACGGCGAGGCACGCGGTCCCCACACGGGATCGGTGAGAATGCGGACGCCGTCGATTTCGATCAACATCGTGGAGTGCCCGAGCCAGGTGACGCGCAGGCCGCTTTGCGGCTTCTTGGTCCAGGTGCTGAGCGGGCTCATCGAGGGCAACGGTCCCGGCGGTGTGCGCCGTTCGCCGCCGAACATGAAATCCTTGATGGACGGCATGGGCACCGAGGAATCGCGCAGATTCGGCGGGATCGGATGCACATTCTGAAAGCGATCGTTCGCCCACAGCGGCGATGCCTGCATGCGTTCGAGGCGCGCACCTTCCGCGCGGGTGCCAAGGGATTTCACCGGGGAAGTCTAGCACCGTCCCTGGGCTCAAGCTTCCGTCAGGCCGACACGTCCGTCAACGAAGCGACTATCGCGTGCTTGAACGGCCGCACGCGCTCGGCCAATTGGAGGCCCACCGTGCGGGCCAGTGTGTGCAGCGGCCGGGAGTCGGTGTAGAGGCGTACCAGGGCATTCGTCGCGAGGTACAAGGGGCGCGCGCCCCGTTGGTGGGCCGCCTCGTAGCGTTGCAGCACCGGCAGCGATCCGATGTCGACCCCGGTGGCGACGGCCCGGGCGAGCTCCGCGGCCAGTCGTTCCAGACTTTGTAGTCCGAGATTGAAGCCATGGGCGGTGACCGGGTGCATCCCGACGGCCGCATCGCCGATCAACGCGCAGCGCTCTGTGGCGAAGCGCCGTGCATATGCGCCGACCAGCGGATAGAGGTGCCGGGAACTCGAGAGCTGCATCGCGCCGAGCCGGTGGTCGAAGCGCGCTTCGACCTCCCGATCGAATTCCTGCGGATCCGATTCCAGCAAACGGCGGGCCTCGGCGGCCGGCACCGTGATGACGACCGAGGACATCCGATCGTTCAACGGCAACAGCGCGAGCGTGCCCCGTTCCTGGAACCATTCCCAGGCCGTCTGCTCGTGCGGAACCTCGTGGCGCATGCGGCACACGAGCATGGTCTTGCCGAAGTCGAGCATGTCGGCCGCGATGCCGACCGAGCGGCGGGTGTCCGAGAAGCGGCTGTCCGCGGCGATCAGCAATCGCGCGCGCACGGCGCCGTGCGGCAGCAGGCGCACGCTCGCGCCGGACTCGGTGGTCTGCACGTCCGCCACGGGTCGTTCGTACCAGAGCTGAATGCGCGGGTTCTCGGCGGCCTGGCGGTGCGCCGCGCGCCGTATCGACTGGTTCGGCACCAGGAACCCCAGCGCGGCGGCCCCGGCATTGCGTCGATCGAAATGCAGGCGATGGGGTGAGCGGCCCGTCATCACCAGCGCGTTCTCGAGCGACGATATGTCTTCGGCGGCGATGCGCTCCCACACACCGATCCGCTGCAGCGTTTGCACGGAGCGGTGGGTCAGGGCGATCTCGCGTCCATCGAATTCCGGCTCGGCGATCGAGCGCTCCGCCTGCCGCTCGATCACGCAGACCCGGTGGCCCTGATCGGCGAGTCTCAGCGCACAGCAAAGCCCCACCGGCCCGGCGCCGATGATGACCACGTCGGCCGTGGAGACCTCAGCCGGCAGGACGTTTTTCTGGATTGGCTGCACCTTGGAACACCCTCCGTAACTCGGCAATCTGCACGATCTCGACCCGCTTGGCGCGCACCTTGATCAGCTGCCTTCGCGCCAGTTCGCTGAAGCAGCGGCTCACCGTCTCGCTGCGCAGCCCGAGGTAATCCGCAATGTCGTCGCGGTTCATGCCGAGACGCAGCTCCCGTCCGCGGACTCCGCGAAGCTGAAGGCGCCCGCACACATTCAACAGAAACCCTGCGACCCGTTCGTGCGCCTCCTTGTCGCGAATCAGCGTGAGCGAATCACGGGCCGCCGCTCCCGCCCTTGCGATCAATCGGGTCAGCTCGAGAGTCGCCGACGGGGAGGTCGCACACATCTGGCTGAACGCGCCCAAGGGCACGGCGCAGATGAAGGAGGGCTCCACGGCGACTCCGGTAGTCTTGCTGACCGGCACGCCCAGGCACTGCAGGCTCAACATTTCCCCGGGGAAGGAGAAATTGATGACCGCGCCGTGAGAGCCGCCGGTTTCGTCCAGTTCCTTGATGCAGCCTGAGCGGACCATGTAGAGGGACTCGACCTTCTCTCCGGATCGATACAGCGTCATGCCGCGCGGTATGCGCATGCGTCGGATCCGCAGCCCGCGCCGCATCCGCTCGCTCGCGTTCGCCAGGCGACCCGGGAAGCACATCCGCCACAGGCCGCACAGCTCGCATCCCACGCGCTTTCCCTCATGCATCATCGATGCACCCGAGCCAAAACTGACCGAGTATGCACGCCATCTGCCCCCGGACGTCCGCCGGAAACTGATCTGGATCAGAAATAGGGCGGCTGCCTGGACGTAGGCTGCGAATTACGGTCCACCGATCAACGACGGCATCGATCATCATGAGTTCATCCCTGGCCACGCCCATTCCGGATGCCGCTCTGGACGAGCTCATCCACCGACTCGCTCCAGTGATGCCGGAGTTGGAAATTCTGGTGAACTGGCCGGTCCTCGCGCAGATCCTGTCGCTGAAGGCGCTGGAGGATGCCGTGATCGTGGCGCATAACTACCAAGTGCCCCTCATTACATCGGGCGTTGCCGACTTCGTCGGCGATTCGCTCTCGATGGCGCGCTTCGCCGCCGCCAGCAAGGCCCGTACGATCGTCGTCTGCGGCGTGCATTTCATGGCCGAAACGGTCAAATTGCTCTGCCCGGGCCAGCGCGTGCTGCTGCCGAATAGGGCCGCGCGGTGCTCCTTGGCCGATTCGATCAATGCAGATTATGTGCGCGCCCTCAAGGCCGCCTATCCGGGGTTACCGGTGGTCGCCTACGTAAATACGCCGGCCGCGGTGAAGGCGGAGGCCGATATCTGCTGCACCTCGGCCAATGCGGTCGAGGTCGCCCGGAGCCTCGCGGTGCCACGGATCATCATGGTGCCGGATCGCCACCTGGCGGGTTATGTCGAGCGCGAGACCGGCATCGAAGTGGTGAGCAGTTTCGGCGAGTGTGAGGTGCACGCGAAATTCACGGCCGCCGAGATCTCGGAGTTCCGCCGCGAACGCCGCGCCACCGTGCTCGCGCACCCGGAATGCTCCGAAGACGTCCAGCGATGCGCCGACTTCGTGGGCTCGACCTCCGGCATGATCCATTACCTGCGCGAGAAGCGCCCGCGCCAGGTGCTGTTGCTGACCGAATGCTCGATGGCCGACAACATTTCGCTCGATCTGCCGGACATCGAGTTTCTTCGGCCCTGCAATTTGTGTTCCTACATGAAGTCGATCACGATTTTCGGCATCGCGCGCGCGCTTCGGGATGGATGCCACGAGATTGAGGTCGCCCCGGAGATTGCCATTCGCGCCCGCCGCGCGGTCAGGCGCATGCTGGACGTGTAGGCCGCCGGTCCGGGATCCGAATGCGGGGCGCGCGCCTGCGTCTCACCTCGATTCAAGGGTTCCGCTGGCGCGGCGGCAGGTGGACGACCAGCCCGTCGAGGCGATCATCGAGCCGGATCTGGCAGGCCAGCCGGCTGACGGCGCGCCGCTCGAGAACGCGCTTCAGCGTGTCCGCTTCGTTCTCCGAGACGTCGGTCAGGCGGCTCACCCAGTCGGGCGCGGGGTAACAATGACAGGTCCCACATGCGCACATGCCTCCGCAGAAGCCGACGATGCTCGGCACGTCGTGCGCGATGGCGGCCTCCATCAGCGTGCTGCCCTCGGGCGATTGCACCGGAAATTGCGCGCCCTCGGCATCGATGAACGTCACGTCGACCATGGCGTAGGGATACACCCGGCAGGACGCGGGCGCCATCCCCCAGGCGCCGTGATAACTACGTATATCGCGGGCGGTGGCCGCCGAAGACAATCGGCATTCGACGTTGTCGCGTGAAAGATCCATGATTCCCCTGCAGCAACCTGCCCCGAGCAGCGTACCCGGCCCCGACGAGCCCTTCGACCTGGGCGACACCGGGGAATCGCTGGAGCGGCTGCGCGCCTACATCCGTGACTACGGCGACTTCTTCCGGGTTTTTTCCCCGCGACGCGGCTCCTTCACCTATGTCGTGAATCACCCGGATGCGATCAAGCGGGTGCTGCTCACCAATCACCGCAACTATACGAAGGGCGTGGGCACCGATCAGATCGCCATTTTGCTCGGCCGCGGCATCATGACCAGCGAGGGTGCGCTCTGGCAGCGTCAGCGCCGCATGCTCCAGCCGGCGTTCCACCGGCGCATCATCGATCACTTCGGTTCCCTCATCGGCGGCGTGACCGCCGGGTACGCCGAGCGTTGGCGGGCCCTCGCGCGCAGCGGCGAGCCCATCAACATCACCGAGGCGGCGAGCGAGCTCACGCTCGACATCAACTTGAGCGCGATTTTCGGCACCGATCTCGCCGTCATTCGCGAGCGCTTCGGCGCCAATCCGTTCTCCATCGTGCATACCGACAGCAATCGCGACCTAAAATTCGCCTATCGGATCCGCTCGCTGGCCGGCATCGTGCGGGAGCTCATCGCGCGGCGCCGCGAGAACCCGGGGGAGCAGCACTTCGATTTCTTCGGCATGGCGCTCGCCGCCCGGGACAAGGAAACGGGCGAGACCATGACCGAGAAACAGCTCATCGACGAAGTGCTGACGCTGGTGGTGGCGGGCCACGAGACGACGGCGACGGCGCTGACATGGACCTGGTATCTGCTCGGCCGGCATCCCGAGATTCAGGAGGAGCTCGCCGCCTCGGCGCGCGATCTGCCCGAGGCGCCTCTCGGCATCGACCGGATCGAGGCGTGGACCACGGGCCAGCAGGTCGTCAAGGAGGCCGTGCGGCTTTGTCCCCCGGGGTGGCTCATGACCCGCCGCGCCATCGAGCCCGACGTGCTCCTGGGCGTGCCGATTCCGGCCGCGACCGACCTATTCATAAGCCCTTTTTTCATCCATCGTCATCCGGCGCACTGGGGCGCGGACCCGGAGCGCTTCGACCCGCATCGCTTCAACGAAACGGCCGACGCCGCGCGCAATCGCTTTGCCTACATCCCCTTTGGCGTGGGGCCGCGCCATTGCATCGGCGAGAGCCTCGCGATGTACGAGATCGCGACGCACCTCGCCGTCATGTCGCGACAGTTCCGGCTCACCCCGCTTTCCGACGAGGAGCCGCACATCGAGGCGCGGATCAACTATCGGCTGCGGTCGGATCTGCTCATGAACGTGGCGCTGCGCTGAGTCATAGCTGCGCTGAGTCACAGCTGCGCTGAGTCACACCAGACGCTCGAACTCGGCGAGCTCCTCCTCGGGAAGGGTCAATCCGGGAGCCTCGAGGTTCTCGCGCAAGTGGGCCACCGAGGAGGTGCCGGGGATGAGCAGGATATTCGGCGAGCGCTCGAGGAGCCACGCCAGGGCGACCTGCATCGGCGTGGCGCCGTGCCGGGCGGCAACGCTCGACAGCGTGGTCGACTGAAGCGGCGTGAAGCCGCCGAGCGGGAAGAACGGCACGTACGGTATACCTTGCCGGGCCAGCTCGTCGATCAAGGCGTCATCGTCCCGGTGCGCCAGGTTGTAGAAATTTTGCACGCACGCGATCTCGCAGATCCGCCGCCCTTCGGCGATCTGCGCGCGGGTCACGTTGCTCAGCCCGATGTGCCGCACCAACCCCTGTCGTTGCAGCTCGGCGAGCACGCTGAGCGGCGCCTCGAGCGAGCCCTCGGCCGGATGATGCACGTTGAACATGCTGCGCAGGTTCACCACTTCGAGCACGTCCAAATCGAGATTGCGCAGATTGTCGTGCACGGCCTGGGTCAGCTCCTCGCGCGAGAAGGCCGGGATCCACGATCCATCGGCGCCCCGCCGCACGCTCACCTTGGTGGCAATCACGAGCTCGGAGGGGTAGGGATGAAGCGCTTCGCGGATGATCTGATTGGTGATGTGCGGGCCATAAAAGTCGGACGTGTCGATGTGGTCCACGCCGCTCGCGACCGCTTCGCGCAGCACCGCGAGCGCCGCGGCTCGGTCCTTCGGCGGACCAAACACGCCGCGTCCGGCCAATTGCATGGCGCCGTAGCCCAGACGCTTCACCGGGCGATGGCCGAGCGGGTGGGTGGCGGATGATTCGAGGGTGCCGGTTGGTGGGATGGCGCCGGACGGTTCGATGGACATGATGAAATCTCCTACTGCGGAGGCGATAGGCTATTCGCCGATGGGACGTTCGACAATCCAGCATTGTCCGCACGGGTTGTGCGAAATCACGATCAATCGGGTCGTGGGATGAGCCCCCAATGGACCTCGAATCGACATCGCCCGCCGGCCACGGCGGCGCACTCGGTTTCGACCACGGCCGCCGAGGGGTCGACCAGCGTCCGGAACAAGCGCTCGAACGTGGCCGCGTAGTAGCGGCAAAGCGGCCGCGCGGCCCGGGCGCCCCGGCAGATCGCGCAATCCTCCAGGATGAACGTGGGCGTAGCCCCGGCCATCGCGCGCAGCCGGCCACTGCCGCGGAAGGTCCAGGCGTTGCGTGCGATCGCTGCGACGAGCACGCGGCTCGCGATGCGCCGAGGCATCAGGCGCAGGAGCCACTGGGCCGGCTTTGGGATGCGGTGGCGGAGCAGATAATCGGCGGTGGCCGTCCCGGCATGGCCCGCGATCCGTTGCGCCAGGGAGGGGGCGAGCGTCTCGCGCACGATCGCGTGCAGATGGATGACCTCGCTCTCGTCCACCATGTGCGCGGGAGGTTCATCGACATATCTCGCGAGCCCTGCGCGGCCGAACAGCCCGCGCGTCGCGCTTAAGCCCAGGGCGGTCTCGAGCGCCGCGCCGATCTGGATGATGGCGTTCGGACCGATGCGCGCGCCGTTCGTCCCGGGGTCATCCGTCGGCGCCATGGTGCACGCCTTCGCCGCCCCCGCAGGCCATCACCCGGGCCGGGGTGCCCTGAAAATCGATGTCCGCGGCGAGATCGGGGCGCGACTTCTTGAGCGCCGCGAGCTCCTCGGCACCGAGCACCTTGCTCGGGTCGAAGCCGAGATCCACCTGCGCGGTCAGGCCGTTGACCTTCAAGCGCTCGAGGTCGTAGAACTTTTTCGTCGCCGTGTTTTTGGCGAACGCCTTCAGGCAGCCGAGCATGTAGCGGCGCTTGAAGCGGTCGCGGATCCACGGATACTCGAGGAAGGTCTTGCGCAAGTAGAAACGCGCATAGTTCTTGAGCACGCCCTTGAGCACCTCCTCGCGCGTCATGGCATCGGGCTGGATGATCGGCGTGACGAAGTTGTATTTCGCGTAGTCGCGCACCTGCACGCGGTCGCTCAGCTCCTCGAACAGCTCGGCAAAGGGCCACGGCGTGTACATGTTCCAGTTGGCCATGTCCGGTTTCCAGTCCTGCGCCAGGCGATAAGTCTCCTCGATGGTCTCCTGGGTCTCGTTTTCCAGCCCCATGATGAATTGGGCTTCCGCCACCATGCCGGCTTCCTTGAGCAGCCGGATGGCGAGTTTGTTCTGCTCGATGGTGGTTTCCTTGCGGAAGCGATCGAGCTTGAGCTGGGCCGCGGCCTCCGTGCCCAGCGATACGTGCACGAGCCCCGCCTTGCGAAACAGCGGCAAGAGCTCCCGATCACGCAGGATGTCCGTCACCCGGGTGTTGATGCCCCAATGAACCGGCACGCGGCGCGCGATCAGCTCCTCGCAGAAGGCCACGAATTTCTTGCGATGGATCGTCGGCTCCTCGTCCGCCAGAATGAAGAAGCCCACTTTGAAATCGCGCACCAGCGTCTCGATCTCGTCGGCGAACTTCTTCGGGTCGCGCACCCGGTATTTGCGCCAGAACTTCCACTGCGAGCAGAAGCGGCAGGTGAACGGACATCCGCGCGCGAAGTTGGGCACCGCGACGCGGGTGTTGAGCGGCACGTAGATGTACTTGTCCCATTCGAGCAGCGACCAGTCCGGGGTCAGCGTATCCAGATCCTCGATGACCGGGCGCGCGGGCGTCGCCACGACCTGCCCATCTTCCAGAAAGGCGATGCCGCGGATCGTGCGGCGTTCGGCGCGGTCGCGGCCGTCGGCGATGGCCTGAAGGAGCTCGACGATGATCTCCTCGCCTTCGCCGCGCACGATGTAGTCGATCCAGGGCGCCTCGCCCAGTACCTGCGAATACATGAAGGTCGGATGGATGCCGCCCAGGATGGTGACGCAAGCGGGCGCGGCCTTGCGGGCAATCTCCAGCGTCTTCTGCGCCTGATAGATCATCGGCGTGATGGCGGTCGCCATGACCACGTCGGGCGCGTTATGGCGGATGAACTCCTCCAGGCGGTCGTCGGCGATGTGGTTGGTCATCGCGTCGAGAAAGCGCAGATTGGTGAAGCCGTGGCGCTTGAGCGCGCCGCCGATGTAGGCCACCCAGCCGGGGGGCCAGTTGCCCGCGATTTCGGCGCCGCCCGCGTGATAGTTCGGTTGGATCATCAGGATACGCATTGCGGTTACTCCCCGAGCGCCTTACACCCCGATAGTAAATACAGGTTGACACATTGAGGTGTCCACAGGGATTGTCCTTAGTGGGGTTCGTGCTTCCGATATAGTCGGGCGGGTTGTGCGGGATATCGAACAATGGACCTCAATCTCAGCGATTTGGGCGCGTTCCTCGCGGTGGCGCGCGCCAAGGGATTTCGCGACGGGGCGCGTGCTACCGGCGGCAGCGCCTCCGGATTGAGCGAGGCGGTGCGCCGGTTGGAGACCCGACTCGGCGTCAGGCTCCTCAATCGAACCACCCGGAGTGTCGTCCCAACCGAGGCGGGGCAACGATTGCTGGAGCGGCTCGGACCTGCGCTGAACGAGGTCGAGGCGGCACTCGATGGGATGGATGGGTTTCGCAACCGCCCGGCGGGCACGTTGCGCCTCAATGTGCCGGTCAGCGCCGCGCGCCTGGCGCTGCCCGCGCTGGTGTCGCCGTTCCTCGCCGCATATCCCGACATCCGGCTGGAAATCATCGCCGACGAAAACTTCGTCGACGTGCTGGCGGCCGGCTGCGACGCGGGCATCCGCTACGATGAGCGGCTGGAAAAGGACATGATCGCGGTGCCCATCGGTCCGCGAGTCCAGCGTTTCGCCGCGGCGGCATCTGCGGCTTACCTCGATCGCCGCGGCAGGCCGGAGCATCCCCGCGATCTGCTCGCCCACGTCTGCCTGCGCGCCCGCTTTCCGAGCGGAGCCATGCCGCCCTGGGAGTTCGAGCACGACGGCGAGGTGGTGAAGGTCGATCCGGCCGGTGCGCTCATCGTGCAAGCCGGCGCGGCCACGGAGCTGTCGGTCGACGCGGCCATCGGCGGCAGCGGCATCGTGTACCTGTTCGAGGACTGGCTGCGGCCGCATTTCGAGCGCGGCGCGCTGGAACCCCTCCTCGAGCCGTGGTGGCCGAGCTTCTCGGGGCCCTTTCTTTATTATCCCGGGCGGCGGCTGCTGCCGAGCCCGTTGCGCGCGTTCGTCGATTTCATCAAGTCCGCGGCAGCGCGGGGTGAACGATAGCGGCTGGTCAATCGATAGCGGCTGGTCGATCGTGCGCGAGCGAGTACAACTGGTATTCGACTCCCGCCGCTGTCTCCCGGGCTTCAGCCACCGCCAAGGTTTCGTTCAGCCACGCGTACCGGGGGTCGCCCACTTCGAACTGCACTTGGGCCATGAAAAGTGTGTCGCCAAAATTCGCGTCATCACCGTGTGACAAAGCACGGCTCACGGCCGCACTGAATTTGTACAGGCCGACATAAGTGACGTGGATGAGCGCGCCATCATCGGTTTCGAAGGTCTTGCGCACATCGAGCCTCGCCAGATCGCCGGCGCCGCGAACGAACCAGTCGCCTCCACCGGCCAGAATCCGGCCGCGAAGCCTGGGGCCGGTAAAAACTCCCTCGCCGACGACGTAGGTGGTGCGCTCGCCGAAAGGCGTGCGGCCGATGGGCTGCACGGTGACGGAGTTGGAAAAGCGCAGCAGCGGTTCAAGTTTGATCATGATGCGGGACTCGGTGCCCCGCAGATTGACATGGGCCCGATGCGGTCGACAAATGACATATTTGCCATCGACGTGAGAAATACTAATTCCTGGACTGCAATCCGGCGAGGCTGTCGTCGGCGTTGATCTCCTCGAGCAACCAAGCCTGAAAGAGGGCTATTTTGCGCAACTTCTTATGTTCGGCCATGTAGGTGAGATACCAATCTCCCGGTGCCGGCACCGTGTGTCGGGGCAGAGGGGCGACCAGCAGGCCGGCCGCCAAGTCCTCACTGACGTACGGTTGCATGGCGAGGGCCACCCCCAAACCGCGCGCCGCCATTCGCAGCGCATGATCGTAACTGTCGAAGCGCAACCCCGCATCGGGATCCAGGCCCTTTGCGCCGGTCGCTTTGAGCCACGCGGTCCAATCGCCCGCCGAGGGGTACACCTGCAGTACGGTGAATCCGGCCAGATCATCCGGACGGGTGATCCGCCGGCGCGCGGTGATCAACTTGGGGCTGCACACGGGGAACATCGTCGGACTGAACAAATACTGATAGTGAACCCGCCCCGGCGTGGGCCGACCGATCATGACCGCGAGATCGACATCCTGATCGGGGAAGGTGGCATCGACCTGCGAGGTCATGAGCCGGACCTGCAAATCCGCATACCGGTGTTGAAATCGATGCAATCGCGAGATCAGCCAGCGAACCGCGAAGGTCGAATACATGCGCACCGTGAGAACGTCCTCCCGCGTCACGCGCGTGAGCATCCGGGTGCCGTCGCTGATGGAATCAAATGCCTGCTGTAAAAACGGCAGATACGTCCGGCCGGCTTCCGTGAGCACGACAACACGGGTGCCGCGATCGAACAGTGTCATGCTCAAGACCTTCTCGAGGTGCTTGATCTGGTGGGAGACCGCGGATTGCGACACATGAAGCTCGAGGGCCGCCTCTTTGAAGGAACCGGTTCGCGCCGCGGCCTCGAAGGCGCGCAATGCATTGAGAGGGGGTATCGAGCGCATGAGTCGTCCCTCATCGACGGAATTTGGCGTGCAAGGTACTTGAAATTATCTCACCTATCGGGAGAAATGATCTGTTGTTGGAGGGTGTCGCTCCCACTAATGTCATCGGCGAGTCTGGCCGGGGGTATCCAATGCGAGCAGCTTATTACGAGTCGGTCGGGTCGGCCGCGGACGTCATGCGCGTGGGCGAGCGCCCGACGCCCCAGCCGGGGCCCGGCGAGGTTCGCGTCAGGATTCATGTTTCCGGCGTAAATCCGTCGGACGTGAAAGCCCGCGCCGGTGCGCGCGGGGCGCTCACGTACCCCTATGTCATCCCCCACTCGGATGGCGCCGGCATCATCGAATCGATCGGCAGCGGTGTCGATGCAGCCCGGATCGGTGAGCACGTTTGGACCTGGAACGCCGCATGGAAACGACCGTTCGGCACCTGCGCCGAGTTTGTCTGCCTGCCCACTGAGCAGGCCGTAGCGCTTCCCCGCAACACCGATTTCGAAGCCGGGGCCTGCCTCGGCATCCCCGCCATGACCGCCTGTCACGCGGTATTGGGCGACGGTTCGCTCGCCGGCAAGACGGTGCTGGTGACCGGCGGGGCGGGAGCCGTGGGTCACTACGCGATTCAGTTCGCCAAATGGTCGGGAGCTCGGGTGATCACCACGGTCAGCGGCGAAGCCAAATCGGCACACGCAAAGGCCGCCGGGGCCGATCATGTGATCAACTACCGCGAGCAGGATGTCGTCGCGCTGGTCAAGGAGTTGACATCCGGTGCCGGCGTCGATCGAATCGTCGAGGTCGAGTTTGGCGGCAATCTGGCGGTTTCAACCCAGGTCCTCAAGATCGGCGGCGTGATTGCTGCTTATGGATCCGCGGCGATTCCGACCCCGCAGCTGCCGTTTTACCCGATGATGTTCAACCACACCACGGTGCATATGCTGCTCGTCTATCTGCTCACCGGCGCGCAGCGTCAACGGGCTTGCGGCCTGATCAACGAGACTCTTCAAGCGGGGCGCTTGAAAAATCACATTGGCGCCCGCTTTGCCTTGGACGAGGCGGCGCAGGCGCACGTGGCGGTGGAGTCTGGAACGGTGATCGGCAATGTCGTCGTCTCCGTCTGAGCCGGGGCCCGAAGGGAGCCAGCCTGGTGCGTAGTCCCTCCTCCGCGGCGCGGCTCGTTCTCCTGGTGACGGCCGCCGTATTCATCAACTATATCGATCGCGGCAACCTCGCGACGGCGGCGCCGCTGATGCAGGATGAGCTGCACCTGAGCGCGAGTCAGTTGGGGATTCTCCTGTCCGCCTTCTATTACGGGTATGTCGTTTGCATGCCCGCCATGGGGTGGCTCGCGGAACGCTTCGGCGCGAAGCGGGTGCTGGCGGGCGGTGTCGCCATTTGGTCGGTGGCGACACTCACGACCGGGTTTGCGGGAAGCTTTGCGACGCTCTTGGCGCTGCGCGTGCTGCTCGGTATCGGTGAGAGTGTCGCCTTTCCGTGTGCGTCGAAGGTGCTGGCGCATGCCGTGGAGGTCGGCCGCTTGGGCGTCGCCAACGGCATCTTGAGCTTCGGTTATCTGTTGGGGCCGGCCGTGGGCACGCTGGTGGGCGGCTATTTGATGATCGCGTTCGGCTGGCGGCCGGTGTTCATCGTGTTCGGCCTCCTGTCGCTCGCGTGGCTCTGGCCGTGGAGTCGCGTCGCGATCAGCCCGACCGCCG
>Ga0182012_10003495_pt1 | contig 16728 bp, 12 predicted proteins | sample 612S2SmetaG_FD_120486 | JGI IMG/M metagenome (GOLD analysis project Ga0182012, IMG submission 120486) | Permafrost microbial communities from Stordalen Mire, Sweden - 612S2S metaG | ecosystem: Environmental > Terrestrial > Soil > Wetlands > Permafrost | place: Sweden: Stordalen | collected...
GTGCCGACCGTCGTTCTGCTGTGCATCTGCGTTGTATGCACATCCATCACGCGCGGGCCGTTCTGGGCGCTGGCCTCGGACTATCTATCGGCGCCGAGCGCGGCGGCGGGGATCGCGATGGTGAATGCGCTGGGCACCGGATGTGGTTTCATTTGCAATGCGCTGATGGGAACGATCTACGACGCCACCCATTCCTATCCGATGGCGATGCTGCCGATCGTCGGGTTCGCCTCGCTCGGCACCGTTGTACTGCTGATGCTGGGCCAGGCGAAGCGGGTGAGCGCGCCGGCCTGATCGAGCGGCGGACATCGGGCCGCGAACATTCAAAATGCGATCGGGATGTGCAATCGCCGCGGAGCGGGTGATGCCACATCATCAGGGTTGCCGGGCCGCAGGCATCCCCGGACAACCAACCTCCCTGAATGCAGGAGCTCACGATGACACGCTTCAAATTATCCTCGATCGTCATGATCGCAGGCCTTCTGGCGATGGCTCCGGCCTGGGCACAGACGACGGCGCAGAAGCAGGATACGCAGGACGGGGGCAGCCCGCCGATGGTCGGCCCCGCCAGCAAGGCTTATAAGCAGAGCACTGATGGCGACGGGCCGCCGATGATCGGACCGGCGAGCAAGGCGTTCAAGCAGCAAACCCAAAGCATGAGCCATTCCGCGCCGCCGGCCGGCGACGCGAAGCAGGATTAGACTCGGCTCAGACGTTCCGGACCGGCGCCTGCCGGGACCGGTTCCGGAGCGGTTCAGTCAGGCTCTGGCGGCGGCGTCTTGGCCAAACCGGCCACGAATTCCGCCAGTTTCTCGGTCGGCCTTGCGGTCGCGCAGCGGCATCGCCTGGCAGACATCGACAGGGCACGGTTCGTGTTCGGGTTCGGGCGTCGGCCCGCTGGTCCGGTCGCGGTTGTGGCGGGCGTTAGAGGATAGCCGGATCGCCGCAACGGCGCTCGGACTATCTCAACTTGCGGCGGGCGGCGCGTGACATGGAGGCAACCGAGGGCCGGCACTTTCTTGCGGATTTTGCTTGATCGCGGGCAGGCGGCGGCTAATCTGCGCGCCGCTGCAATGTGGCAGATGCCGGTCGATCGGCGCGCAGACAAATGAGACCGCGGCGTTCAGATGAACTTATTGTCCCCGACGCTGCATCCGCCGCAGACAATCGCGGGCGCACCCGGACCCGGTGCGTCGCCGGAGCGCGCCATCGCTCACCTGCGGCCGGAAGCGACGGGTCTGCGAAAGCCTAACCTGTTCGTCATCGGTGCCATGAAATCCGGCACCACCTACCTGAACAAGCTGCTTGGCGCGCATCCCGCGATCTTCATGTGCGCCCCCGAGGAGCCAAGCTATTTCGTCGACCCCAGGCAGTTGCGCACGCTGTGGCCCGACGCGTGGGACCTGGGATTCTGGCGCAGCGAGGAGCGCTACCTGCGCCTGTTCAGCGCGGGCGGGGATGCGGTGCTGCTGGGCGAAGCGAGCACAAATTACAGCAAGCGGCCGTTGGTGGATGGCGTTCCGGAACGCATCCACGCGTTTAATCCGGACGCGCGCTTTGTGTATCTGCTCCGCGATCCGGTGGAGCGCAGCATCAGCCACTACTGGCACATGGTCCGCTACCACGCCGAACGCCGGCCGATCCTGGAGGCGATCAAAGCCGAACCGCAGTATGTCGATGTCAGCCACTATGCGATGCAACTGTCACCATACCTCGACCTGTTCGATCCGGATCGGGTAGCGGTCATAACTTTTGAACAACTTATCCGCGCACCGGTGCCGACGATGCGGCGCCTGTATAATTGGCTGGGGCTGGACGACGAAGCGGCCGATGGCTCCGGTTTCAACCGGCCCGAGAACGTCACGCCGGAGGTGATGCGCATGGCGGCCTGGTTCGGCGTGCTGCAGACGATACGACAATCGCGCCCGATCCGCCTGTTGATCCCCTATTTGCCACGCGCAATACGCGAGCGAGCGGCCCGCGCGGCAACCATTCCCGTGCAACGGCACGATGTGGATACCTCAGACGCGAGGGCCTATCTGCGCCCTATCCAGCGGCTCCAGACCGAGGCACTGTCCCGCCTGATTGGGCGTTCATTTCCCGAATGGACGACGCTGTACGGGAATGACGCGGTGTGATAACGAAAGCAGCGTGCATGCCGTCGTCTCGCTGACGGCCCGGAATGGAATTTGATATGATGGTCGACACCGCTGGTCGCCTGGCCAACCAGCACGCAGGCGAATGGGTTGTGCCGTTCCGAACCACGGGCGGACGATTGCCGCTGTTCTGCGTCTGCGCCGGGGGCGGCGATACGTTAGACTACCGCGACCTCGCGCTCGCGTTGCCGGAGGATCAGCCCGTCTACGGGTTTGGCATGCCGCCGTCCATGGCGGGCAACGGGTTCCCGACGGTGGAGCAGCTTGCCGCGGTCTATATTGAAGAAGTTCGCCGGCGCCAGCCGCGCGGACCGTACCGGTTGTGCGGCCATTCCTTCGGCGGCATCGTGGTGTATGAGATGGCTGTCCAGCTTGCGGTGGCGGGCCAGGATGTCGGGCTGGTCGCGCTGATCGACACGCTGCATCCGCGGTTCAAGCGCAATCTTTCACCGGTGGACCGCATGCGGTTCCGGATGTCCTACACGGCCAACCGGGGCGGCAAGTACGCGCGCAACCTCGCCGCTGGCAGGATCGACCGGATCGCCCGGAACGGGTTCGATTATGTCTGGCACCGGAGCAAACGTGCGGCGTGGAAGCTGGCACGATCACTGTCCGGCCGGCTGGCACGGCCGTTGCCCGGCGCGGTTCAAAGCCATGAAATGGTTCTTGTTTCGGCATGGCATTTGTATGATCCGGGTCCGTACGCGGGCCGCCTGACCCTGTTGAATGCCGCCGGGCGGCCGCCGGAATACCGGGTTGACCGGACCCTCGGCTGGGGCCGGTGCGCGACCGGGGTCCTCGATATCCAGGTGGTGCCCGGCGACCATTACACTATCATGCATCCGCCGCACGTGCGGGTGCTCGCCGAACGGCTTGTGCCTAACCTCACGGTCTCTGCGCCAGACGAGCGATGATGCAGGCCAGAGCAACGCCCGACGTTTCGGTGGTTATCCCGACGTTTCGGCGCAACCGTGAGCTGGTAGAGGCGATCGCGAGTGTCCAGGCGCAGACCGGCGTCACGCTGGAAATCGTGGTCGTCGATGACTGTCCTGATGGCGGGGCCGCGGTTGTGGTGCAGCAACTCGGCGACGCGCGGGTCAGCTACCTGAGGAATCCCAACCCGACCGGCGGCGTGCCGAGCGTGGTCCGCAACCTGGGCTGGCCGCACGCCAGCGGTCGCTTCGTGCATTTCCTCGACGATGACGACAGGGTGCCGCCGGGGCACTATGCAGCGGTGGTCGCGGCGTTCGCGCGTCGCCCGAACGTCGGGTTGGTGTTCGGGGCTGTCGAGCCCTTCGGCACTGGTCCGGAGTTCCAGTTGCAACACGAACGGCAGTTCTTTGCCCGCGCGAGCCGAACCGCGCGGCTGTGCGCCCGAACCGGCTGGAAGCTGGCGTTTGCCGGCCAGATGCTGTTCGACCTGCCGCTGCTGGTCTGCAGTGCCGGCGTGGTGCGGCGGGACTGTGTGGCCGGCGTCGGCGGTTTCGATCCGGACATCCGCCTGATGGAGGACGCCGACTTCCACATGCGGGTGATGCGGAAATACGGCGCCTGCGTCCTCGACCGGGTCGCGCTGCACTACCGCATCGGCTTTCCGTCGCTGATGCATGCGCCGAACCCTGCGGCATCGCAGATCGAACTGCAGCGGGAAGGGCGCCGCCGCATGCAGGCGAAGTACCGCCGGGAACACGGATGGTTCGAGTTCTGGGCGCTGGCCCTGTTCACCCGGACGATGCGTGTCGTTCGGCCCTGATCGAGCCGGGGCGCGTTTCGCGATCGCCCCGGACGCGCGGCCACCGACGAGGCATGGTGGCGCCTGGGGCGACAAAGACAATTCCAGATTGCGTTCAGAAATGATTCTCGTTCCGAGTGTTGCGTTGATTTCAGTGCCGCGTCCGTGAAGTTGCACAGCTTGCGTGAAAACAGGCTGCCAATTCTTTATCTTGCGGATTGTTGATCGAAATGGGATGATCATACTGTCAGTCAATCATTGCGGTGTTCGTTGATGTCCCCGGTGGCAACGTCTGTGCACGGCAATGGTCGTATCGTGGGACTCGACACTCTCCGATTCGTCTGCGCGATCTGGGTGGCGCTGCATCATGGCGCCCGGCCGGATATCGCTGCGTGGTTCGGTCTGTCGGCGCTGGCCAGCGACTGGAACGCCATTGCATTCGACGGCGTCGCAGCCGTCATCGTCTTCTTTATGATTTCCGGCCTGTGCGTTCACTATCCCTATGCCAAATCGCAGCCGTGCAACCTGCCGGCTTACTTCGTGCAACGGTTTGTGCGGATCGGCATACCGTTGGTCGTGGTTGCGGTTTTCGTCAAGGGCGTCGGGCCCTTCATCGGCGATGACATCGCAACCGCGCCGCGCATGGTGCTGTGGTCGCTGTGGTGCGAGTTGATCTACTATGCCCTCTACCCGATCCTGCTGGTCGCATTCCGAAGGATTGGCTTGCTGCCAGTCATTGTAGCGGCATTCGTGCTGTCGTATGTGGTGATCCTCGGTCATTGGACACTGACGACGTACTGGGCCTACCCGCGTATCTGGGCTGCTGCCGCTGCGCTGCCGGCCTGGGTATTGGGCTGTGCGATCGCACAGTTTGTGGCGGCCGGACGCCTGCCGGTGCTGCCCGGATCGGTCTGGTGGTGGCGCCTTGCCCTGCTGGTGCTGTCGATCCCGCCGAAGGCCTTGCTGTATCCGTCGGTTTCGCCCGTTCTGATCCCGAACCCGGCAACCCTTAATGTCTTAGCGCTCTTCGTGTTCCCCTGGCTGGTGAAAGAGATCGCGGGGTTTCAGGCGAAGGCCCCGCCGGCAGTGCTGGAATGGGGCGGACGATGGAGTTATTCGCTCTATCTCGTACATTACGTCGTCATTGTCGCCGCGATGCGGCTTGCAGGCCGAATGGACCCGATCCTCCTATGGTGTTTCGGCGTGGTCGCGATCTTGCTGGCCTCGTACCTCTTCTACTGCGTCGTTGAACGGCCCGCCCATCTGCTCGCCCGCTCGTTCGGACGACGACTTGCAAGGCAACCGGAAGCGACTGGTTCGGTCATTCTTCCGGCGCCCGCGGGAAAACCCTGAGATCCATTCTGCTGCCCCCGAATTGGTTATTTATAGAGCAATATCAGCCTGTCTCGAATCGCGGAGCGATCCTCAGGCTGACCAGCGTTTGAGTGAGCCTTGGCACACGCCAACCAAACGCGAGGGATGAAATTGCTCGCGCAAATAAGCTAGAGCGTCTCCACTCAGGGTGGAAGCGCTCTAAATCCGCGCAGCTCGCCACGGCCAACGGCACAGGACACGGACCGGTGTCCGGCCAGTCTATGCCTGGGCCAGGCCGGCCAACCGGATTAGAACGATGATCAACCCAGAGAACGTCCAAATACGCGAGCATATTCTGCCAGATACTATCTATAATGGTTGGTTTCAGATGCCTACTTTTCGATCGTTCTGCTAAAATGGATGTTCCCGCGACATCCGAGCATGCCAACAAAAATGCGCGACTTCAGATTGTGAAACAGACGAATTGTCACCACCCTTGATCAGCGGATAATGCATGTATTGCACGATCGCATCGGTTGCGCCGATACGATAGGTGGCGTGAACTGCCGGGAACATGAACAGTCAGTACTGCCACAGATTGCAGTAACGGCGGTGGTAATCTCCGCTTATCCTTGTGAAACCCAGCCGATTTCGCTGCAGACGAAGGGATGAAGCCATATTTGCATTTTGAGGTCGTGGAAAATATAATAATTGCAACTCTGGGTAATTAGACGACAGCGGATTACTCTTTGAGACAAAATATTAACGAAATGGTTGACTTTTGTTGGAAATGTCGGATATTTTCATCATCAGCACGGTGGCAAAAAGTACCGGCGACGCAAGCGGACATCGACGCTGCTGAAGATCCACGGGGAAGCTTAGGATGTTGCTGCAACTTGTTCCGCCGGCGCGGCCTGATGTCGGAAGGGCTCCCGATCAGGCTGGCACGCCTTCGATCAAAACATACAATCGGTTGCCCCTGCACAAATGGGTTGCCGGGCTGGTTATTGGCGATTTACTTGGCTCCCTTCTTCTGGCCGGTTTGACTTTTGGCATTTATTCTGTCCCACGTCAGTATGCACAGGAACAGTTTTGGACCGGCGCTGGCGGGTTCCTGTTGCTTTGGGGACTGGCCGCCCACTCCCAGCAGCTTTACCGCCGACCCACCATGTTGGGCAGTCTGCGCCAGCAGCTATTGCGCTGTGCGTGCTCTGTTGCACTGGCGTTCGGCCTTATACTTCTGCTGGCGTTCAGTGTCAGGATGATCGGCGGGTTTTCCCGCATCTGGCTGGCCGCCTGGTCGGCCGGCGCCCTGATATGGATGGGCGCACTGCGGCTCGCCTGGCGCCATCACCTGCGGATCCTGCTCAGCCGTGGCTGGTGCCTCGACCGGGCGGTCATGATCACCGGATCTTCGGAGGCGGGCCGGACCATCCGCAAAGACATAGAAATGGAAACGCTCGGCGAGGTGCGCTTCGTTGCGACTGCCGCATTTCCCGGCACCCCCGGGGGATCGTCGCTGGACTGGGTCGAAGACGCCGTGCGGACCGGGCAGGTGGATCGCGTGTTCATTTCTTGTTTCGAACGGGCCTTTACCGAGGCCAACGCCCTGCTGACGCGTCTGGCCCGCCTGGCGGTCGAAGTCACCGTCATCCCCTCGCTCGAAGGGATCGAGGCGCCCGTGTTGCGGGTCGATAATATCGGGATGCGGGCGGTTGTCGATGTAAATCTGCTGCCCTTGTCCGCACCACATGCCCTGGTGAAGCGGGCGGAGGATCTCGTCGTCGCCAGTGTGGCGCTGATTCTGTTCCTGCCCGTGTTCAGCTTGATTGCTTTGGCAATCAAGCTGGATTCGCCTGGACCGGTGTTTTTCCGCCAGCGGCGCGCCGGCTTTCATGATCACCCGTTCCGGTTGTGGAAGTTTCGTACCATGCACCACAACCTACGGGATGAGCATGCAGCGCGTCAGACAAGCCGTAATGACAATCGTGTGACGCGCGTCGGGCGCTTCCTGCGCCGCACGAGCCTCGATGAGATCCCGCAGTTCATCAATGTGATCTTGGGCGAAATGTCGGTTGTCGGGCCGCGCCCGCACGCCCTCGGCACGATGGCAACGGGTCAGTTGCTGCACGAAGCCATGAGCGATTACTCCTCACGCCACCGCGTGAAGCCTGGCATCACCGGTTGGGCCCAGGTCTGCGGCTGCCGGGGCGAACTCGACTCCTACAACAAACTCCGCAGGCGCGTTGCCTATGACTGCTTCTATATCGAGAACTGGTCGCTGGGCTTCGACCTCTGGATCATCCTGCGGACGGCGGCGGCGCTGTTCTTCGACAATAACGCCTACTGAGCGGACGCCAGAGTGACACTGACCCAGACTTTGGGAACCCCCAAGTTCCCATCGGGACACGGTTCGCCGGACCGCAAAGGCCTCGATGTTGGGAAGCTGTCTCGCAAGGTCCTGCGCAGAGCGCATATCGTGCTGGCACTCGTGGTCGTTGGCCTGCTGCTGGGCCACGAGGCGCTCAAGCTGGTCCAACCACGCTATACCAGCCCGGCAACCGTGTTGCTTGACCCGAAACGTCCCGGATCGTTCGGGGCGGAATCGGAGTTCGCCAACCTCTACGTTGATAATGCCAAAGTCTCCGGCGTTCTCGCCATCATGCAATCGGCCGATCTGCTCCAGCATGTCGTGGACTCTCAGCATCTGGCCGACGATCCGGAATTCGCGGACGCCAAACCGTCCGCGATCGTCACCTTGCTGAGCAGGCTTCACATTCTCCCGGCCCCACCGGCAGAGGTGGACACGCCGGAGATCCGCAGGCTTCGGGCGGTGGGTCGACTGGCCCGCGCGATACGGATCACCCGTGTCGGTATGACCTACGCCGTTGAAGTGGAAGCAACCGCATCCACAGGACCGAAGGCGCAGCGTCTGGCTCAGGCGTTGATAGACGCATACCTCGAGGACCAGTCCGAGCTAAAGGCCGGCGCGGCGAAGCGTGACTACGCCTGGCTGACCGACCGGCTCAGCAAGGTGCGCGACGATCTGTCGCGGAGCGAGGAAGAAGTCGAAGCGATACGCCGGAAATTTGACCTGCCGGAGGCCACCAGCGCGTCCGGTGGCGTCGACCAGCAGACCGTCAGCGGGCTGAACACACAGTTGCTGATGGCCGATGCCGACGTAGCCGCGCGTCGCGCCCGCTATGAAGAGGCAGAGCGTATCCGGAAGTCTGGCGGCGACCTAGGCGCCCTGTCGGAGGCGGTTGCGTCGCGGACCATCGAGGATCTGCGCAAGCAGCAAACCGATGCCCGCCGCCATCTGGCCGATCTGGTGACCCACTACACCCCGGCCTATCCGGAACTGATCCAGACCCAGCGCGATCTGCGCCTGATCGACAGCGCGATCGACGCCGAAACCACCCGCATCGTGACCAACCTGCTCGACGAATACGAGAGTGCCGCCGCACGCCGCCAGGCGCTGGCTGACGACCTGGCCCGACGGGCCAGGGATGCCAGCGGTGACGACAAGTCCGAAGGCCGCGTTCAGTTGCGCGACGCCCAGCGCGTTGTCGATGCGAACCGGGGTCTCTACAACGCCTTTCTCGGCAAGCTGCAGGATGTGGAGCAGCAACTCAGCCGCCATGATCCCGAAGCGCGCATCCTGTCGCCCGCGGCCGAACCTGACGCACCGAGCTTTCCCAAGCCGATCATGTTTTTCGGCGGTGGGGGTGCCGTGGGGATGCTGGCGGGCCTCGGACTGGTTCTGCTCATTCCGATGCGGGAGAGCGGCTACACAAGCATCAACGATGCGGAATCGAAGCTGTCTCTTCCGGTTCTCGGCGCGGTTCCGTTGCTGCCGCGACAAGCCCGGAACGCGCGGCGAAGCCCGACGAGCATCGTCGATTACGTGGTGACGCGCTCACTGTCGCAGTTCTCGGAATGTCTGCGCGCCTTGCGCATCGCGCTGCACATCGGCAGTCTCGGCGGCCCGCGGGTGATTCAACTCACATCGGCGGTTGCGGGCGAGGGTAAATCGTCGCTCGCCGCCACGCTCGCCGTGTCCGCCGCGCTGTCGGGGATTCGCACCGCGCTGATCGAGGCGGACGTTCGGCGCCCGTCCATTTCCGGCCTGTTTGGTCTGCAGGATTGCCTGGGCCTGACGGATATCCTGCAGGACAACGTGCCCTACCGCGATGCCGTTCAAAAGCACCGCGGTCTGCCGCTTTCCATCATCACCGCAGGCACTGTCCCAAGCCCGGCCCCCGACATCGTTGCGTCCCAGTCATTCGCGGATCTGATCAGGCAGGTCGCGCGCGAACATGACCTGGTGATACTGGACAGCCCGCCGGTGCTCGCCGTTTCGGATCCGCTGGTCATTGCCAAAGTCGTTGACGCCACAGTGCTGGTCGTCGAATCGCGGGCCACGCCACAACTGGCGGTCGATCACGCACTGAAGGCACTGCGGGTCGCCAGGGCGCCGCTCGTCGGCGTTGTGCTCAACAAGGCCGATCTGTCGCGCGCCAGTCAGTATTCCTATGGCAACGGCGCTTACGGAAGTTACCGCCCAATACTGCGGAAGCTGAGCTGATGCCGGCCTTCTGCGAACTTGTTCTGTCATGCTCGTAACATCCGGGATCGATGCAATGCCCAAGCGCGTTCTGACAGTATTCGGCACACGTCCCGAAGCGATCAAAATGGCGCCCATCGTGCGTCGGCTTGGCGCCGCCTACGGGGTTGAATCGAAGGTTTGCGTGACCGCGCAACACCGCCAGATGCTGGACCAGGTGCTCGATCTGTTTTCGATCCGGCCCGACTACGACCTCGACCTGATGCGGGACGGCCAGAACCTGACCTACGTGACCACCGCGGTGCTCGAAGGCCTGGTTGATGTGTATCGCGATGCCCGCCCGGACTGGGTCGTCGTGCAGGGCGATACGACAACCACCTTTGCCGCGTCCCTGGCCGCGTTTTACGCAAAGATTCCCGTCGCCCATGTCGAAGCGGGACTGCGCACCGGCAACCGCCATTCGCCTTGGCCGGAAGAGATCAACCGCTGCCTGACGACAAGGCTGGCCGATCTGCATTTTCCGCCGACCCGAGACTCCTACGACAATCTGGTGCGCGAAGGCATCGATCCCGCCCGCATTGTCATCACCGGCAATCCGGTCATCGATGCGCTGTTCGATGCGGTGGCAATACTGGATGAAGATCCGCGTCGCGTTGCCGCGCTGCGCGCCGAACTGCCTGCGCCGCGCCCGGAAAAACGACTGATCCTGGCCACCGCACACCGGCGGGAGAATTTCGATGGCGGACTGGAACGGGTGGCGCGGGGTTTGTTGCGCCTGGCCCAGCGCGGTGACGTCGAGATCATTTTCCCGCTGCATCCCAATCCCAATGTGCAAAAGGCGGTGCGGCCGATCCTCGGCGATCATCCCGCGGTGCATCTGATCGCGCCGCTCGACTACCTGCCGTTCGTCGATTTGATGCGCCGCGCAACGCTCATCATCACCGATTCCGGCGGCGTGCAGGAAGAGGCGCCTTCACTCGGCAAGCCGGTACTGGTGACCCGCGATACGACCGAACGGCCCGAGGCGGTGCACGCCGGCACCGTGGAACTGGTCGGCACCGACACAGAATTGCTGGTGTCCCGTGCCAGCCGCCTGCTCGATGACCAGGCGGCTTATGAAATCATGAGTTTGGCACACAACCCGTACGGGGACGGCCGAGCCGCCGCCCGCATTCTGGAGGCGTTGATCAATGCATAGTTTCAGTCGGATCTCGGTTGTCGGTCTTGGTTACATCGGACTGCCGACCGCGGCGGTGTTTGCTGAACAAGGCATCGAGGTCATCGGCGTCGACGTCAATCGTCACGTCGTCGACACGATCAACCAGGGCCGCCCGCATTTCGGCGAACCCAATCTCGATGCGCTGGTTCGCCGTGTGGTGGAGAACGGCAAGCTGCGCGCCACTACCGCGCTCGATTCGGCCGAAGCCTTCATCATCGCGGTGCCGACTCCACTGGAAGGACACGGCGAACACGCCCAGCCCGACATTTCCTATGTTGAGGCCGCCGCTCGGGCGATCGCCCCGGTTCTCATGCCGAACAATCTGGTGGTGCTGGAATCGACCTCTCCCGTTGGCACCACGGAACGGATTTCCGCGATCATGTCAGAACTGCGGCCTGATCTGACGTTTCCGCATCAGAAGGGGGAACGCGCCGACATCCAGGTCGCGCATTGTCCGGAACGCGTTCTACCCGGCAAAATTCTGGAAGAGGTCGTCAACAATCCGCGCATCATCGGCGGCATGACGCGCCGCTGCGCGCAGCGGGCGCTCAGCCTGTACAAGATCATTGTCGAGGGTGAGTGCCGCGTCACCAATGCCCGCACCTCCGAACTGGCTAAACTGACCGAAAACGCCTATCGCGATGTCAATATCGCCTTCGCCAATGAGCTGTCGTTCATCTGCGACCGATTGAAGATCAACGCCTGGGATCTGATCGAACTGGCGAACCTGCACCCCAGGGTCAACATCCTGAGCCCGGGTCCCGGCGTTGGCGGGCACTGCATCGCGGTCGATCCCTGGTTCATCGTGGCCGGCAGCCCGAATGAAGCGCGCCTGATCCGGATGGCACGCATCATCAACGATTCGAAGCCGGAATACGTGTGCTCCAAGGTGCGCGAGCGTGCCGCCGCGTTGAAGCAGCCCGTCATTGCCTGCCTCGGCCTGTCCTACAAGAAAGATGTCGATGACCTGCGCGAAAGCCCGGCGGTCGAGATCGTGCGGCGACTGGCCCAGGACAACGTCGGCGAGTTGCTGATCGTCGAGCCGCACATCGCCAAACTGCCACCCGAACTCGCGACGTTGGGGCTGGAACTGTACGATTTCGACATGGCCCTGGAGCGCGCCAACCTGGTGTTGCTGCTGGTCGATCATATGGGCTTCCTGCAAGTCGATCGCGACTTGCTGAAAGACAAATTCGTCATCGACACGCGTGGCGTCTGGTAATGGACTGTCATCACGCGATGAGCGAAAAGGGCCGATAGCATGCGACGTGAGACGATTGCCATCCATGGTGGTTTCAGCGCCGATCCGACAACACGGGCGGTGGCGGTTCCGATCTACCAAACGGTTGCCTATGCGTTCGACAGTGCGGAGCACGGTGCGGCGCTGTTCAATCTGGAGATCGAAGGCCATCGCTACAGCCGGATCAGCAATCCGACCAACACGGTGCTGGAACAGCGCGTGGCCGCGCTGGAAGGCGGGGTCGAAGCACTCAGCGTCGCATCCGGCCAGGCCGCGCTGCATTACGCCGTCCTGAACATCGCCGAGGCCGGGCAGAACATCGTGTCGGTGCCACAGCTTTATGGCACCACCCACACGCTGTTCGCCTATTTTCTGCCAAGGCTTGGCATCAACGTCCGATTCGCGGAAAGCGATCATCCGTCGGCCATCGAAGCGCTGATCGATGAGAACACGCGCGGCGTTTTCTGCGAAAGCGTCGGCAATCCCGCCGGCAACATCGCCGATATCGAGGAAATCGCCAAGGTGGCTCACCGGCACGGCGTACCTCTGATCGTCGACAATACTGTGGCAACACCGATCCTGTTTCGCCCGATCGAACATGGCGCCGATGTCGTCGTCCACTCGCTGACGAAATTCATGGGCGGGCACGGGACGACGCTAGGGGGCATCATCGTCGACAGCGGCCGTTTCGACTGGCGGGAGAACGCCGAGAAGTTTCCGATGTTCAACACCCCGGACGAATCCTACCACGGCCTTGTCTATACAGACCATTTCGGCGCCGCCGCCTATGTCGCGCGCTGCCGCAGCGTCTATCTGCGCACAACCGGTTCGGTCTTGTCACCCATGAGTGCATTCCAGCTGCTGCAGGGTGTTGAAACCGTCAGCCTGCGGGTTGACCGCCACGTCGAAAATGCCGCTCGGGTCGCGCGATTCCTGCGCGATGATTCTCGCGTGGAATGGATCAACTACGCCGGATTTCGCGACAACCCCTACTACGAACTCACCCAGAAATACCTTGGCGGCCGAGCCTGCTCACTGATCACCTTCGGCATTCGGGGCGGCCTTGAAGCCGGCAAGCGTTTCTACAATGCCCTCAATCTGGTCAAGCGGGTGGTCAATCTCGGGGACGCGAAAACCCTTGCCTGTCATCCGGCCTCGACAACCCATCGGCAAATGTCGCCCGAAGAGCAACGCAAGGCCGGCGTGTTTCCCGAGATGATCCGTATGAGCATCGGCATCGAACATGTTGACGATATTATTGACGATCTCGACCAGGCCCTTGCCGCTTCCAGACCGGACGAGCCGGCATGAACCGCCCCCTGCGCGCGCCCCGCAGCACCGTGGCTGCGGCCCGGGTTGTTCGTGAACAGCACCTGCAACTATTACTATAGATTTACTGTGGTTATTCGCGCAAATCGGGCGTAATTCGTAATCAATCGGTAATTCCTGTTGACAAAATGTGTCGACATCCCGCCTTATAGTCTTGTTATTAGTCATGTATCGATTGTCAGGGATCGCAGTCCACGCTGGGGCTGCGACTTTGGCTGGCAAGTTGACCACGCTGAAGGGTGAGAAGAATGGCAGCCATACTGGATGACCACAAGCTCTTCCGCCAAATGTCGCCATCTGGCTCCGGTGCCGCATCGGGCGCGATGCCAAACCAAGCGGATCTGCTGCGGATCGGGCTGGTCAACAATATGCCTGACAGCGCCGTCTTGCGCACGGAACAGCAGTTCACCCATCTGCTGCAATCCTCGGCCAACGACGTTTGCGTGGAGGTCGTGCTTTACGCTCTGCCAACCGTTCCCCGTCTCGGATCGGTTCGCGCGCATATCGAGGCGACCTACGAACCGATCGAGGCGCTGTGTAACGATACGCTGGACGGCATCGTGGTGACCGGGACCGAACCGCTGGAACGCGACCTGAGGGATGAAGCGTTCTGGGGCGCCCTGGCCGGGCTGGTCGACTGGATCGACGACCGCGGCCTGCCGGCGATGTTCTCCTGCCTGGCGGCTCATGCGGCGGTGCTGCATGCCGACGGCGTTCCCCGAACCAGGCTGGCCAACAAGTGCTTCGGTGTCTTCGAAGAAGACGTCGCCCGCCACCACGTGCTGATGGAGGGGACGGATGCGCGGATGTGGATGCCGCACACCAGATGGAACCAGGTGACCGAAGCAGACCTGCGCAAAGCCGGCTATGATATCCTGAGCCGGTCCGGCGATGCGGGCGTCGGTTACTTCGCCAGGCACAGAAACGGTCTCTGGCTGCTCTGCCAGGGCCACCCCGAGTATGACGGCGCCAATCTGTTGCGGGAATACCGCCGCGACGTGGCGCGATTCCTGCAGCAGCAGCGCGCCACCTATCCGGAATTACCCCGCAGTTACTTCGGCGAGCACCACACCACGGCACTGCATGCCTTCAGGCAGGAGGCGCTGGCGCATGGCAATGCCTCGTTCATGGCCTCGTTCCCGCGCATTCTCCACGGCTCTCCGACCTGGGATGCCTGGCAGTCAGGCGCAACCAGCGTGTTCGGCAACTGGCTGAAATACGCCGCTGCCGCGAAGCCATCGCGCGATGCCGGCCGATCCCGCCTGCAACCGGGTCAGCCGGACACCGACGGGCCGGACGAATTCACGGCGCAACACGTACCCGAACCGGCTCCGATGGGTGACGCATGGGGATCATAATATCGGAAGGATTGCTTCGATGATGCAAGGTGAACGCGATCAGCCAGCCAGCCTGGCCAGGCGCACGGAACCCGAGAGCGAGCGGCCGGTCCGGACGCCGCCCCTCGCGGCGGCCCGGTTTCTCGGCGTGCCGCTGCATCCGATCACCATGGACGAGACGCTGCGCCACGTCGCCACCGCCATGCGCGAGAACCGGCGGCTTCTGCACGTCGCCCTGAACGTCGCCAAGTTCGTAAAGTTGCGGCGGGACCCGGAACTGCGCGCGGATGTGTTCGGTGCGGACCTCGTCGGCGTGGACGGCATGGGCATCCTGATCGGCGCCCGCCTGCTGGGCATCAAGGTTCCCGAACGGGTTGCCGGCGTTGACCTGATGGAGCAGATATTCGCGCTCTGCGCCAAAGAAGGGTTCCGGCCCTATTTGCTGGGCGCTCGCCCCGAAGTGCTGGCGCTCGCCGAACAAAATCTGAAACGCCGCCATCCGGATTTGCAACTGGCCGGTAGTCGCAATGGCTACTTTGGCCGCTCCGAAGAAGCACAGATCATTCAGGATATTCGCGCCGCAAGACCGGACTGCCTGTTCGTCGGCATGCCGACACCGCGGAAGGAGCGGTTCATGGCCACCCATTGCGACGCCCTCGACGTGCCGTTCGTCATGGGGGTCGGTGGCGGCATCGACGTCCTAGCGGGGTATGTGCAACGCGCGCCGGCAGCCTGGCAGCTTCACGGTTTCGAATGGCTCTATCGCATTGTCCAGGAGCCGAGACGGATGTGGTGGCGCTACCTCAGCACCAACGCAGTCTATGCTGGCATTTTGACGCGCGCCCTGCTGGGCCGTGCCATCCAGTTCAAGCAAAGCTGAGCGAGACGAACGTGGCGGGATCTGGTTCGGTAGCGATTGATTACGCGCGATGTGCCGACGCGAATCCATCCCTGCCTCAACATATGAAAGCGCGGCCGTGATCGCCCTCGAAATCCCGGAACCCGCTACTGTGCCGGCCGCGCCGCCGGTCAGCGGTGTTCGCTGCCGTCAGATTGGGCCCTCCGACCTCGGCGCCGTCACGGACCTCCTGACCGCCGGGTTCCCGCGCCGCGACCGGAACTACTGGCTGGCCGGACTCCACCATCTCAGGGACCGTTCCTGCCCCGCGGACACCCCGCGGTATGGCTACCTGCTGGAGCACGAGAACCGTCCGGTCGGGGTTCTGCTGCTGATTTTCAGCTTCCGCGCAGGGGCAAGCGGGGAAACCCTGCGCTGTAACGTCTCCAGTTGGTATGTCGTGCCGGAATTCCGTAACCTCGCGCCGCTGCTGGTTCTGCAGGGACTGCGGCAGCGGCAGGCGACGTTCATCAATACGTCCCCAGCCGACAATACGTTAACGACCATCGAGGCACAGGGATTCCGGCGATTTTGCAACGGCGTGTTTGTTGCGGCGCCGATCCTGACAATCAGGGCCTCGGGCGGCAAGGTGCTCCGGTTTGCCGACACGCTGCGGCCGCAGGACCTGCTGCCACCCTCCGAAACGACGCTGCTGCGCGATCACCATGCGTTCGGATGCATCAGTCTGATCCTGCAGGTGCAGGGCCACAGCGAGCCGATCGTGTTCCGGCGGCGGCTGATCAAGCACCGGTTCAAGCGGGCTTGGCTGCCATGCGCCCAGTTGATCTACGCCCGTGACATGGAATCGGTCGTTCGCTGCTCCGGTCTCATTGGCCGGTATCTGGCGCTGCGCGGCATGCCGCTGCTGCTGATCGGCGCGAACCAGCCAATCGCCGATCTTCCGGGGCGGTATTACGATGACAAGTCCCCGATGTA
>Ga0182012_10003497_pt1 | contig 16723 bp, 13 predicted proteins | sample 612S2SmetaG_FD_120486 | JGI IMG/M metagenome (GOLD analysis project Ga0182012, IMG submission 120486) | Permafrost microbial communities from Stordalen Mire, Sweden - 612S2S metaG | ecosystem: Environmental > Terrestrial > Soil > Wetlands > Permafrost | place: Sweden: Stordalen | collected...
AGATGGTGGCACGCCATCGAGCGCGCATGCGCGCGTCTCGCTGGCTTTGACGCGCTGGAGGGCACGGGGCCCTTGCGCGGGCTTTGGGGCGTCTCCATTTGCTGCGAAGGCGGAAGCGCAGATCGTGGAGGACGGGTGATGTCTGACGGCGGTTCGGGTAACACGGGCGCCTGGCGCAATGGCGGCGCACCGGGTTTTCAGCCCCATGCCTTCGATCCCCTGGCGCAGCCGGAATTGTTCCGTGGCGTGCTGACGCGGCGGGTGTTCGCCTTCCTGATCGACATGGTGGTGCTGTCGGTGCCGGTGATCCTGGCGGTGATCTTCATCGCCATGTTCGGCGTGGTAACGCTGGGGCTGGGCTGGGCGCTGTTCTGGCTGGTGTCGCCGGCCACCATCATCTGGGCCCTGCTTTATTACGGCGCCTCGCTGGGAGGACCTCATTCGGCTACCGTAGGCATGCGGGTGATGGATCTGGAACTGCGAACCTGGTATGGCGCGCCAGGCTATTTCGTCCTCGGCGCCATGCACGCCGTGCTGTTCTGGATTTCGATATCGGTGCTGTCGCCCCTGGTTCTGCTGGTCGGGTTGTTCAACGGCCGCCGTCGCCTGCTGCACGACTTCGTTCTGGGAACCGTGGTCGTGAACAATTCGGTCCGCAGTCCCCTGGCGCAGCCCGCACGAATGTTCTGACGCCCGAATCTTCTGACGCCGGAATCTTCTGAAGCCCGGGTCAAACCATTGACCGGCGACCTGCGCGGCGCGATGCTGATCTGCTGCTGCTTTGGAGGCTGACGACGTCCCGTGACCCAGCATTCGCGTGATACCCCGCAATTCTACCTGACCGCGCCCTCGCCCTGCCCCTATCTGCCCGGCCGGCATGAGCGCAAGGTGTTCACCCATCTGGTCGGGGACAAAGCCGGCGACCTCAACGACCTCCTGACCCATGGCGGCTTCCGGCGCAGCCAGTCGATCGCCTATCGTCCGGCCTGTGACCAGTGCCGGGCCTGCGTTTCGGTCCGCGTCGTCGCCAACGAGTTCCGCCCCTCGCGCAATTTCAGGAAGATCCTGGCCCGCAACGCCGACATATCGGGTGAGCAGCGCAGCGCGGTACCGACCTCGGAGCAATATTCGATTTTCCGCGCCTATCTCGACCAGCGCCATCGCCATGGCGGCATGGCCGACATGACCGTGCTCGACTACGCCATGATGGTGGAAGACAGCCATGTCGAAACCCGCATCATCGAGTATCGCCGCGGCGGCACCGATGGCGGCGTGGCCGGCCGGCGCGAGTTGCTGGCGGTGGCACTGACGGACGTGCTCAGCGACGGGCTGTCGATGGTCTATTCGTTCTTCGAACCCTCCGAGGAAGGCCGCTCGCTCGGCACCTTCATGATTCTCGACCACATCACCCGCGCCCGGCGGCAGGGCCTGCCCTATGTCTATCTCGGCTACTGGATCGCGGGCTCCAAGAAGATGGACTACAAGGGACGTTTCCTGCCGCAGCAGCGGCTCGCCCCATCGGGCTGGCTGCGCATCGACGCCTCCGGCATGGCGCGGTCGGAGCCGCAGGATTGAGTCCCAGTGGTGGCCCTGTGGACCGATGCGCCCGCCACACGTTCAACGGTCATCCTCTGCGAAGGCGGGGGATCCAGTAGGCCGCGGCCGATCGATTTTTCACGACCGTCTCTGGAATACTGGATCGCCCGGTCAAGCCAGGTCAAGCCGGGCGATGACAGCTGGAGCGGTCGCCAGCTCACACCTCAAAGGTCATGGGCTCGTTGATGTCGGCGCCGGTGAAGGAGGCGGCCATCGGCCGGCGCACGCCGGGCAACACCGCGACATCGTAGAGTTCGCTCACCGCGCCTTCGATGCGGATCCACTGCACGATGTCGCCGGAGGCGAGGTTGACGACCTGCAGGCCGCACCAGCCGTCGGCGTCGCGTTTCTTCAACTCGTCGTCGAGCGCAAGCCCCGAAAACGAGCCGTCGCGCGACAGCGACAGGCCGACCACGGCATGGCCGTTGTGAAACGCCAACCCCCGCAGGAAGCCGGGACAGAACGCGCGCGGCGCGAACTGGCCGCTGTTGAGATCGACGGTGCCGAGATGTCCGCTACCGGAATTCAGCACCCAGAGCTTTTGATCGTACCAGCGCGGCGAATGCGGCATCGAGAGTTTTTCGGTGACAGTGGCATCGCTCGCGACGTCGATCACGATGCCGCCCTCGGCGCGTCGCGCCCGCCAGCCATTGACGACGTCACTGCGGCTGGTCGCCGTGACATAGGCGGCCTCGCCGTCTTTGACCGCAAGGCCATTGAGATGGCAGCGGTCCTCGGCCGCGAGCCTGGAGATGAAGGACGGCTTCCAGTAGAGGCGGAAGGCATGCACCGGCGACAGCAGCGAAAGGCATGAATAGAGCGTGTTGACGAACACGATCCGGCCATCGCCGAGCACGCTGACATCGTGGATATCGAGCTCGCCGGTGGTGTGGGCGACCCGAGGCACATAATAGCGGTCGGCGCCGTTGGCGCTCTGGCCGGCGCTCAGGATGTTCTCGAAGCGCCAGACCTGGAAGGGGGTCGCCAGCACCAGCCGCTGGCTGTCGGCCCACAGCCCCATGGCCCGGCCGGTGCCGACCTCATGAACCGCGAGCCGCCCGGCCTCGTCGACGCCCACCAGGTAAAGCCGCCCGGTCTGATAGGAGGTGAAGGCCAGGCTGACCTGGTTGGCGATGAGCCAGTCCGGCAGGCCGCGCGAGCAGGAGATGTGCGCCGGGCTCAGCGGCGGCAAGACGGGGGACGGCGCGGCGGCGGAAGCGTCGGCTGACGGGTTGTTCACTGGCTCAACTCCGAGGGGACCGGGATCGGGGACCATGCCGGTGACACCGCGTCAAGCCGCCCCGCTCCGCGCCTGAGCGTTACTGCTGTACCAATTTGATCACACTCCCGCAAAATCACGGGCAGTCGTGGCAAAAACCGGTTCCGCGCCGCAACCCCAGCTTGATCTTAACTCCGCTATGTATTGCTTTGTGCATATTGGTCGCCAGTGTTTTCTCGAATCGATTCGTCCGGCCACGCGCAGGATTTGCCGCGTGAGCCAATCCCGCCGACGGAGCGTCATTCATAATGATCTCGTCAAGGAAGACGATCTCGAAGCCTCGAGCCGGACTTGCCGCTCCAGCCGCGGCTCGCTTCGGTTGCGATGGCGGCGCCGCGGGCCTGAGGCTGGTGCGCCGGTCCGGCGTGAGCTGGCGCACCGCGCTGCTCGGCACGGTCGCGGCCGGAGCTCTGTCCTTTGCGATTCCGAACCCGGCGCTGGCGGGGCCCGACGCATGCACGGCATCCGGCGGCGGCACAATTGAGACCTGCGCCGGCAATCAATCCAACGGGATCACCAACAGTGGCGGCACCCCGGATTTTACAGCCCCGCCGGTCACCACCCTCAACGTCAACAACCTCACCAAGGCCATCACGCCGGCCCTCGGGACGAGCGGTATCAGCTTCATCTCCCTTGGCGATATCACCATCACCAGCAACACCGGCGCCTTCGGAATCAGCACCACGGGCGACGGGGCGCAGGGGATCTATGGGCTTGGCACTGGCCCGGTGATGGTGACCTCGACCGGTAACATCACCACCAACGGCCTCCGTGCGTCGGGGATTTTAGGCGTGAGTTATGGCAATGCGGGGGCGACGGTGAGCTCGACCGGCAACATCACCGTCCAGGGCCCCCAGGCGGCCGGTCTTGCTGCCGTGAGTGTAAGCAATGTCGGCGGCGGCGGCGCCGTCACGGTGAACTCGACCGGCAACATTTCCACCACAGGCACCTCCAAATCGCCCAATGTCCAGAACGCGAGCGGGATTTTTGCCTATACCAATGGCGCCAGTCCGGTAAGGGTGACCTCGACCGGCAACATCTCCACTACAGGCGCCTATGCGAGCGGGATTTCCGCCGAAAGTTTCGTCTACAACGGCGTCAGCACCGGCGCGGTGACGGTGAACTCGACAGGCAACATCAGCGCCCGTGGCGCTGGTTCGAGCGGGATTTTCGCCGTGAGTTACCACCAGAATCTCACTGGCGGCACCGGCGCGGTGACGGTGAGCTCGACCGGCAACATCACCGCCAACGCGTTCGGGATCTTTGCCAGTACCAGCTTGGGCGCCGGCGACGTGACCGTAACCTCGGTCGGCAACATCGGCAGCGGTTCGACCGGGATTTACGCCCACACCGCCGGCTTGGCGACGACGGTGACCTCGATCGGCAGCATCACCGCCGCCAACGCTGGAATCTCAGCAGAAGGTGCTAGCGTCACGGTGAGCTCGACCGGCAATATCACCGCCGGTGCGAGCGGGATTCGCGCGATTGGCGGGTACGGGGTCACGGTGATTTCGGCCAGCAACATCACCACAACCGGCAGCAACGCGTACGGGATTCTTGCTTTAGACATTAACGTCGGCCCGGTGTCGGTGACCTCGACCGGCAATATCGCCACCGCGGCCGACAACTCGGTCGGGATTTATGCCAGGAGCGCCAATGGCGCGGTCGCGGTGACATCGAACGGCAACATCGCCACCGCGGGCAACAGCGCGAGCGGGATTGTTGCCGATACCAATGGCGCCAGTCCGGTTACGGTGACCTCGACCGGCAACATCGCCACCCAGGGCATCGGCGCGAGCGGGATTTATGCCAAAAGCCTTGGCGGTGGCGCCGTCACGGTGACCTCGACCGGCAACATCACCACCACGGGCGGAGGGATTTTTGCCGCCAGCTATGGCGGCAGCGTCACGGTGACATCGACCGGCAACATCTCCACCACGGGCCTCTTTGCGTTCGGAATTGGAGCCGGTGGCAGCGCCGCGACCTCGGTTATGTCGACCGGCAACATCTCCACCACGGGCGACCTGGCGTTCGGGATTTACGCCAAGAGCGATGGCGCCGTCATGGTGACATCGAACGGCAACATCTCCACCTCGGGCTACTACGCGCATGGGATCGTAGCTGTCAGCAATCACACCGGCGTCACGGTGGCTTCGACCGGCCAAATCTCCACGACTGGCAATTACGCGATGGGGATTGAGGCCAAAAGCTTTGGCGCTGGCGCGGTCACGGTGACTTCGACCGGCAATATCACCACCACGGGCAATGGATATAGATTCAGAGGCCGCCCGATCGGGATTTACGCCTACTCTGCAGGTGGCGCGGTCACGGTGACATCGACCGGCAATATCTCCACCACGGGTGACTATGCGAAGGGGATTTTCGCCGGAGGCCACAGCCCTGGCGCTGGCGCCGTCACAGTGACATCAACCGGCAATATAATCACCGCGGGTAAATCCGCGAGCGGAATTTATACCTTCAGCGCTGGCGCTGGCGCGGTGACGGTGACATCAACCGGCAACATCTCCACCCAGGGCAGCGGATCATATGGAATTTATGCCGGGAGCGCTGCCGGCGCGGTGACGGTGACCTCAACCGGCAACATCACCGTCGCGGGCAGCAACGCCAGCGGGATTTTGACCTTTGGCAATGGCGGGCCGATCACGATCACCATCAATTCGGGCACGGTGTCCGGCGGCTCGGGTGGCGGGGCCGGCGTAACGATCCTGGGCGGCGCCACCAACACGCTGACCAACTTCGGCACCGTGACGGCGCTGTCCGGCCTGGCGATCAGCGGCGACACCGGCAACAACACCGTCAACAATTTCGGCATCGTGACCGGCAATGTGATCCTGGGCAGCGGCGCCAATGCCTTCAACAACCAGGCCGGCGGACTCCTGAATGCCGGCGCCACCATCAATCTCGGCGCGGGCAACACGCTGACCAACGCCGGCACGTGGTCGCCGGGCGGCGTGGGCGTGATCCAGACAACGGCGCTCACCGGCAACCTGGTGCAGACCGCGACCGGTATATTGCTCTCCGACATCAATATCGCCGGCGCTACGTCCGACCGCGTCAACGTGTCGGGCACCGCCAACCTGGCGGGCGCGGTGCGGGTGCTGGTGCAAAATCCGATTCTTGGGCCGTGGCAGCAGACGGTGCTGTCGGCGGTGGGCGGCACTACCACCAACGGGCTGTCGCTGCTGGCAAGCCCGGCGCTGCAGGCGCAGCTGGTGTTTCCCAACGCCACCGATGTCGCGGTGAAGAGCTCGGGCATCAACTTCCTGACACCTGGCCTCAACGGCAACCAGACCGCGCTCGGTAACGCCTTCAATGGCGCGGCGCAGACTTCGGGCCTTGGCGGACCGGTCTTCAACGCGCTGCTCAACGGGCCGACCTCGCTCGACGGCTACCGCTTCGCGCTCAACCAGCTCTCCGGCGAGGCCGCCACCGGCACCCAGCAGGCGACCTTCGATGCCATGGATCAGTTCATGGGCACCCTGCTCGATCCTTTCAGCCGGGGCACGACTTCGCCGCCGGGCGGCGGCGTCAGCGGCTACGCCGCCGAAGGTGACGCCAGCGCCTATGCCGCCAACGGACGCCAGCGCACCGATGCCGAGCGCGCAGCCTATGCGATGTTCACCAAGGCGCCGCCGACCACCTTCGAGGCGCGCTGGACTGTATGGGCCGCCGGTTTCGGCGGCTCGCAGACCACCAACGGCAATGCCGCGGTCGCCAGCAACGGAACGACCAGCCGCATCGCCGGCGGCGCCGTTGGGGCCGACTACCTGATCTCGCCTGACACCATCGCCGGCTTCGCGCTGGCCGGCGGCGGCACCAGTTTTATCGTCGCCAACGGCGTTGGCACCGGCCGCTCCGACCTGTTGCAGGCCGGCGCTTACGTCCGGCACACGGCCGGACCGGCCTATATCGCCGCCGCGCTGGCCTATGGCTGGCAGGATGTCACCACCAACCGCACCGTGACGGTGGCCGGCCTCGACCAGTTGCAGGCGCAGTTCAATGCCAATGCCTTCTCGGGCCGGCTCGAAGGCGGCTATCGTTTTGTCTCCCCATGGATGAATGTCGGGTTCACGCCCTATGCGGCGGGCCAGTTCACGACCTTCGACCTGCCAGCCTATGCCGAGCAGGCCGTGGTCGGCACCAACAATTTCGCGCTGGCCTATGGCGCCAAGAACGTGACGGCACCGCGCACCGAGCTCGGCTTCCGCACCGACAAATCCTTTGCCCTGGTCGATACGCTGCCGGATACGACGCTGACGCTGCGCGGCCGGTTCGCCTGGGCGCATGATTACGACACCGACCGCTCCATCGGCGCCACCTTCCAGACGCTGCCGGGCGCCTCCTTCGTCGTCAACGGCGCGGCGCAATCCCCCGACAAGGCACTGACGACCGCAGCCGCCGAAGTCAGATGGCGCAACGGCTTCTCGCTGTCCGGCACCTTCGAAGGCGAGTTCTCCAGTAATTCCACCAGCTACGCCGGCAAGGCGGTTGCACGATATCAGTGGTGACCCGGCCGGATTGCCGAAGCATCGCCACAACTGACGATGGCGGCATGGCGCGAAACTGGGTAGACAATTCTGCGCCACCTAGCTAATGTTAGTTAGCTAGGAGAGGTCCCATGGAAACCGTCACGATTCACACCGCAAAGACAACCCTGTCTCAGCTTCTGGCGCGTGTCGAAGCGGGTGAGGAGATCATCCTGGCGCGCGGTAAGGAGCCGATCGCCAAACTCGTGCCTTTCCATCCGCCGCAGCCCAAGCGCCGGTTCGGGGCGCTGCGCGGCATCATCAGCATCGGACCGGAATTTTCCGAACCCTTGTCGGAGCAAGAGCTGGCGGCGTGGGAATAGCCGCATGCAGCTCTTGCTCGATACCCACGCCCTGCTCTGGTGGCTTGCTGGCGACGATGCGCTTTCTGCCGCCGCGCGAACCGCGATAGCAGACGAGGACAACGGCATTTTCATCAGCGCCGCGTCAACCTGGGAAATAGCGACCAAGCATCGCCTCGGTAAATTGCCCGGAATCGGCAAGATGATCGCCGACCTCGACCGGTTGATCGCCGATCAGGGCTTCATCGGGCTGCCGATCAACCTTCGGCATGGACGAGTGGCGGGCACGCTGCCGGGCCCTCACCGCGACCCGTTCGACCGAATGCTGATCGCCCAGGCGATGCTGGAAAATCTCGTCCTCGTTTCCAATGAGCAACCCTTCGACAGCTATGGCGTCGCACGATTGTGGTAGGCCGCAAGCGGCGCGCTGCCTGATCCGGAACCACCGTGCGCCCCGAAGCAGGGCGACTCCAGGGCTCGCCCCTAAGCGTTGCAAAGGGGGTCCGCAACAGCCTTGCAACAAGGGGGGGCGCAACAAGCGCAACAGCCCTGCAACAGCGATGCAACAAGGCGCAACAACCGCGCAACAACGTCATTTTCGGCCCGCGCAACAGCGCAACAACCCCCTATAGGGGGGGTGTTGCTGTTGCGCCGACCGCCGCTGGCGGGCTGACCAAACAGCCGTACCGGGCCGCCGAGGAGGACTCGTCGGCGACTGTTTCGGCACTGTTTCGGACCCCTGCCGAAACAACGCCGAAACAATCCAGAACCATGCCAGCGGAACAACGCGAAACACCCATGAAACAAGGCGGAACAGCGCCGAAACAGTCGCGGTTGTTCCGGCCGAAACAAGCGAAACAGCCCTCTATAGGGTGGCGAAACTGTTTCGCCACCCTCGCTCCCCCGCTCACCCGGCCGAAACAGCCCAACCGGCCCGCCTTCGGCTCAAGCCGGTCTGGCCGTTTCGTCCGCCTCGCGGGCGGCTGCAGTCGGCCGGGTCTGCCTGATGCCGCGGTCCCTCAGATCGCCAGTTGCTTGCCGATCGGCAGGGCGCGGATGCGCTTGCCGGTGGCAGCGAAGATGGCATTGATCAGGGCCGGGGCGAACGGCGGCAGGCCGGGTTCGCCGGCGCCGCTGGGTGGCTTGTCGGCGGCCGCCGCCATGATGTGGACGTTGGTGATCAGGGGCGCTTCGTCGATCCGCACCAGCGGGAAGCTGTCGAAATTGCCCTGCTGCACCCGGCCGTTCTTGAAAGTGACCTCACCATATTTGGCGAGGCTGAGCCCCATCACGGCGGCGCCCTCGATCTGCGACTGGATGCGCTCGGGATTGACGAAGGTCCCGCAGTCGATCGCGGTATCCACCCGTTCGACGGTGAGTTCGCCCTTGGCGCCGACCGAGACCTCGACGATGGTGGCGATATAGCTGACGAAGCTGCGGTGCGCGGCAATGCCGAGGCCATGGCCCTTGGGCACCGCGCGGCCCCAGCCGCCCTTGTCCGCCACCAGTTCGATGACGCCGCGCAACCGGCCGGTGTCGATCGGATAGCTGTCGAGCGGCTCGCCGTAGTTCCAGAAGTCCTTGACCGAGGCGTTGAGCTTGACCACGCGCGGCTCGCCGATCAATTCCAGCAGCATGTCCTTCTGATCGCGTCCGGTCTCATGGGCGATCTCGGCGATCATCGATTGCACCGCGAAGGCGCGCGGGATGTTGGAGACCGAACGGAACCAGCCGATCCGGCTGTGGGCCGCGACATCCGGATTCTCGCACCTGATATTGGCGATCTGCAGCGGCAGATCGACCAAGCCCATGCCGAGCTCGAACGGCGCCTCGTTGGCGGCGCCGGCGACAAAGGTCGAGAGGATGGTCGGCGCCGCGCTGCGCTGCCGCCACGCGATCACCTTGCCGTTCTTGTCGAGGCCGGCCTCGATCCGTTCCACCGAGACGGTGTGGTGGAAGTCGTGTCGAATGTCGTCCTCGCGGGTCCAGGTCAGCTTGACCGGCGCGCCCACCGCGCGCGACAGCAGCGCCGCCTCCAGCGCATAGTCGCATTTCGACTTGCGGCCGAAGCCGCCGCCGAGCAGCGTCACATTGACGGTGACGTCGTCCGGCGTAAGACCGAGCGTCTTGGCGACGTCCTCGCGGGTACCGCCGGGGCTCTGCACCGGCGCCCAGATCTCGGCCTTGCCGCCTGAGACGTGGGCGGTCGCTACCGGCGTCTCCATGCTGACATGGGCCAGATGCGGCAGATAATATTCGCCGACCATGACCTTGTCGGCGCTCTTCAGCGCCGCCTCGATATCGCCGTCGTCGCGCACCACCTTGCCGGGCTTGCGCGCCGCCTCCTCCAGCAGGCTGCGATAGGTCGTGGAATCGTGGCTGGCGTTGGGCCCGTCATCCCAGACGATCTTGAGCGCATCGCGTCCCTTGATCGCCGCGCCGGTATTGCGGGCGATGACAGCGACGCCGCCGAGCGGCTGGAATTTGGATGGCCAGGGCCAGCCCTGCACCTCCATCACCTTCTCGACGCCCGACACCTGCAAGGCGTCCTTGGCGTCGAACGACACCAGCTTGCCGCCCACCACCGGGGGCCGTGCGATCACGGCATACTTCATCCCGGGCAGACGGATGTCCTGGCCGTATTGCGCGGTGCCGGTGGTGATACCGCGGAGATCGACAATGCCGATCTTGCCCTTGCCGATATAGCGAAAGTCTTTGGGGTCCTTCAGCCTGAGATCGGCGATCGCCGGAACCGGCTGGGCGGCGGCCTCGGCGGCCAGTTCGCCGAAACCGAGATGGCGCCCGGTCGCGGCATGAACGACCTCGTGATTGGTCGCCTTGACCTCGGTCACCGGCACGCCCCAGCGTTTCGCCGCCGCGGCTTCAAGCATGGTCCGCGCCGACGCCCCAATCTGGCGCATCGGGATCAGATAGTGCCGCGTACTGCGCGAGCCGTCGGTATCCTGGTTGCCGTATTTGACTTCGTCGCCCGGCGCCTGGCGGACCTGAACGCGTGCCCAGTCGGCCTCCAGCTCGTCGGCGACGACCATCGGCAGGCTGGTGCGAACGCCCGTCCCCATCTCGCTGCGATGGGCGATGATGGTCACCGTCCCGTCGGAGGCGATCGCGACGAACACGCGTGGGTCGACCACGGTGCCGTGCGGCATCGCGCCGGCACCGGTGGTGTAGGCCGCCAGCGCCTGCCGCGACAGCACGGGAGCGGCCAGCACCAGGGCGCCGGTGATGCCGAGGCCCTTCAGCACGCGACGGCGCGACAGGTTCTCGACCTTGATGGCTTTCAGGCTTTTGGGGTTGGTGAGGATGTTCATGATCAGACCCCCGTCGATGCGAGATGCACCGCGTTTTCGATGCGCTGATAGCAGCCGCAGCGGCAGATATTGCCTGCCATCGCGGTCCGGATTTCGTCATGGCTGGGCTTGGGATTCTGCATCAAGAGTGCTGCCGCCTGCATGATCTGCCCGGCCTGGCAGAAACCGCATTGCGGCACGTTGACCTCGCGCCAGGCTTTCTGCACGGCATGATCGCCGGTCGGGTGCAGACCCTCGATGGTCGTCACCGCGCGCTCCGAGGCATCCGACACCGCGGTGATGCAGGAGCGTGCCGGCTGTCCGTCCACCAGCACCGTGCAGGCGCCGCACAGCGCCACGCCGCAGCCGAACTTGGTCCCGGTCAGGCCCAATTCGTCGCGCAGGAACCAGAGTAAGGGCAATGCCGGATCGCCGTCCCAGCTTTGCTCCTGGCCGTTTATCTTCATCTTGATCATGGTTCGTCCTCGCTGTTGTCAGGGGTTGTCGATGACGCTCAAACTGGCGCGGGCTGAACTATCGAGAGCTCGCCCGACGCCGTGGATCCAGGCCAGCACTCATCCGGAACATGCAAAAAGCGACTCGACCGCGCTTGAAGCGGTCGAGTCGAGGGGCCAGGGGAACTACTTCTTGACGGCGAACACCCAGATGACGCCGCCTTGCGGCACGTTGCTCTCGATCCCGATATTGTTGGTGGCGAGCGCGTCCTGAATGCGCTGGGCGTCGACACCCCAGCCCGACTGGATCGCGATATACTGCGTGCCATCCACCTCGTAGGAGACCGGCATGCCCATGATGCCGGAGTTGGTTCGCTGCTGCCATAACAGGTCGCCGGTCTTGGCATCGAAGGCGCGGAAGTAGCGGTCGTTGGTCCCGCCGACCAGGACAAGGCCACCGGCCGTGGCCGTGACCGAGCCGAACAGCTGCGACTTCGGGAAGTCGTGCTGCCACACTTTCTTTCCAGAGGCGGGATCCCAGGCCTGCAGCTCGCCGAAATGGTCGGCGCCGGGGGTCGTCTTCAGGCCGATGTCTTCCGGCTTGGTGCCGAGCCACAGCTTGCCGGGATCGAGCGGCAGCCTTTCGCCGGTAAAGCCGCCGCAGAAGTTCTCGTTGGCCGGCACGTAGACAAACCGGGTCTTCTGACTGTAGGCCGCGGACGGCCAGTCCTTGCCACCCCACAGCGACGGACAGAACTCCACCCGCTTGCCGATCACCGGCTTGTGCGCCGGATCAAGAATTGGCTTGCCGCTCTCCGGATCGATGCCCTTCCAGACGTCGGTGTGAACGAACGGCCAGCCCGCCACATAATTGATGCTGGTGGGCGTGCGCTCGAGCACCCAGAAGATGGAGTCGCGTCCGGGGTGGATCAGGCTCTTGATGGTGCGGCCGTCGCGCTGCAGGTCGACCAGCATCGGCGCGTCGACCTCGTCCCAATCCCAGGAGTCGTTCTGATGGTATTGGTGGTAGGTCTTGATCTTGCCGTTGTCAGGATCGAGGGCGAGCACCGAACTGGTGTACAGATTGTCACCGGGATGAAGTTCGCCCGGCCACGGCGCGGCGTTGCCGACGCCCCAATAGACGGTGTTGGTGTCGCCGTCGTAAGTGCCGGTCATCCAGGCCGAGCCGCCACCGGTTTTCCAGTCATCTCCCTTCCAGGTGTCGCTGCCGGGCTCGCCCGGCGCCGGAATGGTGAACGTCCGCCACAGCTCCTTGCCGTCATTGGCGTCGTAGGCAACGACATAGCCGCGCACGCCGAACTCGCCGCCGGATCCACCGACGATGATCTTGCCGTTCACCACCAGCGGCATCAGGGTCATGTACTGACCCTTTTTGTATTCCTGGACCTTGGTGTCCCAGACCACCTTGCCGGTCTTCGCATCGAGGGCGACGACATGGTCGTCGGTGGTCGCCAAATAGAGTTTGTCCTGCCACAGTCCGACGCCGCGGCTGGTCGGGTGAAGCTGGAAAAGATCGTCCGGAAGCTGCCGCTTGTAGCGCCAGTACTCTTCGCCGGTCCTGGCATTGATCGCGATCACCTGGCCCATCGGCGTTGCCACGAACATCACGCCGTTGTTGACGATCGGCGGGGCTTCGTGTCCTTCGACCACACCGGTCGAGAATGTCCACGCCGGCACGAGATTGCCGACATTGGTGGTGTTGATCTGGTCGAGCGGGCTGTATCCCTGGCCATCATAGGTGCGGCGATACAGCATCCAGTTGCCGGGCTCGGGGTTCTTCAGACGATCGGCGGTCACCGGACTGTAATTCTCGATCGGACCGGCTCCCGCCGAAAGCGGGATCAGGCATGTGGATGCCAATAGGCTCGCCAGGAGCCATTGCTTCGTAGTCATGGTCTTTCCTCCCTGCTCTTTTGAATTTTCGCTGTTTTAGGTCTTGTTCTCGATGGGCTTCGCCGTCTGGATTTTTGGCGGTAGCTCGTTCGCGTTTTTCATTCCGTCTCTCGTTTCGCCCCTGTCGAGGGTGATGCGGGGCCTGGAGTCATCCTTGCTGGGCACCTACCTTTCCCAAAAACATGGCGGCTACCGCGATCGAATGATCCTCGGTCGCAAGCGGCAGTGCCGCCAGGTGACGCGGCGCCGGCCCGAACACCACCTCGGCATTGTGCCGAGGATCATATTCGGAGCCGTGACACGGGCATTTGAAGACATCCTTGTCGCCCTCGGACGCCTTCACCCATTCGGTGACCGGGCAGCCCGCATGCGAACAGATTGCCGAATAGGCCACGATGCCGTCGACCGCATGAACGCGGGTATCGTCGTCGAACTCGGCGGGATCGAGCCGCAGCACCAGGAGTTCATTCAACCGCGATCCACTGCGCACCACCCTCGTCCTGGGATCCATCGGCCAGGCGTGCACCGGGGGTCCGCCAAGCGGCAGATCGGCGGGCTTGATGATCTCGCCGGCGCGATCGCCCTCCGTGAACACCAACAGATCGGCCTTTTGCGGCCGCTCGTCGGCGCCTGGCGCGTCCTCCTGGGCGCGAGCCGCCGGGCTGACCGCAGCCCCAATGCCGGCCGCAACAGCCGCGGCCAAAAGCCTGCGCCGCGCGAGGCCGCCGGGATGCTCGATCCGACCTGTCGTTTCACAGTCGGCCACATCGACCGTGGCCCGGCTTTCCAGGTCATCCGTCATCGAGCGAGCTCACGATTGCAAATGATGAACATGCCGCGCGTCACCTTTGATGATCGCGAAACAAACCGGACCTATTCGAAACCCGACGATGGCTCTCGCCGCATCTGACCATCGATCAGCAGTCGACGCGACGCATCCTAACTCTCAACTTCAAGTTGTCGCAAGTGTGGCGATGCTAAAAGAAGATCATCCTGCACCGCGGCATAGCGAACCAAGACATCGCGTGCCCTGCATCGCCGAAGAAATTTGGCCTGAGGCGCAAAAAGGACCTTTGAACAGCCGCAAGTACGGACCATTCGACCACTAGGCGACGTTGTCGCAGGGGCGATGCCAGAGGAACAATCTTTTGGCGCCGCCGCAGTGGCAGACCAAGTTGCATCGCACCATCCGGCTTCGTGGCGTTTCGGTGGCAAATTGCTGTGTGCCTGCGATTGCCGAGGCCCAGCGGCCGACCCAATCGGCGCAAGCCTCGATGATATCGGCCAAAGACCTCCACCGAGGCAGGTTGGCGCTTGCGATTTTTATATGATATACGTCATCTAATATTGATCAGGAGCTGCCATGGCCGAACCGACCGCCTCCAGCGTTGACGCAGCCGGGCTCGGGCAAGTCAGCTCTACTGTCCCGCAGATCGGCGTGCTCGCGGCGCTGGCGGCGACGGGAACGCTGGCAACCAATATTCTGCTGCCGTCGCTGCCGGAAATGGCGGCGTCGCTGAAGGTGTCGAGCGCCGCAGTGACGTCGGCGATCACGGTGTTCCTTGCCGTGTTCGCGATCGGCCAGCTCGCGGTCGGGCCGATCTCGGATCGCTACGGCCGGCGCTGGCCGGTCCTGATCGGCTTCGCGGTATTCTGCGCGGGCAGCGTCTGGTGCGGCCTCGCCCAGGATTTGCCGGGCCTCCTGGTCGGCCGCGTCATCCAGGGCGCAGGCGCCTGCGCGACCTCGGTACTGGCGCGCGCCATTGCCCGCGACCTGTTCAGCGGCGCGGCGCTGGCGCGCGCGATGGCGCTGATCATGATCGCGATGGCAGCCTCGCCCGGTTTCTCGCCGCTACTCGGTGGCGCGCTCGATCATTATTTTGGCTGGCGTTCCGAATTCGCGTTCACCGGCGTGTTCGCAGGTGTCGCGGCCATCGCCTATGATGGGGTGCTGGGCGAGACCCATCGATCGACGCGGACCCCGCTCGATCCACTGGCGATCGCAAAAAACTATTGCGGCCTGATCGCCGATCGCCGGTTTTTGGTTCCGGCCGCGACCGTCAGCTGATCATGGGCGCGCTGTTCGCCATGTTCTCGGCGGCTCCCCGCATTCTGATCGAGGGGCTGGCCTTCAGCCCGACCCAGCTCGGGCTGTTCTTCGCGGGCACGGTCATGATCGTGTTCGCCGCCGGCATGCTGGCAACGCGGCTGGCGCCGCGCTTCGGGCTCGACCGTTCGATCAAGGGTGGCCTGTGGACGGCCGCGAGCGGCAGCGTCGCGATAGCAGCGGTGGCGATCGTCCACCCCACCTTTCTGCCATTTCTCGCCGGCATGTCGATGTTCCTGCTCGGCATGGGCATCGTCAATCCGCTCGGCACCGCGCAGGCGCTCTCGCCGTTCGGCGACAGGGCCGGCGCGGCGTCGGCGTTGCTCGGATTCTGGCAGATGATGGGCGCCGCGATCGGCGTCTGGCTGGCGGCGACCGTCTCGCAGCAGGCCATGCTCGCACTCGGCATCGTGCTGACACTGTCCTCGCTGATCGCGCTCGGGATCTACACGCGAAAAGCCAAGTCTGCCTGAGGGTCACTCAACTATCAGCGGTGCAGCCCTATGCCGGTGGGACTCGACGTGGCTTCGGCGGCAACGGCTCTGAGTATTTTTCCGATCACTCCGCGCATTGAGGCCTCAACCGTTCCGGCTTCGAACCGCTGCCTCGCCTCAATCGATGTGCGCTCGGAAAATGTCGTTTCGGAAAACGGGTGGCCGTGGCCACTTCTGACTTCCATGATGCCTTCAACAACCAAGCAAGAAAGACATCATGGCCCGCAGACGCGACCACCTGCCACCGACCTTCAACCGCCTGGCCTGGTCCAATCTGGTGGCACAATCGGCCGAACAGATCGCACTCGCCGCGGCGCCGATCGTCGCGGTGCTCTCGCTCGGCGTCGGCGAAGGCGAGAGCGGCCTGCTGCAGACCGCGTTGACGCTGCCCTTCGTCCTGTTTGCGATCCCCGCCGGCTTGCTCGCCGACCGGATCTCGCGGCGGGCGCTGATGGCGGGCGCGGAAGCGCTGCGCGCGATGGCGTTGTTCGCCATTCTCCTGTTGATCCAGCTCGGCCTGCTGACACTGCCCTTGCTGGCGCTGTCGGGCTTTGTCGCGGTATGCGGCACCGTGGTCTATAGTGTCGCGGCGCCGGCGCTAGCTCAGCTTATCGAAAGACACTTGAGCTAAATGTGTCAAGTTTCAAGCGGCGAGTTTTTCTTGGTTGATCAAAGCGTTGATCTGGTGGTCGAGTTTGTCGAAAGTTGGCTTTAGGGTCGC
>Ga0182012_10003499_pt1 | contig 16715 bp, 17 predicted proteins | sample 612S2SmetaG_FD_120486 | JGI IMG/M metagenome (GOLD analysis project Ga0182012, IMG submission 120486) | Permafrost microbial communities from Stordalen Mire, Sweden - 612S2S metaG | ecosystem: Environmental > Terrestrial > Soil > Wetlands > Permafrost | place: Sweden: Stordalen | collected...
ACCTCACCGCCGACCGCGTCCAGGTGGTGGTGACGGCCACGCTGAATGCAACCACGACGGCAACCGCCGTACTGACCGTGACTCCAGGATTCCTGCAGCCGCTCACCCCTGAGAATGCGGCTCTTGCGGCCAACAGCCAGATCGTCTTCACCTCTTTTCTCGCCGAAGCAGGCGGCGAAAGCGGCATCTCCTTCGCCCTCTCGAACACTCCCACCGGCTCAACTGGCGGACAAGGCACTCTGGGACCGGCCACCTGCCAGCACAGCGCCCAGGCTTTCACCTCTTGCACCGTCACCTACTCCGCGCCGTCTTCGCTCTCATCCTCCGGCGTCACTTATGTAGTCGCAACCGCAGGCGGCTCTTCTTCCAAGACCGCAGCCGGGCTGCTGCTGAATACCGCCGGTGTTTCCAGCAATCCAGCCTCCCACCAGGCCCAAATTCCAGGCGTGGCCTTGCTCGGCACTTCCGGTGGCGACAACGTAGACTACGATATCCACGGCAACCAGGTAGCCGACTGCTGCGGCGGGACATTGGGTTCGTTGATCGAAGACACCAACGGCCGCCAGTACCTGCTCAGCAACAACCACGTGCTGGCGCGCAGCGACCAGGCCAGCATCGGTGACAGCATCGTCCAGCCCGGCCTTATCGACAACAACTGCACCCCCTATGGCGACGGACCGGGCACATCCCCCGTCGCCTCCCTCACCGGATGGCTCCCGCTCAGTTCCAGCGCCACCAATGCCGACGCCGCCATCGCCCAGGTAGCCGCGGGCGCCGTCGATCCCTCCGGCAGCATTCTCGAGTTCGGCACGCGCCAGCCAGACGGCACCTTGTCCGCAGCGCCTCCCGGCGTCTCATCCACCGGCGGCAAAGGCGAAAACGGGACTCTCGGCCTGACGGTAGCCAAGAGCGGCCGGACTACCGGGCTGACTTGCGCCAGCATCTCCGCACTCAACCTCGACGTCAACGTCGATTACTACACCGACTGCGCTGAAACCCGGCCGTATCTCACCAAGACTTACACCAACCAGCTGGCCATCACCGGCAATCAATTCAGCGATGCGGGCGACTCCGGTTCGCTGGTTGTGGACACCGCCAATGCCGAGCCTGTGGGCCTGTTTTTCGCCGGCGGCATGGACGCCTCCGGAGTCAGCCAGGGCATAGCCAGCCCCGCCCCAGACGTACTCAATGAGTTGAAAACGCAGTTGGGCGCAGGAGCCGGCTATGCATTCGTAGGCACGGCCGACCACGGCGTAAGCTGCCTCAACTACGGCGACAGCACCATCGCCGCCGCGCAGGCGCACAGCCTGAGCGACGCGGAAATCGCGCGCACCCAGCAATCGCTGGCCCAGGCACGCATGATGGTGAACCCCACAGCGGGCATTCTGGGCGTGGCCACCGGCAAAAGCAGCGATCGTCCCGGCGAGGGCGCGATCCTTGTCTATGTGGACGAAAACATGGCCGTCAGCGTGCCCCCGACCGTCGATGGCACACGCACCACGATGATCCCCACCAACCTCCGCGCTGTAGCCTTCGGGTCAGCGCCGCAGACTCCGCTGGATACCGGCGCGCCGCTTCCGTCAACAATCCTGAGCGCGGCGATCATCGTCAAGCAGAAAGTCGCTCACAACCTGATGCGTCAGAATCCCGCCTTCTTCGGAGTTGGTGTCGGCGAGAGCCTCGACAACCCCAAAGAAGCCGCGTTGGTTGTCTACGTCGACCGCAAGAACGTTCCCGCCCAGCTCCCCGCGGTCATCGACGGCCTTCGCACCCGCTATGTTCAGATGGACCGGCTTCACGTAACGCGGTCGTACGCAGCGCCTTTCCAGTCCAAAACCCACTGCATGCCGCATCCGGCAACGAGAGCCTTCGATCCGCTCAACCTGACCAAGCCTCGGTCATTGAATCTGAATTAACTTCCACGCTGAATCGTGCCGCAAATGATTTCCTAATTCAACCTACAAGGTTGGGTGCCCCAGGTCTCGCTTTTGAGACCTAGGAGACCACAAAACTGCGCGGTCGCACCACTAACCAATCACCTGTCCATGCCCCAGCCAGCGCCGCAGGTAGCATGCCTGCCCCACGTGATAGGTCTCATGAAAGGCGAAGAAGCTGACCAGCCCGCTCAGCTTTCCATCGAAGCTTGGCACTTTTTCCGGCCCCGGCGCCGACAACGCCCCTTCCGACACATCTTCCATTGCCGTACACAGAGACGCTTTGACGTCTTTCCAAGCCAGCACAATTTCATCCGCCGGGGGATACTCAATTGGATCGACAACCTTGGACCCGCGGGCGAACAGCGGCAGCCACGGCCGTGACCACTGCGTGCCTAAAAACTCGAGCGCCCTTGACCTGGACCACACGATGTGCCCCGCAACCCAGATCATCGCATTCGAAGTTTCATTGGGCCGGTGCGTCCATTCTTCCGTGGTAAGTCCGTTGATGCTCTTTTCAAAAAGCTCAGCGGTCTGGCGAAAACTTGCGGCGGCGTGGGCAATCTGACTTGGCACTGGCATAGCGGCAATCCTCCCTTGGAAAATGTGAGCACTGAAACAGGCCTCATCATCCCATCTCGGGCGCTCCGCAGTCTACGCATATGCAGCATTGTTCCACAAAAAAAGGGGCGAAGCGGCTCGCCGCGCCTCACCCCTGCTTCCAATTGCGAGATTGCCTCTTTGTATTACTCGACCGGCCGAGCCTTCCCGTTCCGCAGGCTCTCATCGATGATCGACCTAATCTTGCGGTCGGCCTCTGCTCCGATCCTTCCCTGCTCCGCACCCAGCCGCCCTTGTTGCGCTCCAAGCCTGCCCTGTTCCTCGCCAAGTTTCCCCTGTTGTGCTCCAAGCTCCCCTTGCTTCGCTCCCACTTCGCCTTGCAACTCGCCCAGCCTGCCCTGGATATCGCCAAGCCTGCCTTGAATATCGGACAGCTCCTCCTGGCTCACGGTGCTCCCCTTTTTGGCATCGAGTTTAGCCACGGCCTCGTTCAACTTTGCGATCTCTTTTGAGATATCCGGCGTGGGAATGCTTGCCTGCTCTTGTTTCCGGCCCAGCGCCTCCTGCCGACGGCCAAGCTCTTCCTGCTGCTTCCCCAAAACCTCCTGCTGCCGCCCAAGCGCTTCCATCGGCTTGTACATGTCCTGAATCTGGCCGATGATTGACGCGTCGTCGAGAAAGTACTCCTTGCCGTCGTGTGTAAACCACAGAAACTTTCCGTTCGTCAGTTGGCGAACTCTCTTGATGGAATCGCGCGTGCCATCGTGCCAGTCTCCAGAGAAGGTGACCTTCTGGCTCGGATCGGTAACAAGCGCCCACGACTCTCCGTCCGACGAATACGAATAGGAGTAGCCGTTCCCCGTCGAAGTGCTCACCTGCCTGCCCTTGGTGTATGTATTCGTATTGGTGTTCGTGTTTGTATTCGTGTTGTCCTGGCCGTTATAGAGAATCACAGCCCGGTCGTCCGCCGCATCGTGAATCTCCCCATACATGGGCGCAACCGGCGGAACCGGAGTCACTGCTGGAACTGGCGGCACAGGAAGCATCCCATCCGGACCAACCGCGACGCCCGAACTGTCCGGCGTTGCGGGCACCACCGTACCTGCGGGCGCCGCCGGAATCGCGGCATCGGGCAATCCGCCCGCCACCGCCTGGTTCGGAGCCGAAGGAGCAGGCGGCATCTGCACCGACTGCACCGTCGCGGCCGCTTCCACGCGGATCAGCGCCGTGCCCGCGAAAAGCGCCACTGGAACCAGCAGAATTGCCAGAAGCATGCGGCGGCGACTGCCCGCAAAGGCCTGCCGGAAGCTGGTTTCATTCAGAAAGCGTTCAATGCGATGAGAGAGATTCCTGCTTCGTGCCATAGCGACTCCTAGTACGGTTGGGCGCGGCAATGCCGCGAATTCGAGCAACACCTCGGCGTAGGACGTACGGCTTCTTGCCTCTTCCAATCCAGCGCGGTCGCTGATGGCCTCGCCCAGATCGGAGAGCTCGCGCTTCAGCCACCAGCCCAGCGGGCTAAACCAGAACACAGCGGCGTAAATGCCACTCAACAGCTGCAGATAAAAATCGCCTTGCAGGACGTGCGCCCGTTCATGCGCCAGAACAATGCGCAGCTTCTCCGCGTCCCACTCCACACAGTCAGCGGGCAACATCACGCCCGAGCCAATGGTGACCGGTGAAGATACAGCGCGGCTGAACCGCATCCGCAGGCCCGATCCCGAATCCGTCTGGGGATTGAGCCCCGGCCGCGGCACAAACACCTCTGCAGCCAGCCACAGCCTCACCGCCATTCCAAGGCCAAAGGCAAGCCGGATCAGCAGCACCCCGCAAACCGCGAGGTACAGCACCCCGGCCAACACTTCTGGTCTCAGAATCCGCATCGCCGCATCCAGGCCCGCGCTCTTCCGCACTGCCGGGCTCGTCTGGACCTGTGCATCGGCCGGCTGAGCGGCGCTGACCGAAGCGAACTGGCTCGCGGAGATGCTCGGCGCAGGGAACCGGTCTCCCCTGCTCCCCGTCGACTCAGCCACCCCACTTAATTTTGCTTGCTGCGCATCCGGCAAGACGCCGCTGTGCGCACGCTGCGTCACGGCTTCACAAGCCGTCGAAGAACTCGATTCTTTGAAAGGGCACGACTCCAGTCGTGCCATATGCGCTGCTGAATGAACGGGGGCTTCAGCCCCTGAGGGAAGCCATGCCGGCAACCGCACCGTAAAGGAATTCGGCAAACCACGCCATTGCATCACCAGCGGCATGGCCACAGCGCACGCCAGCACCAGCCCCCACGCAGCCTTTTGTGCCGGCACATTGCTCACACGGAAAACGCGCAAGCCAGCCCAGACGGTTACCGCGACCAACATAGCCCGAAGAGCAGCCTCAATCAAAACAGGGATCATCGTTTTCCCCCTTTTTCTCTTTGTTCCGCTGAGATTTTTGGATCGGCGGCACTTTTCTGTGCCAAAGCAATTCGATCTGCCAGCCGCTGCAATTCTGCCCGGTCCAGCACTTTGGAGTCCACCATGCCCACCAGCTACGCCTCCACGGACCCCTCGCAGAACCAGTCGACAATGCGTTTGACGGCTCGGCCCGCAACGCGCTGCCGCGTCTGGGCCGGACGGTATACAAATGTGCGATTTTCGACTAAATGCACCAGGTAGCCCTTCTCTTCCAGGCGCCTTAGAACCGTGCGAATGGTCGACTCCTTGAGTGGCCGCCCCAACTCCTCGCGCACCTGTTCCGCATTGATTGAAGCCGCGCGCCAGACGATCGAGAGAATGCTTCTCTCCAGTTCGCCCAACTCCGCCGGATCGTGCCCAGTTGTACTGTTACCATTCATAATGTTACTGACTGTAGCACATAGGATAGGTAAGCACGCAAGTCCTTTGTAAAAAGTTTTCTCTTCACCCGCAATCGCAGCGCTTCGCCTTCGCTGATCGGGACCAATACCGGCCGATCTTCATTACAGTACTTGATAACCTAATCAGCTTGGGTTAATATGAAACGAGATGGGCTCTATCCGGTTCGAAGGCATCAGGTTCGTAGCCTACACGATGGACCACGAGCCTCGACACATGCACGGTTTCTACGCTGAGGTAGAGGTGATTGCAGATCTTTGCCTCGACGGCAGCGTCGGACTGGCGAACAGGACGGACTCCGTGAGACCGGCCAACGGAAGCAAGTCCGATGTGCGTCACATACTGTCAGGAGCTGCAAGGCATTTCGAGGAACTGGTACTGCTTTGGGAGAAGCAACATGGCTGAGCATAAAGTTGCCACAACCGACGCCGAAATTGAAGCCGCGCTTTCGAAGGCAAAGCTCCATGAGAGCGATCCACGCGCGCAGACGGTCGAGCACATTCCAGATCTAAATTTGTTGATCGTGGCCCTCAACACAGGGCGCCGGCTGGTGCTTCCGATTGAGGACTTGCAAGGGCTGGGCAATGCCACGCATGCGCAGATTCAGAACTACGAATTACTCGGCCATGGAACCGGCATAAGCTTCCCCGACCTCGACGTAGACCTCTATGTTCCCGCTCTAATCGAAGGTGTGTATGGGAACCGTCGTTGGATGGCGCAACTTGGCAAAAAGGGAGGCAGGGCCAAGACCGCGGCCAAGCGCCGTGCGGCCCAGGCAAACGGCGCGAAAGGCGGAAGGCCAAAGAAGATGGTCGCCTGAGATCGACACTTGTCTCAGAATTCGACCATGCGCAGCCCACGGACTGTCGTCCGAAGCGTAGCTTAGGCCGCCCGATTGAAAGGCTCTATTTTCGGCCGCTTCTTCTGCGATGCTTGCCACAAATCGTAATCGGCCTGTAGTTCATACCAGATTTCAGCGTGAGTTCCCAGCGCGGCCGAAAGGCGGAGCGACATATCCGCGGAGATGCCGGCCTTCCCGTTAAGCACCCGGGAGAGCGTAGCGCGGGAAACGTGCAAATGCCGTGCAGCTGTCGTCACGTCAATGTCGCCCAGAAACTCCCGAAGTACCTTCCCTGGGTGAGGCGGATTGTGCATGCGCATCGCGTCTCTTCTCCTTAGTGATAATCCTGATAATCAACGAGAATCACATTCTCGCCGTCAAAGGCGAACGCGAGGCGCCAGTTGCCGTTCACCTTTACAGCCCAATGGTTCTTTAGATCGCCGCGCAGGGAATGCAATCCCCATCCGGCTGCATCCATATCGTTCGCCGTCTTCGCTCGATTCAGCTGAAACAGCTGGACTGACAGTTTGGCTGCATGCGAAGGCTGTATCCCGGCTTTGCTTCCTGTGGCGAAGAACTTCTCGACCCCCGCGTGCCGGAAGCTCTTGATCATGTGTATAGTGGAGCGCGTCACGCTTCAGAAGTCAAGTAAAATGGCGTTGACCGATTGCGAATTGGGCATGACTGGAATTGGATTGGGATTTAATTGCGATTTTCCCGTTCCATGGCCCACCCCCTCACGCCATCGCCGCAGCCGTCTTCTGCGCCGGGACAGCCAGTTTCGGATCGTCCGGAATGAAAATCTCAAACACCGTCCCCGACGACCGCCCCTCTTGCGCCGGGCGGCTCCGCAAATGCACCAGCCCGCGGTGTTTCACAATAATCTCGTGACTCACCCAAAGCCCCAGCCCTGTGCCCGTCACTTCCTTGGTAGTAAAGAAAGCTTCGAATACGCGCTCGCGCACCGCCGGTTCCATTCCTGTTCCCGTATCGGCTACCGCAAAGCGAACACCCACCTGGCTCGGATCTTTCCAGTTGTGCGAGCGGCGTGCACGAACCAACAGCCGCCCTCCTCCGTTGGAGGCGTCAATGGCGTTGCCCACAAGGTTGGCGAACACCTGGCGCACTTCTCCGGAGAAGCAGAACAGGTCCATCTCCGGGTCATAATCCCTTTCTACACTGATATTGAGCGTATTCAAGCGCCCGTTATAGAGACTCAGGACCGAATCGAGCAGATCCCCCATGTTTGCCCGCGTCGGCAGTGTCGACTGGCGATAGAATCGCAGCGTTTGCTGTGTAATTTCCGAGATTCGTTTGGCTTCGTGCTCAGCCATGGCCACGTAGTTCAGCGCCGGATCTTCCAGTTGGCAGTAATTGCGCAGCAGAAACAGCAGGTTGGTAATGGCCTCAAGAGGATTGTTGATCTCGTGCGCAATTGAAGCCGCCAGCCGCCCGGTCGCCGCCAGCTTTTCTGTCTTGCGCAGGGCCTCTTCGCTTCGTTTCCTGTCGCTCGCATCCAGCACAATCACACCCACCCAACGCACCTGCTGCGGGTTGGTATGCACGGGATAGGCGCTGGCCAGCCATGTCCAAGGCCGTCCGGCTCTGCCGCCCTGGCCAGCTAACTCCAGATTGCGTACCGGCTCATCATCTGCAAAAACCTTAAGAACTGTATCTTCCAGTTCCTGGGCCACTGGTTGCGGCAGCAGTTCCGGCAGCGTGCGCCCCAGGTGGCGGCTCAAACTCACCGAAGTCATGTCCGCAAACACCTGGTTGACCCGCACAAATCTGCAGCGGCGATCGAAAAAGGCCAGTCCGATCGGCGCATTGGCCAGCATCGAGTCCAGTAGCGAGAGCGTATCGTTCAGCCCGGAGCGTTGTTCGCCAATCGAAGCCACCATGCGGTTGAATGCCTCAATCAGGTCGCCGATCTCGTTGTGAATCCCTACCGGCAGCGGAAAATTGCCGCTGTCCTCCGGCGAGTTCATCAGCGCGCGTGTGCCTCTGTGCAGCATTGCCAAAGGCTGGGAAATAGAACGGGCCATGAAGAAGACCAGTAATCCCGACGCCGCAATCCAAATGATGCCAAAGATCAGCGTGCTGCGCAGAACCGAGTTCAACTGCGCAAAATCCCACGCGCGATCCGTTTCCACCCAGGCAAAGCCCCGCAAATCCGTCCCGGTATAAATGGGCTTCACGCCCTCCCACCGGTCGCGCCCAAAGGCGAACACCCTCGGTTCGCTGTTCGCAAGAAAGGTAATCTGCGCCCGCTCCACCGGGTCGAGCGCCATTTCCTCCGGTTCTCCCTGGCTGACGAAAAGAACGTTGCCCGCCGGATCGGTCACCTTCGCAAAGGCCACGCTGGGGGCCTCGCCCATCATCTTCACGGAAAGCCCCACCCAGCCAGTCCGCTGCTGTTGCAAGGCCTCTGCCGACTGCAGCGCCATGGAAGTGGATTGGTGCGCCAGCCTGTGCAGCATGTGCTCATGCACTTCATGCGCCTGCTGCCGAATCAAAAGTGCCGTAAACAACCCGATCGAGAGCGCCTCCAGCAGCACCAGGCCCGCCACCATCTGCCATCGAATCGATCGCGGCCACCAGTGCATGAAGCATCCCTCATATTTCCGCGCGAATCATCTCCCCTAGGAAACCTCTGCAAGAGTCGCCGCCTTGCAAAGTCGCCGTCTTGAAGAGTACGGGCTTTAGCCCGTACATAAAGGCGGCAAATTCAATCGGGCTTTAGCCCCCGAGGGAATGCCAAGTCCATAACAGGCACTTGTTCAGAGGTTCCTTAGTTCCGGCTCTCGCGCACAACCGGCTTCCCTTCTGTGCATTATCCTTTTAGCTTCGATGCCAGCGCCTTGGCAATCTGCCGTCCATGAAAGCGCCCGTTCTCAATAAATATCTCATTGGTGCGCGATCCGGCCACGATCACGCCGGCCAGATAAATCCCCGGAACATTGCTTTCCAGGGTCTCCACATCGCAAACCGGTAGCCGATCTTCGCCCTCGAATCGCACCCCCAGCCGCTCCAGAAAATCGAAATCCGGATGGTATCCCGTCAACGCAAACACAAAGTCGTTCTTCAGAATTTGCCGGCCCTCGGGCGTCTCCACAATCACTGTGTCCTCGTTAATCTCAACCACCTGTGAGTCAAACAGCGCCTTCACTTCGCCGTTCTTGATGCGGTTTTCAATGTCCGGCTTGATCCAATACTTCACATGCGGCTGAACGCCCGGCCCTCGATGAACCAGCGTTACCCGCGCACCGCTCCGCCACAGTTCCAGCGCCGCAATCGCCGCCGAATTCTTGCCCCCGATCACCACCACATCCATCTCGAAAAACGGGTGCGGATCGTTGTAATAGTGATGCACCTTGCTCAGGTTCTCGCCCTGAATGTGCATGTAATTTGGCAGATCGTAGTAGCCGGTTGAAAGCGCCAGCTTGCGCGTCTTCAATGCGCCCGGCCTGCCGAACCGGTCCTGCGTGTGAACCGTGAATTCCCCATCGCTGCCGTTCACCTGAATCACGCGATGGTACTGCCGCACATCCAGCTTGTAGTACGCCGCCACCAGCCGGTAATACTGCAGTGCCTCGTTCCGGCTGGGCTTGGGATTGGGGCTGGGAAAAGGGATATCCCCAATCTCCAGCAGCTCCGGAGTAGTAAAAAACGTCATGTGCGCCGGGTAGTGAAACAGCGAATTGCAAACGCATCCCTTATCGACCAATACGACGCGAAACCCAGCCTTCTGCGCCTCAATCGCGCAAGCCAGCCCAGTCGGCCCCGCGCCCACCACCAAAAGGTCGAAGATATCGTCGTCCTGTCCGCCTGCCAGCGCTTCTCCATTCAGTTCGCTCATTGTTCTAGCTTAGGGCATGTTGGAGATTGTTTGGGATAACGGAAGGTTTACGACCTTTCTTGATTCCCAGGCTGGTAGAATGGTAGAATAAACTGGTGGAAAGGTAGACTATGCCAAGTTTGAACATCAAGGACGAAGAGGCGCATCGCCTGGCGGGTGAACTGGCGCAACTCACCGGTGAGAGCCTGACCTTTGCCGTTAAGACCTCGATCAAGGAGCGACTGGATCGGCAGCGTGAGGCCCGCAAGCGGGAGGGGCGCATGGAGTGGCTGCGGGAGCTTACAGCTAGGACTGCCCCACTAATGAACGATGGGCGGACATCGAAAGAGCTGATGGACGAACTCTACGATGACGAGACGGGCTTGCCCAAATGACAATTGATTCGTCAGCTCTGATCGCAATTCTAAAACGGGAATCGGGCTGGGAGATGCTCTCTGAAGCCCTAGATACGGCAAAGTCTTCGAGGATGTCTGCCGGCAGTTTTCTGGAGACTTCGATTGTTGTGGACGGCTGGAGGAATCCGGTTCTGAGCCGCGAGTGGGACGATCTGGTTGAGCGATTCAGCATCCACATCGAGCCGGTGACCGAATCGCAGGCCAAGATCGCCCGCCAGGCCTATCGCGATTACGGCAAGGGCAGCGGCCATCCCGCCAACCTGAACTTCGGCGACTGCTTCAGCTACGCCCTCGCCCGTGACAAGCGCGAACCCATTCTCTACAAAGGCGACGATTTCGTACATACGGACCTGCGGCCGGCGATATAATTCGCAGCGTGAGCGCCGAAATCGGCTCCGCTCGAATTCCCGCAAAAAACCCGATGCTCTGCTGAATGCCGTCAATTCCCCCACCCAGTTCAAGGATTTGTCGCCGCCGGATGCAACGTTGTACCGCCAAGCAATCGCGTAAGGAGCGACATCAGCATCCCCCACGCCGAATGCGCGACGGGATGTTTACTCAAACATAACTGCCGAGTAGCCGCTGATCCACTCGGAACCCGGAAGGCCGGAAAGAACAGCGTCCCCTACACACAGACAGCCCCCTCCGCCATTCGCCTGAGGTTGGCGAAGAATTGCCTTGGCGGAGGAACTCACTTTCGTTATTCGGCCTACGGCTGTACGACCTTATTCTTCTCCAACGTAACCGCGGTCTGCGAGAACAGTCTACCGTTGACCCATGCGCCAGTCTTCATCGCGATCAATGTTTTGGACAAGACGATTCCCTGCATATGCGCGGTTGTTCCGATGTCTACCACGCCGGCGACCTGCCAGAATACGTTCTTGCTTTGCGCTCCGCCAATCAGGTGAACGTCAATGCCGTTACTTTCTTTGAGATTTCCCGCTATCTGGAAGATCCACACATCGTCTTCACTCCCGGAAAGGGTGACGGCCGTGGGTATTTCCACACTTGAGCTCCACTTGTAGAGGCCAGGGTCGAGTGTCAGCCCGCCAATATCCCCTCCTCTCAATTCGACGAAGTCAGGGTCCTTTCGTCCGGCGGCATCCTTATATGCGGTTTCCATGTCCAGAATAGCCGCGGTTAATTTGGTGGGGTCCTTGATCCTGCACGGCTCGGGGCCAGCGGCGTTTACCGTGAAAACACTGCCATCGACTTCCGTACAGGTTAAGAGCAGGGCAGCCCCGGTAATCGGGCTCGTCCCCACATCTCCAACGGCCGCTGAAGTCGGAACATTAGTGATTCCTGATTTAGTAAGAATCACAAAATCGCCAGCCGATCTAAGATTTACCGGCTTTGGACCAGGTCCTGCTGCGAAGGCGCTCCCGGCCAGTGCCAGGAGGGAGATTCCGGTGATTAGCGTATTCTTCGTCATACTTAGCAACTACAACCTTTGCCTGTCTTCGCGCTGCCCCATAATGCACTAACATCAACCTTCCGGCCTAAGACAAGTCCTGTCAGGTCCCTTGGGCCATGTAATCGACGACGGCCTTCAAGTCTCCATTGGTGGCTTCAAAGACCTTTAGCCTGTCGACCTTGAAAAGTCCCGAATTCGATAACGATGATTCTCGGTTGTATTTGCCAACTGGCCAACGCGTTAATCGAGCAGGGAGGAGGAGTTTTTCTGAGTTCCGGTTAGTTGGTCGCCAACTCGGAAATTCCCTTTCGGTAAACAGCTTTTTCTGTGGCGGAGTTCGATTCAATCTCGGGGGCGGGATAACGCACACAATATTTTGCCAGGCAACACGAAAACAGCCAGGAAGCAAACGCGGCCAATCCAGGAAAAGAGTCCGCTATCTTTTCCAGAATTTGCAGTCTGTTTCGCTTGAAACGCGCACAATCGATTCATGGCCTCGAAAACGCCCGAAATCGCTCAGTCTCCGATCCCTCAGTTCCACCAGTATGCGATGATTTACCCCACCCCTCCCCCCTTTTCCTCCCACACTCTTGAAAACAATAACGTTACGCCGAAAAAAGCCAAAAGCGCCTAGCGAAACAAACAACTTACGCCCCGGCACGACGACCCTCCCTCCCATCCATTACCCTAGAAAGTTCATAGGAGCCCCATGACCGTAATCCGCCAGGAAGATTTCATTGCCAGTGTCGCCGCCGCATTGCAGTACATCAGCTATTACCATCCGGTGGATTACATCCGCAGCCTGGCCAAAGCCTACGAACGCGAGCAATCCCCTGCCGCCAAAGATGCCATCGCCCAGATCCTCATCAACAGCCGCATGTGCGCCGAAGGACACCGCCCCATCTGCCAGGACACCGGCATCGTCAACGCCTTCGTCAAGGTAGGCATGGATGTCCGCTTCGCCGCGGAGCCCTCCGAGGAGACCCTCGACCTCCAGCAGATGGTCGACGAAGGCGTCCGCCGCGCCTATCTCGATCCCAACAACAAGCTCCGCGCCTCTCTGCAAGCCGACCCAGCCGGCAAGCGCATCAACACCAAAGACAACACCCCCGCCGTTGTGAATGTGGAACTGGTAAAAGGCTCAACAGTGGAAGTCACCGTAGCAGCCAAAGGCGGAGGCTCTGAAGCCAAGTCCAAATTCGCCATGCTCAACCCCTCTGACTCCGTGGTCGAGTGGGTGCTCAAAACCGTGCCCGCCATGGGCGCCGGCTGGTGTCCGCCGGGCATGCTCGGCATCGGCATCGGCGGCTCGGCCGAAAAAGCCATGTTGATGGCCAAGCAGTCGCTCATGGACCCCATCGACATACAGGACCTGATCGCACGCGGCCCCAAAACCACCGCCGAAAATCTGCGCGTCGAGCTCTACGACAAAGTGAATCGTCTCGGCATCGGCGCTCAAGGCCTAGGTGGTCTCACAACTGTCCTCGACGTGAAGGTAGTCGACGCCCCCGCCCACGCCGCCAACCTGCCCATAGCCATGATTCCCAACTGCGCCGCCACCCGCCATGCCCATTTCGTTCTGGACGGCTCCGGCCCGGTCTACCTCGACCCGCCCAACCTGGACGACTGGCCCCAGCTTACCTACGACGTCTCCGGCGCCCGTCGCATCAACCTCGACACCGCGACCCGCGCCGAAGCCGCCACCTGGAAGCCCGGCGAAGTGCTGCTGCTGACCGGCAAGCTGCTCACCGGTCGCGACGCCGCCCACAAGCGCATGACCGACATGCTCAATCGAGGCGAAAAGCTCCCCGTCGACTTCCACGACCGCTTTATCTACTACGTTGGCCCTGTAGACCCGGTGCGCGAAGAAGTAGTTGGCCCCGCCGGACCCACCACGGCCACTCGCATGGACAAGTTCACCCGCCAGATGCTGGCTGAAACGGGCCTGCTCGGCATGGTAGGCAAAGCCGAGCGCGGCCCCGTAGCCATCGAAGCCATTCGCGAGTTTGGCTCGGTTTACCTGATGGCTGTGGGAGGCGCCGCCTACCTGGTTTCCAAGGCCATCGTCGGTTCGCGTCTGCTCGCGTTCCCTGATCTTGGCATGGAAGCCATCTACGAATTCGACGTCCGCGACATGCCGGTAACAGTAGCCGTAGATTCGAAAGGAACCAGCGTTCACCAGACCGGCCCCGCCGAATGGCAGCAGCGCATCGCCGGAATTCCGATAATGCAGTAATTAGGGGTTAGGGATCAGGGGTTAGGGATCAGGGGTTAGGGATCAGGGGTTAGGGGTTAGGGAACCCCCGCGGCTCATAAGCTAAAAAGCCAGCCGGTAGACGAATCTGCGAAGACTCGCCACCGCGCTGGCTTTTACTAACCCCTAACCCCTAATCCCTAACCCCTGCCTTTTCACTGCTTCCCAAACCGGTACACAATCCCGATGTTATAGCCCAGGTTATTCTGCTCCTTGGAGCCAAACCCCGTAAGGTAATACTCCGGCGCCACCCGGAATCCAAGATTCGGCGTCAAGTTGTACTCGCCGAAGATGCTGCCGGTAACCGCAAAGGTTCCCCCATCCGGATAAAGGCCGAGCACCGCGCTGCCAAAGCCGTTGGTATCCCCCGTGAAGTTGCCCTGCGCATAGCCCGCCATGACCCTGCCGGAGATTGAATATTTGGGCTGCAAATAGAAGCGGTAAGTAGGTCCAATCAATGCGCCGTACTGGCTGATGGCCGGCTTGGTAATGCCGCTCAGGTTCGGCTCAATGAATGGAGTCCCATAGTAGCCGCGCCCATCGATAGTTGCGCCCAGCCGCTCATTGAAGTAGCGGGTAAAGCCCACGTTCCAGTCGTATTCGTTCACGCGCTGCAGCGTTGCACCGGGGGTAAACCGCAGATAACCCGCTCCAACATAGATCTCATAGAGATGGTCGTAGACCTCGTGGATAGCCGCGGCGCGACGCTGCTCACGCCGGGCCTTGATGCGTGCTGCAACACTGATCTGAGGCTGGGTCTGAGTCTGGCCTTGGGGCTGGGTTTGAGTCTGCCCAGGGGCTGCGGCCGGCGCCTGCTGACCAGGGTCCGCGGGGGTGCTGCTCGAAGTCGGGCTTTGTGCTTGAAGAACGGGAATGACTGGAGACGCAAGCGCCAGCAGAAGGGCAAGACGGCGAAAAGAATACATCGGTATCGGGTTACCTCCACGGGATTACGGAAGCACACCACCGCTCTCGGCAGCGCTCCCCCCAATTGGTATTAAAACATCTCGGGGGGTGCCTTGTGGGTGAACCTGTACTCCTTTGGACGCATGCCGGATGAATTCGCCCCTCAATTGCCCGCACCAATCCCCTCCATCTGACCCTGCATTCTGCAAAAATCGAAGCCCGGTCAGCACCACCCGGCGGCAATGCTCTACGATGAAGACCAAAGGAGTCCGTGAAAAGTATGGGGAAATTCCTGTTTGGAATCATCGTCGGAGTCATCCTGGTGCCAGCCGCTCTTCTGGCTTGGCTACGTTTCGGCAACTTGCCCGTTGCTGTAGCCGACGCTCCATTCCCCCAGGAACGAGCGATAACCCATGGCGCTTTGGCCGCCCGCATCGATCGCGAACTGTTCAAGACTCCCCCCATCCAGGCCGACGAGACCGCCTTTGTCGCCGGCGCGCAGATCTACCGCGGCCAATGCGCCTCCTGCCACGGCTATCACGGCAAACCCTCTTCCTTCGGCGCGCACATGTACCCCGACGCTCCACCCCTGTGGGAAAAACACCATAACGACGACGTGGTCGGAGTAAGCGACGATCCCCCCGGCGAAACCTATTGGAAGGTAGCCAACGGCATCCGCCTCACCGGCATGCCGTCTTACAAACAGGTACTCACCGACACCCAGATGTGGCAGGTCAGCCTGCTTCTGGCCAACGCCGACAAACCGCTGCCCCCGGCCGCCCTTGATTTCCTGCGCCCCGAGACCACGCCGCCCACACCCGCAACCAATCCCCCATCCGGCGCCAAGTGAACTTCATCTGGAAAGAAGGGCAACAATGAGCGTGTTCGACTCGCTGCGCAAAGGATTCGGCTTTCTTCTCATGAGCTTCGGCATCTCCAGCCCTGCAAAAAAGCCCAGGCCGGCACCCAAGCCCGCGCCAAAACAAAATGACGCCAATTAGTGGCATTCCATGCAGTCGTCCACCAGATTCCCCGACCCGCGGAGGCATAAAACTTATGGCGACCAATGATCACGCTGACTTGCTGACTCGCTATCCCCGCGGAGCCGGGGGCTGACTTGCTGAATCTATTCCAAAAACTCCGAATTCTTTGCAATTTGGCTGCCTGGGCATCAACAGATGTGTAACCGGAAAATCGCGCGACTCGCACCACCGGCCGATATCAAATGAATTGACCAGCAATGTTTATCCAAGCTCGATCGACGAGGTATTTCCCCAATGACCACCGGAAAAAAGAAAAACTTCCTCCAGGCATTCTGGGACTTTTTCGTCCTCTTCAGCGGGATTTCGACGGCTTCCAACCTCTCCCGCACCCAGCCAAGGCCGGTTCGCAACCGAGGTCTTTTCCTGTTTCGAAGCCGGGCGGACAAGCAGCCCCCTTCCGCCTCTCGACCAGGCTAATCGCATGAAGAATCCTGCCGACAAAACAAATCTCAAATATCTTCCCGGAGTTTGCAGACTCATTCGCGAAAACGCGCACAATCAAATCATGACCGCCACGAAGCTAGAAATCGCCCAATATTCCTCCGCCCCACCTGCCTCAGACGATGATTTACCCCACCCCTCCCCCCTTTTCCTCCCATGCTCATGAAACTAATGAGGTTACGTCGAAAAAACCCAATATGACCCGCTAA
>Ga0182012_10003500_pt1 | contig 16714 bp, 15 predicted proteins | sample 612S2SmetaG_FD_120486 | JGI IMG/M metagenome (GOLD analysis project Ga0182012, IMG submission 120486) | Permafrost microbial communities from Stordalen Mire, Sweden - 612S2S metaG | ecosystem: Environmental > Terrestrial > Soil > Wetlands > Permafrost | place: Sweden: Stordalen | collected...
AGCGTGGTGTCGCCATCCTCCCACGCCAATCGTCCGAGCCGTGCGGCGGCTTCGATGTTCTGCGGCACGGCTTTCAGGATCGCGGTCCAGGCCTCGCGCGCCTGCGGACGCAGGCCCGCCTGGTCGAACGTCCGTGCTTTCTCGACAAAGGCTTCGCGCTGCGGCGCGATCGCAATCAGCCGGTCGAGATACGCCAGCGCCGCGTCGAAATCCCCTCCCCCACGCGCGAGCCGCGCCGCGAGTAATTGCGCGGCGGCGTTGCCGGGCCGTTTCTTGAGGCTGATTTCGACATGGCCACGCGCGGGCTGGATTTCACCCTGCGAAAACAATACGGCGGCCAGCAGATGATGCAGCATCGGCTCGCCGGGCGCGCGGCTCAATCCCTGCTCGCAGAGCTTTCGCGCTTCGTCGGGCCGGCCGCCATTGAAGGCGGCGGTGGCGCGGCGAACGGTGTCCTCTGGCGAGTGCTGACTCATGGCGGGGACTATATTCGTCATTGCGAGCGAAGCGAAGCAATCCACAGAAGCGCAGCCGGCCTGGATTGCTTTGCTTCGCTCGCAATGACGGCGGAGGGAGTGTCGCCCTATCCGTCGAATCGTCATTCCGGGGCGACGCGGAGCGTCGAACCCGGAATCCGGAGGTTGTCATTCCGGGGGCGCCGACGCGCGCCCCGGAATGAAGTCTATCTTCTACTGCGCCGGCTGAAGCGCATCGCCGAGCACCGGATAGTCGGTATAGCCCCTGGCACCGCCGCCGTAGAAGGTCGCCTTGTCCGGCGCGGTGAGCGCCGCGCCGCGCTTGAGGCGCTCGACCAGATCGGGGTTGGAGATGAACGGTTTGCCGAACGCGATCAGGTCGGCTTCATTCGCCGCCAGCACCTTGTTGGCGAGTTCGAGATCATAGCCGTTATTGGCCATGTAGGCGCCGGCAAAGCGCTTGCGCAGGGAGGCGTAGTCGAACGGCGCGATGTCGCGCGGGCCGCCGGTCGCGCCCTCGATGACGTGGAGATAGACGAGCTTGAGCGCGCTGAGGTGGTCGACGATATGGTCGAACAGGGGCTGCGGGTTGCTATCGGAGATATCGTTGGCCGGCGTCACCGGCGAGATGCGGATGCCGGTTCGCTCGGGCCCGGCTTCGGCGGACACCGCCTTGGCGACCTCGAGCATCAATCTCGCGCGGTTCTCGATCGATCCGCCATAGGCATCGGTGCGCTTGTTGGCGCCGTCCTTGGCGAACTGGTCCAGCAGATAGCCGTTGGCGCCGTGGATCTCGACGCCGTCAAAACCCGCCTCGATCGCGTTCGCCGCACCGCGCTTGAATCCCTCGATGATGCCGGGGATTTCCTCCAGGGACAGCGCGCGCGGCTCCGAAACGTCGGCGAAGGTGCCGTTGACGAAGGTCTTGCCCTTGGCGCGGATCGCCGAGGGCGCCACCGGCGCCTGCTTGTTTTCCTGCAGGTCGACATGCGAGATGCGACCGACATGCCAGAGCTGGATGAAGATACGACCGCCCTTGTCGTGGACGCGATCCGTAACCTTGCGCCAGCCGGCGACCTGCTCCTTCGAGTAGATGCCGGGGGTGTCCTGATAGCCCTGGCCCTGCTGCGAGATCTGGCTCGCCTCGGTGATCAGGAGGCCCGCGGAAGCGCGCTGGCCGTAATAGTCGACGGCCAGCGGACTGGGCACCATGCCGGCGACAGCCCGGTTGCGGGTCAGCGGCGCCATCACGACGCGATTGGAGAGGGTAATCGGGCCGAGCTTGTAGGACTCGAACAGTTTGGACGACGTGCTCATTTTTGTTGCTTCCGGGATGTGAACGATGAAGGCGGGGGAAGTGAGACAGGTCCATATCAGGTGTGCATTGCGGCACGCCGCGGCAAGCCGCAAGCCATCCGGAAAATGCATTCTAGCCCCGCACGATGCCGGCCGCCGTCGAGAAACAGCCTGTGGGCGTTGACGCAGGATGATTCATTCGAAATCGGGAACGGTAGCAGCATGGACGGCCTGCCGGCCGGTACCCTGACGGCCGAAAGCTACTTTAACCGCCGGGCCGGTCTGTCCTGGTGCATGCCGGCGGGTATCCGCGTTTCCTCAATTTTTCGGTTCAGTCGTTTTTTTGTCGTCATTCCGGGGCGCGCGAAAGCGCGAACCCGGAAGCTCGAGATTCCGGGTTCAGCCCTGCGGGCTGCCCCGGAATGACGGGGAGGGGCTCAGCTCACGCCGAGAAAATCCCGCTTGCCGATCTCCACGCCGTTGTGACGCAAGATGCCGTGGGCGGTGGCGGCGTGGAAGTAGAAATTCGGGAACGCGAACGCGCTGAGGAATTGCCGGCCCTTCAGGGTCAGGGTCTTGTCGGGTCCGACCGGGAAGGTGACCTCGCGGCTGTCGGCCCCCTCGAACTGCGCCGGGGTGAAGGTCTTGAGATAGGCCGTGGTCGAGGCGAGCCGCGCCTTCAGTTCATCAAAAGTTTTTTCGGTGTCCGGGGTGGTCGGCACCTCGCTGTGGGTGAGGCGCGCGCAGCCCTTGGCGGCGAAGTCGCAGACCAGCTGGATCTGCTTCGAAAACGGCAGCATGTCCGGATAGAGCCGCGCGCCGAGCAACACCTCGGGCGCGATGTTCTTCGCCTTGCAGTGCGCCTCGGCCTTGTCGAGGATGCCGGAGAGGCTGCCGAGGATTTGCAGGAAGGCCGGCACGGTGGCGTCGTGGAAGGACATGAATGCTCTTTTCGTGATGTGGAATATCTGCGCGAATGCGGCAGAGGGACCAGTACCTCCTACATCCGTTCCGCCCTGACAACTGACGATTACGTCAGTGGCCGCGCATCCGCGTCAGCAATTCGGCGGTCGGCCAGGAATCGGCGGGCAGGCCGTATTTGATCTGCATCGCCTTTACCGCGCTGCGGCTCTGCTGGCCCATCACGCCGTCGACCTTGCCGACGTTGAAGCCCGCGCGCACCAGCAGCTGCTGCAACTCGCGCAGCGCGTTGAACGGCAGTTGCGCCACCGGCGCCGCGGGACGCTGCATTGGTGCCGCGCCGGCGATGCGGGTGGCGAGGTAACCTGCGGTGGTCGAATAGATCAGCGAGTTGTTCCATTCGGTGTAGGCGGCGAAATTCGGATAGGCGAGGAACGCGGGCCCGGTGCGCCCCATCGGCAACAGCAGCGACGCCGGCAGGCTGTCGTTCGGCAAAGCCTTGCCGTCCGGATAGCTCACGCCGAGCTGCGCCCATTTCGAACGCGGCAGCTGGATGGTGAGGTCGGCCTGGTCCCAGGGAAAACTCGAAGCAAAGTTCGCCGCCGCCGGCACGCGCACTTCCTGCAGCCAGGGCTCGCCGCGCCGCCATTTCAGCCCGTTGGCGATGTAGTTCGCGGTCGAGCCGATCACGTCGGCCGGGCTGCTCAGCAGGTCGCGGCGGCCGTCGCCGTCGTAATCGACGGCATAGTTGAAATAGTGCGTCGGCAGAAATTGCGTCTGGCCGAGTTCGCCGGCCCATGAGCCGACCATTTCCGAAGGGCTGAGGTCGCCGCGGTCGATGATCTTCAGCGCGGCGATGGTCTCGCCCGCGAACATCTCCGAGCGGCGGCAGTCATAGGCCAGCGACACCAGCGAGCGCAGCGTCGGCAGATTGCCCATGTTGGCGCCGAAATCGCTTTCGAGGCCCCAGAACGCCGCGATCACCGCCGGCGGTACCCCGTATTCCTTCTCGGCGCGCGCGAAGGCGGCGGCATAGGTCTTGATCCTGGCCTGACCCTGCTGCATCCGGTAGGTCGCTGCCATGCGGCCGGCGAATTCGGTGAACACCTGCCCGAACACCCGCTGGCCGCGATCGCGGTTGACGATGCCCTGGTCGTAGACCAGGCCCGGAGAAGCCTCCGCGATCGCGCGCTGCGAGACGCCGGCCGCCACGGCCTGCTGTTTCAGATCGACAAGAAAGCGGTCGAACGACAGGCCGTTGTGGCAGGCGGCGCCGCGCGGGGCCGCGACGGGCCTTGCCGGGGCGGCGATCGGCTGGGCGGGTGCCGATGAAGAAAATGCCGGCGAGCCGGCAAGGACGGCAATGACAACGCGTATTCCGGAAATTGAAACAGTCGGCATTGATGTCACCGGCATGGGAAAGGGCGAAGGGCGGGCCTGCACTATTACAGTCCGAAAGCCGGATTGGCCACCGGGCTCGCGCGAATGGGCAGATCAGAAACCGCTGGGTTTGCCGGCTTCGCTCACCAGTTCATGGTCGCAGCGATCAGCTCGATCAATGCGGGGTCTTCGAAGGTCGCCGCCGTCATCCGCGCGCCCGCCTCGATCATTTCGGCATGGCCGAGGCTGGTCCGTATTCCGACGGTCGCGATGCCGGCGGCGCAGGCGGAGGCGATGCCGGAGCGGGAATCCTCGAACGCCAGCGACGAACCGGACGTAGCGTTCGCCGCGCGCAGGCCCTCCAGATAGGGCAGCGGATGCGGCTTGCCGTGGGCGAGTTCGTCGCCGATCATGACCGCCTTGAAACGTTGCCCGATCCCGAGTCCGGTGAGCAGCATCTCGGCATTCAGGCGCGGCGCGTTCGTCACCGCGACCATGGGAATGCCGGCCCGGTCGGCGCGCTCCAGCAGGGCCAGCAATCCCGGCACCGGCTGAATGTTTCCGGCAACCAGCTTGCGGAAGACGGCTTCCTTTTCCGCCATGATGGCGGCCCGGCGTGCCGGCGGTTCATCGGTCAGAAACCGCTCTCCGATCGAGGCGGTCGAAAACCCCATCAACTCCCTGGCCCCGCGTGCGCGGTCGAAGACATGGCCGCGCGGGCCGAAGATATGGTTGAACGCTTCCAGATGCAGCGCGTCAGTGTCGGCCAGCGTGCCGTCGATGTCGAACAACAGCGCCTTGCCCGATTCCCGTGGCATATCGACAATCTCCGTGTTTCCCGATTCATCGCGTGTCGTGGGGCGTTCCGCAATGGGACGACGCCGATGTTTCGCCGAACCGGAAAACCGCTCCAACGCGGCTGGCCGTCATCGCAACGCCGCGCGCACCTTGCGCTTTACGTCCAGGCCTTTGTTGTCGATGGCGATCATTCTTTCGCCGCTGGCGTCCTCGAAATTGGTCACGGCCACCTTCAGCTGCGCGTTGGACAGGTCTTTCAACTGCGGATCGTTCCATTCGCCGCTGCGCGGCTGAATGGTCAGCTGCTGCTTCTCGCGCGGCTCCAGGCCCCCCTTGAAGGTCTGGACGAATTGCTGGCTGGCCCAGGGAATCGAGCGGTTCGGCGAGATCAGGACACTGCTGAAGTAGATCCGCGAGATCGGGGATTTGCCGTTGTTGCGGACCGCGAACTCGATGACAGGTTGCGCCAGGTAGCCGCTTCTTCGCCAGTAGTAGCTGGGTGAAATGACTTCGACGGAACCCAACAAGCCCCCGACGTCCTGCATGCCTGTCTCGGTCAGCTCGATTTCGGCATCCAGTTTGAGGGCCAGGTCCTGGATGACGGCGGCGGCGCTCCTGCCGTTGATCCGTGGTCCGAGCTGGCCGAGAATGACGTACGGATTTGCGAGGGCCCCCCTCATGTTCGCGTCGCCATACGGCCCTTCGAATGCGTTTCCCGGCATGCTTTCGACCACCAGATACTTCAGGGCAATGTCGAGACGGCGCAGGTCGTCGTTGCCGAGCTTGGCCCTGATCGCAGCCGAGCTTCTCTGATACGCGTTCCAGTTCGACGTGTCGAAGACCGGATCGAAGATGCAACCTGAAAGCAGGAAGCAACACAGGATGGCCAGGCTCAAGCGCTTCATCATCTCGTCCGCGTGCGATCGCCGGGTGGCGCGGGCGCCAAAGCCGGATGTTCACCAACGGCTCTTTAACCCGGCGCGATCAACAAAAGGTTGAGTGAATAAGGTCGCTCGCGCGGTTCCTTAACAGACCGTAAATTCGCCGGACGGAGGCGTCCCGGCTTGGGTCAATCCGGTGGGTCCGGCCGGGATACCCCGGCCATGGCTCAAAACGGTTGTTTCGAATGGCCGCAGCACGCTTCAGCTTGCCCGCCGCACGAAGCTCGGATCGAGCTCCTTCACCGAACGCGCGCCGCATTGCTGGAGAGCGGCGCGGGTCTCGGTGCGTACCAGCTCCAGCACGCGCTCGACGCCTTCCTGGCCGAAGGCGCCGAGCCCCCACAGATAGGGCCGGCCGATCCCCACCGCCTGCGCGCCCATCGCCAGCGCCTTGACGGCATCGGTGCCGCGGCGAAAGCCGCTGTCGACGATGACGGGGATTCGTCCCTTTACCGCAGCGATGATCTCCGGCAGCGCATCAATGGTGGAGCGGCCATTGTCCTCGCCGCGCCCGCCATGATTGGAAACCAGAATGCCGTCGATGCCGTTCTGCACCGCCAGTTCGGCGTCGGCCGCCGTGACGATGCCCTTGAGCACGATCTTCATGCGCGTGACGTCCCGCATCCGCTTGACGGTGTCCCATGACAAATTCGAGGACTCGCCGCCGCCGGTGATGCCGGAGAGGTCGATGCCGTCGTAATTGTGCCGGCGCACCGAGCGCGCCGCGAAGCCGGAGCGGTCGTGACAGCCCGAGCAGTCGCGCGTATCGATGCGCATCAGCCGGAACAGGGTTTCCTGGTTGCGGCCGGCGATGCGGTCCACCGTCACCACGAGCACCGGACAGCCGGCGCCTTCGGCCCGCTTGATCAGCGCCTGGGCGACGTCCCAGCGCGGCGAGGCGTAGAGCTGAAACCAGACCGGCGCGCCGCGCGCCTTGGCGACGTCGTCGACGGAATAATTCGAGGAGGTCGAGAGGATCTGCAGATGATTGCCGGCGCGCGCGGCCCGGGCCACCGCAAGTTCGCCGTCGGGGTGAAAGAACTGGTTGCCGCCGGTCGGGCACACGAAGATCGGCGAATCGTAGCGCGTGCCGAACAGCTCCACGGAAGTGTCGACCTTGGAGACGTCGTTGAGCCGGTGCGGCTGCAGCTGGAATTTCAAGAATCCCTCGCGGTTGGCGCGCAGGGTGACCTCGTCGTCGAGGCCGGAGGCCATGTAGCCGAAATGCGCCGGCGGCACGTTCTGGCGGGCGACCGGTTCGAAGTCGAATACGTTGATCGCGTCCTTCGGCCGGCTGATCAGGTTGCCGCCGGCCGGCGCCCAGATCATCGGGTCGGGGAGTTTGGACGGCGCTTCGGCGCCAAAGGCCGACAGCGGGCCCGCGGCGAATAGCGGGCTGGCGGCGAGGTATTGCAGGAAACGGCGGCGGCTGGCGTCACGGACGATCGGCGTCGTCATTCGAATTTCCTCCCCTGCGACGGCTCTTGTTGTTGGCCGACGATAGCAGCCGGCAGGGTCGGCTGGAAGCTGAACGCGGTCCGGGGGCGGTCCATGGCGGATGCAGCGCGACCCGTCGGCAACCGGTGGTGACTATTCGCAGCCGGGTGGCTTCGGTATGGTGCCGAAAGCACCTGGAGCCCCATTTCCGATTCGAAGCGGGGGCTTCCGGATTTTCGATCAGACGCGTTTTCTCGACGCGAACCGGTCTCCACGTCGCGTCAGGCGCGGGGCGGGCTTTCGCTTGAAGACGCTCCAGGGAGTATGCATGGCCAAATCGAGAATTTCGGCGACCGACCTGATCTGGATTTTCAGGGAACGCATGCAGTCGTTCGAAGATTGCCAGTCGGGCATCTCGCTTGCCATCGTGCCGAGCAAGGAAGGCTGGTCGGTGGTGATGAACGCCCGCGGCCGCAATGACAATCCGCGATGCGCCAAGCGCATCGAGCAACTGCAGGGCCAGCTTCGCCAGGCCTACACCCTGGCGAGGGACTGAGCGGGCTTCGCGCTTCGCCGTCTCCGGGTATGTTCTTGTTTTGTTCCAGCGTGGATCCGGCCGCTCGCAGGAGCCCCGATAAGCTGCCACCCGCCCGAAAGCTCCGACGTTGCGCGCCGCACCCCGATCGATCGCCGCGCAGCGTTGCCGTCGTGGTCGCGGGAACGCGAATGTGATCGCTCGAACCCCGCTTGAACGTCACCATCGAAACGCGAACATCGTCACGCGATGCGCGTGGACGCGGCGGAATTAAATCTGCCGCGTTCGTGTTGCCTTGGTTTGTCGCGCAATTGTACCGTGTTAATAGCTGGCTGAATGCCGCGCGGGCTGCCGGGTGCTGTGCAGGACTGGGAAGTTGGATGAACGCGGCTCAGGGTAAACAGTCTGCCATCGCACGGCTATTGGGGCTGCTGGGCCAGCCGCAGCATTCCTACCGGCCATCGACCGAGATCTTCCTCGACCTGAACGTCAACCGGGTCGCGGACAATCTCAATCTGGCGGCCGGCGGCGCCGAGCGGGGCGCGGAGAACCGGCCGTCGGCGGAGGCCGAGACGCTCGACGACATCGAGCATCAGGTCGTGGAACTGATCGAGAGCCACAAGCAGGATTCGCATTCGATCTTTCTCGAGCACCTGCACACCTATGACGAGCGCCTGACGGCGCTGAACTTCGAGGAGCGTTTCGCCATCATCCAGCAGGCGGCGCCGGAGTCGGTCGGAGAATTCCGCGCCGAGGCGACGCTCGGCCGCGACGAGCTGTTCAGCCTGCGGCGGCGATTGTACGATTCGGAACAGGAGCGCGACGATTTCCGCCGCCGCCACAGGCTCAACCGGCCGGCGCGGCTGTCGTCGCAAGGCAAGACCCTGCTCAAGGTCGGAATCCTGGCGATCCTGTTCGTCATCGAAGTGGTCATCAACGGCAATTTCCTGGCGAAATCGAATCTGCAGGGGCTGCTCGGTGGCGCGGTCCAGGCGGTGAGTTTCGCGGCCCTCAACATCATCGCCAGTTTCCTGTGCGGCCTGGTGCCGATCCGCCTGATCAATCGCCGCAATTTCTTCATCAAGCTGGTCGGCCTGCTGTCCTTCATCGTCTATCTCGGCTTCGCGATCGGCCTCAATCTCACGCTCGCGCATCTGCGCGAGATGCCTCCTACCGTCAACGGCGACGTCGGACAGGAAGTGATGACGGTGCTGCTCAAGACGCCGCTGATCCTGAACGACGTCATCTCCTGGGTGTTCTTCGGGATCGGCCTGATCTTCTCGCTGATCGCCATGACCGACGGACTGCTGTTCACCGATCCGTATTTCGGCTACGGCTCGCTGGAGCAGCGGTGCAACGAGGCGCGTGCGCAGTACACCGAAGGCAAGGCCGAGCTGGTCGAGCGGCTGCGCGAAATCAGGGACGAGGCCAGCGAGGCCATGAACGGCGCCGCGCGCGACCTGTCGGTGCGGCGCGGCGAATTCGATTCGATCGTCCAGGCCCGCGGCCGGCTGGCGCAACGCTTCGCCGAGCACCAGAACCACATCGAGCGGTCCTGCCGCGCGCTGCTGGCGATCTATCGCGAGGCCAACCGCAAGGCGCGCACCGAGCCTGCGCCCGGCTATTTCGCCAGGCCCTACACCATGGACCGCATCGTTTACGTCGGCAGCGACAGGGACGAGACGGCACGGGATCAGCTTCGCCAATCGATTCTCGCGACCCATGACATCCTGAATCGGCAGATTCAGGCCATTCACGAGGCTTTCGACGAGGCCGTGCGCTCGTATCGCGAAATCGACGACCTGATCCCGGAGAGCAAGCGTGGCCCGTCGGCAGCGAAGACAGCGTAGCGGCGCGCGCGGCATGGGCGCCGCGCTCGGCGGCATTGCGCTGATATTCCTCGCGCTGGCGGCGCTGGGCCTGCTGGCGCTGTTCTACTTTTCGGTGCCGCAGCGGCCCAAGCTCGATGCGGCCTCGCTGTGCCCGGTCGACGGTCCGCAAGGCATCACGGTGGTTCTGGTCGATACCTCCGACGACCTGCCGGAACCGGCCCGGCGCGAGGTGCTCGGCCTGCTCGACGACCAGATTACCGCGCTGCCCGACTATCACAAACTCGACATCCGCGTGCTCGATATCGCCGGCGGTCGCAGCCGGTCGCTGTTCTCGAAATGCAACCCGGGCGATGGAACCGGCCTCAGCGAATGGACCGACAATCCGCGGCTGGCGCGGATGCGCTGGATCGAAAGTTTTCGGCAACCGGCCAAGGAGGCCGTCAAGAGCAGCCTGTCGCCCGCCGGCGCCAAAAATTCGCCGATCATGGGTGCGATCCAGGATATCGCGATCGACCAGTTTTCCAGCGCTGCCGCGGAGAAAATAGAAAAGAAGCTGATCGTCATTTCCGACATGCTGGAGTATACGCCGCTTTACAGCCAATATCCGGCAGGCGGCGATCTGTCATACCAGCGCTTCAAACGATCGCCGGCCTATCTGAAATATCGCACGGACCTGCACGAGGCCCGCGTCAAGATCGAATACGTCCAGCAAACCCAGGTGACGATCGACAGTGTCAAGCACATCGAATTCTGGAAGGAGTGGATCGCCGACAACAAGGGAGTGTTCGACGGCGCGCGCCGGTTGCAGGGAGCACGCTAGTGGCCGCGAACAATAGCCTTCGCGACGTGCCGCCCGGCCTGTTGAGCGGGCTGTTGTTCTTCGCCGTCGTGGTGTTCGGCGCCGGCTACATCGTGTTCTCCAAGCTGCACGACTTCGGTGCGCTGCAGGTCACCCTGGTTCCGGTCCTGATCATGATCGCCTATGCGCTGGCGCTCGGGCTGGCGCGGCTGCTGCGGCTGCGCGACGACCAGTCCGGCGACAATCTCTATTACATGGGGTTTTTGTTCACGCTGACCAGCCTGGCGGTTTCGCTCTACCAGTTCTCGTCGGCGGGATCCGCCGAGCAGATCGTGCAGAATTTCGGCATCGCCATCGGCTCGACCATCGCCGGCATCACGTTGCGGATCTTCTTCAACCAGATGCGGCGCGATCCGGCCGAGGTGGAGCATGCGGCGCGGCTGGAGCTCGCCGACGCCTCGCGCAAGGTCAGGCGGGAGCTGGAAAGCACGGTGCTGGAATTCGGCTATTTCCGCCGCGCCACCCAGCAATCGATCACCGATGCCGTCGACGAGATCGACGCCGTGCTGAAGGACGCCAGGCAGCGGATCGTCGGCCAGTTGCAGGAGTTCGCCACCGACGCCAACAAGCCGCTGCAGGACGCATCGAAGCGGTCCGGCGACACCATCGAGGAACTGAACGCCCGGGTGCTGACCACCTTCGAGCTCGTGGCGACGCAACTGGCCGAGGACGGCGCCCGGCTGTCGGACAGCACCGCGGCGATCGTGGAGTCGATCGACGCAGTGGTATCGAAGCTCACGGCGATGCAAACTCCGGAACAGGTCATCGAGGTCAAGCTCAATCCGATGATCCAGGGCCTGACGCGGGTGGTGAGCACATTCAGCAAGAATGCCGAGGCGCAGGCGATTTCGGTGAATTCCAACCTCAGGCAGACCCAGGCGCTGTCGAGCGCGATGTCGATTCTGCTGTCCGAGATCAGGGCCGCGGAAGCTGCGCGGGCCGCCTCGAATCCTTCGATCGATCCGGCCGCCACGCCCGCGACGCAGCCGTCCCCGGCGCGCGACGGAGATTATTAGAGCATGATGGCGTTGAAGCGAATCGGCGATGCCTCGCCCACCTCGCCCCGCTCTTGTCCGCCGAAGCCCGCGTTCGGGCGAAGGCGGATGCGGGGAGAGTGAGAAGCGCTCCGTTAGCTCGAAGGGGTCCGCTCAGGCGCGGCTCCCGCATCAGGCAGGTTCAGCATGGACGGTCAAATCTCCCGACAATCCTCCTCGTATCGCCAGGGCCTGGTGCTCGGTCTCACGATGGCCGAGATCATGATCCTGCTGATCTTCTGCCTGCTGATCACAATGGCGACGTTACTCAAGCGCGAACAGACCAAGAGGGAGCATGCGGAAGAGCAGGTCCGTGTCGAGCGGGACAGGGGCGCTGCCGACCGCAGTCTGGTGGCGGCGATCGAGCAGAACCCGGAACTCTACGAGCGGTTGCGCGCCGGGGTGGCGAGCGCCGGCGGCGCCAGTGCGGTGGACGAATTCTGGCGCGAACTGGTGGAGGGCCGCAACGAGGCCGCCGAATTCAAAAAGGGTGGACTGACGGAAAAGGATGTCCGCGACCGGCTCGCCGAAGCGGCGCTGCTCAATGCCAGAGGCATCGACGCCGAAAAGGCGCTGCACGACGCCGACATCGTCGGCAGCATCGAGAAAATCATGCCCGAGGCAAGCCGGCCGACGACGCCGCAGGCGATCGCGGACGCCGTCGCCCGCGGGCTTTCCGGTGACAGGCAGGGCCACCAATGGCCGCCGATCATCCGGCTGAGCGAAGCCGACGGGAATTTCTTCCAGACCGGCAGCGCGGAACTGTCGCCCGAATTCCGCGACCGGCTGATGACCGCGACCCCCGGGCAGATTCTGGCGCTGATCAAGAAATACGATGTCGACGTCATCGAGGTCGTCGGCCACACCGATGAACAGCCGGTCGGCTTGCGGCAATCCAACCTCGATCGCGACCTGGTGCCGGTGTTGAAGAACTACGCCGATGTCTCCAGCCTGGTTCCGGCCGACAATGCCGGGCTCGGGCTCGCGCGGGCCGTGTCGGTGGTCAGCGTGCTCGGCCGCAGCACGCTGCTTGCCGGATACAAGATGATCCCGCTGTCCGGCGCGCAACTGGTCAATACCGACGAGACGCTGGCCCTCGACGGCTCGCTGCCGGGCGACATTCGTGAGCGGCGGCGCATCGAAATACGCCTGCGCAAATCCGTGCCGCGCGATGCCTCGCTCGACGCCTTGTCGGGTGCGGATGCGCTGACGCCGCCGCGTCCGAAGCCGATGCCGCCGATCGTTACCCGGCCGTATCTCGCGCCATTGAGCCTGACGCCTGGTCGCTAGGGTCTGCTGGTCGTAAATCGAACCGGCGCCGTTGCGTTCACCGCCGCGCGGCGGGCGGTGAACTTCGAAGGGGAATGCATGCTTACACTGGTCGGTATTTTCATGTCGTGGTGGTCGCCCTGCTCTCGAACAAGGAGCAGCGCAAGGGCGCCTGGCTGCTCGCGGCCGTGGTGATCGTGCTCGTCCTCATCGTCGACTGGATGCGTTAGAGGCCCGCGCCGTCAGTGGATCGGGGTGAGCTGGATCGGGGCGCCCCTGGGCTGCGGCTTGCCGGGTCGCGGCGCCGGGCTGGCCGCCTGCGGCGGCGCCGGCGGGACGCATTGAAACGCCGCCTTCAACGACGTCAGCGCCAGTTCGGAGGCCGGCTGGCTGCGCATTCCCGGATTTTCGGCGAGGTATTTCAGAACGGCGTCGCGCAACTGGTCGCGGTCGGTGGCCATCACGGTGCATCGATAGCCCGTCGCCAGCATCATGTCGAAATAGGCGGTCGCCATCCCGATGCAGAGATATTTGTGTCCGGGCGCGTTGTCGGTGCAGATGCCCCAGAGATCGTCGCCCTTGTCGAGATAGTCCGCCCTTGCGATGCCGGGCAGGAGAAACAGGGCCGCGACCACCAAACGCTTCATCATGTGCCTCTTGCTGCGCACGCCGACGCCGACCGGGATGGTCGCGGCAGCCGATGATAGCCGACGGCGGGACCCCGGGGGAAGTGATCGCGGCCATTCGGGCGCGCCGCTGGGCGGGGGCGAAGGCAGCAATCCGCCGTCGCGGAAGGCGCCGGGCCGGGGTAGGATTGCTCATGACCGATTCCGAGACCGCCGCCACCATCCTCGAAGCCCTCAAGACCGCCGAACGCGAGCCGCCGCCGGCGGCGTTGCCTATCCTCAACGGACTGGTCGGGCTGGTGCAGGGCGACCCCGGCCAGCCGCTTGAAGTCGAGGAGGCGCGCTCGGCGGTCTTCATGGCGATCTGCGAAGTGGCCAAAGCCCTGCACCGCGGCCAGCCCGCCGGGCATCTGTGGGCGCCCGCGATCGCGGCGACGCAGAAGTGGAAGGGGCTGGTGAGGTGAGGGGGGCGGCTAGCCTGTAGGATGGGTTGAGCCCTTTGCGAAACCCATCAATATCGAAACTGCGATTGATGGGTATCGCTTCGCTCCACCCATCCTACATGCTTTGAAACCTTCATTGCGAGCGTAGCGAAGCAATCCATCGCCCGGCTGGCTCGGTAACAATTGGATTGCTTCGTCGCTTCGCTCCTCGCAATGACGATATACCCGACGAGATTGCAATTAGTCTGTTAACGTAATCCGCCGTTCACCGGCGATGCATGGCGGGTTACGCCTTCGGCTAACCCCCGCCCTACGATTTCCTCACCCCTTCCGCCCCATCGCATACGGCTTCAGCATCGCATAAATCATCGCATGCGTCGGGGTCGGGACGCCGAGTTCTTGGCCTAACGCTGCGACCTTGCCGCTGAGCCAGGGTACTTCCAGCCGGTTGCCACGGTCGAGGTCGAGCGCCATGGACGCCTTCATGGCGGGCGGCAGGTGCCAGGTCAGTTCGAGAATCTTTTCCAGCGCGTCGGAGGGCAGGGCAATGCCTTTGGCGCGGGCGACGTCGATGGTTTCCTGATAGGCGGCGGTGAAGATCGGCCGCATGTCGGGATCGTCGCGCAGCGGGCCGATCGGCTGGCGCGCCAGCGCCGTGATGCCGGCATTGCCGGCGAGCAGGATGAACTTCATCCAGAGATCGGCGGTGATGTGCTCGCTGAGATCAGCCTCGAAACCCGCCTTCAGGCACAGCGCCAGAAAATCCTCGGCGCGCCGGCTGCGGCTGCCGTCGAGCTCGCCGAAGATCATGCGCATGAAGGCGCCGACCTGCTGGATCACGCCGGGTGCCGTGATCGAGGCCGAGATCTGCGCCACCCCGCCCATCACGGCGCGCGCCCCGAGGATCGGGGTCAGCCGTTCGGCGGCGTCGATGCCGTTCTGCAGCGGGATCACGGCGGTATCATTGCCGATCAGCGGCCTGATCTGCTCGCCCGCGCTTTCGACGTCCCACAGCTTGACGCAGAACAGCACGATATCGACCGTGCCGATGTCGGCGGGATTTTCGGTGGCCCGCGTCGGCACCACATGGATATCGCCGCGCGGCCCGGTGACCTTCAACCCGGCGCTCTTCATGGCGGCCAGATGCGCGCCGCGCGCGATGAAGGTGACGTCGGCGCCCGCTTGCGCCAGCGCCGCGCCAAATCCACCGCCGACTCCGCCCGCGCCGACAACCGCAATACGCATGGATGTTTTCTCCCTGAAGCTCGTCATGCCCGGCCTCGTGCCGGGCATCCACGTCTTTGCCGCGGTGGCGCGAGAAAGACGTGGATGGCCGGGACCAGGCCCGGCCATGACGAAAATTGAGCCAAGCCGGGAGCGCGCGGACCGCCGCTCACCGGCGTTGGCTTACCGAATGCAATTGCGCGGCAAACGTCAATCCCGAAAAGCAGCTAGGCTGTTCGCCGTGCCTGCAAACGATGGAGCTCATAACTCCCGCGCATTGCTGAACGCGAACGAACTCACCCGTCGCGTGTTCTCGTCCAGGATCAGGGTGCGGGTGATCGGCGGTTCGGCGCGCTGGCTGCAGTTTTCGCGTTCGCAGAGCCGGCAGTTGACGCCAATCGGCGTGCCCTCGGCCTTTTCCAGATCCATGCCGGTGGCATAGACCAGTTTGGCGGCATGGCGGATTTCGCAGCCGAGCCCGATGGCGAAGCGCGGCTGGGCCTGCGGGTGCGGCGCCACCGGCCGGCGCACCATCTGCGCGATCGAGAAATAGCGCGTGCCGTCCGGCAGCTCGATCACCTGCTTGAGCAGGCGGTCCGGCGTGTCGAAGGTCGAATGCACGTTCCACAGCGGACAGGTGCCGCCGAATTTCGAGAACGGAAAGGTGCCGGAGGAAAACCGCTTCGACACATTGCCGGCATTGTCGACCCGCAGCAGGAAGAACGGCACGCCGCGCGCGTTCGGCCGCTGCAGGGTGGTGAGCCGGTGGCAGACTTGTTCAAAACCGGCATTGAAACGCTGCGCCAGCACGTGGACATCGTAGCTCAGGCCTTCGGCCGCGGGGTGAAACGCCTGATACGGCATCATCACGGCGGCGGCGAAATAGTTCGCCAGCGTGATCCGGTAGAGCCGGCGCGGGGTGTCATCGAGCGGGCCGGCGCGGTTGATGATGGTCTCGAAATGGCCGGAGCATTCGGCAAGCCCGGTCTGGAAGGCGAGCTGGAAGCTGCGGCCGGGGCCGTCGATCAGCTCCGAGATCAGCAGTTGCCGGCGGTGGCGGTCGAACCGGCGCAGGGTCTCGCGCATCACGTCGACCGGCATGATGCGGGTGACGACCGAATGCCTTTCGCGCAGGCGGATCGAGAGCGCGGCGAACAGCTCTTCGGCCGGCACGTTCAATTCGTCGCGCAGGCCTTCGGCGGCCTGCTCGAGTTCGGGGAAATAGTTGCGGTTGGCCTCGATCAGGTCGCGGACGCGCTCGATCGGATTGGCCTCGAACCGCGTGCCCTCGTCACGGTCGGCCATCTGGGCTGCCACCATGGTCTCGCCGCGCCGGGCCTCGGTATAGGCGGCGTACAGCCGTTGTAATGAATGAGTTACCCCGGGGCACAATTCGGCGAGATCGCGCAGTTCCTGCTTCGGCAGGTCGATCTGCCGGAACAGCGGATCGGAAAAGATCTCGTTCAGCTCGGCGAAGAAGCGGTCCTCGTCGGCGGTGGCCAGATCGCGCAAATCGAGATCGTAGGTCTCCGCCAGCCGCAGCAGGATCTGCGCCGTCACCGGGCGCTGGTTGCGCTCGATCAGGTTGATGTAGCTCGGCGAGATCCCGAGCCCCTCGGCCATCTGGGTCTGCGACAGCCCCA
>Ga0182012_10003501_pt1 | contig 16714 bp, 10 predicted proteins | sample 612S2SmetaG_FD_120486 | JGI IMG/M metagenome (GOLD analysis project Ga0182012, IMG submission 120486) | Permafrost microbial communities from Stordalen Mire, Sweden - 612S2S metaG | ecosystem: Environmental > Terrestrial > Soil > Wetlands > Permafrost | place: Sweden: Stordalen | collected...
ATGAAGATTGGCGTGGCAATGAGCGGCGGGGTGGATTCTTCGGCGGTATTGGGTCTGTTGAAAGAACAGGGCCATGAAGTGCTGGGGCTGACTCTTAAAATTTTACCCTGTGAGATCACTCCGGAAGAAAATGGCGCGGTGAAAGTAAAAACCGTGGAGCCCAAAGGACAGCGCTGTTGTTCGGTGGAGGATATTCAGGATGCCCGCCAGGTGGCCTTGAAATTGGGCGCGGCGCATTATGTCAACGAGGGTCTGGATGTTTTTCGCGCCAATGTGGTGGACCGTTTTTTAGATGAATATGAGCAGGGACTCACTCCCAATCCCTGCGTGGAATGCAACCGCTTCGCCAAACTCCCCTTATTGCTTCAACAAGCTTTAGACCTGAACTGTGAAAAACTCGCGACGGGCCATTACGCCCGGCTCGATCAGGATCCTCAAACGGGCCGATGGAGAATTTTAAAAGCTTTGGATCCGGATAAAGACCAAAGCTACGTTCTATATAAATTGAGTCAAAAGCTGTTGTCCCATCTGCTGTTTCCTTTGGGCGAATATAAAAAACAACAAGTCCGTGAAGACGCCCGCCGGATGGGATTGGATATCGCGGAAAAAGCCGAAAGCATGGATATTTGTTTTGTGACACAGGGTAGTTACAGGGATTTCGTCAAAATTCACCGGCCCCGGGCTTTTGTGGCTGGCAACATCATCGATACTCAAGGCAAGGTTTTGGGCCGGCACGAAGGCATTGCGGGCTACACCATCGGTCAGCGCAAAGGTTTGAATCTGTCCGGCGGACCTTATTTTGTGGTGGAGCTTCAACCTGATACGGCCACGGTCGTTGTAGGACGGGACGAGGAAACTTTTACCAAAGAGTTTTCAGTGGGTGAAATGAACTGGGTGGCATGGGATCCGATTACGGAACCGAGGGAAGTCATGGCAAAAATCCGCTACCGCTCGACGGAACAACTAGCGGTTCTTTATCCGGATGGTCCCAAGCGGGTTCGAGTTGTTTTAAAAGACCCGGCCCGGGCGGTTACGCCCGGCCAGTCAGCGGTTTTTTATGAAGGGGACGGCGTAATAGGTGGCGGAATTATTCAAAAATCCGTTTAAGGGCGTCTGTTCAGCAGCTCTGGCTGGTTTACCCTGGATAAGGTTGGTAAACTAACTTCGTGAAAATTTCCAAACCGCATTTTTTATTCATCTTTTGGCTGTCAGCGGCCTTTATGGGAGCTTTAATTCCCATAGCCTGTACCAATACAAGCAGTAATTTTAATCCGACCAGTCCCGCTACCCCGATCGTTCTATCGGCGACCGCGACTAACGCTTTTGGTTTTACCTCCACTCCGACTTTTACCATTCAGGCTACCAGCACGCCTACCAATACGCCGATGGTTACGCCGATAACAGTAGCGGCGATTTGTACTCCTAACGCGCCCAATGGTTTGGCGGTATCCGGAAGCAAAATATACGTGGCCGGTGGAGATGGGAATTTATCAATTTATCCCATCGCCGGAGGTGGGGCGTTGAACGTCGTGAATAATTTTAACAACACAACGGTTTTTGGAAGTCTGTCCGCGGTGGCGGTTGATGGTTCGGGAAATTATTACGTTATTGATAGCGGATCTAACGCCGTTTATGAGTGGAATAGTGCCGGAGCAACGGTGGCTACCTGGAACAGCTACAACGGTCAAATATTTATCTCGCCCCAGGGAATCGCGGTCGTCGGTTCACCCGCAACGGTCTATGTGGCGGATACAGGTAATAATGTCATTGACGAATTTACGACGAATCCAACAATTACGCCATTCCAACAAATCGGTTATCCGGGCGGCGGCGGAAACGGAAATTTTGATAACCCTACCGGAATTGCGATTGGACCGGCCGGTGTCACTGTTTATGTAGCGGACATGGATGATGATTTAATCCAAGAGTTTGTGTCAGGTTCGTTTGTGAAACAGTTTTCGACGCCTCCGGAATCCATTAGTAACGCTCCGGGAATCATGAGCATTGCGGTAAATTCCAGCGGGAATGTGTTCGCGGCGGATTATAGCAATGGTTATATAGAAGACTACAATTCAACCAGTTCGCCTGTAACACTTCTTTCCCAATGGGGTGGACCCAGCGCTGGTCCTGACCCTGGCTTTACGGGAGTTGCGCTTAATTCGGCGGCAACTACACTCTATGTCGCGGATTATGACAATAACGCCATTTACGCCATTGCTCCCTGATGATTTTGGTGAAGTTCTAGAAGGTTTTTATTCTTTCCTTCATTTTGATTACGGGTATAATTTTTCCCATGACTTTTAAGACCTCTTTTATCAAATCAACCGCTTTTTTCACCGGTCTGCTGTATCTCTCGGGCATGGTGATATATCCCCTGATTCCCAAGGCTCATGCTTTGTTTTGGGAAGATGACTCGCCAACAAATGATCCCAATGAAGTGAAGCAGCGGCCCGATCATTTCTCCCTCTTTGACTGGGTTGGGGACGCCCAAAAAGACTCTCGAAAACGGGACTATCGCAATTTGGATCATCCGGATAAGGGTCCGGGAGTGAATGGCTCACCTCGAACCGGGGTGGTTATTTTGACGGGAATTGTGGGCGCCGGGGCTGGGGTTTTGGCCGCCTATGAATTTGGTCCGTTGAATACAGATTTGACAGCTTCTTTCGTTATTGATGGCGCTCTCGGTTTGTGCGCGGGCGTGGTAGTGGGTGTTTTAATTATGCCGAAAGACTATGATGTGGATCCCTCTGTTCGAAATGACTATTTCAAAGAAAAGCAGGCTTTCGCGGAAGACCCCATTCGTATACAGGTGCGCAGCGCGTTTCATCCGACGGTAACGGCTTTTTCTCTCAAGTTTTAACAAACAGCTAAAAATAATTTTTAGCTGTTTGTCGACAGCCACGGGTTAGAACGAGCCACTAAAAATATGGTTTTTATTATTAGTGGCTTGTTTTAGATAAGAAAAAGTCTGAAAACAGACTTTTTCAGCATCCTGTTAACCCTCGAGTTCAATTTTCAATCCTGATCGGAGTTTCCATTGCTTCTTTATACGCGCGTTAAGTTAAAACCTAAAGAGGAAGACCGCTTGTTCGCGGGACATCCCTGGGTCTTTGCCAATGAGGTGGAAACCGGCCATAAACCGCTGACGCCCGGATCGTTGGTGGAAATCATTACTTCCAAAGGCATACCGGTAGGGCGCGGTGTGGCCAGTCCTTCCTCTAAAATTCTGGTTCGTCTTTTAACCCGTGGATTTGAACAGCATATTGATGAAGCCTTCATCGCGGGAAGGGTTCAAAAGGCCATCGACAATCGCAAGGGTTACAAAAAACTATTTTCCTCCGACGGCATCCGCATGCTTTTTGGCGAGGGTGATGGGTTGCCGGGAATTATCGCGGACACCTTTGGGACTACCGCCGTCCTTTCCTGTTTTAGCGCGGGACTCAAACCCTTTATGCCGACGATTTCCCAAACTTTCCAGGAAAACGGATTTAAATTTGTTTATGAAAAAAGCGTCGGCGAAATTTGCCAAAAAGAAGGAATGCCCGAATTCCAGGGCTGGCTTACTAAAGAAGGCGACATGCCGATGACCTTTACGGAAGGGAAAGCCAAGTTTTACGCGAATCCCATGACGGGTCAAAAGACCGGATTCTATTTGGATTTCCGTTATGCCCGGGAGAGATTTAAAGAACTCAGTAAGGGCAAGAATGTTTTGGATCTTTTCGCTTATACGGGCGGGGCTTCCATTCAAGCGGCTTTGGGCGGAGCGGCCAGTATTCTGGCGATGGATTCCTCCCAGGTGGCTCTCGACGAGGCTTTGGCGAACGCTAAGCTGAACGAAGTTGAAAGTAATATTCAATTCGAGAAAAAAGACAGTTTTAAAGCGGTTCGTGATTTGAAAAAAGAAAACAAAAGCTTCGACGTTATTTTGCTCGATCCGCCGCCCCTGGCCAAAAGTGTTCATGAACTTCCGGCGGGCCGCATCGCCATGAAGCGTCTGATGGGCAACGCGCTGGACATGCTCAATTCCGGCGGGTCCATGCTGGTGGCCAGCTGTTCGCATCATTTTTCGTGGAACCTGTTAGAAGGGCTCTGCCGCGAGGCGACTGAAGAATCCGGAAGAAAATTCAAACTGGTAGAACGTTTGACCCAGCCTGTCGACCATCCAATGGTTCTTTCCATACCGGAAACTGAATATCTAAGAGCGGTCATTTTGACCGAAGCTTCTTTTTAATCAAAACAACTTTGGGGAGATGAATTTCTCATGAAAATTCTAGTTACCGGCTGTGCTGGCTTTATTGGGTCTCATTTAACCGCGCGGCTTTTAAAGGAAGGCCATGAAGTTATCGGCGTGGATAATTTCGACATTTATTATTCCCGCAGCCAAAAAGAAAAAAACCTGATGCCGATGCTGCTTCATCCCAAATTCAAACTGGAAGAAGACAATCTGGCCACCATGGCTTTCGTGAAAGTGCTTAAAGGAACCGAAGTGGTGATTCATTTGGCGGGCCAGCCGGGAGTTCGGGGGTCCTGGGGGGCCTCGTTTAACCGTTATCTCACCAACAACATTCAAGTGACTCAAAGGCTTTTGGAAGAATCCAAAGGCAACAAGCTCAAGCGTTTTATTTACGCGTCCTCCTCCTCGGTTTACGGCGATGTGGGTATCGCGGAGGGCGGAGAAACCCAGGTATTAAGCGAAGAAATGAAAGTTCAGCCCAAGAGTCCCTACGGCGTTACCAAGCTGGCCGCGGAGCATCTTTGCCAGTTGTACAACGTTGAATACAAAATGCCCACGGTGTGCCTGAGGTTTTTTTCGGTTTACGGCCCCGGTCAACGGCCGGACATGGCCTTTCACCGTTTTTGCCAGAGCATTCTGCGGGAAGCCGCCCTGAGTATTTACGGCGACGGCAAACAGGTGAGGGATTTTACTTATGTGGACGACGTAGTCGACGTGATCCATGCCGCTATTACGGCGGATGTGGCGGGACAAGTAGTCAATGTGGGCGGCGGTTCACCCTGTACTTTGTTGGAAGCGGTTACGCTTTTGGAAGAAATCAGCGGCACGACCTGCGCCAAAACCTTTTTAGACCGCCAAAAGGGCGATGTGATCTCAACCAGGGCGGATACGACCAAGCTGGAAAAGCTTTTTGGTTTTAAACCCAAGGTCAGCCTTCGCGAAGGGTTGTCCCGCGAGTGGGAATGGATGAAAAAATTCGTTCAAAGCGAGGACGACGAAACCGCGATTAAGGCCAATGTTCAGCCAATCATCGGAGTGGATCATGAAGCCATCGCCCAGGTGAAGGCCGACGAGAAGGAATCCAAGAAAGTGGCCAAAAAAGCCAAATCCCAAGCGGCTAAAAAAGAACCTTCTGCCGACGCCTCTATGGCATCGGCACAGCCAAATCTTGTTGCTCGGCATGAGGCCTCGCAACAGGCGCAAGCTGAGCTTTCCGCCGCACCGTCCGAATCCACCGAGTCAAATGGCTAAACGCGTTAAAGTCGCCCACGTCATTACCCGTTTGGAACTGGGCGGCGCCCAGCAAAACACCCTTTATTGCTGCGCCCATCATGATCGTCAAAAGTTCGAGGTGGTTCTTATTTCGGGTGTCGGCGGTTATTTGGACGCTGAAGCTAAAAAAATCAAAAACTGCAAAACTTATTTTCTCCCCGAACTCAAGCACGCGATTCATCCCAGGTGGGATATAGTCGCATTGTGGAAGCTTTCGTCGATTTTTAAAAAAGAACAAATTCAAATTGTTCACACCCACAGTTCTAAAGCCGGATTTTTAGGCCGATGGGCATCCCATCTGGCCGGAGTGCCCTATGTTGTTCATACGGTGCATGGCTGGGGATTTTTCAAGGGTCAGTTTTTTTTGAAGAGTTTTTTATATCAAACCCTGGAACGTTGGACCGCACCCATTACGGACGCCATGATTGTGGTTAGCCAGGACAACGCTGATGAAGGTTTGTCTCACGGCATTGGTAAAAAAGAACAGTACAAGATGATTCACAGCGGGATTGTTTCCTCTAAATATGTTTTGTCATCGGCGAAATCCAAAAAAGCCCGTCACGCGCTTAATCCTCAAAACCGCCCCTGCGTTCTGGTTTTATCCAATTTTAAAAAGCAGAAATCGCCTTTGGATGTGGTCGAGACCGCCAAGCAACTTACGGCCAAAATGCCTTCGGTTCTTTTTCTTTGGGCGGGCGACGGACCTTTATTGTCGATAGTTCGAGTGACCATTGAACGGGAAAATTTATCCAATAACTTCAAATTACTAGGTTGGCGTGAAGATATCGCCGAACTTTTAGCCGCCAGCGATGTGATGTTTCTGGCATCCATCCATGAAGGGTTACCCCGTGTGGTTCTTCAAACCATGGCGGCGGGAAAGCCGGTGGTTGCCACCGCGGTGAACGGCACTCCCGAAGCGGTAAAACAGGGAGTGACGGGTTATTTAACCCAGCCTCACGCGACCGAAGAAATGGCAGCTGCTTTGGGTGAAATTCTGTCCAACAAATCTTTGGCTCTAAAAATGGGGAAAGCGGGCAAAAAATCGCTGAAAGGCACTTTCTTGATGGATAAAATGTTGATAGAGATCGAAAAGCTTTACGGTGCATTGATGGCTCAGAAAAGTTAATATAAACCCATGAACATCAAATTAAATTCGTCCGTTGTGAACCGCTTAAGCCGCTTGACCGGTTATCTCTTTTTAGTCCTCATTCCCTTAGTGACCCTCATTCCGGTAACGCCTGTTCCTCTTTGGTTAACCGAAGATCTGGTTTTGAGATGGATAGCTCTTTTCACCTTTCTTTTTTGCTTCCTCCGTCTTTGGAAAAAATTCTTAACAACATCTCTCTGGGAACTGGGTATGGCCGATGTGATTTTGATCTTTTTGTCTTTTTGGGTTTTGCTTTCGACCAATAATTCGGACCAGTCTTTTGATAGCTTTTATGCCTTGAAGAATCTTTGGGTGATGGTTTTATTTTGGTTTTCACTCAAGTCGCTTTGGGAATTATGTCCTGATCTTTTTCCTAAGTTTCTTAAGCTATTTTGTGGCACATCAGTAGTTGCCGGGGCATGGGTATTTATTTCGACCGCGGGACGATGGATCGCGCCGACCTTGTTTGAGAATATTGTTCCCAAAGAAGGTTTTTTCGCTAATCAGAATATAGCCGCCGGTTATCTGGGAATGGCGCTGATTGTGGCTTTGCTCCGGAGGCTTCGCCAGGAAAAGGTAAACTTTTTTGGGTTTTTAATCGTGTTGCTGGGTTGGGGAGTCACGCAAAGCCGGGGCGCTTTTTTGGCCATGGTCGTGGTTGTAGTGGTTTACGCGGTTTTAAACACAAAGGAAATTGAACAAACTTTGGGCCGTTGGAAATCAAACCAATGGTGGAAGTTTATGATTATTGTCTTTTTATTGGCCTGCGCTTCGGTGCCCATGGTGAACCGAATATTTCACGCTTTGGATATGGATCCCCGGGCTTATTTCCGGATCGACGTTTGGTTAAGCGCGATTCACATGGTGATGGCCCAGCCTCTGTGGGGATTTGGCCCGGGAACGTTTGGCGATGTTTATCCCATTTATCGTTCTGGTTCGTTGTGGAATACGGTTACGGGATTCGCCCATAACGAATATCTTCAAGTGGCGGCGGAATGCGGTCTCCCAGCCCTTCTTTTAACGCTTCTTTTATTGTGGTTTTTACTCAGTAATTTTAAAAAATCTTTTTTTGGAAAATCGGCTTTTAAAACAATAAGCCTGCAGGCACAAACCGCGGAGTTCGCTTTTTACATCGTTCTTTTCGAGGCGGTCCATAACTTTGTGGACTTTACCCTGCATGATTGGTCTCACCGATTGGTTCTTCTGGGCTTCCTGACCTTTGCGTTGAAAAAGGATGCCGTACAGGAGGATATCAAGGTGTCCCTGAAATTTTCATCCCGCGCTCAAGTGATCGGCGGGTCGGCTTTGTTACTCATGGTTTTATGGGTTTTGGGCATTGGGGCTTATAAGGATTATTTAAGCCAAATTAATTATTTTAAAAGCGCCTTATCGCTTCAGATAGGCGCCCTGGATCAGGGTGAAATTTACGCTGATAAAAGCATCGGCTTTCGACCCAACAATATGTACCCCTGGAATTCTCTGGGAGCCATTGAAGACGCCAGAGCCGGTTTGACGCAAGCGCCCGCGGAAAGAGAAAAACATTTCGCTCTGGCAAAAAAAGATTTTGATCAGGCGGCCAGTCTTTCGCCCTATTCACTGGAAATTCAGGAGAATGAGATTTTGGATTTGGCTAAAAGAGGCCGTTTGGAAGACGCGATGGATCTGGAAAAAAAGCTGATCGAAAAAGCGCCGGAAGACCCCAGTCATTATTTGGGGTTGAGCATGATTCTCTTAAAACTGCACCGCCCTCAAGAGGCGTTGCTGCCTGTCCAACAGGCGCTTGATATTGACGATTATTTTGTCCCAGCCTGTTTGTTAAAAGCCCAAATTTTGGAAGCGTTGGGAAAAAAAGAAGAGGCGTTGAAGACCTATACCCAAGCCCAATCGATTTTAGATGAGCTTCATTTGAAAGACTCTTCGGGACAATTGAACCCGCATATTCAACAACTTCAAAGCGAGCTTTAAATGGCGGTTCGTCATTCCTCCGCGGATTTTCCCCGTTTTTTGCCGATGGTTTTGCTTTTTTCCATTCTCTTTGTTGTAAACGGTTTTTTAGTTTCGCCCTATATCGCCTGGTATGACTCGGGCGAACTCATCGGAACTACCGTTTGTCTGGGTATTTCCCATCCTTCAGGGCAGGCTTTATTTCATCTTTTGGGTAAGTGTTTTCTGCTATGGCCCTGGGGAACCGCGGCGTTTAAAGTCGGCCTTATGTCCGTCTTTTGCGCGGCCACGGCTTCCTCGTTGTTCTATAACCTCGCCTGCCGGTTAACCGCGCGATTGATGCCGCACGATCTGGTGCGGTATGACCTTTCTTTTGAATTAAAAACCTGGTTATTTCTTTTAACATTGGGGTGGAGCTGGAGCCAGCCCTGGTGGCGTTACTCTCTGACGCCTTTGGTTTACGCGCTTCATCTTTTAATGGCTATGCTGATTCTTTGGGCTTTGAGTTTGGAAAAACCCTGGAAGTGGAACTTGGCTTTTTTCCTTATGGGTGCCGCCACAATTCTTCGGCCCACCCAGTTTTTTGGTCTGCCTTTTATGGGCCTGGCTTTTCTGTGGCATTTTCGCCACGAGCCGATTCGATTGCCCAAACGGCTAATTTTGATTACGGCCTTTTTCGCGCTGGGCCGCAGTGTGGGTCTTTATTTACCGCTGCGATCCGCTTTACATCCTTCAATGGCTTATGGCGACATCACCCATTTTCCGGCGTTCTTTCATCAAATATTCGCCTTGAGATTTTCAAAATATGTGGGAACCATTACGGCGAGCAATATTCTTTCAGTACTGCAACAGATGGTCTCTCACTTTTTTAACGATTTAACTCCTCTGGGTGCTGGACTGGTTTTGTGGGGAATTTGTTTTTTGTGGTGGGAGAGGGAAAAAATACCTGTTTTTCTTTGGGTGGGTCTGTGCTGGGGTTTGGTAGAGACTCTATTTGTGTTTACCATTCCGTATCCCACTTTTGAATCGCATCAGGTTCTTTTGGGATGGGCTTTCTGCGGGTTTTTAGCGGCTCTGCCGATGACTTTAGGTGATCAAATTTTAAGAAAAGGTCATTACCGACACCTGATCTGGGCAGGCAATCTGGTAATGGCGGTATTTGTTTTGGCCCAATTGTCAGTGGTGGGTCATTTGCTGGACCGGAAAAACGACAGGACGGCTCAGGATTATGGCCGCGATGTTTTAACCCTCATGGAACCCAACGCGCTTTATCTGCCTTATGAAGAAAATGAATATTTCCCCGTAGCGGGTTATCAAGAATCCTTCAGTTATCGAAAAGATATCGAGCTGGTAGAGCCGGGCGGTCCGCAGTCGGTAATGGGGGCGAAAGTGGAGGAGTGCTTAAGACAAAACCGGCCCATCTACGTCACCCATCAATGGGCTCTTCCCGCTGGATGGGCGTTTGAAAGCCGGGGGCCTCTTTGGAAAGTGGTGTTGGCGACTCCCTTGAAAGGGCAACCCCTCCGGAACATTGTAAAGCCGCAAGCGGTTTGGGGAAAAATCCAGCTGCTTTCTGTTCAAATCGAACCAGCGCAGGTTAAGGCGGGCGATTTTGTAACAATAATTTACCATTGGACCCGAAGAGGAAAAGGTATCGAGGATCAAAGCTCCTCGGTAGTGGCTTTGTTTACGGATGACAAGGGAAGCTATCCCACCCGCGAGGGTTTGTTTTGGCTTCACGATATTCACGAGCCGTTCGGAAGTACTTTTGCCAATTTAAAACCGGGATTGGAATATGTGGAAAAACGGATCGTGATGATTCCTTCGGACTATCCGCCGGGGAATTATCAATTGATGCTGGCGCTTCAAAAACAAACCGCCAAAGAAGAAGGACAGGAAACCTTTAACAATGAGTTCTATGAGCGGAGCGCCGCTGAAAGTTTGGATAAGTTTGAGGGCCGGGGTCAGAATGGGTCGTTGGTCCAGTTTTCAACGGCTGCGCAGAGCGACGCGGATAATTTATGGCCTTTGAGTCAAAGTCTTTTGCCTGTTACGGACGCACGGTTTGCCCCAACGGTTACTTTGGAAATTCAAAGTCCCGACTAAAAACTCTAAAGAAAATCAATGAATAGCCACAGATGGACGCAGATAAACACGGATTTGTGTTTAATCTAAAGAATTATCAGCGTTCATCTGTGTTTATCTGTGGCTTAATAGTTTGTCTGTTTTTATTCAGCCGTAGGATTTTGCAATTTGATCGAGGCCAGCTTACAATACGGCCTTCTTAATCCAATCAAAGGAATCTTCTATGGCCGAACACGCGCCACACGCAGCCCATTCTCACGCCGGAGCCTCCGCCGCTACGGTAAAACGCCAATTTGTCAGTTTCGAGTTTTATAAAATTTCCGAGGATTTTCGGAAACTCTCCCCCTCCAAGCGGGAAAAAGCCAAAAAATCTTTTATTAAAGCAGTCGAGACGTTTAAAAAAGACGGCATTTTGCTGTCCTATTCCACGCTGGGGTTTAAAGCGGAAACGGATTTGATGCTCTGGCGCATCAGCTATGACATCGACAGCTTCCAAAGATTGAGTTCAGCTGTGTTGAAGTCTGACTTGGGACCTTACTTGAAAACCGCCGCTTCCTATTTGGCTCAAACCAAACGCAGCACTTATATTGATAAGCATCAGCATGACGGGCAGGACGGCAACCGCACCAATATTTATCCGGGACGGTTTAAATATATTTTTATCTATCCTTTCGTGAAAACCCGGGAATGGTATCTTTTGTCCAAGGAAGAACGGCAAAGGATTATGGATGAGCATATCCGGGTGGGCACTCAGTTTCCTTCGGTTAAGTTAAATACAACTTATTCTTTCGGCCTGGATGATCAGGATTTTGTGGTGGCCTTTGAGTCGGATGAACCAGCTGATTTTCTGGATCTGGTCATGGCGCTGCGTGAAACAGAAGGCTCAAAATATACCGTTAGAGATACGCCCATCTATACCTGCCGTTTGCACGAATTGAAAGAAGCCCTGGATTTATTGGGTTAAAACAAAAAATCCTTAACCACCAAGGGCACCAAGAAAGTCAAAATAAGGATTTAATTTCCAACATTTTTTAAAAACCATTGTTTTTCGTTGTTCTTGGTGCCCTTGGTGTCTTGGTGGTTAGAATGGTTTTGTTATTGGTTCTAAGTAACTTTTTGAAGTATCCATTCGTATCAAACAAGAGGTGGTCTTGAAATCGATTCGCTCGCGTTCTTCAACCGCTTCCAAAAAAGTTTCTTGGGATCACCTGCAGTGGGAATCCTGGTCTCAACTCATGGCTAAAATACAGGTGGGGGATCAGGAGGCTTACCGGCAATTCCTGAATGAGATCGGTCCGCTTCTTTTCAATTACGTGAGGCGCCGGGTGTTTAATCCGGAAATGGTTCCAGATGTCTATCAGGAAGTTCTGTTAACTCTTCACAAAGCCCGTTTTACCTATGAGCCAAGCCGTCCGCTGGGGCCCTGGCTTTTTACGGTGGCCCGAAATTCAATTTTGGACGCTCTGGGCAAGAACCGAAAGTTCGCTGAACGGGAAGTGCCGACTGAAACCCTGCCTGAGTCCAGCGCGTCTGAGATGGACGGAAGTTTGGGGGACGAATTGCACCAGGCTTTGAATAGTTTATCCCCGATTCATCGGGATGCGGTGGAACTGCTGAAATTGCGCGGATTGTCATTGGAAGAGGCGGCTTTGGAACTCAAAATCTCCGTGGCGGCTTTAAAAGTCAGGGCTCACCGGGGATATGAACAGCTTCGAAAATTATTAGTTGAGAAGAAAAAATGAAAAGTCATACAACCATAAAATCCAAACAAACATCCATGGCGTTTCACCATCAACTGGTGGAACAGGTAGTTCGAGACGCCAAACCGGCGGGGATGCTCTTGCGTCCCGCGACACAATGGTTTTTATGGCTGGGTGCCTCCTTATTGGTGATGGCGTTTTTCTGGATGCGTATGGGTGTTCAGTCCAATCTTTCCCAGGTCATGAGCCAAATGCCTCCCTTTCTTTTTATCTTCTCCGCTTTTGCCGGATCGGGGTTAGCCGCCTGGGAAGCTATTTCTTCCAGCGTCCCTGGCCGTCAAACAGGCCGGGGTTACCGGGCGTTGGCGGTTCTGGTTTTAATCGGGCTGGTCTCCATCCCCTTTCTCTTTTTTACTCATACCGGTCCATTGCAATGGGGCAGCGCTTTGAGCGATGACACGGGTTGTGTGGAGGGGGTTTCTTTTTCGGGCCTGATCCCATGGATTTTTATGGGCTGGATGCTTTCCCGAAACGCTTCATTTAATCCCTGGTGGACCGGCCTGTGGTCGGGAGTTTCGGCTTTCTTGATGGGAACCATCACGATTCAAATTCATTGTCCCAACTGGGAAATGAACCATGTGCTCATGGCCCATCTTTTACCCGCGGCCGTGGGTACTATTGTGGTCGGTCTTTTGGGTTCTTTTTGGTTTTCGCGCTGGAAGAAGTGATCTGTTACTAATCTGACAGTTTTTTTCGATTTTTCTGTCACCTTTTCCGTGTTTTCGATAACCATTCCATTAAAATATCAACCATTAGCAGTTTCTCATTTCAGAAAAAAGGCGTCAGGATGAATTTTTCGACAAACGCCAACAATTATCAATATCCCGAAAGCCTATTGAAAAAGGTATTTTTCTTTTTGTGGCTGGTCTTTGGTTTTGCGGCTCATGTCCAAGCTCAAACATGGTCCTCTAGTCCTGCATCTGGCGACTGGAACACGGCAGGTAATTGGTCTTCGCCATCTTCGGTTCCCAACGCCCAAGCCGCCTTCGCGACTTTCGGCACTTCCAGCACTGCCGGAGTTTCACTCAGCTCAGGTGTGAGCGTCGACACCATTCAATTTAATAGCGGAGCGTCGGCTTTTACGATTAATACCAACTCTAATGAACTGGCGTTTTTTGGAACGGGAATTGTAAATAATTCGTCTGTGCCGCAAAACCTTGTCATAGGGGGGGGCTTGGGCGATGAGATGGACTTTTACAACACCTCGACGGCGGGTAATGCCAGTTTAACCAACAACAATGTTCTTAATTTCAATAACAGTTCAACGACGGGAACGGCCATGCTTTCAAATGAAAGCACAGGGGCTATCAATTTTTCAAATAACGCGACGGCTGGAAGCGCGGCGATATTTAATAATTTCAGCAGTAGTGTGATTAACTTTAACACTGATTCAACGGCCGGAAGCTCTACGATTATTAACGTAGGTGACATTTCATTTTACCAAAACGCCACAGCCGGAAGTTCGACGATTTTAAACGATGACTTTCTGGATTTCCATGGAAGCTCAATGGCGGGGAATTCAAACATAAGTAATAATGCTTATGTTTATTTTTATAATAATTCATCCGCCGGAACCGCTACGATCACCAACAACGGAACCGGGAACATCAATTTTTCCAACAATTCCACGGCGGGAAGCTCAACAATTGCCAACGCCAGCGGCGCAACTGTTGTTTTTGATTACGACTCAACAGCGGGAAATTCCAATATAACCAACAATGGCAATTTGTTTTTCACGGGGCTGGGCAATGGGGTCAGCTTTTCCACCGCGGGCAGTGCGACGATTACAAACAACAACACAATGTCTTTTAATAACTATTCCACGGCGGGGAACTCGGTGATTACAAACAATAATACGATCAACACCTCATTGATATTTAATAACTATTCGACAGCCGGAAATTCTCAAATTACCAACACAAGTGATTTTCGTTTTTTGGGCAATTCAAACGCCGGGACAGCCACAATTACGAATAACAGTAACGGAACTCTTATTTTCTTTGGTAATTCAACAGCTGAAAGCGCGTCAATTACCAATGCCAATAACGGGATTGTTGATTTTGCTGATAACGCAACGGCCGGCAATTCTAATATTACAAACAACGGTAATTTGGTTTTTACCGGACAGGGCAATGGAGTTAGTTTTTCCACAGCCGGTAGCGCTACTATTACGAACAATAATACGATGTCCTTTAATGATTATGCCACGGCGGGAAACTCGACGATTATTAATGCTGGTACCGGTACTTTTGATTTCACTGGCGATTCAACGGCGGGTAAATCGAACATTACCAATAATGGCCATTTAATTTTCACGGGTCAAGGCAATGGAGTTAGTTTTTCAACCGCGGGCAGCGCGACGATAACAAACAATAATCAAATAGCTTTTAATGACTATTCCGCGGCGGCGAATTTATTGATTACCAATGCGGGCAGCGGGGGTATTACTTTTTTCGATGACGCAACCGCCAGTAATTCTAATATTACTAACAATGGCAGTTTGGTTTTCTCGGGGCAAGGCAATGGAGTGAGCTTTTCAACCGCGGGAAATGCCATGATAACGAATAATAATCTGATGGCCTTTAATGACTATTCCACCGCAGGGAACGCCGGCATTACTAATAACGCCGGTCTTGTTTTCTCCAATAATTCGACAGCTGGAAACGCGACCATTACGACAAATACAGGTGATGTCCTTTTTCAAAATACCGCTTCGGGAGGAACCGCCCGATTTATTTTTAATGGAACCAGCTATTTAGATATTAGTGGTGAAACGCTCGGCAATCCTGTAACCCTTGGATCTATTGAAGGGTCCGGTTCTGTTAGTTTGGGCGCGAATAATTTGGCGACTGGTTTAAATAATTTGAGTACTTCTTACTCGGGTATTGTGGCAGACGGTGGTAGTGCGGGGGGGACAGCTGGTTCCGTAACGAAGATTGGAACGGGAACTTTTACATTGTCTGGAACCAATAGCTACACGGGCGGCACCAATATTGATGGGGGTATTTTGGTGGCAGCCAATAGCAGCGCATTGGGATCCGGTTCAGTCGTTGTCAACGGCGGCACTTTAAGCCTCGGCGGCCCCCGGACATTGAATATTGTCGGCAATTACACTCAAACTTCGGCGGGGACCCTGCAACTTGGCTTGGCCGGAACTACCGCGGGCCAATGGGATAACTTAAATATAACCGGAACAACTTCTTTGACTGGAACCTTAAACTTGGTTCTCTATAACGGATTTCATACAAGTGGAGGACAGACTTTTGAATTGTTGGATTCGACGAGCGGTTTGAGCGGCCATTTTGGAACGATTGTGGATTCAATTGATGAACCAGTATCGATTGTTTACACACCCAACGAAGTGATTTTAGATACCCTGACTTATTCCCAATTCGCTTTGACGATTAATGAAAAGAATATTGCCGGTGATCTGGATAATCTTGCGGCTAATACGGAAGACACCACTTTGCTGAACGCTTTAACGGCATTGCCAACCTCTTCTTTGCTGGCGGCGTATGACCAAATTTCGCCGTCCAACCTGACGCCTATCTACAAAATGCGTTTTATGGACTCACAAGCTCAGGGCAGGATGGTCTGGCAAAGACTTTCCGGAATTTGGGATGACACAAGGTATAACCCATCTTATAGCGCTTTGGATGGTGAGAGCCCGATGTTCGCCAGCACTATGCCCGCGGATCAGGAAGTTCAAATAGCCCGGGGCATTCAAACCAATCCTTGGGGCGGTTTTTTAAACGGGATGGGTAACTTCGGCACAGTCACCTCGGACGGCAATGGGGCGGGATACCAATTTTCCAATTTAGGCACCACGGCGGGGTTGGATTACCGTTTAGCCAAAGACTTGGTGGGCGGATTGTTAATCGGGTTTGACCAGTCAGGATCAAATCAATCGACCGGTACGGTAAATGTGACGGGAGGCCAGATTGGTTTATACGCTGGCTGGAAGAGCGGCGAATTTCATTTAGACGCTTTAATCGATGGGGGTATCAACAGCTATAGCACCCAACGGACAGCTTTTGACGGAACGGCCAACGGAAGCACTTCGGGTTTGGAATACGCGGGTCAATTGAATCTGGGTTATGACTTAAGCGCGGGCAACTTTCTAATTAGTCCTTTTGTAACGGGTCAGTACACACAGGTCAACGTGAATGGGTTTACGGAAACAGGCTCTTTGGCGCCTTTGACCTATGGTAATCAGGGTGAAGGCTATCTCAGCAGCGACCTGGGATCGCAATTCAGTCTTAAATTGAAAGC